>Ga0153986_1000207_pt1 | contig 19344 bp, 21 predicted proteins | sample TSGA070MetaG_FD_104724 | JGI IMG/M metagenome (GOLD analysis project Ga0153986, IMG submission 104724) | Attine ant fungus gardens microbial communities from Georgia, USA - TSGA070 MetaG | ecosystem: Host-associated > Fungi > Mycelium > Unclassified | place: USA: Georgia, Alexander Wildlife... | reverse complement strand
GACTTTGATAAGAGAGCCATGCAAAGCTCATTACCATTTGTTTTTGGCTCCTATCCTCACGTAGTCGGCAGCCTGCTTAGAAAGCAGCTGATGAATATCTCTCTTGTTGCGCATAAACGGTCCCCTTTCTTTCCCCCAAGATCTTACAGCTGTCCATATGGCAATGCTGGCATCCATGCATCCTCTTTGAATGTAACAGATTCCTGTCAATCTCATACAAGCACAAATGACTATCTGATCTAGACTAGCTCTTGTTCCTGTCAACCTCCTTTGTATATATTTTGAACGGTCTCTTATGGACTAACCTTTTTAACCTTTTTGAGTTATGGTTTCTAATAAAGGTCTTGTGACTTGTGACTTGTCTCTTTCCTCTCTGTAAAGATACTATTGCTCAACCATAAAACTCTACTTTTCTGGCACAATAATACCCCTTCAAACTATCAATCCTTCCCATAGTACATCATTTTCTAGGATATCTAATTCACAATAAAACAGGAATAAACAGATAGAAACAGATATAAATTCTCATGACTTCACGAGCAAAAGGCCAATGAGAACAGTTATGATGGTACTAAATGGCGTAACGATGCAATATGACCAAAAGATAGTGAGAGATATGAGACGCTCGAATGCATCTCCCGATGATCTCTGCGTAATCTGGGCCAACGTGAGAGCAGGAGGAGCAGCAATGAGAAGAACATTCACTACGACGAAAATCGGACTGTCAACAAAGGGATTCAGAACCACGGCAATTTTTGTACAAAAGATGGATGCTTACTCTTCAAACACGGCAGGAAAACCATATTTTGCAGAATATGCAATGAGTGGTATCAGTATGGTAGGAGTAAGAACCATTCTGGAGAGGATAGCGATAATAACTGTCTTGGTTTCCCCTTTTCTATGATGACGCCTTGTCAGAGAGGTGGATTGATTAGATTGAGCTTCCCTCGTAAAGAGGCATTGGAGGGTACGTAATGAGGGAAACGATAGAGTAGATGCTGACGAATTGCTGGTGGTCATGTCAGGGGTATTAGATCCAAGGTAGCTTGTTTGTGCTTCTGGTGGCTGAGGATAGAAGTAGGCTCCGAGGACAATGAGAGTAATTGGAATTGAACATTTTCCAGCAGAGGAAATCGCATCCGAAACCGCCGTGCCATGAAACTGTAACCAGTGCTGCAGAGCCGGAGTGGTTGCAACCATGAGTGATGCAGATGCAGCCCATAAAGGAGCTGTCATAAAGTCGTTGAATGCCATCCAATAACGCACAACAAATCCCCTGATCGTTCCAGTCAAGTTTGAGTCTGATAATTGATTGAAGCTAGGTAGTTCCATGTCCACAACACAATCATCAGAAAGTCCAGTCTCGTATTGATCAAGATCCGCGCGAGACCGGTTGGGTGAGTCAGGATATGAACGGGGGAATTGTAGGTTTTGACGGAAGGGCGACGGCCGCTGTCTGGGCACTTCCGACTGAGAAATTATCCTGGAACCCTTGGGATCTTCCTCAAGTGAAGATTCCCAAGTAAATGATGCTGACCTGGAGTAACCGCTGTCACAAGCAGAATCTCCGAATAGAGGTGTGGATTCATTCGGTTCCGATTCTACAACTTCTGGGTCTGTTTGTGAAAGCAAATGAACACCATAGCTCCAGCGTAGCTGAATAAATCCTGAGCAAAGCCTCAGGTACAAGGAGAAACAGCACACTCACAACCATACCAAGGGTGCTATGCATGACTAGATAAGTCAATGCTCGACCAACCATTGCATCCCTGTTATCGTCAACATCCCAGCGTAAATCCGGAACTGTGGCAACAAGGCTTTGCATTAACGCAATTGGGAGCGAATTTGAATTCATGAACATGGCTGCAGCCATAGCGAAATTCCTGAAATTGCCACGCACGTTCGTCAATATGAAATTCTTCAAGCGCAAAAACCCAGGGTAAATCACCTTTGCGAACGTTTGAGCTTGAACAACCAACCTAAAACTGAAGCCACTATGCCTGAGACAGCAGTAATTACCAAGAAAAAAACTGGGATAACCCATAATTCTCGTAGTCTTGCTGTAGGAAATGGTAAGCTTGACAGCAAAGGCAGGAACCGAGATACATACCAGGTGTCAGGAAGAATGCGACCTTTGAAAATAACAAGGCAGGCGTAAAAAAAGAGACATTGAGACGATTGATTTGCTGTTACACGTAGTCATTAAGTCGAGTTCACAGTTTGGGTGGATGTACGAACCTTTTGAGTTTTCTTGTCAAGTACACCACGTGCCGCAAGGATGTATCCCGCAAGACATAAGAGAAATACTTGAAAGATTGACTGAGACGAGGGACTTATCAATCAACACTACTGACGACCATTGAGAGTACGTACAGCAAAGACAGCGAGCAAGAGAGGGCCAAATGAAGTGCCTTGAGAGCTGGGCAGAGTGATCATGTATCAATGAACGGCTGGAGTTGGAGGAAAGAAAGGCGATGACAGGTTCGCATTATAAATTGAGAAGAGAGTACACATGTGGCTGTGTTAAATTTTCACTCTTTCCTTTTAGGTACTTTAGCCTCACTTCAGACAAAGCCTCACTTCAGACAAAGTATTTCAGCACTAGATGAACTAGATGTGTTTCAGCTAGATATATTTTAGCTAGATATGGCATTAGACCTTGTCCTGTGTTCCAGCTGCGGTCATGAATGTTCCATATCGGGATGTCTGATCGCATCAGCTCCAACTTCCACATCATTGATTTCAGCACTCGACAGTTTATAACAATGGCTTGGCGCTGCACAGGAAAAACCAATCTTGAGCTCATAAACAACATGAACAAGTCCGGAATCTTCCACGCCGACCGGACTGCAAAAGTCAGCACCCCACGTCACCAATAGACATCCCTGTGGAACTACTAACGTGAAGCTCCCTTTCTGCTTGGCATGCTTCCGATTCTTCAGGCCATGATGAGTGTAGATCGAGCCAACTATGTGTATAACAAGAGCAGTGCATATGAGGATTCTCCTCAGTCGCGTCTCTTTTGATCCTGTCCGACATCCTTGGCTCATTCAGCTACTTGACAGGGTTATTGGACATGGTGCTACAATCAGTGCCCCACACATGGTCAGTATACGTATCACTGCGTAATCATGTACGATACGTCATCGACAGACCCACGTTTTCCCCTAGCATGCCTATGCCACAGAAAACCTCCTTCCTTTTCTCCAACCCGGAGCCAAAGTTCTCGATGTTGGGAGCGGATCTGGATATCTGACTGCTGTTCTTCATCATATGGTCGGCCCCACTGGCAAAGTTGTTGGAATTGATCACATCCCTGAGCTCGTCGATTGGTCTATCAGTAATCTAAAGCAGGATGGCCTTGGCGCGGCTGTGGAGAAAAAGCAAATCGAGATAATCGCTGGTGACGGTAGAAAAGGTTATCCTAGCGGCGGTTAGAAACCAAGCACTTTTCTTGTCCTTGGCACTCACGCCTGTGCTGCCTGACTCTTTCAGGACCTTATGACGCTATTCATGTCGGTGCAGCTGCACCCACGCTTCCCCAAGACCTTGTTGACCAACTTGCATCTCCTGGCCGGATGTTTATCCCGGTCGGGACACGTATCCAGTATATCGAGCAAGTCGAAAAAGATGAAAATGGCAATGTTTCGACTACTCGTCTAATGGGTGTCATGGTAGGCTTCCCCATTATCCATTTCGTCTATGAGCTTATAGTGTAGTATGTTCCACTGACCGATAAGTCTTCATGATATTCGATGCCATGCATCCAGTACACCAAACAATGTACTCCGTTAGTCAGCGGGACATCATAGATGACTTTCTGCAATTAGTCTCTCGATGCTTAAGAACGAGCATCAAGGTGTTGTCCAAGGTAGATATACATATACAAATATCGAAAGTGGAGCTATACTATTGTGCTAACAAGAGGTCCATGGCCATGCAGTGTTCAAACTACGCCAATGCAAGGTCCAGGTTGATTGCCCAATGTCAAATGTCCATACCGAGATCTACGAAAAACCTACCCGCGACGCGTATTAATTCAGCCACCGGAACCACTACCCTGCTCCAATGAATTCAAAATTCATGCTTTTCTGTCTGCAACAAATCAGGAAGCCTCTAGTTCTGGATAGCGAAAATAGGTCCGGCATTTCCGGAGTCACCCATCACTCAATGTATGTATTAATATCATTTATCATTCGACAACAGTTTGAGAGACAGGATACTCACATACAAGTTGGTAGTTATTCGCAGTCGGCATTTTTGGCACATCTACCCAAACCTGACCATCCTTGATATCAAAACCACGGGCCAAAGGGTCTTCTATCGAACCCATTGTCATGACTGAGCCATTTTTATACAAATTACACTTACTATAGTCAAGCAGAGTTCCATTCTGGGAGATAAAAAGAGTGCCGTTGCGGTTCGTGATCTGCTTGGGCGGATTCGACGTGTCCCTGGGAATAACAAATCAGCAGCGATTTCTTCAGTCATGCTTTTCGGAGTGAAGCACTCACCATGTCACTTTCTGCCTTGTTCCTACTTGCCACATCTCACCCGCAGCGGGAGTAAGTAATGGTGGCGAGTACACGTCCATTGGCGCCGAACGACCGATGCCAGCAAAGGTTACCAGAAGAGCAAGAGTCATAACCGAAAATCTCGAGATCATTTTTGAAAAGGAAAGGAAAGGAAAGGCTGGTGATGGAAGAGAATGTGTTGTGAAGGGAAAGAAAGCAACAGCATTAGGCTAAACCCGTGAACCTTTATAAGTGCCTGTCACGAAGCCGTAACCATTATCACCACGTTCCATCCATGTTGAGCCTAGTGCAAATAACGTGGAATTGGCCGGGCGTTTACAAAGTTTCTCCTGGTAGTGTTTTGTTCTGCCAGTAGGTGTTGATAATCGAGCCATTGTAAGATAGTGTACACATACATGAGTTGTGGATGTATTTGAATGCTATGTTTTCGGCCGGGGAAAAACATCATGTATCATCATAGGAAAACATCATACCAGCCAGTAGTACGATAGACATGAACTGGACCGATTAATCGATTTGTCGCACGTCAATCAGAAATTTGACATATATTAAATAATTCTCAAACTTAAGGTGATCTGAAAACGTTGCAGCATATCTCATTTTGATGGCGTTCTTGACTCAACTTCACATAGTTGTTTATCACAAGTATGCGTTTGTTCCTTGTTGTCTATAAAGCAGTGCGAGGCTGCGCAATGTCCCAACTTCCCGTCCTCATGCTGTCCCCATGCCAACTACGCAGCTTTCGCTAGGAAGGATGTTGATCCATGGACAAATATTGCGCATTATAACGGACTCTGTCAAGCGCAAGATGACCAGAGGATGACACAAGCAAATAACAACCAATGCAGGACCATCATTGATATATACAGAGATTCACGTTGATCATACCCGAAGCAAGAACTCACTAGATAAGTTTCGCCGTTGAACTCGGACCAGAATTATCAAAGTAGAAGATAAGATCGTTTGGCTTCAACGAGCAAGGGCAAACGAAGAGATGATACTGATAACGCGAACCTGAAAACCTCAACAAGTTGATCCACTCCCCCTTGGGAACTTGTTAGAATTATGTTAGAATTATTTTGCTGGCATCAATCATGCTTGTATCTCCTTGAAACCAGTGACTGATCACTTTACCTCCTCTAGATGATATCTATGAATTCAATCGAAACCGAAACCCTATAGCGAAAATGAACCGAACCCAAAAACAAAAATATGTAGACTATAAGATAGGAACAAACGATGATCGTGACGCCATCCACGAGAATCAAAGCCAGATCTTAATCTGAACAGTTTGCTTCCCATGACCATTTGTTTCATCCATCCCATCAATAAAGGAAACGATCCTCAAAGCTTCGCACCATCATTATGGATGCCGTTTGCTTCGATCTGCGTAGACTGCTTTACGAGGTCTAACATGTGTTCAACAATTTCTTGAGGCGTCGTCACATGCCAACTTGCTAGAGTTCTCTTGCTACCATGGCCAACGGCGGTCGTAAATATTGCCTCATGTTGGATTTTCAGGTCTACTGGCTGAGCATCTTTATTATCGATGAGCGTCACGGATAGTGGTGCTTCGAATCGGAGGAGAGAAGCCCTTCGTTCTCGTGGCTGCGAATGCTGCTGTCCCGATTGATTGAATAGAAGGAGCGCACGAAACATGTCTTCGTCAGTCTTCAAGATGATAATGAGTCATCGTGGAGGTTTACAACACAATGAGCCGCAACTAACTTTGTCATCACCGGCACAGAAGATGAATTCGGTGTCAGGATTCATGTAGAGTATTCTCTTGACGATCTCTCCCTTATTAACAGCGATAGGTCGTACTTCGAGGTTCTTCTTTCCAACCATCACTACAGCAGACCGTCAGAACACGTCTTGCACCCATAGGGCATCTGACAAACCTTCAATGGGTCGCTTATTCACCAAGTTATTTTCAAGTAGATCTTGGCATTGTCTGCACTGGAATTCGCTGGGTCCCAGAGCATCAGTAAGACCACAAGTGGTTTTTGAAGTAATTTTTACACTCACCCCCATTCTGGATCTGAAGCGCGATAATGCCAGGTAATTGAGCTCTTTTTCATCTCAACATGACTGCCTTGTGTCCGCTTGAATCACGCTCGAATCAACATCCAGCCTGATCATACCGTAACCTGCGTATTTACCTCAGTGTAATATCGAAATATTTCTTCGACTTCGCTCATCCAACTCATATCCAGATTCTTTGTGAAATTTTGCCACTCTCCTGTTCCAGCTTCCTTGACGAAACCACCATGTTCTGCTGAGAATCCAATATTCTTAATGTGACCTAAATGGAGGTCTAGGAATTCCTGGTCCCGTCCAGAGATGATATATACCACATTTTTCGGATCGCTAGCGAGTTTCTCCAGGGCTTCCAATGTTGCACTCGAAGGAACTGCCATTGAGGGTGTCTTCACAATCGGAGTGAGGGTACCCTAGAACCAGACATCAAGCGATCAGCATCAAAGGGCATCATACGAAAGATAAATCGACTGGGTCTGAAGAGAGCTTACATCGTAATCGAACAAGAATAGCCTCTTCTTCGCCGAAGTATACAACTGTTCCAACTGATGCTTCAGAATATAAGGAGTCTGCCGCGCCATCCCCTGTCGTCTGAGTTGTCCTAATAATCGTTTGACAAGTATCGAAGCCCAGGAATGGGATGTATGCGTTGTGACAACCTTGTACAATTTGGCATGCCTTACAGCCTTCTCCGACGGAGACATCAGAAGGCCCTGATTGATTGCGGCCGCCACTTCCTGATGAAGCCCCACACAAAAGCAAGAGACGAGTAATCGTAGTAATCATGCCATGTCATACGTCCATTTGGACAGTCGGATGTACAGATCAATCAAATCAAGACAGCACAGAGAGAAATTGAGATAGAATGCTCACACCAAGATTCCATGGGTTGACGAGGAGCGTATGTTCCATATTCTTGCTGATGCCCATGAACTCGCTAAGAACACATGGGCTCTTATTTGTCTTCTCCTGAGCGATGACGAACTCCATACTCGTGGTGTTCATGCCGTCCCGAAGAGGTGTTATAACAGCAAGATCAGCAACACTGAGAAGGGCATAAAACTCGTCTTTTTTCAACGTTTGGTGACTAGAAACTTCATTTCAGGAACCCATTCTGAACCTTTTTCGAATATATTTGGTCACGTACTAGTGATGGACAGGAATGAAGTCAAGACTCCCATATTCACCATTAATGTGTGAAACAAGCTCGGTGACTTGTCGTTCAAGTTTTGGTGAGTCAGTGAGTGCTGGTGAAGTCACTTGGATCATCACGACGTTGCCTATCCATTCCGGATAATCCTGAAGGAGCTTCTCAAAAGCATGTAACTGAAGTTCGGATCCGAACCAGATCATCAGAACATGCCAAATTTACGTCGAAATTTGCAATTTTACCTTTTGAATGACACCCTTCACGACGTCGAGCTTATCACGTCCAACAATAATCTTCTTCCCTTCGTACAACGTGCTTAGAGCTTCGAGTTTAGGCTGGATTCCTGGTCGTTGACTAGATCAAATTCCATTTGATTAGCACGATCGCCTCGTGACATCATACTTTTAATAGTAATCCAATCCACCAAAAGTTGAGAAAAAAAGGGTAGAATTCCTCACATATCACGAGTGACTCGCTCGGCATCTATGCCCACAGGACAGTGTGACACTGCGGCCACATGTCCCTCAACATCAATACCTCGTGTCGTCGTTTCATAGCCACAGACCCGGACGCACGTGGAGATGAAGTGCCGGGTGTAAGAATACGTCTGAAGATACATTGTAGGTACCAGGAAAGACCGTACAACTCTTATTTACTCACCTGGAAGCAAACAAGGTCAGCGCCCAGCATACCATCCAGTATTTCCTTTCTGCCTGGACAACATCAATTACAATCACAACCCACGCTCGGAGTTAGAAGTAGACATACGAGGTAAACACCTGAAAACTTCACTACTTGGGAATGGAGTATGGACAAACAAACCAAGAGCAACGTCCGGAATGGACTCTCGGACAAGTCTAATACAGCAATAGAATCAGATAATTTGTCATGGTGATGCACACCACGTACTTGGGAACAAGGAGGAGATGGTAGTCATGTACCCAGATAAGGTCACCAGGCTGATATATCTCGGCAGTACGTTGCGCAAATGCGGCGTTGACAGATTCATAGGGAGCGTAGTGTTGATCGGCTGAAGCATATTCTGTAGCGACATCTTGCCAAAGCAAGTAGTGGAACAGCGGCCAAAGGGCTGTGGGAAATTTAATAGTGCATGACTTTTAGGGGAAGAGTGATAACCAGACAACCAGACGTACTCTGCTTGCAATATCCATCATAGTGTCCATGTGCGACCTTATCATCTAACCATACAGGTACGTATGTCGTCCTTTTGTCATCGTCTGGATCACTTTCCTTCGGTGTATAACTCTTTAACGCTTCCTCGAACGCAATCTTATCCTCCATCGAGATATCCTTCGCAGGAACTTTCTCAGCTGGACCTGTACATTCAATGTCGCCCGTCCAACCAACAATCACTTGTTCATGTGTCATAGACAGTGACCTAATTCCTGAAATGGTCGCCGCATAACCAAAGCGGGGGGCTAACCTCCATGGGGCAGGTGTGGATCTCGGAGTCGTATTATTACGATTCTCCAATGGAGTAGCATTCATAGATACCAGTGAGATCGGGCTTTCAGGGTTCTCATGAGGAGAAAACTCTGCGGCTATTGCTGTTGGAGTAGCTGGAGGACTAGGTAGGCCACTGTTGCCAGATTTGTATGTCGCCACGATAGGGAGGTAGTGACAAACATGAATGATACGACCAGTTAACGGTATTCCGTTTTGTTTGTGCTGTTGTTCGAGACTACGTATGTGTGAGCGAATCTCGTCAAGCGATGACTCGTCGGCCGGGCGAGTATAGGGATCTGCAAAGGAATCAAAGGTTTGAGCAGGAAATGAGGGCATGGTGGTTCAGAAGAAGGAGAGTAGCGGCTTAAAGGGCTTATAACTAGAGGAGTCTCAGATAAATCTCTTGTATTCAAAAACTCGTAGTGATGGACCAGATGAGTTAGCGGAGCAATACAAATGTGATAATATCTAAGACTGTTCGCCCAGAATGGAAGGCAGATTAATAGCTCTTTTCTCTCACGTCGCCATTGGATCCGGTATTTACCCTGCCTATTCGCAGAGCAATGAGATGCGCTCCTTTGTATCATCTCGAAATATCGCTAACATGTTGAGCGGACGAGAGCAGCCCAGCAGCCGCGCTGTTTTCTTATAATTAAGAGAGGGTAACGAGACCACCGCTTGCAAGTGCTATACCATTCTTGAGGATCCGGACCTGATCTACTGTTATAAAAGTAGTCACTCTTTGCAGTCGAAGAATTATTCAACGTGTACTAACAGTTATTCGTCTCACTCGGAACGAGAGAGGGCATGACTACTCAGGAGTACAATCGTGCTGAATCAAGTAGCATTTATACCAACCGGACGATTCTATGCCCTGAAAGCTATTCAAAAATGGATCGATCTAGTCCCGTCGCCTGACAAGCTCAGTGAGACTCCTTTCTGTACCTTGCGAAAGTCAACATGAGGAGATAAGATACGAATTGGTACCCTATCTTGGCAGCCAAGAGATCTATGTCCTGATAAATCCATCAGCACCGAATACTGCTCCAAAATTGATCTCTGGAAGGGGTGCTCAAGAAGTCCAGGTACTGAAACACCTTCAGCAAAAGAGCCAACTGGAATGTTTGCAATAGTAAATCATCTTCCTGGACGCTTAATCTCTCAAGGGAAGCTAGACGAGACGAGAATAGCTTGTGAACCTATCCATGATAAGAGATAAAACTCGAAAATAGATGGTCTATCAATGTTGATCATGATGGAAACCACTGTCAATGCTCAACAACTCGTGATTCTGATTGAAGATACGATTGGGTCTAGACTCGGTGTATTATTAATTAAAACTTTGAATTCAAACCAGTTATTTTCAAGATAAGTCTCAATAAATTTACATAGATAATCTCGGGGAATCACATGCTTGGTGCTCGAATATTATATATAGACTTCGGAGGCCAACTCGCTCATCATGTCTACCACAACAACTGAGAGTGCACAGACTCCCCCATTGACTTTCCTGACGCGTGTTGCGTCGATACCCCTCATCTCTTCCTCTCTTGGGGCGGTCGACCAAACTCTGTCCTCAAGCCCATATACACGATCATTGTATCCTATGGCCAAAGGTCTATCTTCGACCGCATACAAGTATACTGAATCACTCCAAATTCGTCTTGCCCCTCTTATCAACAGAGCCGATGACTATGCTAATAAAGCTGTGGACGTCGTTGAGTCTCGTTATCCTTATCCTTTCAAGGCAAAACCCGAAGAAGTCCAGGATTATGTCCGTGAACGTCGCCAGAGTGCCGCAGAATCTATCAACCAATCCATTGACGAGAATGTGAAGAGTCCTGCTCTTCAAGTTGCAGCTGGGATTGACCATGTATGTTGTCATTATCGTTTTTCCAGAGGCCAATCTAACTCAAACCTACTCAGCGATTTGCCCCTATCGTTGACTATTTTGAGGTCGCTGTCAACCGCATCACTAGTCCTGATGAACCTGGCTCATCCTCACCAAATATTTCCTATCAATACCAGCGTGCTCTTTCGCTTACTAAGACTTTATATGGTTACTCCAATGATCAGCTCAAGCAATTCCAAGCACATTCCGCCCTCTTGTAGGTGTTTCGCTGAATTTTTCCTCAGGTTTTGAATGTTTGCAATCTTCATCTTAGGCAACGAGCCGCCGAGACCGCGCATTCTATATCCTCACAGGCTGCGGAGTCTTATAATTCCACGCAAAGCCGCGTTAACCAGTTGTCGGATATCATGCTCACTCAATTGCAAAAGTTGCAACAATTGAGTTCTTCTCTCTCTGCGTCCTTTAAAAGCACAGCTACTTCTACAGTCCAACCCCATTTTCCTCCTCACGTTCAAGAGGCCTTTTCCGATTTTTCGCAAAACCTTTCTGATACGGTTCATAAGCTCTCTTCAACAATGACTGCTAAGGATTCCCCTTTTCAAGAGAGGGCAACCAGGATTGCATCTCAAGTCCGGGAGCGTATAGTGCCACTTCTTGGTAGTTTTACGAAGGCGTTTAGTGAGGTCCTCAATCCAAGGACCTCTGCTCCACAGAACAGTCCGGTGAATAGTAATACAACGAATACCAATCAAACAACGTGACATAGATTCAAGTTGGACGAATAACTGACAGTAATGTTGTGGCTTTAGATAGATAGTACGACTGTGATTGTATCTCCCATTGTCCCTCCTACTCCACGAAGCCTACCCAGCTATTTCAAATACATTCATCAACTTATGTGGCATGGGTTCTATCTTTTGATGTTGGATACATGAACCAATATACATGGTACAACAAATACAACAAAATATAAAGATAATAGAGAATGCATTCTCTAGTTCATCGATGCATGATAAATACTGGAACCTGTTTTTTGGGGATCTGGAACAGAGATCTTGCCTCGCTTGGTTAGTCGACTGGCAATTGCCGCGGCGAAAGCCAAGATGAACCATTTCCCCCACCAATTTTTAGCTGCATTATTCATAGCACCCATTTCGGGTGGGCCTGTGGGTCGAGGTGGAAGAGATTTAAGGAGTCGGAGGGCGCTTTTGGTTGATCCATTCTATCGATCACGAGATACCTCAGAACGTACTTCCCGCGAAAAAGAAATGTAGAAGAAGCTCACGGTGTAAGGTGGGAAGCGGAATCTCAAGAATAGGTCAATCCTGAATCGTCAAGTCAGTAAAAAAAAAATAAAGGTATTCTGTGTAAGAATTGAGACTATACCAAGTTGGACTATCCAACGAAGACCTAAGGTGAGTGAACATGTCGAAGGAATACTTGCCGCTGTGCTGGCCGCCTGTATGGTAGAGATCAACCAGGAAAAGTCGCATTGAGTGAGATGAAAAGCCTACTTCCGCTAGGGCCGATACCCCCAAATGGCAATCCATCAACTGAGTACACATGTGTGTCAGCTGCGCAGGTCCCTGATTGAGAAGGAAAAAGACATGCCGCCAGGATGAAGAACGACGTCGTTGGCAATTGCAGCACCTGATTGTGTCTTCTGGAAAACTGAAGATGCCACAAAGATCAGAAGTCAGTTGGAAAGGATGGTTTAGTAATCATACTTTTCTGTTTAAAAGCGTCGTCTTTCGAAAAGACGTACAAAACCAGAGGATGGTCATTATCATTGACGAATGCAATAGCTTCATCGATATCATGGACGGGAACGATGGGCAAAATGGGACCAAAAATCTCTCTGCAGTGAAAGTGTCAAAAAGTAATTTGATTGAAAGGAGAGGGTGCATTGGATGGGCTTACTCGCTCATGAGTGAATCGTCGAACGGGACATCCTTCACAACCGTCGGTGCAATGAATTTGGTCATCTCATCGTTCTCACCGCCAAACACGATTTTGCCTCGAGTATTGTCCAAAAGACCTTTGATGCGTTTGAAGGCTTGAACGGTGACAAGCCGTGAATAGATTCCTGGGGTTGATACAGGATCAGGGTAGAACTTGTCCCGGCTAGGAGGGCATGTGAGCTACATGACCACATACAAAAAAGCACTCAACATACGCTGCCTGGAGCGCGCTGACAAACTTATCCTGAAAATCCTTGGGAACCAATACATAGTCGGGAGCGATGCAAATTTGGCCAGCATTAGCGACCTTACCCCAGAGAATCCTCTTTGCAGCGGTTTCAAGATCACAGTTGGGATCGATGAAGACTGGGGATTTGCCTATTCTTGGAGAACAACGCGTTATACAAAGTCCAGAAAAACATGAAATTTACATGCCTCCAAGCTCGAGAGAAACAGGAGTTAGGTGTTTAGCGGCAGCCGCACTCACAATACGACCAACACGTCCGCTACCAGTGTAGAGAACTAGGTAGCATGACTGTCAGAGTCCCTAATCATGGCTATGTAAACTATGAGGACTGACTGTGGTCCCAAGGAAGTTCCAGAATTTTTGTAGTCTCAGGGATACCGCCGTTCACAACCGCCACTAGTTCAGGATCCAGATATTTGGAAACGAGCTCAGCTAACAAGGAGCTAACGCGAGGAACCAATTCAGAGGGCTTGATAACAACAGCATTTCCTGCAGCGATGGCGCCAGCCTATGAGAAAGAAAAAATTGATGACATCAAAGCAGGAAAGATAAATGTATGGACCAGAATCGTACTAAAGGGCTGAAGGTCAACCACATGGGAAAATTGAACGGAGCAATGATCAAAACGACGCCCTTGGGTTCTTTGTAAATAATCGGACGCATTGGTGTAGCGGTGATTGAGAAGGGAGGCTTCTCTGGTTTCGTCCACTTTTCGACATTAGCCCATGCATTGCGTACTTCTGTGATCGAAGCACCAAATTCTAAGCTAAAAAGACAAAGATGTAAACATATGGAAAGTGATTTAATTGATATTTGGCATACAATTGAGTTTCGAGGGCTGGCCGTCCCAAGTCTGCAGCTAAGGCATCTGTGAAACGTTGACTGTTGTCATGAATCATGTATAGAAGTTGAAGGAGCTGGTATTTTCTGTACTCGACGCTCTTCGACTTGCCAGAGCGAAAGCCATTGCGAAGATCTGCGTGGATCTAGCATGAGCTATGAGTACAGCGATAATTGTAACGGTTACAGCAAGGCAAGCAGCACGGTAAGGACATACTTTTTCAATTTCTTCCAGGGAAGTATACCTAAGTTCAGTCATTTCTAGGAGTCAAGAGTAAGAAATGAATCAGCTGTCATCCAGTCAGCCACAGAGGCAGAGCATGACGGCATGTGAAATGAGACGACTATCAGGTGACATCCCATGCCTGTCAATGCCAGTTCCCATGCACACATGGTGTCAGGCTTGTTTTCCCTCTCAGATGACACTGAGCTGGAGGTATTGTCGCAATGCAAGACAAGCAGAATGACATGGAGGCGTGATATTTTAAAGAACAGCACAAATTCTTCTCTGATGACACCTGTCAAAGCCCTGAAAGAATGTATATTTAGTCTAACCTGTCGAAGCAATGACTAAACAGTAGATACAAAATAGAGAGAGCAAAAAACAAGACACTGATTCATGTCGTTTCATTCAAGGGTGCAAGTTCAAATTACTCTGTACATTTGAAACATCGTACTTTCTATCTGATAGGACGTCTGATTGTTCGGGAAGCCAACGAAATAGGAAGGCGTGACGTGACCTCTGACGCGTAAAATTTGAGACGAGCGCGCTCTTTAACTTATTCCCTCACCAACATTCAATCTGTGCGTATCCTCCTTTGCTATGAGCATATGTATTTTTCTCGTTTTCTACGCGCTGCAACTTTCGGCAGTCAATAATTTGATGGCCGAGTTGGAAAGACCATAATGCTGACTTCCATACCTCTCTCATCTTTCTCTAGACCCTGTTTTGTTTTGCAAAAAAAATGTCCTCAATCCGTGCCCTTCATCAACTCTCTGCTTCTCTTGTTGCTCGTCGCACGCTTTGCACTGCTGCTACTGCTGCTCCCCTACGTGTCGCTGGCATGCGGGTTGCTCCAGCTTTGAAAAATGTCGCTTTCAGGAGTTTTGCTAGCTCTGCCAGGAGATTTGGTGAGGGTTCAAGTGCGTATTGTCAATTGTGTGAATCGAGCATCATGTGTAATGGTTTATTTTTATGGTTTTCACGTAGCAGACGTTACGCTCTCACAGAAGCTGAAGGAGGAATTGGGTTACGAGAAGGATACTGGTGGAGCGTCAAAAGATACTCCTCAATTCCTGAAGGACTTCCAAGCGCAAAATGTTTGGACGGTTAGTATGCTCTTATGTTTGCATGCGTGTTTCCATCTTCTGTCTGTACCCCTCTTGTCATGTTCCTTCCTTCGACGACATTTTGCAGGGTTGTACTCACTTGACTGTAATGTGGACAGGTTTCCGATGTCACTGGTCAGGACGAAGTGACACTCTCGAGGAAATATGGCAATGAAAAGTCAGTTCTAATTATTTCATCGTCACTGTCGTGTCCTGTGATTGATCTTGACGTTAAAGTATCCGCTTGATATTCTCCATCGCCGACCTCCAACCTACTGAAGATGGATTCGTACCAGAGGAAGGTGAAGAGGAAGAAGACTCCGATGCTGTTATTTATCCTATCCGAGCCTCTTTAACTATCACCAAAGTCCGTATACAATGCTCTTACGAGGTTGTTTCACTCAACGCAGTGTTCAGAACAATGGTCCTGGGGCTATGAGCATCGACACAATTGTGCAAGAGGGGTCTTTTGTTATTGAACACATTTCATTTTACGATGATGCGAAACTCGGCACAGACTTGACTCCGGATGCTGACTGGAAGAGGCGTGGATTGTACATGGGACCTTCGTTTGATACTTTGGACGTAAGTTTGCAGGACGAGTTTGATTCGTTCTTGAAGGAGAGGGGTGTCGACGACAATGTTGCGCATTTCATTCCACAATTTGCTGAGCACAAAGAGCAGAAGGTGCGTCGATTTTTTTGATCTTGGAAATTTGGAGTTGATATTGTGCTACAGGAATATGTGAAGTGGTTGAAGAAGGTCCAGGGGTTTGTTGACCTGTAGACGTTGTACCCATGTGTCGTTGGTCGATTTGCTATCTTGATATTTGATTTTTATGTGTCGTAGAAGTATGAGTCATATGTCAAGAAAAAGAAACACACGTGATGAGGCTGACGGGAGAGGTGGAAGGTTCGAGCAGCGACCACGTCGTGCTCCGTCGCAATTAAAATGGGTGGCACTGTCGTTTTCGTATTTAAGACCGTGGTCCTTTCTTTTGTCTCTAGATGTCTCTTGTCCCAACCTCTGCTGCTGCCCAGCCCCAGTCAGTGGCCAAGTATGTACCTGTCCATCGACGAGCGCATGACGCAGTTCCGCATCGCTCGATATCGCCTGCACTCTCGGACGCATCTGCTGCCACTCTTGTTGCTACAGAGTTACCCAGTAAGTCTCCCAGCCACATGTCGTCACATGACTTACCTTGCTGCAGAATCTCGGGTGTATTCTATCGCCACACTTCTCCACCTTGCTCATGATCCTGAGATCAAGCCGATTTCTTTGGTGCAAAGGGAAAAATTAAGGGAGTTGTCGCCCGAGATCGTCATGAGCAGGAAGATGAGAAAGTCGCTGGAATTCAGTGCTATCCAAGAGCGACTCCGAATAAAGGCCCTTGCTCGACCCACAGGAACGCCATCAAAGGATGTTCGTGTTTCTACTTCTACTTCATCCGGGACCTCTCTCCCGCAACAATCGCAACAGCTGCGTCCCAAGCCTAGGAAGCAGCGAAATTCCAACAATGCCATGGAGGAAGTCAGTTGGCGTACTTTCAGGCTTCCGTTCGTCGCTGTGTAGTCATTTTCTCCACATCATTTCGTTGCTTGTTGTGCTGTGGATTTTTGCACCTCACTGGTAATTGTATTTCTATTCTCTTGACTATCACCATCGTTACTTGATAATATACACATCATATTTAGCTTTGCGCATATTTTATGTAGATACACATCTCAAATGCATGTTCCATAGACGAGTCGGTCCGTATGAAATTTGTTCTCTTTTGATGGATTACGAACTAGACCAATGTCTCTATGAAAGGTGCCAGTTTTCCAAGTGCCTTGCCCCGGTGCGATAACTTGTTCTTCTGTTCAGAAGGCATTTCGGCATACCTTGATCTCCATGTCATGCCGGTAATACGGATGAGAGGTGAGATCTGCCTACGTTAATCCTGTACCAAGAGGTTCGAAGATGGGATCCCAACCGAAATGTCCTGGTCCTCTCGCTGGGACGATCATACCTTCTGTCAGACCTTGAAATAAAACAGGTTCGGTACCTGATCAATCAATGCTGGTTGGTCAAGTTGAGAGTCAAAGGGTGGTCAATAAACTGAGGTTTACCAGGTCCGGCAGAATAAGCGAATGTACATATTGCCTGGGCCTCTTTGGTTGGGAATCCGGTTAAGAGGTTGTTCAAGCCTTCATGTCCGAGCTGAGTGAGGAATTGTTTGATGTAGGGTCCTGGAAGACCATTGAGCGCTTTGAAGACGAGAGCTGTGTCTTCTGTCATGCATGGTCCACCAACCTACTCACATATACTCTATGTGCATGAATTCAGAGGGTCAATTTGACATACGAGCTCTGCTGCGCGTTTGCACTTGGCTATGGCAATTTCTTGTATCGTTCCTTGGATTTCTGGAACTACATAAGCAATGGCATTGATGAGACTAGATTCTGGGAATAATAGTGACGCAGGGCGTACTGTCGAGATTCTGGGAGATGACTTGGATAGGGCGTTCATTGGATGAAAGGATTTCTTTGACCTCGTGTAGTTTATTTTTATTGCCTGTCACAAATGCTGACAACCAGATGAAGGTTTAGAAGTTGAAGGAGGAGAGATGTTCTAGAGCCGGAGTACTCACTGATTGTCCTGCTAGTAGACATGGTCCTTACGAGGAGTATCGGGTCAAGTCTTGGAAAGAGCCATCATTTGTCATGAATGATCAATGATCCGGCGCTACACTCGGTCATCAATTACAGAGTGGAGGATCTCCGGAGGTATCATCGTTTTCTGCCGCTCAAACGCACTCTGAAAAGAACGAGCACTCACACTTACATTAACATGAACATGTACTTTTCATTCCTGTATTTTTTCAGGAACGGTAGCGAATCAGGTGTTCATGTTGGTGGTGAAGTGTAGCTGCTGTGGTTTTGTAGGTTGATTGAATGTACTTGTACGTGGTGATAGATATTGTAAGGGAGCTTGCCAGTGTAATGCTTATTGTGACTCGTGGTGGAAGTTTGAGGCTCTGTCTACCTGTGATGTGGAGCGAGGGTGGTGGTGATAACATGGACATGAACCAGCAAACCTAGACATCATAAATTCTAGGAGCAGGTGATAAAAGGATGGTCGAGAGTATGAAAACGACAGTTCAAACTGCAGGTGAGTAGAACTAGCCGTCTTGTTTCTTTCCTGACTTTGCCAAAACTCTCTCAAAACTCTCTTCCGCGTCCGGATAGTGCCATTTTGACAAGTTAAATAACTAATAAGAGGGAGTGATATGGTACTTGCGATAGGAACATGTCGTGATGTCTGAGACTACAGTCAACAAAGCCGTCTCGTGTGCACACACGTTATTCTTTCACGACAACAGCTTCAACTCCCACTCGTCAGGGATCTCCATGCACTGCTAGACCAGGTGACGCGAATCAGGGTGGTGGATCCACCGCGTACGCACGTAAAATCAAACCTTCACCATCCAACAACAACACAAAATCAGTACCACCAGCGTACATGCTCTCCATTTCTTATGTCCGTTCCACCAATGCCGGAAAGTCGCTTTTGGCAAGAGGAAAAACAAAAGTGGAGCAAGGTTATACTTTGTTTTTCAACGAGCATGGTACCATGGATCAAGAGGCTTTCGAGAAGTGGGTAGGGGAGGCCGTGGAAAGGGTCATGGATAATAAAAATACTTGATTTGTGACTCGGAGTGTTTGTCTTTCCATTCTTCTTCACTTGGTTGGTTGTTTTACTTATCTCTCATTTCTTTTACAACGTCTGGAGTAAGTGTATGAATACATGAGATAATAAGGAATATCAGAATTGCAGGACTCGAAACGAATCGGAGAGCCCATAGAAGTGATCCATAAGAAGTGATCCATAGACCTTCCTCGTATCGATTCGCACTTTGACCTGGGCGCAAAAGATATCTT
>Ga0153986_1000206_pt1 | contig 19367 bp, 27 predicted proteins | sample TSGA070MetaG_FD_104724 | JGI IMG/M metagenome (GOLD analysis project Ga0153986, IMG submission 104724) | Attine ant fungus gardens microbial communities from Georgia, USA - TSGA070 MetaG | ecosystem: Host-associated > Fungi > Mycelium > Unclassified | place: USA: Georgia, Alexander Wildlife... | reverse complement strand
TTGAATTATGCTGGTATTGCCTCGATGTGGCGAGGTGGTTGCATTATCAAGGTGAGGGAGCTGAGGAGCTCACGTTTATATTGTTCTGATCAGAGAACAATAGAGCGTGTTTCTTGGCGATATCACTGCGGCCTATCAACAAAATCCTAACTTAGAGTCCCTCTTCTTTCATGATTTTTTCCGGAGCGGTAAGGCTAATTGGTTGACGCGCGACATTCAGCCGACGATCGATGTATTTTAGCTCTTCACAACGCTCAGGCAGGTTGGAGGCGAATCACTGCTCAAGCAGTTTTGTGGGGCATTCCCATTCCTGCCTTCAGCACTGCCCTCGCCTTCTTCGATGGCTACAGAAGCGAAATCCTTCCTGCCAACCTCCTTCAGGCTCAAGTGAGTATCTCCAACTCGGTTATTGATGATATGCTCACTATTGACAGCGTGATTATTTCGGTGCTCACACATTCCGAGTTCTTCCCGGAAAAGAAAACGAGAGGTTTAGATCTGGAGAAGACATCCGTATGTATTCCAGTCAGTTCGCAAAACTATGGTGAGCTTACACGTTCGCAGACGTCAACTGGACGGGTCGCGGCGGTAATGTCTCTGCTTCCACCTACAACACATGAGTGTACATGCTACTAGGAGACTGAGGGACATATTGATCTACATAGAATTGTTTACCTTACAGTGAAAAACATGTCTCAATTTACTTCATGATGAATGATCATCATGATCATTTGCCGAAGGGTTATCAATTATTCAATTCTCAATTTCTCAGTTTCCCGATTGAGAGGGTATTGCGCTTAGCCAGAAAGTTTTGAGATTTGAGCTGATTGTTACATTTGTTACATTGTAACCGCTAACCATGTGTGGCATCTGCGTTAGTTTATGCAACTCTCAGGACCTTCTAACTAGCGAAAACCCCAAATTGTCGGAGGCGCTGCAGGTTCTACATCTGAATAACGCGGCCCGCGGTACGTCTGAGCTTCCAAGTTTTTACCGTGGATCCCAATCGCAAGATACAATAGGTCCCGACACTCAGAATGCATTTCGTATAACCACCCAGAGGCCAGGCCTTGGCCAGCATCAGGAGTTAGTTTTGGATTGCTTCGCCTCTGAGCTCCAATTGCGTGGAAATATAAGCGTTTCCCAACCACATTTCGTCAACGGAGCCATCTTGTGTTGGAACGGCGAAGTGACACTCTTTCTTTTAGAGGATTTTCATGTCTGATTACCAGCCAGGTGTTTGACGGACTTGGGGTTTGTGTTATCATGCTGATGATCCTGTAACTAACCTTCAGCAGGTGGACGAATACGAGAATGATGGAGTTAAATTATTGCAGGCGCTACACAAAATTGAATCTGATGACCAAGTCATGATGATTCTGGGGAGCCTTGAAGGACCGTACGTAGTACTCACAGAGATGAAAATTTTCACTTACACGGTGAACTACAGATATGCCTTTGTATTTTATCATGTAGGGCTGTCATATGCAGATAGGATCACCCATCTGATCATCTTATCAAGACAGGTTCTCAGTCCCTTTATTTCGGTCGCGATCCGCTCGGTCGAAGATCTCTTCTAGTACACTGGCCAACGCTTTCCCAACCTTATTTTGTCCTCTCTTCAATATCTGATGGAGCAGACAGCCAGACATTCTCCTTTGAAGAGCTTGAAACAGGATCTCTGTTTCGACTGAGGCTGTCGGATATGAGATCAGACACGGTCAGTAAACTTCTGGTCTGTTGCTCGTGCTGATAGGAGAACAGCTTGCATCTGGATATGAGGAACGCCTTCTCAGAATTTCAAGAGCCCCGGCGCGACACCGTGGTTTGCCATATGTAAACCTCCTCTGCATCATTGAAAACCGTAGCTCACGCAAATTCTCGAGGTCGCACCGGCTCAAGTTAACCGGACGGTTCCCGAAGATGATACACCGGAAATGACGCTTCCCGGTGTGGTCTCCAACAACCTACAAGTTTCTGTAGATCGGCTCATATATGAACTCGATAAAAGCGTTTGCCTTCAGGTCCAGTCCATTCCTCAGCGGAAGTATGTGTTGCTAGTTTTCAGTTTTCTATAACGTCTTATCATGATAGAAGTCCTGGAAAAGCAAGAATAGCAATTTTATTCAGTGGTGGTATCGACTCGACTGCCCTGTGCTATTTCGCCGATAGGTACTCTAAATTCTTGTTTCTTGTTTCTTCCGTTACATGTTTATAATAATAATAGGCATATCCCAAAGGACGAGCCCATCGATCTACTCAATGTCGCTTTTGAAAATCCTCGCAAAATTAGAGTACAGCTAGAAGGCAATCCTGACGCGCTTTCAAAGCATCTCAAACGTGAGCGCAGAAAGTTTGAGCAGAACAGCTGTGCACAGCAATATGATATCCCATATCTGGTTCCTGATCGTGTTGGAGGGTTGGAAGAATTGGAGGAACTCCAGAAAGTATGTCCTAGGAGAATTTGGAATTTTGTGGGTTGCACTGTTCCAGTGAGCGAACAACCAAGTGATTAGTCGGACAGATCGAGATTAACGTGCCGTATGAGGTGAAGGCTATATAGCTCTACAGATTTTGATTGGGTTGATTCATCATGAACTAGGAAAGCCAGAAAGCCAAACCCATAGTCGAATCCATCATGTACCCGAGTCGGACAGTCATGGACTTTGTGAGTGAATATGATTTCTCTTCGAAATCAGTGTTGAATCTTCAGAGTTTGGCCCTGGCACTGTGGTTCGCATCGAGAGGTGTCGGGACTGTTAAGGCATCAAAGGAGGCAGAGGCAATCCCTTATACAAGTACGGCTCGCGTGCTGCTGAATGGACTGGGTTCTGATGAACTACTCGGTGGGTATGGCCGGCATAGATCTGCCTTCAAGTCGGGAGGTTGGTCTGCAGTCATTGAAGAAGTATGTTGGTAAATCTTGACCCGAACTTTGTTGAATGACACTCTGCAGCTACAGCTTGAGATTGATCGCATACCATTAAGAAACCTTGGAAGGGATGATCGTATCTCGTCCTCGCATGGTAAGGAGACACGGCATCCTTTCCTCTCTCTCGATGTTGTATCATTCTTGGCGGAGCTTCCAATACACCACAAGATTGATCCACGGTTGAGGGTTGGCTTAGGGGATAAAATGCTATTGAGATTGGCTATGGGTAAAATTGGTCTTAAGCTAGCGAGTACTCGGAAGAAACGGGCGATGCAATTTGGTAGTCATTCTGCAAGAATGGAGGGAGAGCGCCGAGGGGATGTACCGCTAGATTAGACTATTATGTAATGTGTTTGAACGGACTGGTGCTTTGTTTGCATCGTGCTTTGTTTCGTGCTTTGTTGAACCATGGCACTTCCAGCCAATGCTAGTAGATTTTTAGGTGTGTTTTAGGCTTTCATTTGGGACTCGTCTTGAGAAAGTGTCTAGTACCTCTTGGCATTGCTGCCTTTTTACAAGCCAGTATCTATGACGTTCCCGGAGGCTATCGTGCAGTTATGTTTGATAGGTTTTCCGGTGTGAAAGGCAAGGTAGAACTCTGGGATTAATGTTCGTAAATTACGTTCTTACAAGAAATGGTAGGCTTCAGGTGAAGGCACGCATTTCCTCGTTCCCTGGCTACAACGTGCTATCCTCTACGACTGTCGCATCAAACCTCGAGTGAGTGACAAACCTCGTGAGATTTTTGTCTCGCTCAAAATATATTCTAGAATATATCTACTACCACTGGCTCTAAAGACTTGCAGATGGTTTCTATCACACTACGTGTGCTATCCAAACCCGACGTTGATCATCTTCCCAGAATTTATCAGAGCCTCGGCATGGACTATGATGAGAGAGTGCTTCCTTCTATTGGAAATGAGGTGTTGAAGAGCATAGTCGCCCAATTCGATGCAGCAGAGCTTATCACACAACGTGAAGTGGTGGGTCGCTACATAATATATCTTTTCCTTCTTTCATGTTTGGTAACTCAACAGGTTTCTTCTCGCATTCGTGCTGATTTGCTACAACGTGCTAGCGAGTTTAATATAAAGCTGGAAGATGTTTCAATCACACATCTCACCTTCGGCAAAGTACATATTGCAGTTCTCCCCCTCCAAAAGGCTGAATGTTTGTGTCCAGGAATTCACCCAAGCTGTTGAAGCCAAGCAGATTGCACAACAAGGTGATTATATTCACTTTCTACAATAGATTCCGACTAATGACTGTAGATGCCGAGCGTGCTAAATTCATCGTTGAGAAGGTAAGACTCGAAGATTGGAGCCAGGGTTTGGTCTGATAAAGTTAAACAGGCTGAACAAGAAAGGCAGGCGGCTGTCATTCGTGCAGAGGGAGAAGCTGAGGCTGCGGCCACAATCTCGCGCGCACTTGAAAAAGCGGGAGATGCTTTTGTTGCGCTCAGGAAAATTGAGGCTAGCAAGGCAATCGTACAGTCACTATCGGGCAACCCAAATGTGACTTATATTCCTAGTAGCAATGGGAATGTGTTATTGAATGTGCCTACAAACAAATAGAGAATGTATCTAGGCAGCGTTGTAGCATCTCCGTGAATTAATTACTTTTGGAATTATTTTTGGAGTGTGGAAAAGTCAAGATGATCAGGTAACTCCCACGGTAGTTAGGCCGTGCTTTGCTCTTGACTGTCATCGTCTGTCTCTCGGTGTCTTCTCTTTTTCTTTTTCCTCTCTCCTCTCGTCTAATTCCTCTCGTCTGACGGACTTCTCTATCCTATACTGTCTGCTGTTTACCTGTCTTTCGTGCGTAGCCTTCTCTGTTCTCACCACAAGCTTTCATACTGTCCCAGGTCTCATTTTTTGATCTTTTAAATCATGAATCCAATGGGTATGGCAGGAGGTTCTGCGGAGGCCCCGGTATGTTGTAACCGTTACATACTTGACAATCGCCGATCTTGGCTAATTACACGTCATCTCATTGACCTTCTGATTCTAGCGACGGGCTCATCTCTATGTTGGAAATTTGAGTCCACGTGTTACGGAATATATGCTGACAGAAATATTCGCTGTTGCTGGTCCTGTTCAACATGTCAAAATCATCCCAGATCGCAATTACCAACATGGCGGTCTTAACTATGGTTTCGTGGAATATATGGACATGCGTTCTGCTGAGACCGCATTGCAAACTCTCAACGGCCGCAAAATTTTCGATACCGAAATCAGAGTTAACTGGGCTTACCAAGGCCAACAAAATAAGGAGGACACATCTGGTCACTACCATGTCTTTGTCGGTGATCTCAGTCCTGAGGTCAATGACGAAGTGCTTGCCAAGGCATTCAGTGCCTTTGGAACACTGTCTGACGCCAGGGTCATGTGGGACATGAATTCTGGCAAGTCTCGTGGTTATGGTTTCCTTGCCTTCCGCGATAAGACCGACGCCGAGCAGGCCATAGCAACCATGAACGGTGAATGGTTAGGATCTCGTGCCATTCGTGTCAACTGGGCCAATCAAAAAACACAGGGTGGCACCACTACAACCATACCATCCCCTCGTCCCGCTGCCAACACCGGGGGAGCACCGGCCCCCATCAACTTCCAGGGTGGTCCGCTTTCTTATGAATCCGTTGTCCAACAAACCCCTGCTTATAACACTACGGTTTATGTTGGCAACCTTGTGCCCTATTGTACCCAGGCAGACTTAATTCCATTGTTTCAGTCCATTGGATACCTTTCGGAAATTCGCATGCAGGCGGACCGTGGTTTTGCATTCGTCAAGCTGGACACTCATGAACACGCCGCAATGGCTATCGTTCAGCTGCAAGGACAGATGGTTCACGGAAGGCCGATAAAATGTAGCTGGGGCAAGGATCGTGCTGATGGCACTAGCACAACACAACCCGCTACAATGAGTCCCAGCACTACTGCATCTCCTTATGGTAATATGGTGAGTAGTGACCACCTTCCCAGTCATATCTACTCATTTCAATTTTGCAACCAGCCTATGTACGGCATGCCTCAACCCAATACCTACGGCCAGTACGGGTTTGGGGCCTATCCAGGATTCCCGGGTCAAGCTGCAGGACAACCTGGCGCACCTGGTGCTACCTCCCCTGGTATGCCACAGCCTACGACCGGTGGGACGGCTTTGGGATTGACTGGTGCTCCTCAGCAAGGTGTTCCTGATCCCAATACATCTGCTGGTCAAGCTGGCCAGGCCCAGTGGAGCAGTGCTGATCCTAACTCCTACTATAATTTCTGGGGTGGTGTGTAATTTGTCGCATAGATTTCTCACAAACTGATCTAGTACACAGGTTATTACGGTCAACAACCAGCAGCTAATCAGGGTGCTACTGATACTCCAATGCCCGGTCAAGTGTAAATATTGTTCTGCTGAGTTTCTACCCTCCCGTCATTCCTTTATGTCTGGCTTGTTTGTGCTGCGCATTGATAGTTCTTCAACGTAAACAAATGATTATGTTGTGTAGGAGTTTGCATTGCTTTCCCCTCAAATTATTTGTTTGTTCCTGACTGATTTCTCTATGTATTTCGTCAGATGTTACCCTGAATACACCTGATTAGTAGTCGTCATGTGCTAAATAACTAATTTCTTGCTGATTAAAACATTCATAAGATAAGCGCTATTAGTGGGTATACAAGCGATTGCGATATGATCCCAGAGGACAAATAGCAGGAAAACTAGATAATTAAACATCTACAATTAGCCATTCGGAGTCAGATTCATCATGTTCGATGTTGGAGACAGAGTCCCATCCAGAGTTCCCGTCCCCTGATGGCTGATGTTGAGCTCCCCTTTTCCCGAATTCGAGAGAGATGTATCAGAGCCATTTGTGCCATTATTTGGATTAGCCTGATGACGAGACCGCATGTCCTCATAGAACGCATTTGCTTCATTCATCTTATTGGCTTCCACTTGTTTTGCATCTAACCACCGCTGAAGAAGCTTAGCATTGTCTTTCTGGAGATTCTGATTGCGTTCTTCTATCTGCCCAAGCTCGAGCTGAAGGGTACTGATCTCATCGTGCAAAATCTATGGTCCCATAAGCGAGAGACCGGAAACGTCGGAGACTACGAACCTGAACAGTTCTATCCTTCTCTTGCATTACTTCTGCGTGTTGATCAACTCTTCGTTTCAGTGCTGCGAGCTCATCCTTGGCCCTTCGAAGACTCTCAGTGTCTATTCGGGCGAGTTCCTCTTTCTCTCGTAGCGTCTCATTCATGGCGAGTAAACGTTGGGCATTTTGGCCCTGTGTTTTGTATACAGTAGCCAGTTCATCGCGTAAAGAGGATATCTGCGATTCTAGAGAGGCAAGATACGCTGCACGGACAGGGTTCCTAGTCACTGTATGAATGGCCAAGCCAAATCGATGAGGGAGGCAACACACTCTTCTAATACTGTAGTGGACGTTGCAGAGTTGTTGGAACTGGACTTTACTGAGTTGACTGCTCTAAGTAGAGTTGCATTGCGTTCCTTGAGGAGTTTGGTCTGCTGGGCAAGACGGCGATCTAAAGATGCGGTAAGCTGGGGTGATTTCGACAGACGATACACAGACACTGTTCAATGACAGAGGAGAAAGAGGACTCCTGTGCATCGCGGCTTATAAGGCGTAGACGGAGAAGTTCTTGCCATGAAGGTTCGGCCATCGTGGTGCCAGAGCTTGATCGACGGCAAAACAGACTGCTTTGGGCGGAGTTTGAACTTCCCAATCCGGATCTGCCGTCCTCCTATCCCAGTCCTTGCTCTCTTTCTTCGTCATTTATCATGGGTCGTGTACTTCTCAAGGTGTGTTATATCATTCTCCAGCCTATGTATCCTGGCTGACTTACATTAGGTTATTATCCTTGGTGACAGCGGGTCGGTCGTTCGGTGTTACTTCTACCTCGATCTCATGTTGGCATGTCTTAGCGTTGGGAAGACCTCCCTCATGAACCAATATGTGAACAAGCGTTTCAGCAATCAGTATAAAGCTACCATTGGGGCAGACTTGTATGTCTCATCTTCTGACGTCAAATTTGGCTAATTCACCCACATAGCCTTACAAAGGAGGTCATCGTAGACGATAGATTAGTTACCATGCAGGTGCGCTCGTTCAAATGCGAATGCTAACTCTAATAAGAATTGACCCATCATTAGCTCTGGGATACCGCTGGTCAGGAGCGATTCCAATCTCTCGGCGTTGCCTTTTACCGTGGCGCAGACTGCTGTGTGCTGGTGTATGATGTCAACAGCGCCAAGTCCTTCGAGACCCTCGACAGCTGGCGGGACGAATTTCTTATCCAGGCAAGCCCCCATGATCCGGAGAATTTTCCTTTTGTGGTGTTAGGAAATAAGATAGACGTCGAGGAGGGCAAGCGTCAGGTCCGTGCTGTTGTCTCAAGTCTTTTTGTTTTAAAATCCTGGCCATGTAGGTAACCCAGAAGCGTGCAATGACCTGGTGTCAGTCAAAAGGCAATATTCCCTATTTTGAAACGTCCGCCAAGGAGGCCATTAATGTGGAGCAAGCATTCCAGACTGTGGCAAAGAATGCATTGCAACAAGAAGCGGATGAACAACTGTGAGTAGCACTCAAATACAGGCTGTGGTAGCGCTGACACGTGGTCCAGATATGTTGACTACCCTGACCCAATTCAGCTGGATTCAGAGAGTTCGCAAAGCTACGGATGCAGCTGTTGATGCTCAGACCACTTCTTGACTGTGGTAGCATTGCATTTGTGGACCTCTGACTTAGTATACTTTGCATAATGCTTATCTTTGCTGGCCTCACGATCTAATTTTACTGTCATATAGCGTTACCGCTTGATTTTGTTTGTGCCATGCCTTTGGTCCTTTGGTCGTTATCGTATACATTTTTCTACAATACATACTCGTTTTTTCTTTGTCGCTATATTGTCGGAATCTGATTCAATTCTCACAGCGCCTAGAAACGCGTTATCAACGCGTTATCATGAGACCGAATTGATCTACGACATTCGTTCTTGAGTGCTTCACAATCCCGCGTTAATTTTATTGCCTGCTACTTTCTCAGTTGTCAACATGGGTCGAGTGTGTTTGAAGGTGAGCCCAGGTTCTCAATCATGTCGAGGTTAACAGATTTCCAGGTCATCATCCTTGGCGACAGCGGGTCAGTCCTCCACAAACAATGCTATGGTTGATACGAAGCCATTTGAATTCTTCAGCGTCGGAAAGACGTCCCTTATGAATCAGTACGTCAACAGAAGATTCAACAACCAGTACAAGGCTACTATCGGTGCGGACTTGTGAATCAGTCCTGAGTGCATTGACTCCAAGCAAAAGCTCAATACTTCCGTAGCCTCACAAAGGAAGTCGTAGTGGAAGATAAAGTTGCAACCATGCAGGTACGTTGTTCGGACCCTCCACCATGGCTCAGATTATTGATCCATTTGTTGAGCTATGGGACACAGCAGGTCAAGAACGTTTCCAGTCTCTCGGGGTTGCGTTCTACCGCGGTGCCGACTGTTGTGTTCTGGTGTACGACGTCAACAATGCCAAGTCATTCGATGCTCTAGATAGTTGGAGAGACGAATTTCTCATTCAAGCTGACCCACACGATCCAGACAGCTTCCCATTCATCCTTCTAGGGAATAAGATTGATGTGGAAGAGGGAAGGAGGCAGGTTCGTCTCTTAATCTATCTCTTCCATACCAACTAGTTCATTCTTCTATCTTCCAGATATCTCAGAAACGTGCCATGGCATGGTGTCAGTCCAAAGGCAATATACCCTACTTTGAAACCTCTGCGAAGGATGCCATCAATGTCGAGCAGGCCTTTATTACTGTTGCCAAGAATGCTCTAGAACGGGATGCCGAGCTCCCGTAAGTTTTTTCCTCATATGGCCTTGCCAGGAAATTGATGACCCTCGTGTTTCCTTTTCCTCAGAGCAGAAGAGTTCCAGGATAGTATATCACTTCGACCTGACACGCCACAGGCTAACAGACGATGTACCTGCTGAGTCCAGAATTATAAATATACTTTCTCTGCCATGGTGGATAGTGTTACACCTAGCCAGCATAGCTGTTTTGTATCGCTTCATAAAATAATAAAATATCACATAAAATATCATTCACTGTTGTTGATGTATGTATGCATCCTGCAGCGTGAGAAGTCATGGCCTGATAAGCTCCCATCAACGTCATCACACGATCACTGATTTCGAGTCCTAATATTTGTCATGAGGTCTAGCAAAAAGTCCAAAAAACGCAAGCGCTCCTCCCCTGTGGAAGAGGAGACTTTCGCAGTCGGTAATTTACGATTCTAGATCGTGCAAGCAACCAAACTGCTCACTTTACCCCATAGAACTCATTCTCAAAGCTCGCGTGGTCGAAGGTGCACTTGATAGGGCTCAAGATGAGCACTGGGTGAGTTCGCTTTGTTGCCATGCCCTAATACTGACTAGTAGTATGATTCTAGGAATACTATGTAAAGGTAGAAAATCTAGTTGTTGTCGGTGAGCGTTAGTCACTGATTTGGCCAGTGGGCAGGTTATGACAGTGACGCAAATACGTGAGCCCTCTATTTGCTCTTACACTCTGTCTGTCCTAACTGGACATATAGATGGGAACCTGCGAGAAATTTTGCTCAATGTGAACGCCTTGTGGCAAGTTTCTGGGAGGATGTTGGCTGGGACAATGTTGACTACCCAGAGGGAACTGAAGTAATACCTAGTGACACATGGATCAGTGAGTCCATATGTCTTTGTGTAAATGGCGATCATTAGCACTGACCTCTTGCAAGACACGGAGAAGAAACTTTTCTGGCAGAATCTTACTCCAAAAGAGAGGCTGGCATATCAACGCAAGGAAGCAGAACAACGTATCCAAGTGGGTCATCTTCCGAATCTCCAATTGACTCTAGTGACAGTTACAGACACAACAACGCAAGGCCGCTGATAACGCTTATGTTGTGGAAATAGAATCTTCACCAGAACCACCCAAGCCTAAAAAGAAGAAGGTCAAGGTACCAAATGCTTTCCATTCTTCTTACATCATTGATATTAATATTCCATTGCAGAAGCTTCGCATCAACGAGGAAGAGTCTGACAGTAGCGACGTTCCGTTGATCAAACAAGGTACATCGAAGTTAAAAACACTCTATGCAAAACACCGTGAAGGATCGAACAATGATGAGGTCATTTATTTGTTGTCCCCTTTTTGACGATGCGACTCATCGCTTTTGATTCAGCGCACCAAACGACAAGCAAAGGCTCGCAAATTTGACAGGCCTGTTGAGCCAGTAACGGAACTACCTGCTGAGCGGTCTGATAAAGTATGCTGTATAATTCCCTACCATCCGGATATTCAGATGGATCTCCTAGGGCAAACAGAAACTAGTGGAAGAAATTTGCCCTGATTCACCTTCGTCCTTATTTTCGGCCGACTCAGACAACTCAGATGAGGTTCTAATCCTACCCACTCAGCCCGAGTCTCTCCCTCAAAAGCCCAATGTCTCGATGAACCTCATGTCAGTTGCCAACAAGAGCGGGAGTTCCAGATTCAGTTCTACAGTTTTATCTGGAACTTCGCCTCTTCAATTTATGTTATCCTCTGTCCCTATTCAATTGACTGGCATTTCCACAAAACAGAGAATTTCAGCAGGGGCGTCAACTTTGTACAATCCCAAGGATATGAAGGCGATGACGACGGTACCGCAAAGAATCGACTCAAATCAAGCATCATCGTCCAACCTTTCTAATAGCAAATTTAAGAAAGACTCAGGATTGACTATGGCCATTCCTTACGAATCAAGACCACCACAGCCCACTTCAAATGCCCTCAATACTCAGGTACAGTTGCCTGTAAATAGGTCATTCCAAACCGATCCCCCGATGCCGTCCTCCAACCTTTCCTCTACCTCACCAAAAGCACTTCAGTAGGTCTGCGTGTCCTGACTGCCTCGTTGTATCTCCACGTGTTCTTCCAGGTCTCTCAGTGCTCATGAAACTGATGGATTCTTAGCCTCAATGGCACTGTCACTGCCTGGGTATGCGCCAAGTTTGACCTGGGATTGGTTTTCTGATATTCACTAGGTTTGCTGGCCCAGTCAAGTTGGTTCATAGTTGGTTCAACTTTGATTATCACCTTTTTAACATCCATTTTGAGGTCACCGCCTGAGGCTGCATTTGAACTCAAGTCTCTACCGGGTCTTTTTCCTTTTCGTAAAGCTTCCGATCTGCCAAAGTAAGCACGAGGTGGATTTTCAGAAATTTCTATTGCTGACTGGTTAATAGGATCCAAAAGAGATGGAAATGGGAAAACCAGCTATTCATTATCAAAGAAGATGGTGAAGAAGAATTAGTCGGTTCAGTAATTTGTACGAACGTCACGACTCCGAAAATTCGAGGCATGCGGATACCTCTGACATTTGATGCCATGCGTCGATTGGATTTCATTTCATTCCATGAATTATCAGATGCTTTGATCTTTCTAGAGGCTTGTAAAACTCCAGATCAATTTGCTACATTGGCGGGTCAAGACGCTGAATCGCAGCTGCAGATTAAAAGCATTGCAAGCTACATGGCCAAGTACGAGCAGGTATCTTCCAAAATTCTTTTTTCAAGCTTATCCTTTAGTGCTGAGGCCTCACTAGGTAACTCTTGTGCCAGTCTGGTATGAGAACAACGTCGTTGGACACCTCCTGATCTTCCCCCCCGCTCTCAACGATCTGGTTCACAAGCTTGAGGTCCCCGACGAAACTGTGAATCAGGCAGCAGAAGGCCTGATTGTCTCCCTGCATGGATGGATTCTGAATCCGATGATGCAACAACAAGAGTGGCGGCTCCCACTCAGTGGCGTGATACCTGCAATTACTAGCCTCCCTCCAATTTTCGCCAAAGCACGTGCTCAAGTTGGGCTGTCGGGATCAGTCGCCGACCGCAATTTAGTGTTGCGCGCAAATATCCAATTTGCACTTCGAACGGTCACTTTCCCACCAGATCTCTTTGACTGGCTCACATCCAGTTTCCGATCATATGCAATTTACCATGAACATGATAGAAAGTCGGAACCAATTGAACTCAGAATGCTGAAGGCAATCCTACAAATTTGTCATGCTCAAGAGTGGAAAAATCAAGGCTCCAACTACAGGAAAGAGTATAGACTGCGAGTCGTGTTCATCCATGTGGGATCCCTTCATAGTTTTTGCAGATCTCCCTTGACGCAGAAGAGGGATTCCTTGGACATTCGATTCTACTCATATGGGACAGACGTACATATTCCAAGGAGCATGTGGGGATTTAGAGAAATATATCCAATTGGTAAGCACATTCTGAAGGTCCAAGTGCACTTAATCACCTATCACCGTAGGAGGTATTGTCACCTTCTATCCGAGTGCATTCATGGATGACTACATCGGAGCCATTCGGTTGATACAGAAGATAAATGAACACCCTCTTTGGATGGCATTCATATCTCCAGCTTGCCTTGGATATCTTGTTAATATTGCTTGTCGTGATAGTCAGGATCCATTGGTAATTTGCGAACAACAAGGGTGTGTCAGAGTCTTTCCGTCTGTAAATGAAATTAATTTTCTATGAGCAGCCCAGAATATGTCTACCACAAACTCTTAAGATTGATAGAAGACGGCGAAATAGCATTGATTTCTATTCCTTGCTACCCAGTATCGAATGAGAGGGTCAAGATGTGGATCCGGGATTACTGCCGTATCCTCAACCCACTGAGTGCCCTTTCCATTGGCAATACTGCTTTCAATTCGGTATGTGCCAATGTCCCCCGGATTGATTGGGTCGCGATGGTGCAAAAGAACGTTGATGATGATATTGTGACTGTCCAACGGCAACCTGCGATCCTGTACAAACACCGGAGATTCATTGTTGTGAAGGGCGCGAAGGACCGTGCTGTGACACCTACTTCGGTTTGTGATCTTGTTGGTGTCTACAGGTGCTTGTGCTGAAAACATTCATTCAGGTCGAGACTGCGACCCCCAGTCAGTTTGATTTCCAGGACGACTACTTCAAATAGAGAAAATATGACTTTTAATTGCGGTAACCTTTGCTGCTCTTCGTGCTTTACTTCCTTCCTTTTTCTCAAAGACACCTTGTCATGTCAAAAAAATTTTGCTATATATAACGGCTAAAACCTCGCATTACGAAGTCTTGAATGAAAGTAACATACCACCTATGGTCATTCTTTCCTAAAGGAGACTCGAGACATTGAAAAATGACGGTCGTATTGTCTATTGACATCGTTGTCCTCAATAATCAGAACCACGAGACACTTTTCATCACATAAACTCTCAGTTTCATTCACTTGATACATTATCCATTCCTCGTGGCGGATATATTACAATAGACCTGCAGACGCAAGCAGGTCACTAACGATTTGATCTCTTTCGTTTGAAAAAGCCCCTTGGACCTAATACAATTAGCGGTGAATAAAAGGACAAGATACTGTACGGACTGTGTGAACTAGTGCCGTTTTTGAAGTCTCCTGCAACTCGCCACCCATGATCAGTTCATCAAGAATCTACATAGCAAATAATCAAGGGGTTGTATACACTTCTTCAGCTGGGGGTGAAACCCACATAATAGGCCGAGTCGAAGTTGAATATCCTGTGTCATTTGTATAGGTGATGTCTTCAGTCATCGACGCTGGTATGAGTGGGATATGCTCACAGATCCAATTCGCAGACCTGACATGCATCAAGAACTCTGATCTCGGGCCGCACATGAAATACATACATTTCCAAACATTCTGTCTAAGACTTCCACATAACGATGTAAGATCTCGAGTGTTGTTAGTTCATTGTCTGTTGCATCTATCTCCGCGATGAAGAATAACGATGCATAACGCTTGTAAACAACCTATAAACGCTGTCAGGATCGACATAGAAGCTAGTTTCATTTCACGCGATCACGAATGACCTTTCTTCCTATACCCGTCCGATCGGTTGTGAGCAGTTTTTTTTTGAGAAACTGCATTGGTCACCTTTATATTCCAGGATATTACACATTTTAGATTTACGATTCAAAACGAGTTGGGTGACGTCGTGAATAGTGGTAGTTTTTGTCTTGCTAGATAACGCTGTGTACCATTTTGCCAGTCGAACTTTTCCTAGCATGCATAGACCGCAATGGGAATGATCTAGGAACAGAAAGATAAGGTGACACTCTTACTCACCTTGCCGTGAAACCAACAAAATATAGTTGATCATGATCAAGATACCTTGGAATATACAGAGATGATCGTATCGCTTAATAAAAAAAAAGTTGGATGTTAGTAAAAGCGATGCATAAGGAGATACCGAAAACAGCGACTACCAGTTTAAGAGTCGACGCATGAGATGCACATGAGTCGCACAATATCAACCAAAACATCAGCCAATCATTTGAAGAGCGTCCCTGATTTTGGCAACCTCATTGCCGATTTTATGAATATCTCAGACCATCAATCTTGAGGAACCCAATTCGATGTCTTGTAAAATTGGATACTTGGAGGAATTATGGATGGGATTACTACAAGAGAAGATGGTGGTAGGTATAATTACGAAATGAGGGTGAGTCCGGAGAAATGATAGATCAAGTGCAACGATGATCCAGCAGTTAGTATAGAGAAGAATAATTCGACAGCGTTAACAACCCCTCTTCCCTCACAAACGTCCTCGCGTAAGGCATCCACTTCCCCATTATCTCCGCAAAATTCACTTGCATCGTCTGGATTCTACCAGAAAACGGTGAATATGCACCCGGATCCGAACCTTTCTTGTACGCTGTCGTACGTTTCTTCTTCGCCTCATCCAGCAACCTCTCCAACCAAGGTTCCGTCCTGGCGTTCGACACCCAAGTCGCCGTCAGAATGATCTCAAAATGCCTCTCAAGTTCCCCATATGTATACGCTACGTACCATAACCAACTCCTCGACAATCTCTCCTTTTTAAGCATGAGATCGTATATGAGGTATTCACGCCATGATGTCATTTCGTCTTTTGGCATGGCAAGGGACTCTAAGTCTGGATCGAGAGGTTCGAGCCAGGATGGGAGTCGGCATGATGCCCATAGAGGTGCATAGTACGCTTTTTCCCACTGAGTCAGAACGACAGACTTGATTGTCGTTCCGTCTTCTTCAAATGTGACGAAGAATAAAGGCATAATCATGTGTCTGTGAGCTAGGCGGAAGAGAGTTTCTGAGAGGATGGTCTCTAGAATGAGTGTACGTTCCGTAAATTTCTCTCGTTCCTTTCGACCTTTGAACGACTCTTTATTCCGTCCGGTAATGTGAGGCGGCAGAAAGTTTCCTCCGGAGAATTCGGACATATGTTCTTGGAGAAGCGTATTGAGATTCTTGATACGAAGAGTGTCGCGAGATGAGAGTTCATATGTATTGTACTCTTGAAAGCGTTTGCGGAATGCTGCCATATCGGGCTCACCATTGTGCTTGAATAAACCTACATAGAGGATTGAATACGCTTTGTACAAGTGGCTGTGATTCGTCGGCGCTATCTGGAAGTTAACGGAGGAAGGTTTTGCAGAGGAGGATACAACAGAAGAAGTGGAAGGACCCGTTGGAGGTGGTGGTGGTTGCATGTCTGGTGGTGGACGCATATGAATTGGTACACAGATAATATCAGCGATTTTCTCCAGCACAACTCTCTTCTGGTCATCACTGAGGATAGGCCAGACTTGGTCAAGTGATCGACCATTATTCTCGATCTGGCCGCAATTTTCAATATTTATTGTGCGATGCATAAGGGGATGAACATACGTCTTCGATGATAACAGCTGTATAACTTTTAAGATCTACTTCCGAAGAAGTGCCATAGATCCTTGGAGCAGCCCAATCAAGAACGTTGCGAACGGCGTTTGTCCTGCTCAACTGGGGGAACATGTCAGCACCAAAGAGAAAATCAATACCCACCAAGCCACTGGCATACCAACATCTCAAAAGCTTTGGCACCCTTGGGGAAAATGATCGCCATCACTGACTGGGGCACTTTGCCTGGATAAAACCCTTTGACCTCGAGAGAATATCTCAACCACTGACTTGAAATCAGCCTTTGTTTCACTGTGTCAACAAACAGGAAAAGATCTTACTTACCGGAATTGCATCACGATAAAATCGCTGGACAAACTTGGGAACAAGGAGAACATCGCCCCTGCCACTGTGTATTCTAGGAGTTAAGGACGACTGTACGGTGCGCAGGATGACATTCGAAATATGACCATAGTCTAAGTCAGAGGGGTCAAAGATGAGGCCAACGGAAGCCATCGAGCGAGATCAAGGACAGGTGTGACTGAGCCACGATTTCCATATACATATCTGGAATTGATTTTGATCGCAGGCGTTGTGATACATAGATACGGAATTGGCTATACTAATTCTCCCTGCTGCATCCCTGTCTCTTCACATCTCTATTTACAGCTTGAATGGCGTTCTGGGATAAGCTACCTTCAGGGCGGCCGTGTCGTCGACAAACCAGTAGAGCTGTCCCGGGTATTGAGGTTTTATCCGGGATGCTGGTAGTCCAAGTTCAGGCTGATCCAGAGCGGCCTGCAAAATATCCTGTTTTCCCTCTCCAGTGGCAACAAATGCGACACGCGAAGCGTGGTTGATGACGGGATACGTGAGCGTAATGCGTTTCAACGGCGGTTTGGGAGAGTCATCAATCCATGCAACCCAGCGGTCAGCTTCTTCCAACAATTCGTGATTGGGAAAGAGGGATCCGGTATGACCATCAGGTCCCATTCCAAGCAGGATAAGATCGAAGACAGGGAACCGCGCCGAGTCTTTCTGGGCAAATTCTCGAATGAGTTGTTTTTCATAGTCGTCCGAAAGTTCGTCGAGATCATCGAGGAACTCGGTATTGATGGTGTGAATTTGATCACGAGAGATGGGAACTTGAGAAAAAAGGACATCATCACAAGACTTGTGGTTGGAATCTGGATCGTCAAGAGGGACCACACGCTCATCAACATAGAAGACATGCCTAGAGACAAGATGAGTGGTACAAGCTGCAGCCAATGCAGACTGAACTTACCATTTATCCCATTTCACGCCTCGGTGGGTAATGAGTCCCCTGAGCATCTTTGGGAGAGATCCACCAGAAAGAGCAATGGTGAACCTCCCCTTTTTGTCAAGAGCTTCCTTCTGTGCCTTTATGACAAAAGCAGAAATGCCACCAACTAGATCAGACATGCTCTCAAAGACATTGAGAACAGGTGTATTCGGAGGATGGTGGACCGCCATGCTGAGAGAGGAGAGAGAGGAGCGTGAGACTGACAGAGATTAGATTACCACGCCATCTAATTTAAGATCACATCTATAATCTACTTTCATCTCGTCTTGTTATCGCCCATCCGCACGCAAATTTAGAATTTGGTACAGATGAACACAGGCAACAATCAATGCTATGATGTGCATTTTATTTTCAACCATGGACGAGGGGCTGGCTTGGTTTTGGTCAATCTGATAAGGGCCAACATTTACTGTAGACGTACAAGAAACGGTGCTATCCCTTCTACTCAAAACCCATCGATCGACGATGCTCGTGTGGTAGGGATCACTCAGGATTTGTGGCGAAGAGGCAGGTGTGACACCAGGGGCGAGTGGTGTGGGCATGACCACCTGTACCTGGCTGTAAAGTCCATGGGGCAAGCTGCTGAGGCGAGATTGGGATGAAGCAAGGGATATTGGTCGGTGGTGATGTGGCAGAAACTGGTCATCTGTGCGTAGACCAGGCAGGGATTTAGATTGCCTAGCGAAGGAAGAATGAGCGATAGGAGGCGGACGAAGAAATGATTCCGCCTCAGGCGCAGGTTTTGCGCATTCTCCAGAATAAATTCCCAGGAGAGAAGACTTGCTTCCGCTCATAGACAGGGGCTGATTGGAGGCAGCCTCGAAATATGCAAGCTGGTGTTGACGGTAGTGGGCAAGAGGCTGGACAGGAGGAAGAGGACGAAGATGTCTTTGCGCGGAACATGAGCTGATCATGCGGATGAGTGCAACAATGACGACGAGGCCGGAGACGACGACACAGACGACAACGATGACGAGCGTCTGGCGAAGCATGAGGTGGTGCCAAATAAAAATGGCGATTTTATAGCATTATGTAATATATTTTCTTTCTCATTTCGACCCTGACTCCTCACTTTTTCTGGATTAGGCTTTTCTGTCCCACAACAAGCAGACTAGCACTGACATGCAGAGGTATAAATAGGACATATTGCCATGGGGTGCTCATCCTCAAGTTTCTTTGCTACTTTATGAACAAAGATTTTACAAAGAGTTTGCCCAAAGTACAAATGTAGTAATTTTACCCTCTGAATTCATTTTCCCATAAACTTGCTAGAGAAATACTGTGTTTAGTTTAATTTTAGAAAGTGTTAATACAATTGAGGAAATCGCTAGGACCCAGACTGCCCATTCTGTCAACT
>Ga0153986_1000203_pt1 | contig 19486 bp, 18 predicted proteins | sample TSGA070MetaG_FD_104724 | JGI IMG/M metagenome (GOLD analysis project Ga0153986, IMG submission 104724) | Attine ant fungus gardens microbial communities from Georgia, USA - TSGA070 MetaG | ecosystem: Host-associated > Fungi > Mycelium > Unclassified | place: USA: Georgia, Alexander Wildlife... | reverse complement strand
TCTGTAAGCAATTGAAACATGCTGGGTTTATGACATATGCAAAAAGTATACACTTTGACAGGACATACAGATACCCCAACCTTGCTTTCCCTTTCACCAAACAGCTCATATCTCCTCTCTCCTCATAAATGATTGTATGAATCCTTCCTCTACATTTGTCGTCAATGTTTGACTGGCTTATATTTAAAATAAAATAATGAATCATTTCATCTCGCTCATAGCCTCCAATTCTTTGTATTTTCTAGACATTTTGACAGTCTGTATAAGTGAAAAAATTAGCACAACAAAGCACCTGTGCAGGCAATTTACCCACTTTGCTGTCCATGAATTCTTGGTTTGCAATCTTCCATTTTGAAATCACAATATTCAATTTCTCCTCTAGGAGAGGATCAGTGATTGGGATGCGTTTGTAAGTGCCAGCAGTGCTGAGATCCTGTTCCAGAAGAGCACTGGTCCCAAAATAGGCAGCACATACTCTAAAAAGGGTCCCTGACATCCAGAAACAGTTAGTTGAAAATAGATTATAACAACCACCGTCCTGATGCAAGAGCTCCACAAGGTTGATAAAGGAATTCAGGAATAGGGGTTTTTTATTCTGGATGTACCCTTCAAGACCATAAGGTTCGAGTACAAAAACTTGAGAACCCGAGGTAGAAAGTGATGGAGTGGCAAAATGGATCTCAGAGATGGCATCTCGTTTTGCAAGAGTTGAATAAGGGTGTAGATAGGTAACAGAATCCTCAGCAGGATGCCCAGTGATCTTGAGATATTGTAGGCTACTATCAGCTGCCTGCATAGTATCTCCACGAGGACCAGGTGGGTATTCAAATGTATTGGAAGCATCACCCTGTGACTCGCCAGATTGGGACCTGTCAAAGGCTAGCTCCCATTGTAACTCAGAACCCAAGCACATCACAGTCACAATGACTGTCTCGTGTTCAAAGCCTTGAGAAGCCTTTACAAGGCGTAGTTTGTGGATGTATAGTGTGAATGGATCAAGCTCATTGGCCAGAGTGAGGAATCCAATGCAGTACTTGAGGTTCTGTAGAGACACAGGCTGATTTTGTGGGCCGAAGAGGTTTTGGAGGGGAAATTGAGACATGCGATTGGAAAAGAGCATAGACCAAAGTGTGTTGGCCAGTTGGTTGAATTCAAAATTCCTTACCATGACCATCTTGTCAGCCTCTTCAGAAAATGGGATAGTCAAATGCAATATAAGTATCATTATGACAGTGACATCATACCAAGACACTCCAAAAAGATGTTTAAAAATTAGAAATCAATTTTTAGTAAAGTATCTTAAAATAGGTTTGAAAATATCTATCTAGAAATTAAAGGACGGCCTGTCATCGCACTCCATGTAATAAATCGCTAATTTAAAAAAATATACTATAAAAGGTTACGATTAAAAACATCATTTACTTATTTTTAATTTGAAAGATAACTGACCTTTTCTCTGTTGAAGTATCGAGCTGACATCATTGTTGTTCGAGAAGGTTCTGATATTTTAGTTTATATAGTTACAATTTTGTTAAGTTTTTACTCACTGGTTTGCGACGGAATCAATCTTTTCATTCCAAGGCAAACCAGCCTCCGTTTTTACAACATTCTCCTGTACTGCAATGTAGCTCATCCCCTTGGTCTGTTGTGTATATTGGACCCTAGAACCGAATCAAGAGCTATATGATCTGATGCCTGCTGCTTGTGGTTTGCCAAGCAGCTATGGTTTTCATCAGTCACTGCATATTGAGAACATCGGTGTAGTCTGATGGCTTGTATATTGATGTATTTGTGCAAAGTCCTTCACCAGCTCCCAAGGCTTTGGCCATGAACTTCACCTCTGGATAGTATTGTACATTAAATGCACGAGATTAACAACGTAAATATAAGCAGGACAGATAGTGATCCACACGTTTAGTAATCAAGCAATATAATCAAGCAATATCGATGGAGATAACAATAAATGTCAGGCAGAGAAAGAAAGCAAGCAAGGAATCTGAAGGCCAAAAGGCCGTCACCGGCTCATTCGGGTGCGGAGTAGCTGTTCGAGGAGCTCATATGTCCGTCGAGGATTGTGACCTGGTAAATCTAAAAAGAGTCTTCTCCAGTCTTTCATGCCACTTGCGCGTTCAGAAGGTTGAGCTGAAACTGAGAATTCTGACGGGTATGTGGGGATGGCAAACGTCTCGTGTCGACTTTTGTTCGGGGATTTGTGTTTGCGCCGGGATGATGTTGAGGACGACCTAGAATATTCGGGGGAGGATGATAGTTTCATCTGGTTGTCTACCGAAGAATTGTGGCCGGTCCGGCGGACGGAGGGGCTTTGGCGACTGAACGAAGAGTTGTAGCGGGGTGTATCATGTGTTGATACTGACCGATGTGACGATGAGTGTAGTTTAGATACACAGGGTGAGGCAGCGGTATGAGATGGTGATAGATGTGCAGATCTCGGTTCAACATGGTTTTTTGGCTTGGGATCGGAATACTGATACGGACTTGGATGATAACTTGCCGATGAATTAGGAAGTTGTCGGGGAGGAGGCGAAGTGGTCGATGGTGACGTGATATTCGTTTTCAACGTGCGATCCTCCATGTCCGTCGAAAAGAGGAGACTGGTTGTAGTGGGTGTTGGTGGGGGCGAAAATGGAGGGAGGAAGGAGATGGTCAAAGGTGACGGTGTAGATGCGATCGGTATTGAATGCAACGTCGGGCTAGAGCCCTGTTTTTTGACTTGGTCCTGTGCCCTTCCTTTGTCAACGACAGGAACAGGCTGTATCAGTTTAAGTTCTTCCCCGATCCAACATAAGGCCTCAGCAACAAACACGACTTCATGCCAAGCTCCAGCAGCCAGTAGCCGGGGATCAAGATTGCTCAGACCGATATCCATTTGCAGAAAATCGACTTCGACGACACCCATAAAAACTTTGATGGTCTGGATATGCCTGTTCTCGTCCTGTTGGTTGATGGCATGGGCTATTGGTATCGGGACCTGGAGAATGGACTCTAGTATTATAATTAAAAGAGATGGAGTCAAATCCACTGGCGATGTAAGCACAAAGGGAAGATCGATAGCTTGGAGGAGGGCATTCAGCTGCGCAGTGAGAGTAAGCGGATCCATGGTGTGACGTGACTCTGTAACGCTGTAACTCAGATACATGTGGTCACGTGGACGCGTTTCATTGGCCACAGTCACGCGTTCGATTTTATCGGCACCTTGCCACAGTCAATACGGCCAGGAGGGAGGAATGGACACTGAAGGGGGACGGCACACAACCACCCCCAACGGCGTCAAGCGACGGCGTATCAATGGAGACGGTGACTCAGTTTCCAGTCCTGCCGTTAGTCAGGAAGTCGATGAAGAGTCTTCTCAAATTCGAATTCCTCAGTTCAAGACACTTCCTCGTGACACAGATGGGTATGTTCTCACTTATCGCTGGTGATTACTTCTGATTGACAACAGCTACATTCCTGGGTCCATTGTCCGTGTTCAGCTCGAGAACTTCCTCACCTATGATTTTGCCACCTTCAAACCTGGTCCATACCTCAATATGGTGGTGGGGCCCAATGGTACCGGGAAAAGCAGCATTGCTTGTGCTCTTTGCCTAGGACTCAACTTTCCGCCATCCGTATGTATCTCTTTCCCTCCCCACGACTTTCACCTCACTCACACTCATTTTGATAGGTCTTAGGGCGGGCAACCGAAATCAGAAGTTTCCTCAAGATTGGAAAGGAGAAAGGATACATCGAGATTGAACTCAAAGGACCACCAGGAAAACCGAATATCGTCATCCGTCGTAACTTGACAGCCAACTCAAAAGCCGGCTCTTTCACGCTCAACGGCAAATCTGCGTCTGGAAAAGACATCACTCAGCGGATGGTCGAGCTCAACGTTCAGGTTGGAAATCTTTGGTTTGCATTTTTCTGCCCATAGTCTTTTCCGATCACTTATCCTTTCTTCCAAGCACGTTCCTGCCACAAGACAAAGTCTCTTCCTTTGCTGCCCTATCTCCTCAGGAGCTTCTGAGAGAAACTCAACGTGCCGCTGGCGACGACAGGCTGACATCATGGCATGAAGCCCTCATAAAGCTCGGTAAGGAGCATCGAGAGCTCAACATTGTGAGTATGCATCCAGAATGTCATATAGCCCTATTCAACTGATACTCCCGATAGAAACAAGAATCTGACGAGGTGACTAGGACCCAAGCTCAACAACGTTTAGATATGATGGAGAACACTGTCCGCCTCTTCAATGAACGGAAAGAACTTGAACGCAAGGTTGTCTCCTCTCTTCTATAACCCAACAGAGACCAACTTAATTAACCTCTTAGCAAGCTGTACTTTCTTGTGTGATCGAGCTCGACAAGTACTGTACCAGTCATATTCAATATCGACGTTTGAAGAAGAGGCAGCGGGCCTCGAATGCCAGAGTCCAAAGTCTTAGGCAGAAGAATCAACCTGTTCGTACCCGATTCGAGTATGACTTTTTCTCCTGCAGTCTCACATCGGAATATATTCACTGTTCGTCAGGGCCATGCTCGAGGAAGGAAAAGATATGCAGCGCCAATATCAAGCTAATCAAAATGTTTTTAACAAGCGGTTGAAGAGATTTGGTGAGATCCACACCAGACTCGAGGACCTTGTAAGTGTCCTCTATCACTTTGGGAGTCTGAGAGCTCATGCCATGTCCATTTTCCACCCTAGGAGGAGGGAGTAGACACAATATACCAGAAACTAGAAACCCTGCGGAGAGACGAAGAAAAAAGGCAGGCGGATATTAAAAAGCTCCAAGCTGAGATTGAAGAAACTGAAATCGAATCGAAGAAGCCACCGCCAGAGACAGACGATCCAATTGTTCTGAAAAACGAGGAGGTGAGCTTTTTTCCTGCCTCATAATTATGATGTTGATCTCCTGCATAGGATCGTGTTCAACACGATAAATGGCAACTCAGTCAGCGAGTAGGAGACTTGGAAAGGGAATATAGAGATCACTTCGATAAACTTGCCAGGGCAAGGCAAGCGCTCAAAGAAGCAGAACACAGGTAGTCATAACCCTTCTCTCCCGATTTAGTTTTCAATCCGGAAACCAGGATCCAAGATTTGAACAACGTTGATGGTATCAAATTACAGAACATGCTAAAGTGGCATCACGATACTCATGACGCCATTCTTTGGCTGCGCCGACATCGACATTTGTTCAAAATGGAAGTATTCGAGCCCCCCTATATGTGTATGACTGTTCCTACACAAGCTTACCAGACAGGTGTGGAGGCTATGATGAATAGCTCGCAACTGCGGGTAGGTTTATCCTCGTGTACCTTTATCATCAATTTCTGAGCTTATGATAGACGTTCGTTGCACAATGCAAAGAAGATATCGATACCTTAAATCATCATATCAACGATACACAAGGTCTTGGTAGGAAAGCACGCATCGTAACATGGTTCAGATGGTTCAACGAGAATCAACTGGCTCCGGCGCCAATGTCTTATGATGAAGTGTGTTCTGTCTTCTTATAATACCCAACAATACCAATACCAGTGATCTGTATACCTAGATGAGACGGCTAGGATTTGACGGATTTGCTCTTGACTATGTTGAATGCCCTGAAGGATTGAAGTGGTTCCTTAAAAAAGAGTGTAATCTTCATCGTAACGTACACCTCTTCAATCGCCATCTGATAACCATGTCTGAATCTTTTTTCACCCAGGCCCTTGCTCTTGACGAGAGAAATGTTGATATCGGAGCCGCGATGGAAGCTGTCGGTCGCCCTGAAACTGGAGGTGGTGCATCCTTCATTTGTGGCTTGACAATCAATATAGTTCAACGCTCGAGATATGGTTCGAAAGCCCTGAACAACATGACAAGGGACATTCCAAGAGCTAGGAATTTGACTGTTCAAACTGGTATGTTTCCTTCTATGTGATCATGTATTCTGTGCTTATTGCTGTGGAACAGTTGACCCTGAGTTTCGCAGGCAAGCTGAAGAGGCTGTCAAGACTTGTCAGCAGCAGATTGCAATGGTTGAAGAAGAGAGGAAAACCCTCGACAATAGGAAGTCACAATACAAAACTGAGGAATTTGAGGTTGATGCGCGATTAAGTGATATCAAGAAAAGAAGGGATTTGATTATGCAGGTTGAGAGTAAAAAAGTTTCGATGCAGAACAGACTCAGTACGTGTTTTCGGAGCTTCTTTTATTGTGTTCAGATCCACGCATATTAATATATCTATACCCTCTTTACTTTTTCAGAACGACTTACCGAACAATTAATGATCCTCGAAAAGCAACCTAGTGTCGAACAAAAATCAAGGGAGTTCCAGAATGAAATCCGGCGAAAGAATTTTTCCAGAGCGGATACGATCAAGGAAATCACTGTCAGCTATGCCCCTCTCAATTTCCTTCGTTCATTGATATTGAGTTCTTTTTTTTTGCAGATCTTGATGAAGCCATTCATTCCTGAGCAACAGGCTCTTACGCTGTTGAAACTGAATGTTGTCCAAAATCAAGCCAACTGCGAAGTTTTGGAGGAATTAATGCAACAGAAGGACGACAAGTTTAACAGGGCTTATGCAGCTTACACGGAGTGTACGTCTTATTGTCAACCATATCCTTGATCAGTTATTCAACATTTTACCTGCAGTAAATGCTCAATATAAGACTGCAAAGGCCGAATCTGAGAGATTACTAGCACAGGCTAGAGTAGTTCTTGAAGAACGCGATCCAGGAATCATAGAGGAAACGGACAGGATCATTTCCACTCGTGAGCTTTACTTCAAAGAACTGGCGGAATGGGAAGACGCACTGGAGGTGGTGCATGGCAATGAAGCGGAGTTGCAAAGGCAGGGTATCGACAAACCCGTGCCTCCAGAGAATGCACAGGAGGATGATCTGAAGAGCTTGGAAGAGCTCGAGATTGCGTGTAGGACCATACAGGAACAGTTGGAATTCAACAACAATCGGGATGAGAGTGTCGTCAGGAGTTATGAAGAAAAAAAGAAATTAGTGAGTGCACGGTGGTTTGTTTCAGTCAAGTTTGGTGTATTTAGAATTGGCCTAGACTGAACAATTGGCGATGGCGATGGAAGCTAGGCAGAGGAAAATAAATGACATTGAAAGCAAGATCAAGCAAACGAGGGTGAGCAATTTCTGGTTGGTCAATTGAAAGCCAACACTTTCATCATTGTTTACAGGACCACTGGGAGCCTGGGCTCCGTGCTCTGATAAGTAACATCCGAACCAAGTTTTCAGATACGTTCGACAGGATTGGCTGTGCTGGTGACGTTGAACTTGTTTCCGATCCGGATTATGCACAATGGAGAGTGGATATCAGAGTCAAGTTTAGGGATAACGAAAAATTGCAGTTATTGACTGGTCAGCGTCAATCTGGCGGAGTGGGGTTTTTTCTGTAGTCATGATTGTGTTTTGCTGATTGACGCATTTTTATAGGAGCGCTCACTCACTACGATCCTATACCTTATGTCCCTTACTACACTTGCACACACGCCTTTCTCGCTGGTCGATGAGATCAATCAGGGTATGGATCAACGAGCAGAGAGGATGGTACATAATTCGATGGTAGATGTGACGTGCAAGGAAGAGAGTTCGCAATACTTTCTCATCACACCCAAGTTGTTGCCAGACCTGCGCTACCACAGACGTATGAGGATCTTGTGTGTCAACAACGGGGAATGGGTTTCTGGAGATTCCAATGGAGATATGAAGGTCCTGCTGCGGAGCTATAAGGCTGCTCGTAGTACGGCTTAAGTTTCATATACTCTCTCCTATCTCATGATTGGGCACGTTATATTCATTCTACTTTTGGAGTTTATGTTATTCAATGGTCAATTGAAAAAAGGAAATTCATCTAACTCGTTGCAGAACTAAATCCAGCGCTAGTGGGTGCCTGTACAGTAGGGTCAGAGAAGTCAAGATCATGCTTTAAAAGTATGTGAATGTCTCTCAGCAAACGGTAAATGGAGTAAGAGACAATCAATAAGGACAATGGTTATGTCTGAACAACGCCCCTTATGACAGCTAACTCAGCGTTGATGATACTACTCGTAGCAGCACCAATCGAAACATTGTTGGCGAGTACAACAAACTTGATGTCCAAAACCTGACATTGACGCACGCGACCCACAGAAACGCCAGCACCGTCCTGGTAGTAACGGTCCAACCTAGGTTGTGGTCGATCAGGTTCCTCGTGGACGATGATGGTATGCCGTGGGGCGCTAGGACACCCAAGAGATTGTGCATCAGGGGAATATGCAGCAAGAGCCTCGCGGACCTGCTGAGGACTAGGAGGAGGTCTCCTTGAAAACCGCACTGAAACACATTCGGTGTGTCCGTCAATGACTGGAACACGATTACACGACGCGGAAACCCTCAGGGGATGCCTAGCGTGCATATCAAAGACTTTGACGCCTTCATCATTCTCCGTGATACCTCCTAGGATTTTGAGGGTCTCCCATTCTATCTTCTCTTCCTCGCCACTGATGTAGGGAACGACATTGTCTAGTATGTCGAGAGAGGGGATGCCTGGATAACCTGCACCAGAGATAGCTTGCATGGTAGTGACGATGACGGCTTCGAGAGGACCAAAAGTCTTTTCAAGAGCGGAAAGAGGGATGACGTAACCTGTAGTAGAACAGTTGGCATTCGTGACGATGAAGCCTTTTTTGAGAGGAGGAGAGTGAAGCGCCTGTTGCTGCTGAACAATGGAGAGATGGGAAGGGTTTACAAGAGGCACAAGAAGGGGAACGTGGGGGTCTCTACGGTAGTTTTTGGCGTTTGAGAATACGGCAAATTCTGCTGAGCGAAATGTCGCCTCTGGACTGGGGGTGAGCAATTCTGTTCGAGCATCTAATTTGGCGTACCTATATCACCTGCAGCTTCTGCATCGAGGCCAGAGAAAATAATTCTGCAGTCCACGAAATTCTCAGGCTTGCATTCCTGTACCACAAGCTCTTTGACAATGCTCGGGATAGGTGTAGACTGTTTCCAAGTAACAGCGCGCAAGAACGGTTTTCCTGCTGACCTCGATGAGGCGCCAAGCATGTGGATTCTGAACCACGGATGAGCAGCAAGTAAGACTATGAACCGTTGGCCGACAGTTCCAGTTGCGCCGAGCACACCAACGTTGATTCTGCAGTCGGATGCAGATACAGTTCCGGATCCATGACACTGTAAAGATTCGGAAGCGGCCATGGTCCTTGGATAATGGAGCTTGGATGGGGAGGTCTTGCTGCCGTTGTCACTGTTCATGTTTTATTTTGATGATTATCATTATCTCGAGCCCAGAGTAATATTGGTCTTTCACGTGATGTGTGACATATAACGAGTCTACTACTACTCTCTTCAACAATGTCGCCCGACGCAATCACAGATAGCGAAATCAATGCCTTTATTGTCGCACAAAATGCCAAGGAATTGAACTCTGTATACTTTCTCTCGTCGTGTTTTGTCGGTGCTGCAGCTGGGATACTCGGTCTCACGAATTTCACTGGCTTTTTATTTTTCTTCGTGTCACTTCTATTTTCTGCACTGTGTATTTCTGCCTGTCGGTGTGTGCGAGCTGTCTAGAATCATGGTTATGCGCTGATAAATTACATAGCTTCGTTTACCATCCTGCTCATTATTTGCCTGATGGAGGGTGGTGGCGGGCCATACTGTCACAGGACACAATATTTGGGTACATCCTCCTCTGGACTTTGGTTTATGGTCAGTCTCCTATTTTATTATCGCTGGACTTACAATGATTTATGTGATCAGGAATCGTACATGGTATGCTATTCCTCAATTTCCAAGTCATCACATTTCTCATCTCTTACTAGTATATGACTAGAATCACCAACATGCAAATATATCAGTACTCTATGCCAAAACTACATTTACGCTCTCCGAACAGGACTCTGGATAGAACATTGTCGTCAGTCTCCCGCCTGAATATGGCTGAGAGTATCGCTGGGTCGGTTGGAGTGTGTTCCAAACTTGCTTGCTCAGGGGTTTTCGCACTGTCAGAAATATGTGAAAAACATGATGTTTTTGTTCGAGACGAAGAAACTAGGTGCACTGATTTATCCAAGTATTTCTGACGGAAATGGGTATGCAAAAATAAATATCTGGCGTGACAGTTACAAAGTGATTACATTTGTGATTTAATACTATGGCTGCCCCCACATCTTCTCTGGCGTCCACACAAAGTCCAGCCCATAAACAAAATCCAGTAGCAGTGCAAAATTTATCCGACTCTGTATCCAGAGTAACGGCAGAAGATAATGCCTCGTCGACAAACAAAGCCGCTATTTTTCAGAGATTGCATCCACGGGTGTATCTAGAGAGATTTTTAGCAGAGGGCGTGAGGCCAGATGGACGTTCACTTTGGGCAACGGATAGCCATACAGGAAGTGTCATTAGTGAGGGTGCGATCTGGAGAGAAGTTTCAATAAACGTCGGTATGTTTTTGTCTGCCTCAAATTCCCTTCCTGTTGCATGGTTCCAGAGAACGATAGATGCAGATTTTCTCGAGTTGGGCTCGGCTTTGATAGTATTTGAGTTTTTTTTCAGCGCAGATCTATAGCCCTTCCAATGCATTCTTGCGAGAATATCAGCGTACCTATCTCACTATCATTCCAGGCTCAATTGGTACTGCAGATGGTTCTGCCCTCGTAAGAATGGGTGGGACGACCGTTGTTTGCGGTGTAAAAGCCGAAATTGCTGAACCGGATTTAGAAAAACCTGACGAAGGATTTTTGGGTATGACTGGATGTTCTCTCTCTTTCAATCCTCATTGAACTTGTTTCACACCTCAGTGCCAAATATTGATCTTCCAGCAATGTGCCACCCGCGATTCAGACCTGGCCCGCCTTCAGACCAAGCACAGGTATTATCAGAGCGATTATTTGAGACCCTTATATTGTACGTTCCCCCAAAGTTCATTGACGCCTGACAGACCAACTATATGTCGTCACTTCTACATACTCAGAGCAAAAATCATTCCTCTACAAACACTTGTCATACGTTCTGGCAAGGCTGTATGGACGCTCTATGTGGATGCAACATGCATAAATTATGATGGAAACGTGTTCGATGCCGCACTGATTGCGATGGTTTCTGCTCTTTTGAATGGTGAGCCGCGATCATAGATACTTTTTCCAATCCATAATTTGTGGTCGGATGTTTTTAGTCCGGTTACCAAAGGCGATATATGATGAGGAATTAGGACAAACGATATGCCATCGTGAACCCAAAACCCGGTTGACAATCAATAGTCTACCGCTCTCCATGTCGTTCGGTATTTTCAACTCGTACGTCGCGATCCTTTGTTTATTCTTCCACGTTGTCTCAAAAGTTCTGGTGGGATAGGACGCATATTCTAGCAGATCCAACCGCATTCGAGGAACCCCTATTGGGCAGCACGGTCACAATTGTCACAGGGGAAGATTCCACGTCTGAGGTCGAGCTACTGAATATCATCCAATATGGTTTGGGAGTTGTGAACCCTTCATCAAAGTGGACATCTAGTTCGGGTGCAATGGCAGATAATGCGCTAAGTGCTTGCATTAGAGCTGCGAAGACCAGGAGATATGACCTCTCAAGGATCGTGAGAGAGGCCATTGGTTTGAAGAGGGACGGAAAGATTTAATATCTGAAAATTTGAAATGTGAGATTTTTTGAATAGAAACGAAGTCCAACCCTACTAATTGATGAGCTAGTATCATAGAGAGAACGCAGTGACAGGTGCTTGACAGACAACGATAGCCGTTGAGCAAGCAGATGGAATTCACATTCTGCTTTTCTCCGAGATGGTGAATTAGCTGTGGCCAGATTGTGTAGTGAAGAGATAGCGTAGTTTTTTCACTCTACGACTTCACCTAGTCTCAAGTAATGTAGTCATAGCAACGATTAATATCAATCGTCGATGCATCTCATTAATTAATGAGAAGGTTGTGGCAGGCTATCTAGATTCTCGATGAAATTGGACATTAGACGTTTAAATGTAAGCCATGTCAATTTTCAGTAGCGGTGCTGGGAATTCTATGGCTTAGCTGTGAGAGGTTACTCTTGGTCAACCATTTATTCAACCGAGTGACTTAACTTAATGTGACGTAATTAGAGCTCAGGTTCTGTCTCTCAATGAATGGAAACAAAAAATCCAATGATAATGCCAGTGTTGCAAGATAGCTTACTCAGAATTTATAAGACAAATTGTTGGGATCTAAAAAGAAAACCTGTGCAATGCACACAGTGTGACCTATCTTGTTCCAATGCATTGTGTCTGATCAGTGAAATGGACCACAGGGTCGTCTCTCACTATCTATTGTTCTATTGTTCTTTCTACTCATCTATCTTCGCGATTGGTCTAGAATCTATGTAATCACTACAGTTTTGTCTCGTAGTGTAAGCCTCTGAGGTCAAGTCTTCTTATTCGATGTATTGATCTCGTTGGTAACGCTAGTTTAAGGAACTGAGTGTATTGATTTTACATGAGAAGTGCTGCAAATACAGATCGAAACATTTTCTGTTGGAGACGAAGCGCATGGAGTGGAGGCGTTAGTCATCAGATACTACATTCCTATGCATTCTACTGTCGGTGCAGGCGACCGAGCAGGGTATAGAATACACTGTGATAAATATCTATAATGTACTCATAGGTAAGAGCTCTAGTAGAGTACATCCATTGCGCTGCATGGATGCTGCTCTTCAGTTTCTGGTACACAAACTCAGGGCGACATTCCAGCTCTCATCCTTTCACAAAGGTTATCAAGCCACGTGGGACAAGAATGATCGAGATTGTTGTATTACACGTGGCCGGTGGCTGTGAATTTCACTCCTGTTAACCGGTTGACAGGTCACTTAGCTAAGTTTCGCTAGAGATCATCCTGCACATAACATAATGTGTCACTCGGCGGTAATTTCTAGTTCCACAGACTGTATTAATGCCCTTGAGAACAAGGCCATTCCGCATTTGAAATATTGTAAGCAAATATGTTTTGATCAGCGGGACCTATCTCCGGTGGCCGGGATGCACAAATGGTGTGCCGTGTTTCATGTATTGAATGTTATAGTCTATTTTTGAGGTGTGTCTGATGGACCAACCTTTGCTAATATAAATACCATTGAATTTCATTCCGAGTCCCTCAGTTCTCTTCTTCGCTCTCAAAAACCACATCGTCCTTTCCTAAAACCATAGTATTGTAATAATGTCATCAGCCCCCCTAGTCTTTTATCAACAGGGTATCAGCATGTTTGAACACCAGTGGGTCGACGAGATGGGGAATGTGGCATTCACTATGTAGGTGCCTTTTCTCCACCGTCAGTCTCATCTTCATTCATCTCTATTGTTTTTCCGTAGATCCGAGGTACATAGACCAGTTACGGGTTCTCACGCTTATTCATCCTGATTTACAGGTCTCAAAGACGCCTAACCCCTTGATCAAACTAGAGCGTGAGCCCGAATGGGCCGAACTACACCAGCCTATTCTAGGACCCGATAGATCTTGGTTCTATCTCGGCCCAAACAATTCACCTGGGTATGTCTGCTACGGCACCAACCCGATAATCTATGGGATGAACGACAGGTTTCGCAAGCAAAAGTGGGCAGGGTGCAGGTATGTGATATAATTTGTATCTTGTTCGCACGTACGTGTGACTAACGCTCTTCTCGTTTGAAGTTCCCGCTTGTTCATATCTCAGAGAGGCAAGGAATATAGATGGAAGATTGCCTCAGCGAGGATGGAGGTTAGTTCAGTGCAATCGCTTCCATTTTGCAAGCTAAGTTTCATGTCCAGTGTACGGATTCGCGGACTACTCTGGCTGTTTGGGAACGCAGTAAACCAGAAGAAGAACATCAGGGTAAACTTACCTTGACCCAAGCAGCCTTTCCTGTGGTAACTGAGATTATGACAAGTCTGGTCTTGAATAAGATGGCAGCTGACCTGAACTGGGACTAACCCAACAAACGTGTTCAGCATCATATTTTATGCATGAATCGCTTCTTCTTTCCTCCTGCAGATATGTGTCGATGACGTAAATGTATCTCCCTCAATTAACAATAAATATCGTTATCCCATAGTAAGACGGACCTGTAAGTTTGATGTGGCACAACGTGGTGGTGGTCAGGTGGATCGTTGCAGACAGTACCTTTTGATGGAGGACATAGTTCTGAGCCTCTCCATCTACTCGCATCATGGGATCAGTGCGATACACTCCACCCACTCCATTTTCAGTTAGAACAGTCGTTTGTAGTGTAAATATGTTGATTTCTATTTTCTCCCTCAATCCTCCATGTTAGTCGGTGACTCCTGAGGTGAGACTCTCTATATTCAATGACTCACGGTCGTAATGTAGACATTCTTTGATTATAGCAGTCGTTTACCTTGGTCGGTGCTTAATCGGTGACTCCTTATTGATCTTACCTACATCACACAACAAATAAGCTCTACTCGTCCTCGTTGCGCAGCTCGTCCTGAAGATTTCTTAAACGAGAATATTCAGCTTCATCCTCAAAGTTTTTCGAGCGCCCTATGAAGGTCCGCAAAATACTTCGCGCCTGAAATCTCCAGTTAGAACCTTCCACCCGAGGACCAAAATTCCTGAAGAGTTCGACAACTTCCTCCACTTCTTGGACTGCTCCTATCCATTTGTCCAGGTTTGTCTCCCTCTTATCCATCGTACCCGCACTCCCATTCCGATAGGCATTCAGATACGCTTCGATTGCTTCTGTCCACTTTTCTTGCCAAGTCAGGAGCCGAGCATAGGCACGGAAGATCCTATATGAAGATACACGAGGTAGGATAGTACGCTCGAATAAGTCGTTGACGCTTCTGAATAGCTGTCTACCTCGATTGGGATCTTCATCGATGTCCTCATTTCTTGATGCCCTAGTGACGCCATCCACAAGCCGATCCAAGACATCTTCATCGACGCTTTCTGCACCCACTTTCCCAGAGTTTTCTTCCACGACACGGCCAAGCGCACGGCAAGCCTCATTGAGTTGACCCACGTCCATTGACACGATCATGTAATTATACCACATACGCCAGTTCGAATAGCTGAACCGTAAGCCTAGCTTCAATGTCTGGAATGCCTGCATTTTATTGGCGAAGGATACCGATGCAACTGATTCACCGTTTTGTGTCGTGGATCCGTAGGCCTATGATGTGGTAGTCCAGAAATCTAGTGAGTTGATGACTTCCATGTAAAGCTCCTAAAAATTCGCACCTCAACGGTATTTCGATTTGTGCCGAGACGCAGATAAACACTGGCAAGATTGCTCCAGCTCTCTCCATCGTCCTCATCAATGGCGACACAGCGGCTGAATGCATTCCTAGCTCCTTCCCAGTCTTCTGTCCGCATACACGCACACCCTAATACATACCATGAACGTGACAATAGAGGGTTGATCCTTACAGCTCGTTTCAAGCATGTGATCGCTTCAACATAGTTGCCCCGCGTAAAATAATATCCGCCTAATGCACGCATCGCACGACCAGAGGATTGGTTTGAGATCTGCCAAGCCCGCTCATAATGCTGCTCAGCTTGTTCTGGTTCAAGGTCACCGAGAATACACCATAGCTTTGCTTTTCGAGACGAGTCCTGAAGATGTCTCCTAAGTTCTGGAATGCTTTTCCCACGGGAAAGGACCTCGTCTGCCTCTGCCTTACGTCCCTCAAGTAGATCACGGATGATGGCAATCCCTTGGTCTGGTCGTCCCATAGACCTCCAGCAATTGATAACCTCTTCCCACATTTCCAGGCGCTGGAATATTTCAAGTCCTGATTTAACTACTCCCAGACTTGCGAACCTAAGAGCAAGCTCTTTTTCGAGCTTCCATCTGTTCGGTAGTGGAATTGAGTGAAAATATTGAAGTCGCTCAGACAATGTCGAGTCCGAAGTCGGCATCTGATCTATGAGAGCTTGGAGCTGGAGAGTAGAACGCTCGACGGTGCGAGTGCGCGAGGACTCCAGTCGGGATCTGAGCAGCAGGGCTACCGTGTGAATTGACCAATTACGCGGGTGAGAAAGGACACGGGCAATATAAGGAGCCATTTGTTCGCCAGTGAGGCCATGAGATGGGGATGTATTTTTTACGTTGAGGCACAATGAAAGGAGGATACTTTGGTCAATGGGGTGTAGCGGGGGTTGGTTTTGGGGATTGATGTGATGAAGGTGCAAGTCGGATGAAGCTGGTTGTGAAGATGTAAATTCTGTTTGTTCAAGGAGGGTGTCATCGTTCAGAGAGAGGGTTTCGGGGAGGACCAGCACGGGGGATGGTTTGTGGATTTCACTTATCGTAGTATCATCTGTGGATGTGGGTCTATCGTCTTTCAGCCGGCTTTCCGCAAGCAGCACAAGCTGACTGATATCCGCTTGTTGGAACTTGGTGCGTTTTCCTAATGCTCCAGTCAGTTCATATTGTAAGTTGGTAGCACGTGCAGCTTTGATGAAGTACTCCGCCGCTGACTTTTCTTGACAATAGATATGATCCAATCGTCCACGTTCCAGATAGAGTCGACCCAACAAATCAGGGTCCGATGATACAACGGATACCAAGGACTCAAGAGAAACCGACGATAAGTCATAGTCCACGACGGGCTCATCCAGGACCTGTTGATGTATGAGGGCAACCCGCAGCTGCCACCATTGAACGGTTTGCAGATGCAGAAATGGAAGGGTTAGAAGAAGTTGTGACAATCTTAGAAAGATGGGCGTGGCGGTAAGATGGTAAGCAGGTTCGCCCCCGTATGCCAATTCCACAATAGCTTTCTGTCGGATGAGATCTTCTGAGAGAGAAAATTCTCCTGCTGAGATGATTTGCGAAGGCTGGAAGTCCAAATCAGGACCCGTCCAGTTCGCTTGTACGAAGGCATGGAGAAGAGCGATAGCCAGAGAAAGTCGCAGTAATTCCTGCTCTTTGACATCACCGTCCACAGGAGCTGACAAGTCGAAAATTTCTTTGAGAGGACGATCTAGGTCGTCGCTCTGAAGGCTTATTACTCGGCGTGCACCAGAAGAAGTGAGGACCTCGCGAAGATTTCCGTCTACGACTGTCTTCGCAATGGGGACTATAGAAGACGATGAGGATATGCTACTATCCCAGGTACCCCGGAGAAAGGACTTTTCTACCTGCAGTATTACATCCTGATCCATGGTAGATTGTATGGAAAGTAATCTTTAGAATCACATCTGATCTTCTTTATTACATCAGCAGCAGGAACCTACCATGGCAGACGACAATCGCAGAACCTCAATTTATGACCTTACGGGTCTTCGTGTACACCCAGACGGCTTTCGCGTGCATCAGACTCAAAGAAATTTGAGACTCGGGACACAGCAACGATATTACAACTCTCAAGATTTTCGTGGATGGATAGCAAACGGCGCTGGTGGATCTGTCATTACGCCCAAGTATAGGAGAAATTCGCAGACGGCATCATCAGACGCAGAAGATCTTGAATCTCTGGTGGAAGCAGAGTGTAGTTCAGGAGAGTCTAGCGAAAAAATTGTTTCCTCAGCGAAAGGAAAGCGAAAAGATACGTCAAACACCCGAAGGGCCCTTAAGAGGAAGAAGTTTGCGGAAGATGATAGCTATATATCTCAAATGCCTGAAACGTCATCCGGAACTCCTCGATTGCCCTCTCAAGTTCGTCGTAGAAATCTTGTCAATAGGAATATTGTTGACGCCATCGGATTAGGACTTGCTGAAAAATATACATTGTCTTGCAGCAAATTATTACGATCAAAACGGACTACTGATTAATGCTTCCAAACGATATAGGAAAGCAAGGAAGTTACGAAAACTTAATAGAGTTTCGTCGGAGCCTGCTTTGACGGGTGCTCAAATAAACGAGGACAAAGAGATAGACAGCGCTGAGCAGGTTGCAGTGCAAGATTCATCCGTTCAACAGCAAAGAAATAGGGACATGTACAGAGTGTTAGATGGAAGTGTCCTCGTTGCGATCGGTGGGCCATTAACTCAAGCTCACTTTGTCCGGAATTCATATTGTATTCAGGCGTCTTCACAGAAGAAATTGTGAAGAAATTACTACAGGGAAGGAAAAGAAACACACACCAACAATTTGAAGACGCATCTCTCGATGATGAGGCAGGCGACAGAAGTGATTTTGATGACCGACCATGTAATGAGTGGGACTTGCAGCAGCAGTCATATCAATAAATGGAGATAGAAATGATAGATGCCATTAAGTACTCGACGACAAACCAACAGCTTCTGCCGCGGCAAGGTACGTTTCCCTCCAGTTTTCCTTCAAAGTTTCAGAAGTCATCACTCGGTGAGGATCGTAATCAGGTGGGAGTGTCCCGTCATCCCAGCTTTTCAGTACATTGGCCCCGACCTTCCCCATATGTGGACCCGGGAATATTTTGAGTCGTTCCAATTGCCGGGCTCGCAGCTTGTTTTTGGGAAGCATACCACTCACGGCTTTACGAATTATCTGCCCTTGTGCGTCAGAGTATAGTGTCAAGAATCAAAAGCAATTGCGAACATGATCAGGATGTTTCTCCATCATGTCCTTGTACGGCGTTTCCTTCAAACCACCAGGATACAGGGTGTGTTTCCGGAACAATAGTTGATCGCTTTTCCGTCCGCTGACTTTCACCTGCTTCGAGTTTGTGACTACTACGTAGTCTCCGCAGTCCACTATTTCGACAGATTCAGTAAAATGATCTCATACCTTCCTGAACACCTACCACTTCGGTCATAGATAGGTTTGTGTTTGCCCATGAGTACGATTGCAATGCGCTGTGCGAGTTTGCCAAGGATGCGGTCAGATGCATCAACGTGATGCCATACCCTCGCATATGCGAGAGCAGTCTAGTAAATTAGTCAACATGCCCTACAGAGGTATGTCAAGAACTTACATTGCCAATGGCTTGAGACATATATTGTCAGAACCATATTTCATAGAGTATTTTCAGAGTTCGGCATCATTTTCTCACGGGTACTAATGTAATCCTGTCTATTGTGGCCCATTATAAAATTTTTGACCTATTCAATTCCGACGAGATAAAATACGACATGATCACCTATTCAAAGCAACGCCAAGATATCCATGGCCTTTTTTGGATGGTTGAACGTATTGTGAGCACGTATAAGGTCTTTTTTTTCTAATCTCAGCACTGTTCTCGTTACATGCCCATGCAGGAGTGTAGAAGTCATCCGACCTGGAACTCAATTACATGTAGGCAGTAAATTCTGTCTCACGATTGGGAGATATTGATGAGTCCTTATCTGAGGACAACTATAAGATTTTCTGCTATCATCGTTGTAGGACATGTCATTAACGATGACAAATTGCAATTTTTGACAATCATCCACAAAACCTTTTCTTTGGTTCTGAGAAAACAAAGCTGATTTTTTCTCTTTTTCTGTCCTCATGTCGCCTCAACGACTTTGAAGAACTTGACCTGCAGACTGAATCTTCGTCCGACGGTGAATTCTTGTAGACACTGAGGCTTATCTCGC
>Ga0153986_1000199_pt1 | contig 19739 bp, 34 predicted proteins | sample TSGA070MetaG_FD_104724 | JGI IMG/M metagenome (GOLD analysis project Ga0153986, IMG submission 104724) | Attine ant fungus gardens microbial communities from Georgia, USA - TSGA070 MetaG | ecosystem: Host-associated > Fungi > Mycelium > Unclassified | place: USA: Georgia, Alexander Wildlife... | reverse complement strand
CTTGGGCGCTCGGCAGAAAAACTAGCCAAGGACGTCAAGTTCCAACAATCTGAACTTGAACGACAGCGTGGCAAGTTTGAAGAAGATAAAAAGGAGTATGAGGCTCGCATTCAGGATCTGAGGAATGCCTTAGATACGGTGGTATGTTTCTAGGTGATTTATCTGAGGTGTCAACCTAATGTCCTGCACAGCAAACGAAAGAACACGAGCTACAAGCCGCTAATCGTCGGGTGACACGAGAGGCTGTTGATTATAAACAGCGAAACCTCAAGTAGGTCATCACAATGAGTTGCTTCCTGCAGAACGTTGAGAACTTGGCACAGCTTGACAAGAGAACTAGAACGACTGCAGAATCGGTTTGAACAACCAAAATCGCCCCATGGCTCTCCTCGAAAATGATGCAAAGCACTCCGCAGAGATTTTTTAAAATCATGTATCTTCATCGCATAATATTGTACGTAATACTCACAAATAATTGTAAATAGCATTCGTAGCCCGCAACGTATCACAAAAGTAATTACCATGTTGCCATCGGCATTCAGACAAGCATCACGAACTGGTAGAAAAAATGTACCAAAGATTGAATACTTAGACAGCGAGTCTCCTCTGAGTCCGGCCGCTCAACGAGTACAACAGTCTTTGCAGAAAATAATCAAGAAGAATCAAAAGGATATAAGTAAATTTCAACGCTTTCTGGACCGGGGCCTTCCAGCCGACGTGAGTTGTCTACACGCGCTGTACTGCATATCATCATCCTGGATGATAGGGAGGTGCTCCAGCACTGCAAGGTCGAACAAACCTCCTCTGGCGAGTACGGAAAGTGATCAGTCATCGTTTCGGCTCTTCTTACTCCGTTGATACTTTCGGCAGCTCAAAGTCAGTTTTTTCTTTCCATTCTATTTTGACCCAACGTTAATGGGGACCCATGAGGTATGGAGCAGCATCAGCGAGGAGCGACATGGACCTCATCATCCTTGTCAGTTTTACCTATATCATAGAACTTTTTCCAATTTATGTTGATCAGGACAAATCACGACCGCTTGGATTCGATCCGATGGATAAAACAAAATTCCCAAGTGACTACCTTGGCCAAATCGTGTACTTGACATACTGATTTTTCTCTCAGAAATTTACCATCTGGGGTTCGTCGACATTATCCCAGAAGCTGTCCACGCCTGATACTTTACCCCTCAGTGCACTTGCAGGTGTTTTACGGAAAGGAGGGTTTAATAGGGTGAAAGCAATACCGGCAACTGTTCCAATCAGTGCGTATTTCCTACTTCATGAGTTTGCAAAATGACCAACGGTAGTCAGTCAAGTTTGAGGATCCTAAGACAGAAATAAAATGTGATATTAACGTGAATGAACAATGTGGATATTGGAATTCCATTATGATTCAACGATATGCAGACCATTCTCCACATTTTGTGCCGCTGTTGAAGGCTATCAAGCTCTGGGCAAAGCCACTTGGTCTCAACACGCCCAGTCCAGAAATAGCGAGAGCACCTGTCACTTTCAGCAGTTATGCTTACGCGTTGATGACAATTGCCTTCATGCAGGTGAGGAGGTATCGACTTCAACCGTGTCGTCGAGCATCCGTTGATTGAAGAGAGATAGAGGCAACATCTATTGCCCAATCTTCAGGATAATCTAAGTGACATAAAGCCGCACCAGTTCTGGAATCGAAAGCCCCTTTGGCTTTGCGACTTACGCTTCCACTCGAATTTGCCGTGTTTGCCCAGAAACGACGAAGTAGTGCTGCCGGAATTGTTGGGAGACTGGTTTCAGTATGCTTTCCAGAGACCTCTCAGCAAAGGCTGACTTTTACCTAGATTTTGGAGTGATTTCGATCCTACCCGATACATAGTTGACATTCGACTCGGGGGCATTCTCTCTCGCACGTCAGAGCCGTTGGAATCAGTGCCGCAGGGAGTTGAAACAAGACTTCAATCTGAGATGGAAGTTGACGAGATGCTGCAGGGAACTGGGATGCCGACGTTTATAGATTCCCAGACCAATGAGCTATCCTGTCTGCCTTACGACCCAAAGCTCTGCCAAAGGTGGAATTCTGACGCATTTTGCCTGATAGACCCGTTCATCCTTGTTCGAGTAAGTACACACAGGCATTCTCATTTCCGATCGCTCAGGGCATGTATAGAACGTCGCCAAGAATGTTTCGACAGGGGTGTTTGAGTTTTTTCAGGCCGAGTGCCGCCGGGCGGGTGCAGAATTGGGAAGGAGGTAATAATGCGATCAAGGCTATGTAATATGATACAGGAATCATGATTCTCATAGTCTACACTCTTGATCTCATACCACCATCATGTCCTGGAAACTGCCACACATGAGTGCGTTGTGCCCTTTGGTCTCTGCCTAAGGGTTCTCATGTCCCCCAGAAGCCAAGGAGAATGGCTTTCATTCCAGATCAGTTACTCCCATACCTTCCTGTCCAGCAACTCCCAAGCCTCTCCATGGATCTGACCAGTTCAGGTCTGGAATGCTCACCATTCGCATTTTTTCTGGTAAGCAGCATGCTTTTCTATGACCCAGCATGATTTGTTCATCCGGCACACCAGGCAGAGGACTCGCCCTACCACCCTCCGCCCATCTTCCCGAGGGGATAGCGCGTGCATTGGAAAATGCACCGCGAAGCTCAGTTGGGAACAGGGAGAGTTTACAACGTAAGCGCTTCTGGTGGCTGCCCTATGTGGTCCTCGAGTTCGATAAGAACGAGATCCTGATCGACGCTCTCGGGGGTGATCTTTCCAACCCCATATGGAATTACCGCGCCCAGTTGTACGTTTTATCAGCTTGCTATTATGTCGCATGTGGGTACCTGACACAACATTAGTGATGTTTCCCGCACTTCTAACATCTCCGTGTCATCCTATCTACGAACCGCTGTGGTTCAAGGTCAGGATGACATGGGTAATGATTTGCTTATGGCACGCGTAGACCTGACGCCCATGCTCGACGATCATGTGAGTCTTTCCAATAGCTATCATGGTTGGCAACCTTGACGTTCGAGACGTTATAGCACGCCTCCGACCAGTGGTACACGGCTACAGCCGGGGCAGGTTCTTTCCATCTCAAAATCGACTTCAAACCCAGTCGCAATAATTCGTTAACAATTGAGGTATTCGACCTGTTGAAAGTTATAGGCAAGGGTAGTTTCGGCAAAGTTATGCAAGTCAGGAAGAAGGATACGCAACGTATTTATGCCCTCAAAACAATCCGCAAAGCACATATCGCCCAACGACCAGGAGAAATCACACATATTCTTGCTGAACGAACGGTCCTTGCCCTTGTCAATAATCCTTTCATTGTTCCCCTCAAATTCTCATTCCAAACGCCTGACAAACTCTATCTTGTGATGTCTTTTAGTCAGTCAGGTTTGGCTTCATAATTCCACAATCTGATTCTTCTCTAGTCAATGGCGGGGAACTCTTTTATCACCTTCAACGTGAGGGTAAATTTGATCAGCATCGGAGTCGTTTCTATGCAGCTGAGCTGCTCTGTGCTTTGGAACATCTTCATGGTTTCAATGTCGTTTATCGGTATGTCACATCTCTTCCATTTGAACGCTTTCTCAAATTCTTTTAGTGACTTGAAACCCGAGAACATTCTGCTTGACTACACGGGACATATTGCTCTATGCGATTTCGGTAAGCCTCTCGTTCGGTATCCTTAAGATTTTCTCAGCATTGGATTTGTAGGTCTCTGCAAGCTTAATATGTCTGAATCCGAAAAGACGAACAGTACGCTTCTGTGCATTCAATCATGATCGCCTTCCGAACCACCTAACAGCTTTCTGTGGTACTCCCGAGTATATCGCACCTGAATTATTGGAAAGTCAAGGCTATACAAAGACTGTCGATTGGTGGACTCTTGGTGTACTTCTATACGAGATGATGGTCAGTTTCTTGATTTCTCGGTATATTGATACTGAGCCCCTTTACCTATTAAGACGGGTCTCCCCCCGTTTTACGACGAGAACGTGAACACAATGTACCAACGCATTCTAACCGATCCACTCCAATTTCCCCCGGGTATGCCTGCTGAGGCTATGAGCGTGATGAGTGGTCTGCTCCATCGTAGTCCTTTGAAACGTCTGGGTGCGAATGGTAGCGAAGAGATCAAACGGCATCCATTCTTTTCTCATCATATCCGCTGGGACCGGTATGTCCATGGCTCTACATTCATAGGATGTCTGATCACTGAATGGCTGGCACAGCCTTCTCGCCAAGAAAATCCAGCCACCATTCAAACCAAGCGTCGTGAGTCCGATCAACTCGATTAGTTTCCTGCCACTGATGCCGATGCTACTGTCAGGAATCTGTCCTCGATGTTGCCAACTTTGATACTGATTTCACAAGTGAAGAGGCTCAAGATTCCGTCGTTACCGACTCTGCATTGTCTGAGACTGTACAGGACCAGTTCAGAGGCTTCACATACAACCCGGCAAATGAACATCTCAGCGAAAGTATCACTTGTCCCAGTGTCATGAGATGAGGGGAATGACTGAACAACCATGACGGGCGTCTGTTATTGTGCGCCTCTTGTTCTTATCCGATCTCCAGTTCTTCTCTGCTTCTGACTTTGATATCCTTGACCGCCGGATGATTACCCGTCTTTTTTTGTTTTTGATTGAGCCGTGTGTTACTCAGAAGAATCATATCTTCAATTGCTTTGCTGGTCTGATCTGTATTCTCTTACTCGCTGCCCTAGCTTTGGTTATAGCAAGTAGTAAACTTGTATGTTGTCTGTATGTCTTTGGTGGCTTGGACTTGACGACTTGAAAGGTTAAAACCACAGTCTGAAAATGAGGAACCAGGACTCACGTGGCGTCTTATTTCATAATATCAATCGATCAATGACCGTTGGAATCACAGCAACTTGCATGAACTCGAGCAGCGACGAGCTGGATCATTTTATCACAGGGGCATTGCCAGTGCCGGCGGTCCAAGCCGTCGACTCCTCGCATGGGCACCTCTCCTATCCTTCTCTCAGTGCTGAGGGTGATTCATCCCGCCGAGAATCATCTTCCCAACCACTGTCTTCCCCGTTGTTCAAGGACAGAATATATGTCGGGAATCTTCATCCTTCTGTTGACGAGTGCGCCTCTTCCCCCCCCACAACTCCAAGTTTTTTTTTTTCCCCTCCCCCCTTTCCCCCACGAATCGTACCAAAATTCATGAATGCCGTTTTCGTCAAGGTACACCCTCGTACAAGTATTTTCCAAGTTTGGCAAAATCACCAGTGTTGATTATCTTTTCCACAAATCGGGACCTTTGAAAGGCAAACCACGCGGCTATGCGTTTCTTAAATATGCGGATGAGGATGTAAGTTCTCTCTCTCTCTCTCTCTCTCTCTCTCTCTCTCTCTCTCTCTCCTTTTTTTTTTATTCTCCTTTGTTTTGTATATATTGTCGAAAGAACGCCATTGCTCATTGGGTTGCTTTTTTCCGGTTTAATTGAACTCATGTGCTCGAACGGACTGTTTTTGTCGATAAAAAGATGTCGTGTCGCCGAAGGACAGTCCGGAGGGGCTTTAGGATTAGCATGTCCAGTTTTTGAAGTGGAGTTCTCCGAAACACCTTGGATCCAAAGTGGAATGTCTGGTTTCAAGTCACAATGACTGACCTATTTCGCTAGGAAGCTCAGAAAGCCATGTCGATGGCCCATGATAAGCTACTCCGAGGCCGCAAGACCGTTGTCACATATGCCCATCACGCACCCCTCGACTCCACCAGCGGCAAAAGCAGGAGAGCGATGATGGAGATTGGACGACCCACAACACTTAGTCTCCTCAAGAGCGGACCATCTCGGCCGTTGGGGTATGTTCGCTCACATTTTTTAACAGTGGTATGTGGGTTTGAGCAGTGTCTACTTCCCGTCCTAGGACTGCCACCAAGATCGCTCAAATGGAGGCAAAGTTGTGCCAGTTACAAAGTTCCACAGAAACCATGTCTCAGAGTCCTCGACCTCTTCACCCTTCTTTACCTCATAAACCTCAAACTGGACTTGTAGAACCGCAGTCACAACTTGCATCACAAAGCCTGGAAATGAAACGGATACAAGGTTCATGGTCTGTTCCGCCAGATGAGTCGCCACCTTCACTACTTGAATTCAAAACCCCATCTGCGCTGACTTCCCCCCCGCTCTCATCTGCGACTACAAAGCTCTCGAATAAACCCAAGGTCAAGCTACTTGGTGTGAAGATCAAACCAAAAGACAAGCCAACAAGTCTCAAGTCAGACTCATGAGTTTTTCAGTGATCTTTTGCTTTCTTATAGTCATTTCTTTGTTATGCATCATATTTGTAAAATTGTAATGCCAAAAAAATCGAGTGCGAATTGAAGATTCAAATCTATGGTTCAAACGACTGTGCCTGCATTCGAGGCAATACGTGGCCATAGATCGGCCTGAAGATGTCTCTCAGAAAGGTGATGATGACCGAGATAGTGTTAAGAGACATACACATTCTTTTGCGACGGGGCCTGAGATTGCGGAACCCTTCATTTCACCTTTAGGGTTGACAATCACACCTGCATTGTCCTATGCCGACTGATCAAGCCAAGAACTGATACGCATTCAACAACTCACCTCGAACCGAACGTTACTACCCTCCTTCCGACGCCAGGATTTCCGCTGGCGTAGAACAACAACAGGCATAGCTATCAAGATAGTCAGCGTTCGAGTTTACACAGGAGGTATCAACCCCAAATCTTGGTCCACATCTCACTCACTTTTCTTCCTCAACTCAGGCTTTCCTTTCTTCACTGATGCGACGACCATTTCGCCAACACTCGCAGAAGGCAGTCTGTTCAGATGCGAACCGGAACGAAATGGTTCGATGATGTAAAGCGTTTTGGCGCCGCTGTTGTCTGCACAGTTCAGGACGGCGCCGGTTGGAAGGGCGCTGGTGACGCGGAATTTTGCGCCAGAGGCTCCTGCTGCAGAAGGAGAATGAGTTGTTTCTTTTTTTTTCTGCCTGCGAAGGAAACGTACCTTTTTGTGCCATGGTGCTTAGTGACGGTCTTGTGGAGTGATCTGGGTATGTTGATGCACCAACAAGGTTTCCATGCCGCGCTCGGCACACTCCAGCTGGCTAGTTGCTCGGGATCTACCGACGATGATCTCAGATGGTCAACTGACATGGACCCGAGTGAAACTTTTTGAATGTTCGATTATTCTGTGAACAGGGCGACCTCCAGGACCTGATCTATGGTGCAATGAAGACTTCTGCTCTGAGATGTCATGGTGCGCTTTCTCAGCTGACCATTCCATAAGAAGCTAGTCACTGTGCGGGTAGCAATACCGATTCAATAGGTGGGAACACGACCCTGCTCATGACTCGGCTAGGATTCGGCCAGATGCTTCCACATTCCAATACGATCATGATATGTTTTTATATTTCGTCAACGATTCATGGTGCCAACGGCAATGATCACAATCAGCTTCTACTGCCAGCAGTTCCAACTGCGCGGGGTCCGGTATCAGCCAATGAGAAAGGTCCTATTACCAAGATAAATCTTGATAATGAACCACACGTGGGCGTATATAAGTGTGATGGTCCTTATCTCAAGCCTCTCATTTCCCTTGACTTGTAAAGCATCGGATGCCTGCCCAAGTTGTATTTGATTCCAAGGACGGTGCTACCTATACCGCCTCTAATGGTGCACCCGTAAATGAACCTTATGCTGCTCAGAGGGCTGGTCTCCACGGTCCCCTCCTCCTTCAAGGTGCATATCCCTGCGCTTTGAAACTCGTTGATTTCTTGGATCTGATCAAGTCCAGACTTTCACCATATTGACCTTCTCGCCCACTTCGATCGCGAGCGTATCCCAGAACGTGTCGTAAGTGTGCCTTGGATCATAGAGATCGAAGCGTACTTGATTCACTATCTACGTTGAAGGTCCATGCCAAGGGTGCTGGCGCTCACGGGTACTTTGAGGTCACTCACGATCTGAGTGATATCACTTCTCAATCCCTCTTCCAAGGCGCAGGGAAGAAGGTCCGCGTCACAGCCCGTTTCTCCACCGTTGGTGGTGAATCTGGTTCTGCTGATACTGCTCGGGACCCTCGTGGTTTCGCTATCAAGCTCAGGACTGATGAAGGCAACTGGGATTGGGTGTTCAACAATACTCCCGTTTTCTTCATCCGTGACCCTGCCAAGTTCCCCCACTTCATCCACACTCAGAAGAGAGATCCTCAAACTCACCTGAAGGATCCTGATATGTTTTGGGTATGTATACAACTATACATCAACGGTCGTCTTTGGGGTTGATCTTGGGTTTTTCTAGGACTACCTTGGTCAGAATCCTGAGTCGATTCATCAGATAATGATCTTATTCTCTGATCGCGGAACTCCCGATGGTTACTACAAGCAACACGGTTATTCTGGGCACACCTTCAAGTGGCTCAAGAATGATGGCACTTTTGTATACGTCCAAGTTCATGTCCGTGCTGATGGTGGCTTCAAGGTCAGTATTGTTCCTCTTTTAGTCTTTTGTCTCTTATTTTTTATTCAGACCCTCGACAATGCTACTGCAACTCGCTTGGCTGGCGAAAACCCTGAACATGGCACTCAGCAACTTTTTGAGGACATAGAGGCGGGCAGATTCCCCTCCTGGACGGTCTACATTGTCAGTAATTAACCTTTTTTCTATACCTCTCTTGACTCTTTTGTTTGATCAGCAAACTATGACACCCGAGCAAGCTGAGCAGTTCCGCTACAATATCCTTGACCTTACAAAGGTCTGGCCTCACGCAGAGTTCCCTCTTCGTCCCATCGGAAAACTCGTTCTTAACGAGAATCCTCAGAATTACTTTGCTGAGATCGAACAGGTTAGTCTTGTCGATAGTCTCGGTCGGGAAATTTCTCATAAACATCTCTCAATTTTTACTTATAGGTTGCTTTCTCTCCGTCACACCTTGTTCCGTACATCGAGCCCTCCGCTGACCCTGTTCTCCAATCCCGCCTTTTCTCCTACCCTGATACACACCGTCACCGCCTCGGTGCCAACTATCAACAGCTTCCAGTAAATGCCCCTGTTGTTCCTGTTGCCAACTTCCAGCGTGATGGAGCCATGGCCTTTATCAATCAAGGCAACAGGCCCAACTACCAGAGCTCTATCTCTCCCTTGTCTTATGAAGGCAGGCAGGGTCATATTGATGCGAGCGTTCGTGACGTTGAGCGTCAATTTAAGCATGAGAACTTCCTTCATGGTGCTTGGAGAGATCTGAGTGAGATTACTGAACGTGAGTTGCTTGCTTGAATTGATGTAGATCAAATGTTGACTTGTGGTCTAGTTGACTTTGAGCAACCTCGCGCTCTTTGGCAGAAGGTCTGGAACGATGATCAGCGCAAAACCTACATCAGTAATGTCTCTGGTCATTTTGGACAAGTCAAGAGCAACGAGGTCAAGGCTAGACAACGTAGGTCTATCTCTGATACTTTTGAGATAAGAGTTGCTTGAACATCGGTGTTCTTTTTCTAGTATCTGTTTTTTCTGCTGTTCACCCAGACCTTGGCAATGGCGTTGCTAGGGCAATTGGCTGGAACCAGCCTATCAATCCACTCAAAGTCAAGTCTGTGCCCATTGGGTTCAAGCACAACATTGGTGCTCAAGCTGACAGCCTCCTTTGATGATTTTGGTGTGATAATCTTTGTACGTGAAAACATGTGATTTTTTTGTATCTTGTAGTCTCTATGATTTTCCGAGTCACGATTTCTGAGTGCGTTTTGTATAGAGCGTAGCTAGAACTTGAAGAAATTGATGTGACTTTGGGATTTTTATGGTAATCCCCATTCCGGTTGATGGTTGGTGATTCCTGCTCAGTAGCGCAAGGTGAAGAGCTATCATCTATATTCGGTAGAATTTAGGTTGAGACTATGGACTTTGCTGGATGAGCGATATTTTTTTCCTCTCATGTACATTGTTACACTGTTCAAATTCCTAACCAAAACAAGAGCTTGCACATCACATTACAAAAAGTATCGAAAGTCAGAGGACGCCTGAATCCCCACCACTTGGGTCCCCGTTCACAGATCAGTTCAAAGAGACCATCATCGGCATATTAAGCGAACTCATTCGGGAATCATGAACTCGAAAAAGAATTCGAAAAAAGGTACCCGGAGATCATCTTTTGCTCTTTGGTATATCAACAACACGGTCACCATCCTCACTTGTGCAGAGGATCTCATGGGCCACCAACGCCTCAGGCCTTGTATGATACAGTTTGATGAGGCCTTTTAGTTCTCATATCGTTGGTTAACAATAGCTTCTCGGTTCGCCTCGCCGTATGCACGTTGTTTACTGAGTCACCTGGCTAGCCAGAGTCCAGTCAAAGTTTTGCTACTGCTCAATCGTTTTCCGATGGAAAACGACCTGGGAAGATATTCGATTGCAAGTGGGGTTCAATTTGAGAAAGAATCAATGTTTTACTGTCATTGAATAACTACGGAGATGGTCACCATGTAGGAATGCTAGTGCAAGAGCCTGTTCTGGGAGGTTGGGGATGAGGTTATTCCATTTTTCCAACAACGGATAGACAGATCATCACTCTCAGGGAACGAGAATAACATGCCTGGAATAATCCAAAAACCCAAAGCGTTGTCAGAAAAGTATCTGTTTTAAACATGCTACCGGATGAAACTTTATACAAGCCCCCACTTTTCGCAGTGGCTTTTTCTGCCCTTCAGTGATCAGTCTGCCCATGATTTCAGCATGATTTCTGGCTATCATTTGTGTATGGCTAAAAAAAACTAAAGGAAGATTATCATATTACTGCCAACTTCTCTCTGAGACGGTCAATCCGAACATGGAATACTAAAGATAAACGGGGGTATGATAAGATCTTTGATTGTACCGAATAATCAAGCTGTTTTAGTGGAGGACTCACACGGACCTCAGAAACGAAGGAACAGTGGGATAAGCGAACGGGGTATTAAAAGAGTCGAAAATGCGAAACAAGATATACCGATATTAAAAAAAGTCCACAGATAGATGATGGTCCCCATCTCCTAGCACGAGTCTTCTGTCTCTCCAGGACTCCTGAAAGCGAAAAAAAAGGGTTCCAGATCCTTGAAGTCATTCAAACTACATTCTCTGAGATGAAATGCGCACACTGCAAGGGCTCGAAAAGTCGAAAAGACACACCTTTACCGTCCCCCCATACATCCTCACCAGACCCCCAGAGATGCATGCAAAAGGAACGCATATATATACTTGTCCACACGCACAGGAAACGGAGCCGCAGAAGGAGAGGAGACAGGGAGACAGCGTCCAGGGAAAAAGGAATTTATACATCCACGTAAATCAAAATGGGTTCCCCCACACCCTCGATCTCGGGTATAACGCATTTGAGATCAAACGCCTTCGCGAGTACGATCTTGAAGATCTTTTGCACGTTGATGGAAGCTGAAGTTGAGCAGAAAACGAGCGATGCGTGCATGGCTCTGGCGAAGCGTTTGGCCTGGGGAGAGCATTTGACTTGAGTCGATGCCATTGGGCATTGAAACAAAAAAAAAAAAGAAAGAAAGAAAAAGTTGGACGAACCTGTTTCGTGATCTCCTCCTGCTCGTCTCGAGGGAATGTGGCAAATTGGTCGAACTTGGTGCCGATGAGAAAGGGTATTGCAGTCTGTGCAATGGGGAGGATAGGAATAAGCAGAGTTTTTTTTTAAGAAAAAGTCCCGGAAGTGAGAACTTGCCCGACCTTGTTGAACCCGCGAGCCTGGCGATACCATTCTTTCACTGAATTGAGGGTAGATTTTCGTGAGAGATCAAACATGAAGAGGATGGCAACAGCGTCGTTGCAGACGAGAGGGAGCATGTTCACAAATTCTCGCTGACCACCGAGATCCCAGATGGAAAACGTGATCGTCGTCCGCCGCACCGAGATTGTCTTTTCCATAAAGTTGACGCCTGGAAAAAAGACATTGAACACATTGTGTTGCGGAACTGTGGAAAAGCGAACCGAGCGTCTGAATATAGTCCTCGTCGAAACTGCCCTCGACATACTTGACCATCAGACTTGTCTTTCCTATCTGCGAGTCACCGACCATCCCGACCTTGATAACCACGCTAAAGAAGGGGGTCAGCTGGGGCGAACTCGAAGTGAAACAAGCACAATCGCGCACTTGTTGCGCTCATCGCCGTTGTCTGTGCTTTGGGACTGGGACTGCTGAGAAGAGGAGTTGGTGGCAGACATTGGTGAAGCTGGGGAATAGTAGATATATTATGCAGCAAACAGGGCTGTGAATGTTTAAAAGCTAACAAACAACACTAACAAACTTGAGGCACATCATTTCCTAGTTATCAGGGGAAGATGGTTTGTAGTCTTTTCTCATATCTGCCCTATTGTATAGCGGACTGGATGTATAGCGGACTCGAAATGAATAAAGACATATCAAGCCTTTGCATCAGCCCATGCCACTTTCCTTGCCACAATCGGAACTCTCTGCGTCTCAGCATCACCATCCCTCTCTATTCCACCTGGAACAGCAGCGGCAGTAACTCCTGCATTGACCCTGTCCGAATTCACTGGAATTGCGTTGGGAGGACGGGAAAAGGACTTGAGGTCGACATATATCTTTTGTGCACGTTCCGTGTTTTTGATAAACCATCCCGCATAACGACGACCAACGGTTGATTCGGCGATGTGTACCATATTCTGTAGTGTCAGAGGTGAGATGGACAAATGTATGAGTTTTTTTCAGTGACTCGCCTCGTCGATAACAAAGTTAAGATCACTCGTAGCGGTCATCTGTCCGTTCAAGAGCCCAGTGCCCTCCATGCCAGGCACTCGACTCAGGCTCTTGCTTGCCTGTTTCAACACCATCATTTCTTGCACCATCTCCTCCTCGTCAGCATCCAGAAAATTTGCAAGCTTCTTCGCATCTAGGCTCGTGTATAACTTCAAGAAGCTCCTCAATGTTGGAACAGACAGCTGAGCTGTGACATCTGATAGGAAGACAGTAAGGTGCCGTTGTGTTGAATCATAAGGGGCATCGACAGAGTTGAGGATAGCGTTGATGGCATTGGGGTCTTCGTATGGAGGGGGATTCGCCGTCATGAATTTGGGGCAGGCGTATATGAACAGCTCTTCGAAAGCGTTCAGCCCTTCTTGTCTGCTTAATAAGAATGAGGCACTTTGCGATGGGAAAATACGTGTACTGACCCTCCGCGAGAGATTTTGGCATGCTGCTCACTGAACCTCTCTTTGGAGATATTGGCGATGTTGTCATCAAGACGCATTGAGAGAAACGCGTTGCAAATAATGAAGAGCGCGTACATGCGATCAGCAGTTTTGTTGATCTGATGAGCGAATTAGAGAAAAACAAGAAAACGAAGTAGATAAGAGCATGCAAAGCAACCTGGTCATACTGATAGCTTCTTGTGTGATACTGGCGCATTCGCATGATGAAATTGAGAATTGTGACAAATGTTCTACTGGCGTCGGGGTATCGCTTCAGCATAATGTAGCAGAAGCCGACGTAGTAATAGGTCGTAACATGGCAAGCAGTCACCCGACTGAAAGGGGACTAAGAACAAGTCAGCTTTAAGACCAGTCTTGTTACAATCTCAAATGCCCACTTTTTGGTTGAGCTCTACGTTCTCCATGACCTTGAGTGCAAGTGTGAAGTCTCCGAGGAGAACATGCACCCGGAGAAGACCAACGATACTGAAGTAACCCAACATTCTGTAAAGCGAGCGTTGACCATACTCTCCAACAATCTCCCTAAGCGAAAAGGTGAGTTGTGAACCGAATGCAGGTACGAGATACCACGCACGCAATTTCTTCGGGTGTTTTTCCCTCTCTCTGGGCGATGATGTACTCGTTAATCTTGGATTTTTGCACCAGGGAATATAGAACATTGAGTACACTGTATGAACTCCAGATCTATCGTCGTCAACCTTGGAAAGCGGGACGGATGAACACGAAACAAGACATACGGGACCGCCCTCGCCAAGCATGACAAGTTCATCTTCTGTTTTGTTTTTGACTTTGGATCGCCACGAGCAGAAAACTTGGTACTGATAGATGAATTCATCGATAATGTCCCAGAGCCATTGTTCCGGAAGTTCAAGTTTCACGGGGCCATCAGAGTCTACCGACATATATGAGTCAGCATCGGGTGACTGCTGCTTGAACAACAATTGGCGTACTGAGGATATAATTAAACAATTCACAGCTGTTTTCATAAGAGTGGAATCTATCGTCGACGTTGGGTTGTAGACGAGAGTAGACGTGACGATAGTAGAGTTCGCGGTAGAGGATGAGGAAGATGGGATCTGTGAATAATCAGGACATGGAAGATACGTCAAGAGCCCAAGTTGACTCACTATCGTTGACTAAAGGTGCAATGATCTCTGCCTCGGGCCACTCTGTCCTGGAGTAAAATTTCTCCGTGTATTTATTCCAACCACTCTCATATGCAACTGTGATTTCTTCGAGATTATTATCCAGGATGGCCTGGTAAAAGCGTACGATGAACTAGAGCAGATGGATATTACCGATAGACGAAGATTCGTATGGCGGGGGAACTTACGGTCTTGACAACGTCTGGCACCTGCGACAATGCGGCTTGCTGTGCCATATGTTGCTGGATAGTAGCCACGGCAGCTCCATTGAGATGAGGATGCTGGACGGCTGCTGCATTCATTATGAGCGTACACTAGGAGAACAAGTGGTCGCAGCGCACCATCCTCAAAATTGTTTTGCGCGTAGTTTCCGATGACAAAATTGAGTTCATCATAATCATCAAGGTCTGCGTCTGCCGCCCAAATGGGAACTCTTTGGTCGGACATATTCTGTGATTTCACCGGCAGAACAGGATTTTTGCAACTCGGTGAAATCCGCTGATATCACTGAAGAAATAGTTATAAACAAAGGATAAATCAATGATCAAAATTATTGACAGTTGCCAATCATGGATCACTGTCATCCAACGGAGTAACTTTATTCCGACATAGTTGTATATAATGATAATGTCGATGTGCCTTGGACCTTTGTTCAATGCGAGTATCTAGTCTTTTCTTATTGTCGCTCGCACTCGTCGTCGCTGCCCACCAGGAGCCAAAGACTCCTGAGGAGATCCGAGTCCAGCGTGCGCTTCAGGCTGCCGCATATTACGTGAGCAGGCTAGTCTGTGTTCATCATCATATAATATAGATTTGTACAGTGTGCACCAGCAGTGGAACGCTTCACAGCAGAGCGTAAACGTGTATGGGCAAACAAAGTCCTTGCAGGCCAACCTCAGCTTCCAGGTGATCAAGAGTTGTTCAATGCCGGCGTCTACGATGATCATCCAGGCACTCTCCCCGCTTCGGAAAACGATGACCAGACTATCATGGGCTGTACACCCGTCTCAACCACAAAAATACAAAACAATACTTGTGTTCTCACCCCTGTCGTCACCGAAGGCCCATATTATCATGAAACCGGTCATCTCATTCGGCAGAATATTGCAGAGCACCAAGATGGGCTGCTGTTGGTGCGTGCCCCCTCATTTTTCTTTCGTCCAACGCTCTCATGGTTCTGGTTTTCAGTTGCTTGACATTGGCGTCATAGACGTCAATACGTGCCAACCTTTGCCGAATGTTCTGGTTGATATCTGGCAAGCAAACGCCACTGGGCACTATGCTGGTATGTTTCTCGAGCGCTTCAATATCTCCTGTTGAGGAATTTCAATGTCTAGGCCACCCTTGGCCTAAGCCAGAGCACCTCGACTCGAAACCCCAAGTTGGCGGTAAACGGAACGGCCTCCTCCCACCCTTCCCTCGGACTGTGCAGGAAGAAACCTGGTTACGTGGAGCCTGGCCTACAGATGAGAACGGTGTTGCCCAATTCACGAGTGCGTGCCGCCCACCCGCTTTATTTGGACCCACTCTAAATTATGACAGCGATCTTCCCGGGCTATTACACCGGACGAGCGACACACATCCATACCAAAGTGTTTCCAGAATGGACGCCCCATGAGAATGGCACGTTCAGTGGCAAGCGACTTATCCATGTCGGTCAATTCTTTTTCGAGGATGAGATGAACCTTGTAGTTGATAAAGTAATGTTCTCCCTCTCTTTTCCCAACCTGGTTCGACTTTCACATTCTTTTCGTAGATGCATCCATATACGGAAAATCCTATCAGACACACTCATGGACGGACACGTAACTGGCGTGACTCGTTGAACATCTTTGAAGATTCGCATGGTCCAGACGGCAAGTACAATCCTATTTTCAAGACCCATTTGCTCGGCGGAGTTGTTAAGCAAGGAATGATTGGATACATCACCATGGTAAGTTGGTATTCAATCAAAAGCTGGGTGAGACTGAGGTTCTGTACCCTTCCCTCAGGGCGTCAATGGGAGTGCCGACCATGATAATTGGTGGACGGGCTAAGAGGGCTTTTGAGAGGTAGGGTTTCTGATGTATGAACTTAACGAACGTAACTTGTATGATATCGTGTGTTATAAAATGGCCATCTTCAGTTATCACACTACTAAAAATAACCTTTACTCAGTCTGGGAAATATGCTGCCATGCCTAAAGTCATGCTTTTTGAAAATTTCACCAACACAATGAGTTATACCTCATGCCATCAACACAATTCAGACCACATCCAATATCCCTGTCCAAGTCTCTATCAAATCCACGGTGCAAACGCCTGCAATTGGAATATACTGTTTGGTGATGATCTTGATAATTTCTTGCGCCACCAAACCACCCAAAAACGCTGCCGAATTAGGAAGATCAGCCGTCGGAGATCGTGCACTGGAGGTATCAAGAATTCAACTCGGTCAAAAGACGCCCAACAAAGTTCAACTTACATTTCAGCCGCTGTATAGTCAAATTCGGAGGGGAGCTCTGTGCCTGGGGGTAATAATGATTGTGCTTGCTGAGTGAGCGCCTCGACATTAAATTCTCCTGAAGGAGCCAGAGAAGAAGCAGCGGAGAGCGCAAGATGGATGGCAAGCTGCTTGGGTGAGGCTGTAGCGGCCTTACCTATAACCATGCTCAAATAAGTGTTGTAAGGAGGAACTGTGTAAACTGACCCAGAGCGATGGCATTCTCATCAAGAGAATTCCAGCAGGATCCTCTGATGATCTTGAGGCCATGCGCATTCTTGACAAAGGCGTCGATGAGATCGTCGGAGATGGAGACATCAGGGGAGATCAAACTCTTGAAAACATGCTTTTCCTGTTCAGCTTGATCTTTGTACAGATTCTGGAGATGGATGTAGGATTGAGTGCTGGCTTTCATGTCGGGGAGGGTGCTGGAAAGGGGTAGGGTGTAAGGTGGTTGAGCAGCAAAAGCCTTGAGAGCGGATAAAAGATGGAAGAAGGGAGGTGCTTATATGGATAATATGAGTGCTGGAGAAGAAGTCGGGAGGGAAGGATGAGCATTACATGACGCATCGAGAGTGTCCAGTTGAGGATCGTGAAAAAGTTGAGCGACCGAAGGAGGGACTTTGGATTCAGTCCATGAACGATAGGCTTGAGCGTGCGCTTCTTCAAAGTTTTCTTCGTCGGTTTTGAGCTTGAGATTGTCGATGGCTTCTTTGAAAGCTTTCTTTTCTGCATGGGATCGAGGAGGGAGACCGTCGTGCTGCCAGGGTCAGGAGACATGTCTGTGAGTGGGAGGATGAGAGAGGGCGTACGTCTTGCTTCCACTGCTGCATGGCCTTGACGAGGAGGACGACATAGGGGATGTGGCCATGATCTGTGGGGTCGAGGGCATCAAGGTCCAGGTTTTGGCTGTATTGCAGGAGAGCCGGGAAGGGGTTGTCGATGCGCAGCGAAGGGGCGGTTTCTGTATGGGAGTCGATGACTAGACAGTTCCATGTGAGTATAGTCTATGCTGAGGGAAGGAAGGCTTGCCCGTGTGTTGATGTTGCTGGATGAAAAATTCTGCGAGAAAGCCAGCCGAGCGGACGACGACCAAAGGAGGAGCATGGTCGTCCTGCCAGAGCAGCTCAGCCAAGCGGTGCAGCTGGGGTTGGGGGAGGTTGTGAGCGACGACGAGAGAGTACCTGGAGAGGTCTGCAGGGAGCAAGTGGTCGACATTTCTGAGATCGGCATGGCCGCAGACGCTGTCGTTGAGCTCCTGTAACAGGGAGACGGCGTGTTGGGCGCGAGGCTTGCCGATGCTGTGTGGACCGGGAAGGAAGAAGTTGTTACCGGCGTCTGAGGGCGAGGAGAGGGCATCGTCGAGGATGGTGAAGGCACCGATGCCGGGGAGGACGAGATTCTTGAGGATGCTGGTCGCTGTTGCCGACGAGGAGAGGACGAGGAGGTGGGCAGCCTCGAGGGCGTTCTGGCCCGAGGCAGCCCAGAGGCGCAGCTGGCGGTCGTAGCGACGAGCCTTGGGGTCCATTCCAGAGTTGCGGGTTCCCACGACACACCATGGTCTTTCTCGTCGAGCTCGTTGAGAACGACGACGACGAACGCCCAATCCCTCCCCAGCCAGCCTGTCCCCCTGCCTTTCTCTACCTCGCCGTCGACGGCACCAGCAGTTGGCGTCTCATCCCCTCGCTATCCGCCACAGTCCCCACTGGGCTTCACCCTGTCTTTGGCATCGGCCACAACGGCGTTCAGACCCCTGACCCGTCGTGGGCCCTCATCCGCCTGGCAGTCAACCCGGCGAGGACCTACGCCAGCCTTCTCGGACAGCTGTACAAGTCGTCGGAGGCGTTTGTGAACGAGGCTGTGGACGACGAATGGACGGAGAGCGAGTGGGTGTACAACATGATTGAGCACCTCGAGATCCTCGAGTACCTCGACGAGCACGTCACCAACGACTGGCAGTACCACAACCAGTCCAAAATGGACGTTTTTGTCGACCGAGTCGCCCGTCTCCTCCAGCCATCGCACATTATTGACTTTTCCTAGTTACTTCCATGTACGGTCTCCTCGCTGTGGATCTCCTCCACGAGTCTCGTCGCTCTACACAGACAAACTCGCTCCTCAAATACAACGACGCCCTCGTCCGTTCCGTCCTTCGCGAACAGCGCCAGCTCGAGTCCTCCCTCGTCGCCCAGATAGCAGATCACACCCAATCTCAGCCCCCTGTCGCCCTCATCGTCCTCCAGACCGCCATCCTACGAAACAAGCGATGTCTGCTCGCATACCACGCTCATCGTCTTGATCGTCTCAGAGATCTCTACTGGGCCGTCGGTGGTGCCCTCCCCCCCATCCTCAGCCATTCAGACATCAGAGGAAAGTTGAGCCCGCATGAAGTCGATTACCTCAGGAGCTATCATTCATCAGCTATGCAGTTCCGAACGCAATTTTCAGCCGAGCTCGACATCATGGCCAGCATCACCAGTCCCCCCAAGGAGCTCCACGTCTCGGTCACGGTAATCAGGGACTGTGGCGTCGTTCAAACCGAACTTGGCTCCATTGATTTCAAAAAGGGCCAGAGATTTGTGGTTCGCCGGGCGGATATCGAACACTTGATATTCCAAGGCTATCTGGAGGAAGACTCGTAAGGGTCAGACCTGAAAATTGACTATCAGAACTATCTTAGAGTCTCTTGACGATATTGACTAAATCATATTGGCGTCATGGTGTTGTTTATCATTCGAGCGGCTGAAGTGCTGGTGGATCGGCTAAAATGTTGGCTTTTTCTTTTCAATCTTGTTCCCATATCCCTTCCAGTGTATTAGGTACCTCTATCCCTCTTTTGGTGTCCTCATAAGACTTCTTCATTGATTTTTCTAATGTTATCTTTGACT
>Ga0153986_1000197_pt1 | contig 19857 bp, 24 predicted proteins | sample TSGA070MetaG_FD_104724 | JGI IMG/M metagenome (GOLD analysis project Ga0153986, IMG submission 104724) | Attine ant fungus gardens microbial communities from Georgia, USA - TSGA070 MetaG | ecosystem: Host-associated > Fungi > Mycelium > Unclassified | place: USA: Georgia, Alexander Wildlife... | reverse complement strand
CTACTCTTCTCCTCCCCTTCTGAAAACAGATTCTGAAGACTGTCTAAGATCCTGGTATTGACAGGACAAACCCAGAACCCTCTAGTTACACTTCTGTTCTTATAACAAGTCACACTAACTTGTAACCCTCAGAAGGACTATTCACTTTCTAGTAACAGTAGTTACAATTTGAGTCACTCTTCCTTGTAACTCTTTGTTGAACTATAAATACAACCAGAAGGAAAGAAGGGAATTCAGTTCTCTTCTTTCTTCCCTTTCCCTCCTCTTTCTTCAGGATCATACCTAAGTAAAGGAACTAGAAAGGATCAATCTACCCAAGTTCTTGAACTGACATCTAGCATTGAACAACTTCCTGTTGTGCTTCTCATATACAGTCTTTTGAAATCCCTAACCAGAGCCTCAGGATAGAGGTGAAAAGACTTACAGGTTGCCTAACATTTCTACCCAAATATTATTTGGGAAGAGAAGCAAAGGGGTAACATTTAGTGTAGTTTTCTTGTTCTTCTCTACCTAGGCTACTAACTACATAGTTGGTACACTCAGGCATGCTTACAACACATGCTGCAGGGTCTGCCACCACACCCCCAATTGTCTTCTGCTCATTTGTATCTACAGTAGTTGACTTTATAACTGATGATTTTTTTAAAAAAAAAAAAGAATGATGCCAGGGGTTACTACCATTAATGGAAATTTCTGACATAATCCAGCAACTTGCAGGCTCAACACCCACTTGTTAGCTCTGTTCGCTCCTAGATCTGCCCATGGCAGGCTCTGGCAACCATTGTTCTTTTGTCCTCCTTGCCGAATTTCATATATTTGAAGGCCCTCAGCTCAAATATCAGTTTCCTCAACCCCTCGGTGTTGACGAGAGGTACATTACTGCCTTGCAACTATCTATATGAGCCAGGATTGATCCTTCGAACTAGTTTACTTGCGTCATCGATGCTTCCCGATGGTGCAGAAGCGCAGTTGGATGATTGGACCGTTTTTTTTCTCAACCAGAAGCCGTTCAACACAATATCCCCTGTGTTAGCTCTCGACAGTCCAGATATTCAGACTATCGCTTTACCGGGCTGTGATGCCGAGGATAGCAAGTCCAACAAGCCCGACCTGCTTTGTGTGCTCAATCTTGTACGGACAAAGCATGACAAGACTCTCGATCGGTATGTTCATAGTCGTCACTCTTCACCCTTACTGAACACACTATTACGAAGTGGCGCCAAAGTTCTGGCCCTGGCAATATGTACAAGACATTCATATATCCAAATTTTTAAGGTAAGGATTATACTGAACGCCGGGACAAATTCCTCTAAAGATTAGTCATGAATAGCCCTTTTTGTTGCTCGCAATCGAAGACTATTTTACAGATCCTTCTCAAGATTGTCTAGCTCGCCTATTCGATGCCATCAACTCAATGGATTTGTCCGGGGTACCCCATCTCTTACGACAAGAGAAGCTCCTCATGCGCTCATCTGAACGAAAAGATATTTTTGCCGAAAAGTTTCCTCAGAGAGTCAACTCACAATCAACCTCATCATCTGGAGGGAAGCAGCATAAGTTGGGCGGGTCGTATTCAAGTTTTGAAGAGGGTATTCTCATGCGTAACAAAGACAAGGAAAAAACACAATCAGCGGGAAACACCAGAAGTGAACGAAGAAACAGCATTCATTCTGGACCTGATACAGATTCTAGTGGATCCGGTCCTTCCTCTGTTCAATCCTCGGGTAATTTGCAAGGTTCACCACCAGATACCTCTTTCTCACTTGGAGGGAGTGCGGTATGGGTTGGAGATGAAAGCAAGTCGGAACTCGGGAAGGATGCAACTGGAGATTTCAATGGTACTGCGTCCCACACTGGGAGTAGCAATGCCTCGTCTCATCGAAAACGGAGATCAACTGGGACGTCCTCTTCGTCATCGCAAGCACATAGTCGAGAACATCATGCCCGTCAAATTAATGCATCTCAATCTTATTACGATGCCCACTTAAGACATGCCATGGTCAAGGATACACATTTCTACCAAACGACGGTCAATTACTGTGATTATCCCCTACCGATCAAAGTACCACTCACCACCTTTCCTGAGGAGGTCGGAGATGTATGTTACGCAGGTTTTTCCCACCTTTCTATCTGCTAACGACCAGCCATTAGTATTCCCTGATATCCTTGATCAAGGTATTCAATTCCACCCAATTAGTGTCAGGACCGATACATCCGCATCTGCACACAAGCGGACCTCTTACTCATCCCATCATCATTCTGCTCAATGGTTTGATAACAGGGAAGCGTATCATTTTTTTAGGGCACAGACGTCCAGCGGGTGATGTATCAAACTTCGTTTTGTCGGCTTGTGCCCTCGCTTCTGGGTGCGGTATTGTACTCCGTGGTTTCATTGAGCGGGCATTCCCTTATGCCAATCTGGAGAATCGGGAAGATTGGGAGTCTGTGTAAGTGCCATTTGCCTGAAGGGGACCGTCCCATTAAATGGAGTTAGGCCGGCATTCATCGCTGGAGTGACCAATCCGATTTTTGAATCATCAAGAGCATGGGACCTACTGTTTGACATTAGCTCGGGGAACGTCACGATCGCGAAGGATATCCTTGAGACCCATCGAGTTGTTACGCCGGCACTCGGCACCCCCCCTATTACCCGGTCTGGCACACTTAAGACTGAAACATCAGTGGGATCCGAGACAGATCTTGAGCGCAAGGAAGGAGCCAAGAATGAAGCTATTATTACGAACAGTGACAAGATTTTCATTGAAGATGTGGGTGATTTTGCCTCTGTCAAAAAGCTAGAAATCCTCCGGCTAATTTTCTTGAAAATAGATTCGGACTGCAATTGAGGACCATTTTGGCGAAGGACTCGTTCGTATGCGATTCACGGAGTATGTTGCTCGCTTTGTACGACTCGCATCGCGCTACGAGGAGGAGGTGACCGGTGCAATCAAATTTGGGTATCCTAGTTTTCCGTTTACCGAGATACCGGGACAAGCGCCGCAACTTGGTAGTGGCATAGCATTCGCTGATGAAGCTGTCTATTCGCGAGAACTTGCTGCCAATGCGCATCGGATAGAAGCCTGGCAAAAGACAAGTTCATATCATTATTGTATTACGGTGCGTCTTCATCGTATATCTTGTCAATCATTGATATCGCGTTGTAGGTTTTCTGATGACCTTGTGCTATATTAGGACTTTGAAAAATGTGCAGCATCCTCTGCAATCAGGGGTTTTGATGTGCTCCATCAATTATTCAGGATTCGAAATGGAAAAAATCTGGCGGATTCTGAAGTTCTTACGATCATGCGGACGCTTGCAGACAATGTCAAGACGTATGAACAAGTGGTTGAGGTCTGTTCCGTGTTTCACGCCATCAATACAGTGTTACTGATGGAGGCGCACAGCTATTGTCACTCGTGATGCCACAAGGACAAGGGCTGCTACATCTCGGATTTGGTCTCTTCCATCAGAAAGAAGCAGTTCGAGATGCAACCGTGGACCTTTTCGACAATTTGAGAGCATTTCCCGTATGTGGTTGTCTAGTCCTTCTGCTGTAGCAATCTACTTATGGGATATGATCAGATTGGCGTCTCGTTTCTTCAGTGTCTCAGCCATTTTCAACGCTACGCCTATGTACGTCAGGCTCATGCAAAAGAGAAGAAGACAGTCCAACAGCAAGATACACGGGTCGATCCAGGTTTTTCTGTACCCGTGACGTATGGTGGCAGGGTACACTCAAATTCCGTTGTCAACGGTACTTTTTCGTGACAGACCATGTGCCGGAGACGGTAAGAGTGCCACGCATATGTGAGTGGAGACTTTTTTGACTAGCGGGGTGACTCGGATCAAATACCGTATGTGTATCTAAGTATAAGTATCCTTTCAGAGGTAGAGTTTTGCTTTTTAGTTGTTTATGTTGGATATTGGCTTTTTTTGATCCTGGGATTCTAATATTCTATACAATGACATTTCTATATATGGGAACTTGAGCTTGAAATGTGAAAACGTCATGCTGTGCAATCTTGGCCTTGAGTACCATCTATTACGAAATGCCGTGATTGTGATGCTAGACGCATGCATAACAAATACATTATTGAGCTCGAACGTACAGAACAATGTTCAAGTCTGCATTTGCACGTTCGGAACTGCTCAAATGAAAAAGTGGTCTTGGGAGTGACGGATCGAAGTCCAGGAAGCGTCCAAGCTGGTTAGTGTGACCCGGGGGCGTTTTTGGAGACTCGTTGCAAGGAAACCAGGAACAAATTCCATCATGCACGAGATTCGCACAAAGCATTGCAGTGCTCAGATTCACATAACTCAGTTATATTGGACCTTTGAGAGGTTGAGATGAATGATGAGATGGGTCACAGCTACATCCACGGACCGGCGCCAGAAGAGGCGGACGGGCAGAAATGGCCGCGTTGGGAGATAAGTGGGCCAGACGAGGAGCTTGGTGGGGAACTCGGTAGGGTAGACAGTGAGCAGATGAGGGCAGAAAATGACAGTGGCCATGACCTGGAGTCTGTCTGGAGAGGGGAGTCTGGACGGGAATGAGGAGTGCCACATCTGGTTGTGGCTGTGCTCGGAGACATATAATCGGATATATTTATTATAACTTTGCCTTTTCTGCCGGGCACCCCTCCCTCTTCATCTATGCATGCATAGCCTTTTCTTCGTTTTCACTTTTGCTGTCACGCTACCCGTCTTTGCATAGATTCTCTTTCGTTCTTTATTATATTCCTCATTAATGGTCAGCAAACCACTCGCCGACAAAGCCCCCCAGACCACCCTCCAGAGGGGCAAAGCATGTCTTCGCTGCAGGTGGCTACCTCCATTCTCATTCCTCTTTCCGTATTCATTTCTTCCTTTCTATTTCCCCGTTGGCAGAAAACGAAAGATGGTGTGTTCTCCGCAGCATTTGCTGTGCAAGTAAACACGCCATTTATCTTCTAATCATAGAAATGCGACGGCGTCAAGCCAGCTTGTCAGCAGTGTACGCGAGCAAAGAAGCCCGATGGATGTGAATATGACGATGGCAAAGGTAAAACTCGAACCCAGATCATGCGCGAGACCATCGCACGCCTCGAACGCCGTATCCGAGAGCTCGAAGATCCAGAATACGTCTCTCCTGGCGTTACACTATACGATCCCCATAGCCATTCGCGCTCCGGTTCGTCCGCTTCCTCTACCGGATCGCCGGACAGTTGCTTCCTTTCATTCTCCCACTCGCCTTTCCCCTCAGGTAGTATTATCTCTTCCTTTGTTCTTCTTGCTCTCATCTTTGTCCAGACTCCCCTACATCACCTGCTGTCGCTTGGATTCAGGTACGCTATCTAGTTCTTATTTGATTGTGATTCCGATTTGGCGCCAGAACGTCCCTTCTCCGTCACCTACCCCCTTCTTGTCTGAGACAGTTTACTATGAGGAGCCACAATCATCACATTTACCTATATCAGTGGAGTTTGGTACCCTCTTGTAGGTGCTTTCTTACGTGGTTCATTGGCGGGAATCAGCTCATTTCTTCTTAGCCTGGACATCTTCGCACCCCATCAGCAACAATGCAGTTTAGGAATCAACGTTCAGCGGATCCGTGAAAGCCTACATCGCCCTCCATCAGAGCAACCCCATCCCATCTTAATGAATTCAATTTATCTGTGGGCCTGCTTTGTCTCACGGCCAGAACCCCTTTGTCAGCAAGAAGATCTATACCTCCGGCATGTCCTTGAAGCACTTCCAGAGGCGCTTAAGTCAACTGATCGAGTCGTTGAAGTCATACAAGCTTCCTGCCTTTTGTCAATGTACTATTTTGCGAATGGCAGGATCCTTGAGGGAGGTTATCACGTCAGCGCTGCCGCCGCTCTGGCGATCCACGCTGGTCTTAGTCTTGATGTCTATCAGCGTGACTTCTGGGTTTCAACTTGCCATTTTGAGGACTTTGACCTTAAGCCGGGGAAAACTTCGAACCACGAAGACTCTCGAATCTTGGCCTTCTGGCAGGTTTTTGTTCTCGATCGCTGTTGGTCGACTTTCCTCCAGAAACCATCGGTAATCTCAGACGGTCCGGATGCCAGGAACATTATCAGCTGTCCATGGCCCCAGGAAGTCAATGATTATGAAACGGTTCGTGAATTTGACTATTTGTGTAAGTGTCTGACATAAAGCCACATTGTAAATTTAGGGCCTTGTGGGCCGATGCTCACCAATTCCAACCATTCGTGCTTTCTTGAACGGGGATCTGTCGATTGGAGGCTTCTCAGCCACGGCTCTTCGAGTCAAAGCGTCAGCACTTCTTTCTCAGGCAGATGTTATTGTCAGTGAGTAATTGAAGTGGCCGCTGTACTGCCTCAATCTGAGACGGAAACTTCATAGATCACGCTGGAACAAAGCAAAATGGGAGGTTCTCTGATGAAGTCACCAATCTCGACCAGACCACTAGTCTTTTCCTCTCTATGCTCATCCCGATCAATCAGCTGAACCAGATTATCCCCGAAGAGAGACAGAGTTTGATTCTGGCTCATACTTTGGCTAACTACGCCTTGATTCATCTCCACCATGCTACTGCCCACGATAACTCCGTATCGTTCGCGAAATGCTCTCGTGCAGCTAGGGCTTGCGTGAATGTAATGAAGCAAATTAACGATCAGGATTATCCATTCCTTGATCCTATCCTTGCAGTAAGCATCTCATTCTAATCATAAGCTTTGAACTGAGTTTCAAGTATCCAGCCATGTTGGTCGAATGTTGCAGATCACCTGGTCATAGAGTTCAACACTCTGGAATCTGCCTGGCCAACAATAAGCACAAGCGAAGTGCGTGATGAACTCAATGTCGTCCTCCATACCATGATTATGTTTTCTACACACTACCCTATCATTAGTAAGTTACTACCAATAGAAATTCATACCTTACCGAAATTTTCGTGCAGCATCTGCTCTCAACAAACTCCAGAAACGACTTCTATCATGAATAATTCTATCATGGACTTGACCCGACTCTTTTGTATTGTTTGCCTAGTTAACGCCACAGAATGATGCGAACGGACCATGGACTTTTACGGACAGGATCTCTGTTTTAACCATACACATGCTTTCGACCAGACACTTAACAGGAGGACAAAACGTTCTACGTGTCGCCTTTTATGCTACATTTCATAATTTTTGCTGACGATTTTCATCTACATGAACTTGAACTCCACTTTTCGGACTCGCATGGACTTAAAAAGTAAACAACAATTTGTTACATGTATCTTTATATTTAACCTTGTGGACGGTTTATATGTCGGTATAGTATTCTCATGTGGTCCGGTAGTCAATCTCGTCCTTTTTTACACTATTCAGACTATTAGGATTGTCTTGCTTTACTTAGATCTCGGACATTCGTATCGCCAAATTGGACATTGACATTGAACATCCTCGCAGCTTGTCCCATCCGTCCACATTAAGGATACTCCTTTGTAGCCTAAGGTCTGCTTTTTTGGAGTGATTTGTGCATGGAGTTAGGCATCATACATCGGGCGTGACAAGAAGCATGCCAAGAGATTCTATAGCTTTAAAATGTCTTCGTATTGGGAGGGGACTTGATTGCCTTCTTCTCTCGTTGCTCATTTGTGAAAAATGTTCTTGGTTTGAACGTTCTACAAAACCAAACAACGATGTCAATTCAACACAATACCACTTCAGCGTCACGCGTTAAGTGTTCCTGTGCCTTCAGTGACCTCATCACTATCGACGCCAGTTCTCAGAATGAAGGGAAAATATGCAATTCCCCAGAAGATGCGCCGGAAGGTCCTCTCAAGACTTGCTTACCGGCAAGTGGAGGTGTACTTGAGAAGGAAAGGAGCAGACCCACATCCAAAGGGTCAGATTCAACCAATATCTTTTCGCCCTGGCGAAGTTCTAGACCTGATAACATATTTCCTCCTCCTGATACACATAGGCAGAGAGAGGGCGCATTTATCTCGGCCCATACATCCTCGAAGCATCTGATGCATAGTCACAATAGCCACGAGTGGACACTTTTTGAACAGATGATGGAGAAGGAAGGACAACTACCCCCCACCCCTTCGTCGAATTCTCGCGTTACATATAGGTCCACGGGCTCATTCGCCGGACGATTGATTACGAGAAATAGCTCCCCCCATGTGCAGGTAGGGGTGTACCATAGCCCTACACAAGAGGATCACTTATGTGATCATCTATCGGAGACACAAGGAGAGAATTCTCCCAGTACTCAAGCCTCAGAAGATTTTGGCATATGTGATTACGACTCAGAATGCGACAGCGACACGTCTGCAACAAGCCAGTGTACGATCGAGCCTTCCCATCACAAATGGAAACTTCCGGCATTTACGCCTCTCTATTGTAATGTCCTCAAATGTGCTATCGCATATTTCATTGCTTCATTGTTCACATTTTATCGCCCTCTGTCGGATTTTATTGGTGACCTGTCGTCCTATGGGCCTGGCGCAAGAGGACCATCCCCAAGTGCCCACATGGTCGCGACTGTGTACGTGTTCAACTGCCTGCGAGAAAATATTTTGATCCGTTTTATCAGTGCTGTATATTTCAATCCTGCTAAGACTGTTGGTGCCATGATCGAGGCCGATCTTTTCTGTCTCATGGGCGTGGTGTATTCTGCTTTGGTTTGTGGTGTATTCGTGTCGTTGTTGTGGTTGCTAGAGATGATCCCGGGCGACAAATGGCCAGGTGATATATTGGCAATCTTGTGGATTGGATTGAGTATGAGTCTCATTGCATGGATGAAAGGGTGGATGGTTGGTTGATGTTAATTTGGCAAGTTTCCTTACTCTGATCTAAAAAACTTTTTTGCAGGCAAACCCTTCTTTCAACACTGCTTGCAGCATGACAACGATCTTGATTTTTACTGTGTAGGCCTCCAACATAGCGGCGGCTGTATCACTGACTTTATACATTAGAGTTGTCAAAGAAGGTGGTTTTCAAACATTATTGGGAGTCTTCACAATTGTTGTTTGCGGGTCATTGATTTCCAATCTTGTCTGTCTTCTTGTATGGCCTCAAACAGCGACAGAAAATCTCCAAACCAACATGATAAAAACACTGTCCTCCTTCTCTACTTTACTTTCCATGTTGACCAACGGATTTCTACTGGAAAACGAGAACTTCATTAAGAGAACAGGAATTGAAAAGGCTCAAAAAGCCGTCGAAAATCATCAAAACAGTTTCACGAGCTTGAAGAAGAACCTGCACGAAGCTAAGAAAGAGTGGCTGGATAGTGGAGATCGTGCAGGTGCAAGTGTCATCGGGATCGTAGCTTCAAGTCGGAATCGGAGGAAACGCGCTTACGAGGATGCCGTGGACTCTCTCAATCGCTTGGCACAGCATCTTAATGGACTCAGAAATTCGACCAGGCTACAATATGACTTGACAAGATCTGGAGCATACAAGAAATCCAAAGGAAAGGGTGTCCGTATCCATGACCAAAGCATAGCACTTGATGAGAACCTCATGTTGAAAGCTGCGGCGGATATGTTCGGTGCGCTTGTCGATGAAGTTGGCCCGCCTCTGAAAGCGCTGACCGTGAGTTTAATCTCTGTTTTCCACCAAGATATTCGCGTTTGAATGGTAACTTAGAGAGCATGTACAAATACCCTGTGCCAACTTCAGGAGGCCTTCTTGAAAGCTCGAATCAATAAGACTCCCGATGGGGAAAATTATAGGTCTCCCGAGTTCTTTGGTCTGATCGACCAGATCGAGATGGCCCTGGTTCAATTCGAAAGCACGTCAAACCATGCTCTCCTCCGGTTGTATAAGCGGAGTAATATGTCGCGGACTTCATTCACGAGTCTGGACCAGCGTTCAAGTCACACCTCCGAAATTTTGGAAGGCAAAAGGAACATCTTGACATCACATCAGAATGAGCATGTCTTCCTTGTTTATTTGTGGGTTCTTAGCTGGTTTCAGGTCATGATCGCCTGACAGCTCAACCCGTTAGCTTCATATTTACCTTGCAAGAATTTTCAAGAGAACTCGTTACATTGGTTTATGCAATGGAAGGGATTTATGAATGTGAACAACTCCGACTCCGCCGTCGCTCATGGATGTTTCAAGCTATAATCTCCTTGATCAAGGCTCCTCATAGATGGTACTCGGATTGGGTGGCTGAAAAACAAGACAAACGGCCTCGGCCTCAATCCAGCATCAGACGACGCATCTGTGAATACTTACTCTCAATTCAATTTATGCCCTCTCACTCAAGGACTTCTAGCTGCATACCTTATACCCGAGCACCGGATTGCACATCCGGGTTTCCCGAAAATCAAACCTCATGCCCCAAATACTGTGCAAACTCCTGCACGAGATAATCTTCCTTTTATAGGTAGAATAAAACAAAGTTTGTGGGTTGCTGGAGCGAGAATGCAGGAACAAGACATCAAGTTCGCTATCAAAGCAGGAATGGCGACTGCCATGCTTGCAGCTCCAGCGTTCTTTGACACCACTCGACCATTCTTCATTCGTCATTGGGGAGATTGGGCATTGATTTCAGTGCGTGGATGCTGTGTTTTTCTCTTCAGTCAGTCGCTTAGACGTCAACTTCCATTAGTTTTTTGTTGTGATGTCTCCTACTATAGGAGCCGTGCGTGTCCGAGATAAATTTTCTTGGCTCGTCGTTCTGACCTATCCCATTGTAGACCAATTATCTCAGTTTTCAGCGAGTGCTTGGAACACTGTGAGTTTTATTCTGAAGTCACTTTTGGGAGCTTCTGATTTCACCGTAATCAGATTTGGTGCCGTCGTAGCAGCTGGAATATACTCAGTATTCCCGCATAATGCGTTAGTGCTTTCAATCTTTGGATTCCTTTTCTCGTTGCCTTGCTTTCATATTGCTGTCACTCGGCCGCAGTACATTTCCGCTTCTCGTTTTGTTTTGTTGACCTATAACTTGACTTGCTTGTATTGGTGCGTTTTGTCATCTGTTATATGAGACCACTACCACCATCTGATTTCTCGCTGCAGTTACAACATCCGTCAAAGAGATATTCCTGTTCACATGATAGCCCTTCATCGCGCTTTAGCCGTCACTGTGGGTGTCGTATGGGCTGCTCTTGTTTCACGATTTTGGTGGCCTGCAGAAGCTAGGAGGGAGCTTAGCAAAGGTCTGGGGGAGCAAGTACTCTATCGCTTCAGTACGAAGTCATTGTTGACTCAATTATCAGTTTCTGCCTAAACATGGGATGGCTGTATACTCGCTTGGTGGCATCAAATTCGTACTCTCCCGAGCCTGTGCTACAACAAGAACCGGGTGAAGGGACTGTTCTTCTAGTAAGACATGACCACGATATCAAGATGAAGGAATCTATTCATGAATTCATGGCAATGTGCGCATCCCCTTGATTCAGCTGGACAATAGTGAATGAACAGCTTTGAAATAGGGAACTACATCTCCAGATCAAACTTATTCAACTTCAGGGTTTGCTTGCACAGACTCAACATGAACCCCGCTTGAAAGGACCTTTCCCTGTCGAATTGTATCGCCGAGTTTTGACTAGCCTGCAAACAATCTTGGACAGGATGCATAGCATGCGATGCGTTACTACGAAGGAGGAATGGTGAGGCTCTTTATCTATGCTGTTGAACATCTATACTTAGCCATCATAGGCACAAAGTGAGTGGTAATATCTTGCGCGATATTCTGACTTCATCAATATTTCAAGAGTGTCAGGCGTGATTTCATTGTGCCGGTGAACAAGGAACGTCGAGAGATGGTTGGTAATATTATCCTGAGTTTCACACTATTGTCGTCCGCCTTCCGCCTCAAGGCACCTCTACCTCCTTATCTTCCACCAGCAGAAAGAGCGCGAGAGCGTCTCGTAAGTACATTGTGAAGGTGCTGTCGCTTTCTGAATTTTCTTTGCAGGTTGAGTCTATACGGAATCTTGAAGTTGTTAGAAATCGTGAAGTAAAAGCTTCAAGGCAGCTCTTATTTTTTGCCTATGCGATGGCGACGCAGGGCATCACACAGGAATTAGAGTTTCTTGGAAAGATGTGTCAGGATGCTTTCGGTGTCATTGGCCAAAGCCCTGAGGAGTTCGAGACTTTATTCACCACCTTAGACCAGGCTCAAGGTGCGATCAGCAGTATTGCTTGAATCGTCTTCCTGGTAAATCTCGAACTAAGGATCAAGGAAAGCAGGTGAAATTATTACGGTACTCATATTGTAATGTTTCATTCGTCTGTTATCTATCATATACATCCACTCGGACTCGTTCTGTTTTCTTTCCAGAGTCTGAGGTATAGTTGACATATGCACACATACACACACGCAGATAGTTCTGTATCTGTATACCGCAACAAGCAAACAGGTGCCAAGAAGTAATATGTGGGTGGGCGATACTAACTACACCTGGGTAGTCTGCCGGGCTCTTATGGATTAAGTGTGAATGTAACGGGTGGGGCGGATGTGTCTTCTACATGCACGCAGATTCAGAAGAGCTCACGCCTTGGTTCAGTCTCAGAGAATTGTTGAAGACATATAACTTGATGCAATTATACTGTGATGTCACTGATATTATCTAGTCAGTGAGTAAATTAAGTGCGGTTGAAACCTCTTTCACAATGTACGAGTCGAACTCTATTTCAATAATTCCAGGAATTGCAGTCATATCGACATGAAGTATGGAAAGCATTATTCCAGTTCACGGTTCCACACATGTTTCAAAGAAACCTCTAACGTAAATGATGTCTTTAATATGAAGATGTGCTCCCTCTCCACCGGATAATTACATGAATCTGGGTTAAGTACTTTTACCCTAAATTTAACTGGTGAGGCATTACAGCATTTACAAGTGTCATGTTCACCTGCCCTCTTCACTAAAGAACCCCGAATCCCTCAGGACACTAATCTTGATTTTCGAATTGTAGATCCTAGAATTTTGACCAAAGAAGCAAGTCTCTCCGGACTTGCTGCTATAGCAAGATTTGCCTACACCCTCCTCCTATGACCACATGCCTTCTGTAGACACACCCCCTAACGTTGAGCCCTGCTTAGGTCCTCCGCGTCTTAACCCTAGCTTCCTTGTTGCGGAACAGAAATCCCGAGTCAAAAATCATGTCACGTGGCGTTGCGTAAAGCTGATACAAATGCTTCTCTGCTTTCTAACTTTGAATCTGCCTTGCTCCTGATATTTTCTTTACTTTTCATCTTTGTCCTTGTATGAATGGATGGCTACAACTTGAACAGTCGAGAACTGGAGATCAATGAACTAGGTTTTCCCCTCGGTAGCTCATGCTCGAATACAGACATGCTACAAAGAGCCAAGAGCACGTTGGATCGGCACGCCCCTCTTGTATGATCCACACTTGTTTTCCTCCTCAAGGATACTCATCCAAATGTCCTGTAGAGGCAAGAAGCATTGCGGCATCTGATAAATTTAGCTCACTCCGATTCTGCTGGCCTCAAGATGCTTGCCGCAGAAAACATCTGCTTTTTTCTCATTGACTTTCCAGATCTGGAAGAGAAAGCGATAGACGCAATTTACGATCTTTGTGAAGATCCATCATTGGAGGTAGGAGAAATGAAGCATTGGCAGTTCGTAGAACTACCCTTGCAATAGGTTCGCCTAAAAGGATATCTCGCTATAACCGAAGTTTCAAGGGTGAAGGATACATGGGTAAAAAGAAACGCGGATGTGCTTGTGCAGCTGCTGCAGACCGGTGCGTTGCACCGTTTCTCCCTTTCTATGCTAGTCCACGGCATTACTAAATCTCGGCAGAGGATGCCGAAGAGATAGCGATGGTGAAGAAAGCCCTCGTCGAACACTTGAACATGGACCCTAAAGCCACTATTGGTGTATTGTGCGATCAATTAGCATCTCAAGATGACACTCATGACGATGAAGAGATGTTCATAAGGACGCGACTCAGGTCGCTTGTCCTCGCGTTCATGACCAGAGAAGCGAAACAAAGCATTTGTGGGCATCATGTGAGCCTTGACAGGATTGGTGAACAGATGTTGTATGAAGGTCTCTTCGCGGTATGTACGAAACTCCATTGGATTATGTGCAAGTATCTCAACTGCTTCTCCTTGCAAGGCAATACCTCGTTTGGAAATAGATGACTTAGACCATATTCTGCAGAATCTGGTATACTGCCTTCCTCCTTTTACTTCTCGTAAATTCAACAAACGAGGTTCAGAGCTCCTTCAGCTCCTACTAGCAGAAATGGTTTTGCCTGCTTTGAGAGAAGATTCACATTCTGACACCAAATATCTCTCAGCTACTCGACCAGTCTTGCAGATTTGCGAGGATCTGACCTGCACCCTCCAAGTTGTACCTGCGGTTGACTTACTACATTTTTTCTGCACTTCATTGATTAGTAAGACTACACTACAAAGAATGCAGGTTTCCGATCAGCAGTGGGTCATTTGTTCTCTAGCTCGAATCCTTGGTTTGGCTGCAGAGCAACCACAAAATTCGCAATTTCTTTCCCTTCGCCAAACTATCACTGACGCATGCCCTTACCTGCTTGAGGTTTGTCATAACCTCTGGTCCCTAGCTATTGTGTACTGATAATTCTTTCCAGATTTTTCAGGACTCAACAGTTACTAATTTTGAGCTCGTGAAAACCTATGAAGTTTTCCTTCAAGCTTGTCTTGAGGTGTGTTCTTTTTTTCCTTTTTCTAACAATCAATTCGCTGTCTCACTCTACCAATTAAACCAGTGCTCTAAGAAACCGTCATGGACACTTTCTCATCACTTGCTTCAGAGCTTGCGACATTTTCGAAAACGACCAGAACTTTCACAAAATCAAGAATTTGTGAAGATGCTCAGGGTTCGCAGTGGGCGCATTTCTCTCTTGGTTACCTTGTCCAACGTCGTGTATCCTTGTTTTTAGTCTCTGTCACCGTCAGGTCCGACTTCAACATCATTTGCTCACAGACGTCAAACAGCCCAACAAACAGTGCCTTATCAGATATCCACACCTCAAGCTTCTAGAGTCCCTTCCTCTGGTTCTGCTCCCCATTTGTCAAAGTCACTACCCATTCCAGCCGGCTCTGTCTCTCAGAATCGGACAAGACGCGACCTCGGTACTGGAGATTCTGCACGACCAATCAAACGAACAAGGGTTGAAGAGACTGCTGATCACTCGAGAGCACCTACTTTACTGAGTCGACTGGGTTCTTCCATCAGTCGTCAACCCTCCTTGCGAAGCTTGCCTCCAAGGACGCAAATAAATCTTCCACTGCTCAAGGTTGATTCTTCATCTCGGTCCAGCCAAGGTTTCTCTATCAAAGGCGCTGCTACGAAAGAAGCAAATCACAACACTGATTTAAATCACCAGGCTCCCTCTTCGCTTTTGGAACGTCTTCGAGACTCTTGGTCAGGAGATAATACTTTGGAACATAAAAAAAGGAGAAGAAAGTGGAATGTATAGAGTTATTTGCCGTGATATTACAAATCAGTGAATCAAGGACTTAAAGCCTCTGATAACTGTGTTCTATGCTTTTACATTTCCAGGATGATGGCATGCTGTAATAGTGCCAGAATGGTGAGCAATTCTCAAATAAGTCCTGGTACAGGCTAGGACCTACTCAGGGTAGGTTAGTGAACACCCTAACTTAGAACAAGGGTAGGGCCAAAGGTTAACTAATACTACTAATACTACTCTTATTTTTATCCCATTTCTGAAGATGGACTCCACTTTGTGGACTTACATCTCTAGTGGACTTAAAATGTTATACTCTATTCTTAAAAGTATATCTTACTCTAATATCATATAGTATAATTTAGTATAATTCTTCCAATGCTCTTCTGCACTTTGTTATGGAGGAAGGTAGGGAGCAGCAGAGTAGCATAGATAATAAAAGAATAATAAAGAAGAATATCTCCAGGTTCTGGAGATCATGTCTGGAGAGATGGAGAGATGACAAGTATGTTATGGAAATTCTGGAGTTATCACTATCTGATCAACAGTAGCTTGATTATCTTTGGGACTCTAAACCAAGAGAAATTGACATTACCCCATCTTACTCCATGATCCATTCCCCTGCTTTGGACTATTATTGATGTTTCCTGTCTTGTCTGCTGTAACAGTAACATTCTGCCTTCTTTTCTCTTCTATTTTCTTTTGGGGAGCATCTCCTTATATAAAGGTTGACTTAGTTCCTGGGCTAGAATTAAACCAACTGCCCTCTAAGTCAGCGTTGACAAAGAGAACTCGATGGGAGTTTTTGCTGTATTGTGCCCTACTTATATACAAGACTATCGATTTACTGACATTTGTTCATGTGTATGACTGTCGCATCAGTATTGAGTCATCTTGTTGTTAGGCTGCAGCTTTAATCTGGAAAATAAATGAAAATAAAATAAAAGAAATATAAATATTGACTTAGCCATGGTGGCTAGTCAATGCTCAGAGAGGCAGTTCATGACACCTCACAGACTAACTCTTATGTCATAAACTGTAACAGACTTATTCTTAGGACCTTCTTCTTGACTTTTTTTTGTAACACCTCTATGAGCTCATTGACTCATACTAGTTACTGTAGTTACAAGTTCATGTAACAAATTAGCTATAAATACAAGAAAAAAAAGAAAAGACAACAGTTCTTTCCTTTCTCTTTGTTCTTCTCTTAATTCTATTGTTCTCTAAGTAGACACTCTAGAGCAAGGTCATATCTTGACCAAAGGCTTAGGCAAGTGAACTAGCCAGGTTTGTAAACTAATCTGCTAGAATTGACTAGCATCTCATTGTGCTCCTTTTTGTATAACTCTCCTGAAATCCTTAGCTAGAGTCTCTTGTAGAAGGTGAGGAGAGAATACAAGGTTGTCTTAGGTTCCTATTACAGTTAGATCTAGTTAAGGACTCTGAATTGTAACAATTAAGGAGAAAACTCCTTCTTATTAAGGTCTCTGTACTGGACAACATCCTCTTGGATTTTCTGCACTACTCAAGTGACCAAGTTGTATTGCTAGGAGAACAAGTCTTTTTAGATTACTCTATATATTATTGAGCTCTTATTGCTTTGCACTGATCTCAATGGAATTATAAGTCCACAAGTCTGGATAAAGGAACTACTCAACTGTCAACAGCATCATCAAGTAGTTGGACCACTACAAAAGCAATCTCTTGTGATAGCTGTGTAATTTTTGCCAGACCTATCCCACTGGAAGCTCACCAAGAAATCTCTTAGAGTGCTATCCTGGCTTATATCAAAGTCCTACAAAGACAAATTAACACCAATCTTTGTCTCTAGGCAAATCAGTCAACAACATTCCTCCATCCTTGATCTTGAAAGGATCAATACTAGAACATTCTCTGATCTTGGACCAAAAACCACATCTGACAACAAAGTACCATTTGCAAAATCATCTAGTATGTCTCAACCACCAGTATCCACAGTACCAACTGCAGCCTTTGTGCTTGGACAACAAACCTTTGGAGGAAACTATAATAAAACCTTGCATTACTCAATATTTGGATCAACAAGTACCACCACTCCTGACATCACTATACTACCACCATTAGCAACACAATTAACTCCATGCTATACACCACCAGAGAAGTTTGATGGTAACTCCAATTACTTCAAAAAATGAAGAGAGGACTGTACTCTCTACATCTATGCCCATCTAGGAGCCTACAATGACAAACATTCAATTATCATGTTCATGCTCCTCCACATAAATAAGAAAGCATTGGTATGGAGAACAGAATTCATGGCAGTACATATTTGGGTGAACCCATTACCTTTAACCCTAATTAATTGTTTGCCTCTAGTAGAGGAATATATCTTGGAACAGTCAATGACTTCATGATAGCCCTCAACTCTGTATTTAGCCCATTTGACACAGAAGGAGAATTCTTGCAAAGGCTACACAAACTCAGACAATTCTTAAAACCTATCAACAAATTTGTCTCAGAATTCAGAGTTCTTGCAAAATGAGCAGGCCTTACTGATACCTCACAACTCATCCACATCTTCTGACAATGACTGGATCAAGATATTGCTATACAAGCCATTTGGAAAGGACCTGCCAACATACTCTATATAGCAACTGCAAGCCTGAGCTGGCTTATGGACATACTCTAAGTCAAAGGTAGACAAAGAAAACTTGTTAGAGTTCCTGCTGGATTATTCTCTACTTATATACAAACATTTCTATTTACTAATGTTTGTACATATGTGTGCTCATTGTATCAGTAGTAAGTCATCTTGTTATTATCATGCAGCTTTGTCTTCAATCTGGAAAAGTAAAAGAAAAGAAATTATAAAATAAAATAAATATTGACTTAGTCATATGGACTAGTCAATGGTTCAAGGTAGCAATTTATGATACTATCCCCCTCAAGTTTCCTCATCCCAAGGATTTTTACAGCTTGTTTAAGGTATCCTCTATCTGCTCCATTTTGTTTTCTTTGATCCACTCCTTGATCTTTTCTTTCTCTTCTTTAACAACTTTACAGACTGCAGTCAGTCTCCCCTTCACCCCTCCTACCAGTTTCACACTTTTCCAGTGCTTCCAGTTGCACTCTAACCTCTGCCAGTACTGCCAATCATACTCTCTATCTGATCACCCAAATAGTCTCTTAGCCATATAATGTCCAGGAAGAGGAAGCTCTCCTCTAAAGTAGTCTCTTTCATTGTCTACCTTTTCCTGTCATTTCACATCCCTATTATTTTTCCTATACTCTTTCTCAAATTCCCTTAATAAATCTGCTACATTTTGCAGATTTTTCCTGCTCTCCCAGGTGTCTTTTTCTACTGTAAATCCTTTTCACCATACCAAAAACTTATTCTTTTCTCTTATTCAATATTCTTTTGACTTTCCACTCCTCTTCTCTCTCTACTATTACCAGTTGTGGCATCTCTTTTCTTTGGCTGTTCACCTGATCTATGTACTGCTTAATTCTACTAACATTTACTACTGGGCTTATTTTTACTGTGCTAGGCAGTTCCAATTCTACTATATTAGCTGATATAATGGATTTTACTTTGTACAGTCCTACAAATTGTTCTGTAAGCTTTTTGGACCTTCTCTGTTAGAGTGGCTAAGTCCTGAGCCAGAATGAAGCCAACTGCTCAATATCAGCATTGACAAAGAGAACTCAATAAGAGTTCTCACTAGATTCTTCTCTACTTATACACAAACTATTCTATTTACTGACATTTGTACATATGCATGATCATTGCATCAGTATCAAGACATCTTGTCGTTAGGACGTGGCACTTTTGTAAAATAAATGAAAAGAAATATAAAAGAAATATAAATATTGACTTAGCCATGTAGACTAGTCAAAAGTCCTTTGGGGACAATTTATGACATTCTCCTGACCATTTGCTACTTAAGGTCCTTAGTACTGAGCAATACCAAGTCCTCCACCTTGTATCCAACTGTCTCCAACCTATACCTGTCTGTATACCACTTCATGTCCTTTTGTGCCTTAGCCAATGCTACCTTGGCCTCTCCTTGGACTTCTTCTATTTTCTTTGTGAACTTCTCTGCCCCTTCATACCTCCCCTTCTTCCTCAATTCAAACCCCATCCTTGGGCTTTGACTGTTATTTGTCTCAAAAGATGACATTTTTGTTCCAGTATGTACTTTATTATTATAGGCAAATTCTACCATACCTAACCATTCTGGCCACTGTTCCTGATGATGATGTCAAGCCTCAACGTAATAGACCAGATAGCGTCAGAGTAGTTAGGTCCTCTGCCTCGCACAGTCTAGGTTCAGGGGAAGGATCAAGAGAAATAGTAGGGTTTTCTAGAGTATGCTTAGAGACAACGAAACTAAGGACTGAGGTAATGCTCGAGGCGCTATAACCTAAAGAACTATACAGTTAACTTGATGGCATCAGACTAGTGTGACTCCTAGCT
>Ga0153986_1000196_pt1 | contig 19974 bp, 19 predicted proteins | sample TSGA070MetaG_FD_104724 | JGI IMG/M metagenome (GOLD analysis project Ga0153986, IMG submission 104724) | Attine ant fungus gardens microbial communities from Georgia, USA - TSGA070 MetaG | ecosystem: Host-associated > Fungi > Mycelium > Unclassified | place: USA: Georgia, Alexander Wildlife... | reverse complement strand
ACCCCACCATCTCCGGATTCGGTGTATAACAAGAAGGTCCGCGCACTAGTCCGTACACCATCACCATATCACACTCCTCCTGTCACACCTCCATTGGGGCGCTTTTCGCTTAAGCTTCCTCCCTCTCGTCCGCCTTCTCCTATCAGTGGCGCTCCTGCAACTGTCTCTGCCGATGCACAGGCTTTGTATGATCTATTGAGTACCCTTCCACGCCCGAGCGCTGGCAAGGAGGCGACTCGTCTGGCACGGGAGGCCGTAGGTGAGGCTTTTGATGCGCTTGAGGCGTTGTCGGTACTCCTGGGTGCCATTGACAAACGGGGTTATAATGGCGGTACTCCCACAGTCACGGTCCAAGAGGTGCATGAGCTTGCTAAGGACATTCCGCTCCTTATAGTTTTGCCTGTCATGTCAGGTGCTTATGGAGGCCAGAACCTGGGATCGGTCGCCACTGTATTGGGTCTTTCCGAGGCTGAATATCGGAAGAACTGTCTTAGTGGAATTGGCCGTGCAGAAGAGTACGCGCCCGTGATTGCTCAACGCGTTATGGACGCTTTACAGGTCAAGGCCGAGTACTGCACTAACAGCTCTCTGCGGATTCAAACGAGACCCGATATCATTCATGAGTGGCTTCAGCTGGAAATTTCGACCAACTGAATGCCGATTATTTCTTCTTATTTTGATTAAATGCACACCTTGAAATATTTAGATTGGCGTGAAATTTTAGTGAAGTTTTATTCCAATTCGTTTCTTGTAACTTCACTCAGCTTCCAGTGTCTATATTGCATTCGGGTAGTACTGTCACATTATCTATCCTTTTTTCTCCATTGTTTAGAACGTTATTGAAATAGAGACTTCCTTGTCATAGATCCCAGCCTATATAAATATAAGAAGGCACAGGCCAATGGCAGTGACATGATACCAGAGTAACTGATGAGTGTAACTTATATTTTACGCACCGAAGTTGTGTTTTGCTAGAAACATGTTGCCGCATTGTCCTGATGCATAGCTTTGACAGGGAAACAGGTCATCATCATCAAATTGAGAAAGTCACAGCCAGGTAAGGAACAGCTCGAGGCCTTGCAAATCCCGAGATGTCCTCTGAAAAATCCTATCCTCAGGAAAGATCTGAACTGCAACCTCTGAGAACGCAGGAGAAATTTTTCGAGTACACCATTGAACCGGGATAAAAGTATTTTCAATACACTGATAGATTGTCCGAGGATCAATAAGATGATCTAATGTCGCCACGACCGGTCGAGATTCGAAATTGCAGATGATCGACACATACAGAGATCATACAGTAACAAGATCAGAACATCAACCTTGCATGTCACCAAGCCAAGCTCACTGTAATTTCGGCGTTCGTGTCAGCAACCCAATATGAAGTACTGCAAAGCAAAACTAATCACCTTCAGCACGTTTCTCAAGTTTGGTCTTTTCCACAAGTCGAGAAGTGTGTTGATTCAACATGTCAACATATGGCTTGAGGGATGTCTTCTCCCAATCTGTCTCAAAGTCAGTGGCAGTCAAAACTAGTTATGTGTCAGGCTAACCAGAGTGGTGCTCACCACTAGTGCCATCCACAGTTGTTGCAGTATTACCAATGGTATCAAGCTCATGAAGCAGTCGAGTGACTGATGGTACCATCTCAAGGTCGAAATCATCAATCTTCTCTGGGTCAATCGGAACACAAATACGGCCAGTCTTGGGGTGTACACAGAAAGGTGCTTTCAACAAATGGTTTCGATGCTTGGAAACCTGAGCATCAAGGCGTGGATAAGTGTAATAGATTTGGATGTCATGCCATGCAGCTGAGAGCACAGACTATGAACATGATGGACATTCTAAGAACATTTAACAGAAGATCATTGGGCGACTCACCTTCTGCTGTTTATCACGACAGGATCTAACTTTTTCTGTGAAACAATCCCATACGTCTTTCGACGAGGAACCAGCCACTCTCTCCTTCCTGAGCTGTTCAGCAACTTTCTCGTCAGGGATGAGCTTGAGGAAGAACTCAAAACCCTCATCTGTCGCAAATAAGTCTTGGTCGTTGAGTATCAGATCGACAAATATGGGACTGAGCATTTGATAGGCATTCCTAGACGAGGTTTTAGATCATTACAAAACTCGGACACCAATATTCCAACGGACTCACTGCAAATGAGCCGGTAATACTCGGGAGCCAACACGTATTGTGAGGGCTTGCGAAGACTCTTTCATTCCGGGCAACACAGTCATCCACCCGACAATCGCCGTGCGCTCTTGATCTGTCAGTTCCATTGCTTCTTGATCTGAGACCCACAGATGGATTCCACGACGACCAGAATACACCCACAAGAGGTGTTCATAACCAAATTGATCGCGGATCCCATGGTCCAGAACGCGGACAGCTGCTGTAATGAATTGCCAACAGCGCTTGCAAATATCAGCGTCTGAACAACACGTTCGGATGTGATCGTAATCTGTCATGTCGATATCGAAGACAAGCTCGCGCTGAAGGGGTTGATATACGTTGGGGCGTACTGTTTTTTTATCCCTAGGCTACAGACTGTAAGCTAGTAGATCCAGACATTACTCTAGTGCTCACTCGAACAGAGTAAACGGGACCAATCTCGAATCGAGTAGGATTTAGTTGGCATACTTGTTTTTTGAGGTCGTCAGCTGTAGAAAACGAGTTGTTTCGTACAAATAAATCTCCTCGCAATTCGAACGCCCATTCCCTGTGTGTAAAAAGACGCGTAGGAGTATGGCTATGGTTTAACCAGGTAAAGACTGGCTTGAAGGGGTAGAGACGCCGGTAATATGTCAACATCACCTCTGATTATATCAACGAGAGGGACGTTGACCCGGAAGCGATTGCATACCTGGAAGGGTGTGGTCATAATAATCAGCTTCAGTAGGCATATCAAAGTCTGAGTAGCGCGACGAACCTGACACAATGTCACTTTTCGTCACCTTTTGTCAATCCTGTTACTTATCACTCAGAACTTGGAACTGACTTGGAAATCCCTCAGAGTGACATATCTGTGCTTCCTGCCACATGCTTTCGAAGACAAGATATTCTCATAGAATTGAGCACAACACCTAACATCTCAGGTCACTGCAAATGGACATGTAATGGATACCTCTGTCCCACATCCAAACCATGAAAATTTCCCGTCCAACCATTTTGGGGATCGGAGCATATGAAACAAGTAACAGATCTTGCTCAGTCTCTGACTGGAGGAGACTACTACCAAGCTGAATATATTCACATTCTGACTATGTTATGTGTGAGTCCGACTAACTATAATGAATGTATAATGAATGCCGCAATGAAAGCCACACATTCATAGTATCATCAAAGCTGTTTTGTCTGCGGTATCATCAAATTCCTCTTGGAAAGGAGGCAGATACATCGCACTCGTAGATTGCTGAATGGATCATAATATCCCTTTAACACTGAAGGGGTTTACATTTTACAACAAGTTCTCGAGTGAGGCGAAAAAAGGGGAAATTCGATCTGGGAATGCATTTGATTTTGAGTGGGGTATGAGATACCCTGAAGAAGTGTAAAAACAGGAGTGAGGTTGTAGTACATATCGAAATCGTGTTTAATCGTCCGTCGATGATGTATTGGACAAGCACCTGACACTAGAATATACAGTAGTTCACCCAACACGAAATCTGAAATGACTTTTTATACAGGAAATTTATCCATGTTGACCTACTGGATAGTCTCAAATCATAGCATGCTTAATTCAGGCCCGGGACCGAGCTTTTAATGTATTCTTCAAGGATACCTCTATCTTAACTGCATGTATGGTCTCGTCACGGTCTCAAAATCACGGAGAACTTCTGTATAAACTTAAACTTTCTAGTAGTCCACGAAAAGTCCTCTCATGGCCCATTTTTCAAATATGATACAGGGATTTCAATCCGATTAACAGGATGGCATCTAATGAAATACCCTAAATCTTGTGTAAATAGAATACAACAAGAACTTGTTCTTCGAAAAACAGGCTTTTGAATATCAAGAATCAATTTATCCAACCAATGGTGCACGCTCCTCATCACTAAGTGCGACTCTTCCAGATCCTCGGTAAAGACCGAATGCGCCCTTCAGGACCCAAATCAATGCTAAGATGGCGAATACAAGGGCAGACCAGTGGACGAAAGTAGGGTGATGCTGCTCAGAAAAGATTGCCCAAAGGGACCATGCAATAGCTATCGAAGCTGGAAGGTCACCTTCTGGGGTAGAGAAAGCATAGGTCGCAGCAGCACCCTCAAGGAAAAATCTTCAAAGTGACAGAGGGTCAATGAAATGTCAAGAGAAGAAGATGAATCACATACAATGCGAGGAACACAAACACTTTGGTCCAATTCCCAGCCGCATGATGGATTTTGTCTACACCGAAAGCCTCAAAGGCTGTGAGAACGACAAGAACAGTCGTCCAACCATGATAAAGAGAGAATGGAAGGTGCACAAAGAGCTCATCAGAAAAGCTTTCGGCAGCATGATATTTCTTGACTATATAATAGATGTGCTATGAATAGGGGTCAGAATGGGCTGAACAACAGGTTGAGACAATGACAAACGCACAGTCACCGCAGAACTCACGAAGAGCGCGAAGACAAAAGCTAGCGTTCCATAAGTAAAAGGAAAACAAGGAACCTTGATGAGGTCATACCGATGATGTAGTGTTGCGTAGCCCAAAGATTCACATAAATGGCGTTGAGTACAGCGAGAAGTGGAAATCTCCAGGAAATTCCATCAATAATTACACGCTTTCCCTGCGGGAAGAACTGATAGATGATGGTACCAAGGAGGAGGACATGGATTAGAGACCAGATGAGGAACGCCCAGGAAGCAGGAGTGATATAGGTCTCTTTGCCGTGATAATAAACACCTTGTGGTGCAGCGACGGTATAAACGTTAGACCCAAGGAAGACAAGGTAGACAATGACGTTGACGACTTTCAAAAGAATTCCATCTTTCCAGGAGTCAGTCATGGCTGTAGTAGGAAGGGTGGGTGAGTGGAAATGGTGCGACAGTGCTATAAATGCCTCAAGGCCGGCCATGACGTTAATTACATCACGTGCCCTCGTGATCGAATCGCCACCAATTGTTTAGAATTAGTAAGGTTCCCACATGTCCTGCACAAAGTGCAATGAGTCGTATAGTATTGTTCAAGCATTCCTACTGACTTGCAATGACTGCAAACGCAGGTGGCATCATCGTAAGTGTACTCATCAATTTGTCAATTTTTCCGACCAGTTTTCTTTTGAAGGCTGCCATCTGCCCCCTGTACCTGACCAGGAGCTTATAGCCCGAATAAGAGCAGACAACTCTAGAGATAAGGCAAATGGTCTACAAGCTTGGAAGTGCGCTTACTGCGTGGAAGGGTTTGATGTCCGTGAACCTGACATACGAGGATCGATACCACCATCATCCGCAAAGCTCTCTTCCAATCTTCAACCTCAATCGATTTCTCGATTCTCTTCACCCAAAAATCCCTTCGTCTCGAATCTACAACCACCTATCTCTTCCCTCCAGGGAAATGCGGTCCGAATATCTTCTTCAAAATCTAGCAGGACGACTCATGTTAAAGAAGTCATAGTAATTTCTGACTCAGACAGCGATACCCCCCCTCCTTCCAAGCATGGAGAATCCTCTACCTTGGATCCAAATTTCCCTGCAGCCTTGTCAGGACTATCAAGCGCTACTGTCGAGAAGGCAGGAGAATCAATTTCACGACCCAAAGCTAGACATGCTCTTGCTCAAGAAGAGGAAGAGAGCTCGTATTCCACTGAGGACGTACAATATCATCCGCAGTCGATATTTTATCGATCCTCTAGCTCTCATCAGCCGATTCGATCTGCGGCAAATGCAGATAAAACTATCAACTTGACTGGCCCCTCACAACCGAGGAACGAACCAACTAGTGTGAATATGATAGAGTCAAGTCCATTACAAATCGATCCCATTCAATCCCTATCTCAGGAGGAGAATGGGCGGAAAAGGGAGCTGTATAAGCAACAAGCAGCTCAAAACGAGAAGCGTAGAAGATATAAACACAAACAGCGACAGCAAGAGCTTCTGAAAGAAAAAGGCGAAGAACCTCAGGTTGAACGGGTAATCACTCATGTCGTGGATTTAACGTTGGACACTGGAAATCCCGTTCTCATTCGAGACATTGCCTTTCGCCCTTCCGAACCACCCAAAGCGATCAACCTTGAAGCTGACACTCTGGCTTCGCCCGTTCTCGTCCCTGTAACTCGAACAATGACTGAAAAAGACCACCAGAAAGAAACGTCACTAGATTTATTTCCTCAGTGGATTAATCTGCGAAAGCATAGCAGGGATATTTGGGACCGTAGCGCACAAAAGAAAGCGTGCATTGCACCTCCTCAAAAATCCAGGCGCAAATCTCAAGCTCGAAGACTTGGAGACGCACAGCCTCACATCTATCAATTTGATAGCACCGACTGGGTGAATCGTATGAAAAGAGGTCCCCGTTGAATTGGATTATCCAGTTTGCTTCTCGATAGTGATTGCGCGACATCTGGTGTGCCTTACTTCGTTTCGCAACCCAAGAGGAACAACCAGTCTTTGGTGCTTCATGCTCATGGTATAAGTACTACGAATACGCCGTCAGTCAATTTGACTGTGTGTGTGTGTGAAAGTTCAATTGCCGTTCGAGGCATCTTTTATACTTGCAGCCAATCGTCATGTTTTGATGGTATGACAGTGATTAGTTGAAGAATGATAGCAGATCGATGAGCTGTTACGGGTATCCTTATGTTAGTCAGATGTTTGTATTGGAATTCCCGATCATGAGTTCAAACTCTACTTTTGATAAAACCCTCTAACCCTTGACTCATTATAAACAAGCTATCTTTCTCATAAACCCAATCCCTGCTTTTATTACTATCATGCGGTGTACGAACACAGTCCGCGGTAGCCTACTGACTGCTACTAACTACCAAGGCACAGGGCCTCGACTTCTAATAACGGACACTATCGGGCCAAGCTCCGCATTTTGAGGAGCTGCAAGGCATATGTGCGAGGGAGTGTAAAGAGCATAAAGGGCATCGAGGTTCCACTTGGGAATTCAAGGAAGGCTTATTCTGAGCCAGCAATGATGTCTTAGAGGACGTGTGGGGTGGCTGTTACGGGTTCATGGAGGTTCCCTGGGGATTGGGAAGGCAAATGCAGGGGGGTTAGAGGTGAGGAACTTGATGAAGTCGCCTATACAGGGGGATGGAAGGGTGATTCGATCGCTTGTAAATCTTGTACATTCGGTGAGGATGTGTAGTCTAGTTTGATTGCCCAATCCCTGCTTGAGATGGGTGATTGTCAACCAACGCCACAATATGAAGGTCCTCAGGCACGAACCAAGAGTCTTTCAGGCACAGAATCTGATCTACTGAATGTCAAACTACCGAGCTTCGTACACTTACTCGGTCCCGAGAGCTGATCTTCTGCATAAGAATGCTTGCTACATTACAACACATGGCATACAATTCTATTCAATCATATGTACAGTCAAAGTGACGGTGATCTGTCAAGGACGAAAATATTATCCATGAAAGAATAACTAATACAACAGGTGATAAACAAAACGATATAGGGAAAGAGAACCACAGCCTAAATCTGGGGACCGGCTTCCCGAACCTTTAACTCGACGTCGTCCTGATAAAGGGCGAATGCCTTCTGGAACATACCAGCCAACCTCCTTAGCTCTTTGTTGAATGCCTCCTTGTCCCGCCACGCAAGCGAAGGATTCAACAGTTCCCTGGGAACACCTTCCAGGGAAGTAGGGATCGAGAGATTGAAAGTACCAAATGCCTCGTATTCAGACTTGGAGAGCTCACCAGAGTGCACAGCATCGACGATACGACGAGTGTATTTGAGCGGGCAACGTTTGCCGTGACCAAACTTGCCACCAACCCATCCAGTATTGATAAGCCAGCAATTGACATTGTGCCTGGCCATACGCTCAGCCAGCATCGCAGCATAGCGGCCTGGATGAAGAACAATGAATGGGGCACTGTAACAGGTGGAGAACGTGGGTATAGGTTCCAAGACGCCGTCTTCGGTACCAGGGGTCTTCGAGGTGTAACCAGCCAGGAAATGATAACTGGCCTGTGCTGGGGTGAGGCGGGAGACGGGAGGGAGAACACCAAAGGCGTCGCAAGTAAGCATGATGATATTACTTGGTTGGCGATCGACGACGCAGGGGATTTGGGCATTTGGAATGTACTCAATGGGGTATGCACAGCGAGTGTTTTCGGTGATGCCGACATCGTCATAGTCGGGGGTGCGGTTCGAGGGATTGTAGACCACGTTCTCGAGAATCGAGCCATATCTGATGGCGTTATAGATATCAGGTTCCTTCTCGGCAGAGAGGTTGATACACTTGGCGTAGCAGCCCCCCTCGATGTTGAAAACACCTGTGTCAGACCAAACGTGCTCGTCATCGCCGATGAGGAGGCGGTTGGGGTCGGCAGAAAGGGTTGTCTTCCCGGTGCCAGAAAGACCGAAGAAAAGAGTGACGTCATTGTCATACTTGCCAACATTGGCAGAGGAATGGAGGGAGAGCTGACCAAATTTGACGGGTTGTAGATAGTGCTGAATGAATCAGTTAAAAATGCGTCTTCACGAGAGGAGGAAGATGAGAATCTACCATGACAGAGAAGACACCCTTCTTCATTTCACCAGCATATTCAGTGCCGAGGATGACCATCTCCATGCGCTTGAAATTGATTTCAACGGAGGTAGTGGAACTCATACCCTTGGTGAAACGGTTGGCGGGGAACTGACCAGCATTGTAGATGATAAAGTCGGGCTCGCCAAAGTCTTTGAGCTGCTCCTCGGTTGGGCGAATGAGCATGTTGTGCTAAAACATGTCAGGAACGACATGAAAAGCGAGAGGCAATGGCGTACCATGAAAAGGGCATGGTAAGCGCGAGCACATATGACTCGGACCTTGATGCGGTATTTGGGATCCCACTGGACAGTGAACGATTAAAAAAGATATGGAACAGGATCAAAGAACACGCACGCCCGCATAGCCATCAAAGACGTAGACATTGTCACGGGTATTAAGGTAATCGATGGCCCGCTCACGGTTGATTTCGAATGTGTCTGAAGGAGGATCAAACGGTGGTCGCGTGAATGGGGAGAGGGGGACTTACGTTCATCCATCTTAATGTTGACAGAGCCCCACCAGATATCATCCTTGGATGTCTCTTCGTATACGATACGTTTGTCTTTGGGAGAACGACCGGTTTTTTTGCCAGAAAAGTTGATGAGGGCGCCGGAGGAGGAGATGATGGCCCCTTCGTTGCGGATGGCATCCTCATAGAGGAGGGAAACAGGAGCATTACGCTTCATCTGGATGCGATCCATCTCGAAGCCTGCCTGGGAGAAGTAGTCGAGATCACGGCCAATGACTAGGGAGAGATGAGGGTTGGCACCGGGGAGCAAGAGGGTACGTACGATTTGAGGAGGACTCCACATCTGCAGACTGTGCATAATTCTTGTGAAGGATGTGAGGGGTGACATAGGGAGTGTGGTGAGGGAGAACCATGGTGGACTGGGGAAGGAAGGACGCGGAGATAAATGCGTTTATATATGGAGCAGGTACACGGGATTACCCGAAAATCCCCATAGGGCAAGATGGGACAGGCGCCGGGAAGGGGGTAGAAATACAGGCAACAATGCGCCTTCTCAGGACATTGCATGGCTGCTGTTTCTGTGCGGCCACTAAGGGCATCCGATGTGCCCCAGATCCAGTCTCTCCATGTGTGTCTGTTGCTGCATAACAAGTATTTTCTACTTACCCAAGCCAGGCCCAGATCCTCCCTGTCCGTTACCCGCACAACTTTTTCACCCAACTCCTAGTTTTTCCTTCTCGCGCCTGTCTTGTCGCCGCACACCCCGACAACCCCCATTCCCCCGTCGCCTTCATCTCCGCCGCCCTCCATAATATCTCAGGACGCCCCCGCATCGAACTCCTCACTCTCGGCGTCCTACCTGCCTTCCAAAAAAGGGGCCTTGCACGTCGCCTCATCAGCGCTGTCGTTGACAAGCTTCGCGGTTCTCTGGCTGCTGGAATCCTTATCCATGCCAACGTCGCTGCCACCAATGTCGTGGCTCTCAAATTCTATAAGGACATCGGCATGTCCATTTCCTCTGAGGTGATACCAAATCTCTATCGCACAAGTCCGGCCGGCCAGCGCGACGCTTACCTCGTAGCAGGTCGTATAGACACTGGATCAATCTAATCATAGAACTCATCAATGTATCTTTGTATTTTTGCATGCTCAAATTTCACGTGATGTAACCAATCCGCAGCACAACACTTGTAACCTGATCATGACATGGCCACCCGAGTCCTCTATCACAATTCAAAATTGGTAGTCATGTCGGGTCCACCAGCCCAATATACACGGTAGTGACCAACTCTATAGCTGTTTACCCCGGACAAATGTTGGCTTGACAATCACCTAATATAGCGTACCTCGGTAAATACACAATGGCGCCAGGCCGTAGCCTCAATCTGAGAGATTGAGCTGGATCTGCTCCTACACATAAACCATTTGTCAATTGTCAATTGTCTGATTCAAGCAAACTCTCAACGGCCCTGAGGAAAAGTATTATTCGTCTTTAGATCCTCTTTCACATCATCACCAATATCTCAACTTCAATTTTGTGAGGCACTTTTTATTTTTATCTCACGAGAACACCCCCCAAAGAAGAGATGAAACATCCAGTTAGGAGACCCTTTTTTTAGGTTCCAGGTCATATCATCCACAGAATCGAGATCCGAGGATCTCTGCGATCACGGATTATCCCGGAACAATTACAAACCCCTTGTTACGAATTTATGATATATGTATTCCTTCTGGGTTTATTGGTTTATGTAGGGGCTCCTCGCGCCCGATTAAGAGTGAAAATAAGGACACTAGATCGCGCCATGGCTGATAATCAGACTACATGATGGCAATTCGTTGTTCATCGTTTTTTTCTACTCATACCAGAAGGGTCTACTCAAAAATATCAAGAATTGCAAGCCTGGAGAAGGTCAGAGCCAATCATGGATTCAATGTCTATGGTTCGAAGAAGGCGGCGCATGAGAAAGGATACATAGAGAGGGAACATGGATACTTACACAAAAAGAAATCCTCAATCTTGATCATATCCAGGGTACCCAATGGAGTAGAAGTCTTCATTGGTTGGCCGGACCACAGAACACGAATGTAATATTGTTGATCGCAGGTATTTTTGTAAAGTTCGAACACAACCTCCGATCCCATGCCTGGCCATACCATAACGTCGATTTGGAGTAAGCCAAGAAGAGGAGAAATCGACCCATCATGAGCGATCTAAGCGATTGAAACATCTAGTGAGTCTTTCCCAATAATCACCTGATTGAGCGTTCGGAAAGTTATCATACATTGTGAACATATCTCAGTTTGGATTTGCCCTGCATGACATCCATGAGGTGCGACTTCAGTTCAAGGGCATAAGCTCCATAGTGAAGAGCTGAGTAAGCGGCAGAATCAGGTGCGTCACGGAACTGGTAAGAATATTCCCAGTTCCCAAGCCGGTAAACGGTATCTGCCTATGATGCGTCGTGATTTAGTGAGGACAAGAACAAAGCTCAGACGTACTTCGTCTTGAGTGATGCACAAGGTGGTATCATTGACACTGCAGGGAAGGTGCTTGCTATGACACTGCTTTGCACTCATATTATCGTAGTAACTAAGATGGGTTGCACAATGATGAATTCCAGTGACTGGAAGGATGAGCCCACGTACTGGTCGAAGCTTACGTGCCAACCAGCAGTATCATTCCTTGGAATACCTGAAATGCGATCAAGCTTGTCGTAGAGAGGTGCTGCTGCCGTCAAGTGCTGCTGCCAGACCTGTCCTCGACTACCCGTTGTGTAGTTATCATGTAGAGCATTTGCCTTGGAACAGGGGTACACAGGCTCAAGGGAATCAAATGAAGACGATTGTATTTCAACTTGAATATCGTTGCTCTCAGGGAATAAACCACGGAGAAGGCCAGAAGCGACTTGCGAGGTGATAACATTATTGGTCACCCCTAGGCTCAGAGATGAGCTCATACACACTCGAGGATGGGAAGAACAGACTTACTAATGAGTGCTATTTCTGGATCGAATTTGTCATCCAGGTTGAGGCGATGCGCATATACCTGACGTATATCCTGTACAAGGTGAAAATTGGTAAAACTTCAGCGAATGAAAATTCCTACTGATCCATGAGTAAAGGAGTCAACCAGACCCTCTGCAGTAATCGCAGGGAATTGGCACCTAAGTAGATGTGAGCGTGAAACGATGGAACAATTTGTATTGCATACGTGCTACCCTGAAACCCTGGACCAACGAGTGTCGAAAATGGATTTGCCGGAGAAACGGATGCCTGCCACTAGAAAAAACAAAGATCGACATCAAAGAAATGTCTATATAATGCGTTGAGCGCACTTGGACTTCGGTGATGTTCACTTGTGAACTGCAATGTGTTTTCAGGCCCCCCGATTTTCCTATTCATAGTACATTCACTGACCTAGCAAGGCCCACAACTGGACCAGAACCAACGCAATCCCAACTCACATCTTCCTTGAAAAATGTGTTCGAGGCATAGGGTGTGCGCTTATGGTGGCGCTGAATGACTTCGACGTACTCAAGCTCAAAATCGTTGGAAGGTGTCCTAACATGATGCGGGTGGGATCAGACACTGATCAAGTCGACATCATCGGCGTACATACTTGTACTCCAGCTGGCGGACATGTGGCATGTTGCACCAATTGTAAATACCATATTCACTGTTGGGTGTCACCGAGGAGTTGAAGATACCGGGTCGGCCAGACCCATTCAAGGCGAAGGTCAAGTTGTTGATATTGGTTGAACTCGGAGGATAATGTACAACAGTCGCGGATGCACCAGCAAGACCCAGCAGCAACAGAGTGAGCAGCGACATGCTGTCGGTTCAAGTCTCAGTCTTGTTGACATTTAAGTCTTCGAGCGTCTCACAATTTGATAAACGCAACAGATGAACGTGGTCAATGCCTGTGCCTACAATCGAGAGACAATTCTATGTGGAGGATGGAACGTTTGATTCAACCAACGTGATCATGGTCAGAATATTGGTTGGGACTTGAGTGTTGGAATCCGAGCCAATACATGCCAATACATGTTAGCTAGTGTTCCGTTTGCCTCTCGCTTACAGAGACTATACTCAGGAACTCAGAACCAAAGAACGTGGGGGTCAGGAACTCAGAACTGAGGAACGTGGGGGTCAGTCACTCAGGAACATAGAGATATCACAATGTGCGTTGGGCTATCGAGTTTGTTATCATAATATAAAGTGTCCTACCTCGCGTCACTGTTTAACGATAGAATGCATATCTCATTTTTCGTGTCTTTTCTTTGTGTTGTCAGCGCCATGCCCAATCCTCAAGTGCAACAGACCTTTCTTGTTGCCAGTGCACTTGAGGAGATTTTGGACCGTGGACATCCCCTTTTAGGTACGCTTGCGCGCGACTGCTAGTAAACGAAATTTAAGCACATTCTATCAGGAACCGATGAAGGATGTTCTCCTAGGCAGAGTACTTGTGATTGGATGGCCTGGATCCCAGACAATACTAAACTTGTCCACATGAACCTGCCTGGCGTACACGACGCTGCCACAGGTATATCGTGCTGTATTTTGTTTTCTCGAGAGTGAGATCGACCATAATTAGGCAACTACTCCGATGCAAGACAAGCAGAACTCCTTCGGTATACTGGTCCGTGAGTAGAATTTAGTCCACTTGTGACTAATTTCAGAAAATGCTCCAGAATCCCACCAGCTGATACTTTCCGCTGCCAAGAGCGCTCATTTTTTGAGATGCTCAATGATGGTATTCGTGTGTTTGATATGCGATACGCGTATAATCCTGGCAACGACACCATTGGTTTCCACCATTGTATGTATGCCTCAATTACCCTCAAAGCCTCCAGCACTAACCAAGCATCAAGCCCAAGCCCTCCTTGCTCCCACAACCCAATTGGAGGACGTGTTCTTTGGTTTCTATCGTTGGCTCGATCAACACCCGACTGAGGCGGTCCTCATATCCCTGAATCATGAGGAAGGTACCGGAACACCTAACGATGTCAAAATCCAGCAACACATTTACAATTTCTTCAATTCGAAACTTGCCAAACGCTATTGGGTCCAGAAAAATGGCACAGTATGTCTACTGACTAGAGAAAAACTACCCACTCACTCTTCCCAGCTCGGTACAATCGGAGAAGCGCGTGGCAAACTTACCCTTCTCCAGCGTTATGATCTTGCCCTCCTCAGCGCTGCGGACAAACCCAACCAGATAGGTATCGACCTCAGTCCTGACGGGTGGACCGACAACGGGAAGAGCATTGAACTTATTTACAACCAGGCAAAGAATGAGATTGCATACATTGAGGATTTCTATGATATCGAACTTCCAGGCAACTCCACTCTTTCAGATCACATCCAGGCCAAATTCGACGTTGTGACTCAACATCTGACGAATGCCACTTCGTGTCACTTGCATCCTGATCAGCTATATATCAGCTTTGCAAGCGCTGCATTCGTCCCAACACCAACTATTTCTATCACACCTATTGTCAGTACTTCGTTTTATTGCCAACTATACGCATAGCTGAAAAACCCTCCTAGTTGTATGCCCTCGGTGATCGGAATCAGGTTTTGGGAATAAATCAGCGCCTACTTCCATGGTTGAGAGAACGTAGAGGCATGCGCTTTGGTATCATTAGTGAGTATGGGCTTCTCTTTATGCAAGTATCTCAATTTATACTCGCCAAGTGTTCGATTTCTATGACGCTGTTCCCGGCCTCGTGGACGCAGTAATTGGATTTAAATGATAACTCGATGTCAGTGGTGGCTGCCTTGAACGCTTGTTATCGGATGCATCTGTTCACTGAATTTGTCCGTTTCGAGCAATAAAGTGTACAAAATCGCGGACATACTTTGAATTCGTGGAGTCAGGGTTCTCATGAGTCGGGGCACGATTCAATCAAATCTGTCCTTGGGACAAAGAAGTTGTTCAGGTCATTTGTAGCGATGATCCTCATTGAGCCAAGGTTAAAGTGAAATTTGATCGAAGTAGACCAAAAGCCCCTTATGGTAAAGGTTATGTTAAAGGTTATGACGATTGGCACAATATGCAAAAATGAAATTGTTGGTGTTTCAAGTTAATGGGAAACGGATGCTTCGAGGCTATAGTCGAAGCCGTCTGCGCGACGGGTTTCGGTCAAGAGCTCACTATCAAACAACACTTCTGGTTGTCATTAGACTCGTACATTCCTTTCTCCGAAAACTTCTTATTTTCGGGACACATTTTTGACATTCAAGAAACATCGTGTTACTCTCCTTTCAAAATTGATAAACCAAATGTGTTCGGGTCAAAGGTGCACGAGGAAGTGAAGAAACCGGTACCAATCTGCTCATCAACCCGGACAGGCTAACTCTGGATATAAAGACTCGTGCTTAAAGGTGATCTAGTCCGCGACAATGCCCGGCACCCACTACGAGAAGCGCATTATCAACATTGCCCTATTGTGTTGCAGTGAATTCGCCAGCAAGCTCCTCAAAGAGAACGGTGATCAGCCTGCCTTCCATACACGTTGCCTCAGGAAATCTCTGCCATAGTGATCAGACTGAAAATCAAGTTTTACGAGAATCATCCTCTCCCTGAAGACGATGACATTAATGACTATGATGATATCCTAGTCTCTGGGCCTCGTATGCATAATCTCAGACATATCCTCTCTGTTTCGGGTATCAAATCGTGAGTCAGGTCCTTGGGAGATCGGTCCAACCACCATCTATTCGACTGAAATGGCAGAATTCTGTTAGGCAAGGGAAAATGTCATCTCGTGTTTATCACGATAAACACTCACGTAAAGTACGGGAGCTTCAACAGTTCCATGACCATCATGTTCTTCTAGATATCTGATAGTGATGCCCTCAAATCAGGCGAGATCGCTTGCTTGGAAGCTCCGCAGATGACCTGAATCATAGCATCGTCAAGTATGCCAACACCAGATTTTATGAACGAATTTAAATTTAATTACCCAGGGTCACCCAGAAGAAATAGTCGCAGAGATGATTTATCAGTATGAAGATAAGAGTACGATCAGTCAGAAGACGGTTGACGATTACTTCGGCGAGAGGGGAAGAGGACCAGAGGAGAATCACTAATCACTAGTGGCACGGGAAAGAGGTGGGCTAAGGACTACGATGGAGTGAGAGTCACTGCCCACGTAGAGTGGAAGATGTTCAGTGCCCAGTAATGATTATGTTTTATTCTATGAGAACCTGGCAGCTAGGCTTATTTCCGAACAGACAGTCCCATTACTCGAATCCCACATCTTGTTGACAGCGAACATTGAATCTAAGAGCTCGAAAGAGGAAATCCTTTGCCCACTGCCAGTCAAAGCCCATGACACTATCATTGTGGTTTCCGCTGCAGCCTCCTTCATCCTGGGGATGCCGTTTCAGTATGATTCTAGAACACAATATCTGATTTCGAAGTGCGAAACATCTTTTGCATTTTTCGGATTATTTCCCGCAAGAATTTCATTTACGATGTGCAACAACACCTTGAGAAGGTCGCTACAATAGACAACTTGTCCTTGGACATTGCATAACTCGACGAGCCGGTGTGGTCGAGTATATCATTTGGTGTCAATGGACAAAGAGTATATGAAAGTCAACTGGCATCAAAATAGAAATAGTTGAGCCATAGGAAATCACTGTGTAATTAACGTATTGATGCGCCTGTTGGCAGTAGCCAAACCCGATTTCCTTTTTTCGAAAAAACACGCATGGTGTTGCCATTTGTCGCGCCATTCTGATGAGAAGCGGCACCATATTCTCACCCGTTTATCTCATCTACTCTCCTTAGTGTCCTGTGACTGAATGAGGTCTCAAGAAGACTTCGGCATCGAACATGCCTGGGGAAACAGTCCCTTATCTAGAGATTTGCCGAACTTCTTTTGCTTTGCCGAATGACGAATGACGGTCTTGAGATGGTGTGCGCAGTTGCGTTTCTTTGCTCTTCCTTTTCTGACGAGGATCTTCTATCAAAGCCTGAGTTCCCACATGACGATGAAGATATAAAAGCTACGGATACCTGTCAGTAGTACCACATCATAGGTGCCATGGCTCCTTCTGTTTCCGGAATCGAAACAATTTGTGCTGGAAAATTGGCCGAACCGAAGAGAATGGAGAGTCAGGCTGATACCAGGGTTATTCCTAAGGTAAGGGGGTCCTATACTGAGTCACATACATGTTATCAATACATTTTGCAGGGAGTCTCTTATCCATTCTATTACCCTTACTTTGATGCTGCCGAAAAATGGCCTCCCCTCGAGATCTTCGGTGGGCTCGCTCGTGAATCTTCGTAACAGGAAAATAAACTGCTTGAATTTTACATAGAACATAACGACCCAGGACTTTGTGCAGATCCAGCCAAACCCAATCTACTTACTCCCAACGTCATAACATACAACATGAGCCCTTATATCGGCACAGAGATCCGTGGAATCCAGGTGTCTCAGCTTTCCAAGGAGGGCCTGGATGAACTTGCGCTACTTGTGGCAGAAAGGAAGGTCGTCGTATTCCGCAACCAGGACTTCAAAGATATTGGCCCTGATAACCAACTAAAAATTGCCCGGTAAATAGAACATGAATCCATGAGAATGAATCAACGCTGATTCTTAACACAGGCACTTTGGCCCTATCCATAAGCATCCTACTTCGGGAAATGTCAAAGGGTATCCAGAATATCACGTCGGTGAGTCACTTCATTTGAATTTGATCGAACCTTTGACTGGTGCACCCATAGTCTACCGTGATAATGCAGACGACGTATATCAAAAATATCGTGAAGTTGACATCAAGAACAACCTTGTAACCTGGCACTCTGATGTCTCCTATGAGAAACAACCTCCTGGCACTACATGGTTCTGGATCCTTGATCAACCTTCCGTCGGTGGTGATACACTATTCTTGTCTCAAGTGGAAGCCTACAACAGGTTGTCTCCGGAATTTCGCAGAAGGCTGGAGGGTCTTAGAGCTGTACACTCTGCAGTTGAGCAAGCAGATTATTCGAGAAAGATTGGAGGCCTTGTGAGGAGAGAGCCTGTAGAAACCGAAGTTCGTTGCTTTAGCTTTCAAACCAATCCTTTTTCAAAATAACTTTGACTAGCATCCCCTGGTTCGAGTGCACCCCGTGACCGGCGAAAAAGCGCTCTATGTCAACGAAGGTTTTACACGCCGCATAGTCGGATTCAAGAAAGAAGAGTCAGATTATCTTCTCAAATTCCTATTTGACCATCTTGCTCGAAGTGCCGATCTCCATGTTCGTGCTAGCTATGAGCCTGGAACCGTTGTGATCTGGGTACGCACTTGCATAATTTGGTCCAGCTCTACTTTGATTGCTGACATCGATGATCGTAGGACAACCGTGTTACTTGTCATTCAGCGACTAGGGACTTCGACCCCACATTCCGTCGCCACGCCGTCCGCCTCACACCTCAGGCTGAAGTTCCCATCCCGGCAAAATCGGGCTGAGGATGACTGTTTTGTATTGATCGTTTGATATAGCTGGACCTGGGGTAAAGAAAGCTGTCAATGGAGTTTATTATCAACATCAGTGTTCAGTGCGCTCATTCAGCAAGAGGACTAAAATCGGCGCAAAACAGTGGTCAGTAACCTCTGTGTAAGTATCAATTCAGCGGCAAAGGGCATCTTCCATCACAGCTTCTGTTAAATACAAATGTTGGATGACTCGACTGTTCATTTGTCAAAGCGCCCTGACGATATCCAATTACGTCGTTCTTGAGATAAACAAGACATCCCCTTTTGACGAGGCGGGGTCTGAGCCACAAGTGGAAAGATTTGGGCAGGCCAGCACGCTTATTCCCCGTTTTCCTGTTACCTTGATACTTGAAGAAAAAGGCCTCCAGCTATGTAAAAGGGAGGCCGCCCTTTCAGCCACCTAACAATTTTCGCACATCTATCTATCTACCTGTTACTACATCAATGTACTATTCTACCCTGCTCCGTTGCATTCAGTAAAGTCGAATCCAAGGAAAAACATTCTCATCCAGCCTCTGGTCCCTTACTGTGGCTCTGGTCGTATTCTGTTACTTGTAATCCACAGCGTCCAAGGAATAACATCTTATCCCGCTGGTTGAACGGTTAGCCATAGATACAATCCTGAAACACATAAATCTTGCGTTTCAACATACTCGGACAACACAAGGGATCGTCGACCGCGCAAAAGTAGTAATAACCATTTATAAGTAAAAAGTTTTCAGGTAAACGAAGTACAGCCCCAAAAAGAGCTCCCAGCTCAATAGATTTTCATGCCATCGACTTTGCGATCGTGGCAACGGATTTGTGGCTGATGAACTAAATCACGAACCATTATCAATTACTATAAAAATGTTGATATAGATTAGTATACATGATAACAATAATTGCGGGCTTATGGAAAGCAATCAGAAAATTACATCAGGACCGGTCACAGTTACACAGAGTGGTTCCCATGCGAAACAAAGAAAGTGGAGCGACTTGCTGAACATCCAACTCAAATGAATCATGAAACTTTCGCAGGTGAGGCACTAAGCCTGACAGCGCCACTGCCAAGACCAGTCGCAGTACCACCATTGCCACTAATAGCATTTTTCATCAATACTTCGACCACTCGTGAATGTATCGCCCTTGCCAACTTGTGTACAGCAGTACACTCACACACCACGCCTGAATCAACTCTCGCAATTTTACCTGGTCTGATATCACCCGCCGTCAGTCCGTCCTTAACCACTTCAGCTATGATTTCGCGGAAATAGGGTATAGATCGGAGAACACCGTGATTCGATTCCCCAAATGTTCTCACATTCGATT
>Ga0153986_1000195_pt1 | contig 19998 bp, 21 predicted proteins | sample TSGA070MetaG_FD_104724 | JGI IMG/M metagenome (GOLD analysis project Ga0153986, IMG submission 104724) | Attine ant fungus gardens microbial communities from Georgia, USA - TSGA070 MetaG | ecosystem: Host-associated > Fungi > Mycelium > Unclassified | place: USA: Georgia, Alexander Wildlife... | reverse complement strand
ATGAAGATGTGATCATGAATTGAACGAATTATTTGTGCATATGAATAGTGATTATGGATTGCCTTTTCGTGGTCTAAAAAAATGAACCAGTTTTCCATGTACTCTTGAATTTGGGTCTCAAGTGGTGGGCATTTTAAGGCAATCCACCCTCAAACCATCTCCACTCCACTTGGCGACTTGGATGAGGAGGTCTTTCTTTTTTTCCAGACCAGCAGATGAACGAAGTTCGTACAGCGTTGCTATGCGATGTGTTAGTTGGTTACTGGGGAGGCTAATGGTGCGGGTACTCACAAAGGTTGAATAAAAATGGCTCTGCCACAACCATGGTGGACGGCGACGAATTCAGAGCCTGCTCAAGGACATTGATCGCCTACAAGGGTATTGAGCTGAATTGCTGAATGGAACAATGGTAACGCATGACTTGAACGAACCTCCTTAAGTTTTCCTTGGTTAAATAAGGCCATACTCAAGTTATTCATAGCCTGTAACGGGATGTCATTAGTTTATCCCCACAGACATAGTTCAATGATTGAGATATATATATATATATGGACAACTCACGACCAAGTGACCCGCATTCTCCTCCATCAAAACTCTCAAGATTTGCACACTCCTTTCCCACTCACCTCTTGCAGCGCTCAAAATAGCATCGTTCAATTTTTTGAGAGGTTCATCTGCATCAGGGTCTTGAGCCACTATTCCGAAATGATATGCTGCAAGGTGGAGATTTCCGCTTTGAACATGGATCCTTGCCATGGCAGAACGAAGATGTGGATTTGATATGATCTTGCCTTGTGTACTGGTTGAGAATTGAGTGCAGAGTGGTTCGAGTAGTTTAGTCGCTGCTACGAAATCCTGAGAACAAAGGACAATTTTTTTTTATCCTCCAGAGATTGAAAAAAAAAATCGTGACGAACCTTCATCTCGACTAATTGTGAAGCCAGAATCAGAGTAACCCTCGCACCTCTCTCCTTCCACATATCTTTCATCTCCTGGACTTCGCTCTCGATTTGTGCGATCGCAGAGGCTTCCTTCGTCTTTCGTTTACACTTTCTCAGGAGCGCGCTCAGAGCATCGAGATATCCCATATGATCGCCTGACCAGTACTTGACCCGAGCGTACATGATTTCTAATTCGAATGGTAGGATTCTTTCAAACACGTAGATCCTATGTTCCATTGGCTCGATTGCATTGAGTACTGCAAAGAGATTTGTGCATTCTGCGGCTGTTTGATTGGAGAGTCTGAGACGAGCAAGACTTGCAAGGCGGAGGTACCAGAGCTATCGTGAGGTATTTCTAGCTCCCGAGCTCATGTGCAAGCTGTGATACTACGCACTCCCAGTATGTTCTCAATATCACTAGGGTTTGAAGCAATGATCCTGTCCTTGGCCATTTTGCCCAACGCCCTCCAACTATTGGTCATCTGCCGTAACTTATCAATCTCTCTTCCCTCGGGTCATCTGCGTACCAGGAACTCAGACAACTTACAACAAGCGTATGAATGTCAGCCCTCTGCCACTCTCCAGTCACGTCTCGCACAGGTCTCTTTTCGGAAGGATAAATATATTTCGAGAGCAATGTGCTCAACGGGTCCGTCTATCGTACATGTTATACGTTAAAAAAGAAGTCTGCAGCCACCAGAAAAGTAGGTTCGATGAAAAGATAAAGCTGCGCACATTGGGGATGGGTGACAACAGGGTACGAGCGGTAAGGCCAGGTAGGAAAAGGTCCGGGACTTCCTCGTCTCCTCCCCTAACCAGTAGAGCAGGTTCCTTGTGAGGCAGTTTGTCCACGTTGGGAGGCGACGAGATGAGTGGTTCAGAAATCGTAGGAGACGTAACAGTTATATCAGCAGTAGAAACATTTGTCGATGAGAAATCAAGACTGATTTTCTGAGCATCCGGTGCATCAGGTAGCACAAGAGAAGGGACGACAAAAGTCTCTCTTTTACTCTCAGTAGGCATCACCTTACTTTCTTCGCCTTTGAACAGTGGGTCTGGCACCTCTTGCTCCACATGAACAGACGTATGCTCTAAATGCGGCTCTGTCTCTCCAGGCTGCACATCTCCAGGCTCGGCATTGACGGTAGTAGGCATAGGGAAAGCAGGATCCTGGCATAAAAGAGGTGTAGATATCTCGATAGGGGGCGGAAGGGCACTGAGTGCAACGACCGAGGATTTAGAAAGCGGCTCGTCGGGATTAGCCATTTCAGTTGTAGATGACGATTCAACTACTACTGGCATCCTTAGCTCTGGTCCAACTTCCAGACCTTGTACCGATTCTTCAAGAATGGTCATCTGCTCTTGTTTGCCTTCACTCTCAGCCTTATATTGAAGATTCGGACCCACGAAGACCTCGGTAAAAGCAGAGGAAGTGGAAGTGGTAGGGAAGGATGTGGTAGAGTGGAAATAACCGCTCGACGTTGAAGATGAACGTGATCTCGACTCATTGGTCACGTGCAGATGGTCGTGTGAATGGTGGTGGTCGTGCAGATGGTCGTGTATCCAATGAAATGTTTCCTTGACCTTGGTCTTCACTTTCTTCATCGGTGACGTCGATTGTGAAGTTGAGACACTAGACAGAGACGGAGAGGATGATCTATCACCGTCCTTGGTCGACTGCTTGCTGTTGCGATGGCCCCAGGACACAGACCGCATCGAAATTAGCGAGCTTTTTCGTAAGCGTCCGGACTCTGGGGTAGGCGCCGCAAGTAATGTAGATTTGGCCTCAGACATGGACTCCTCTGAGGAATCGGGGAATGGCATCGTGACTGATATTGATCTCTCAGAGTAAGTGGATGAAGCTGAGCTGGGCCTCTTATTAGGAAAGGAGAGTGGGCGGTGTTTGCGCAGTTTGTTGTAGCTTGCTTGGGAGGTCGCGGTGGACTCTGGGGTAGTCTGCGTCGCAACGTTCTCATGCTGAACAACCACGTTCCCATTTGTTTCCAACTCTCCTTTCGCTTGTCTGTCTGCCTCTTTCGTATGCAAAATGTGGAAAGACGGGAAATTGGTCATCGCGGTAATGACAGAGTCGGTCGTGTAAACGCTCAATTTAAACTTGCTGGGCGACCGAATACAGAACCGGCTATCAACGAGAGTTAGGGGGTCCGGACTGGTGCAACAGAATAGCAAACGGAAGTAACTACGGATGAGTGTGGCAGCAGGCTAGTATCGATTGGTCCCTCATTTATACCTACTAGACCAGGGACAATGACCCAATTTGATTCATGCACGGTCAAATTAATAGCACAGCGCCCAGCGACGTGCACTTGTAATGCAGTTTATATCATTTTCGGTCGGCAAGCCGAGAACGAGCCCGTTGTACTAGCTTTGCAGACTTTGGATTCTACCTCTGTAGAATAGATGTAGGTGCACTACTCTCCATCGGTAATGTTACTTGATTAATCTAACCGGAAATATCAATGATAAAGACCCAGATGATCAAACACGGGTAGCTGTCTAGATATGAAACTGACCAACAGAGACAATTGTTCAAAGAATGAAACAATGATCAGTCTACTTGTACACTCATATACAGTGAGGAGGAGAAGGATAAAATAAACTACAAGAGAAGAACCCTAAGTATATGAAAGGCAAATGCCATCAGATGCGTCTTCAAAATGGAAGGTGACTCCTTCTACTAATAAACCGTGATTAGGTCGCTTGCACCTTGTTAGAATGTGTTGTCTTATTTCTACTTGATGTTGGCCACATGGACACGCTACAGAAGGATATTTTCCCAATCGAGGTGTAATTGGAGAATGGTTAGTGTAGCTCTAACATAATTCATCTATATAAGGTAACCACTGTAATAAAATATAATCAACATCATAAGAATTACATATTCGAGATAATTCGATATATTACAAAACTACATATTCTGCGAATTATTTCTCGCAACCTATATACTTTATTCGGATACATGTTGTCTGTATCAGTGCAGATTTCGCAGCGAACGGCCCATCATAAGTCAATGACCTCTTACACGTGCACTCTGTGCTGTCTGTCCATCATTAACATCCTTGGTTGATTGTGCAGATGCCAAGACAATCTTATAATAACTTATCTTGTGCTGGACTTTGATGCGCCACTGTCAGGTGCGAAGGACAACAGGCGATCGAAGACACTTACCCCAGTGACGGTGTCCACGTCGTTTTGCAAAATGGCAAGGGATGAACAGACTTCACTACAAATTGTGATCAAATTGTGATGTACAATCATTCATCCCACATTCTTTCTTTACTGAATATGGTAATATTCCAGACGGACAACATGGGAAGTAATGTGCAAGCTCTTATCTGATCAAATCATCGGGCGTTGACTCAACTCCAAAGGTTGGTAGGTTTTCCCAGTCAAAGAGGACAGAAGATCATAGTTCATTCACAGAATACTCAGGCTATAATTATGTGCTACCCGTGGGAGTGCTGAAAGGTCATTCAGGCCCAAGAGGCATGTGACAAACCCCTTGGGTCGCACAAGATCAACACATGACTGATGCTAATGATACATCGGTGACTGAAAACGAAAGAAATTCAGGCGAATATTGACCTGTGTAGGTCTGCAACTAAAGTTTATTGTAGCTATGTAGCTGTTCGGCTGGCGTTCTCGTGGGGATAGCTTCCGACTATAAATCGACTATAAATGTGCTATCAATGTGTTGTCGGGATTGCGGACCGTGGATCACGTGGATCAATGAGAAGGGGCTGCTTTATGTAAAGCGCTAGAGTTGGTCGCCATCCTTATATCTTGCGACCGACATTTGGTGTCAGTACATGTCTTTCTTCCTCCCAGACGACATCTATCTCTCCCGTAGCAATGCCCCGTACGAGTCTGTATCCACTGAGTATGAAGCCATGAATCTAAATTAGTCTCCTTCTCATCCACCGCGCTCAGAAACCTTGAAGCATCGCTCAAGAGAGTGTCCAAGCGAGCGGCTGAATATGAAGGGCGGATGAGGGATCTCGAGGTTTGCTGGGGCATGTCTTCTGCCATCCGCTCGAGCTCACCATCACATCCAGTCTCGTCTATCTCGTCAATTGGACGACTTTCGCAAGGTCGACAATGACCTGCAGCAGGCTCTGCATATTCTCCAGGCCAGTTTGTTAATGTGATGTATTTCAACCTACCCCCTGACTTCTCTTCAGGTAGATACGAAGCGGGGAGATCGTGCACTGGCAGTACAGCTACCGCGCATACAGAATGAACTCGATGATTCCATGGAGGTCCTCACAAAACTTGGTGTGGATCTTCCTCAGGTACAGTCACAGGTGAATACCATTGCGGAGGTCTATCTGTCAGGCCACGCAACTGTGAGCCCCTCACTCAGCACTCGGTTAGACAGATACATGATTGATCTTTGACACAGGCCAAACATCTCGTTTGTGAATTGGACTGGTTGAACACAGATTTCTATGAACGGTGGCGGCGTATCATCTTTACCTCGACGAGTCCTGTTTCATGGCGTTGGAAGGCGATGATGCGTATTCTTTTCATCATATTGTTTATGATCTGCTTTTGGCTGTTCTGGATCGCAACCGCTGGTGCATACCGTGCCCACAGACATCGGCTTGTCTGGGGTGAAAAGCTGATGTCTTGAACTTTGAAGGATAGATTTCCTGCGATGCATCCCAATGCACCTTTGGTCAATTTTTGTGGTTTCAATCGCTCACGCCCTTGCATCATGACACTCATTGCACTCTCCCCAGCATAACGTTCTTTTTTTCACTCAATCCTTCTGTTCAAGTAGATGTCTGTATTTTTATTACCTATAATGGAGAATTTGATCACGAAGGGATCCTTGCCCCTTTTGGACTTGTTGTTGGTCATAACTCCAGCCATGGATGGCTTCGACGATCTCCTTGCCCCATCGCGGCGCTCATTCTCGGACAATCCTTTTGCAAATCCATTTAATACTGATAGGTCGCACTCTCCAGATCCATGGGCTTCTTCATTTGCCAATACTCAGCAGAACGTCTTCGGCTCCTCTCTGGACCCATATGCTAACCCATATGAAGCACTTGGGACGCCCTCCCCACATAGAGATGCAGAGGGTGAAGAGAATCATACAACCACCGCAACTTCCTCACCAGTGACCTTGAAAGCAGAAGAGATGCTATCGAGTGACCCTCTTGACTCCGCTGTCCAAGAAAATGACAGTGAGGAGCTTGCCCAGTCACTGATTCTTACAGAAAGTCATGACTCTCTGAAACCCTCCTTTAAGGAAACTGCAACTATCAGACCTTCTGGAACTGAATTCTTTGACGGGTTACCAACTGCGTCGCCCGCTCAACTGCAGCCCACCACTCCATCTTCCGTCCCTCCAGAGGCAACCCAAAATAGCCACGAAAACCAAGTCGAACGGGATCAACCCCTTGAAGATGTACTGAAGAGTCCCTCAACGGGATTCATTGTCCATCCACCCGTACATGAACCCATACCGAGGGTACCAGAGTTTTCGCCTCCTCTGGATAATATCCTTGATGGAGGATCTGGAATCGACAGATCACTTGCGGGCTTAACCCTTGGTGGAGATGTCTTTGGTGCTGGTGGTTCTAACAGTTGGGGTGGTGATGCTATCACTGCCGAGTGGAGTACTAGCAGTGAACCTGCACTACCGAATTCCGCCGCTCCTTCATCAAGTCTGCAACAAGCCGCTGATGATGACAGCGATGATGATAAGCCCATCAGTCAGACGCTAAGTAGAATTCAGAGTGAAGATCCTGACCGAGTGGTATGTCTCCCAATTTCCGAAGGCTATTCTTATTGGTGTTGAGTAAGAATATAGAAACCGCTTAGTGCGCGAGCTGGTGCTAATGCGGATATCCAGCCCGTATTCCTTATTTCTGTCGACGATCCTCAGAAAGTCGGAGATCCAATCCGTTCATTTACGATGTACACTGTACATACACGTGTACGTGGGACCTGTCTTCATTTCCGATGGCTGAACTTACGGCAGACGCTCGTAGACAACATCTCCCATATACCAAAAATCTTCCTTCTCCGTTCTCCGTCGATATTCAGACTTCCTTTGGCTATATGATGCCCTCCAAATCAATAATCCAGGGGTGGTGGTTCCTCCTGTTCCAGAGAAAAATACTTTCGGTCGGTTTGACGACGCCTTTGTCCGGCAACGAAGATTGGGACTCGAAAAATGCATTCAAAAAATTTCCAGCCATCCGGTTCTGGGAAAGGATGCGGATCTGAAGTTGTTTCTGGAAAGCGATAACTTCCCGCTCGATGTGAGTCTTGTATCCTACAATTAGGTGCAAGGGTGCTGATATCGCCTTCGGATGGCAGATCAAACACAAGAGACTTGGAAATGCTCATGAGAGAAGCGGATTGATTGCTAGTATCGGTCAGACGCTTACTGGCCAACGGTTCCACGAGACGGACGAATGGTTTGGCAGACAGAAAAATTACTTGGACAACCTTGAATCTCAGCTGAAGGGGTCTGTCAAAACAATCGAGCTTGCAGCTAAACAACGAGCAGGTGAGTATCTTCTTTTGAGCCGACTATGATAGCTAATTGATGTACATGCAGAACTAGCAACAGCGACAGGTGAATTTGCACAAACCATAAGCGATCTAGCTGCCTCCGATGTTGGAGCTCAGCTCTCTCAGTCTCTATCTGGACTCGCTGACGTTGAACGAAAATCGCAAGAGTTACATACGATCCAGTCAGATCAGGATCTGATTACGATTTTAGCTGTGTTTGATGAGTATTCGCGGCTGATCAATTCGGTTCGCGTGAGTCGCTTATTTCTCTGATTATGTTCTTGCTGATTTGACATAGCTTGCTTTCACATCGAGAATACGGACATTTTATCAGTGGAAAAATTCAGAGACTGACTTGACGAGGATAAAAAAGAATCATGAGAAGAATAGGACTCAAGGGCAGATCCCGACTGATAGGTTAAGTTACTCACTACAACAGATTGGAGAGGTGAGCCATATCCTTCCGTTTCAAGAACACGATGAGGCTCAGCGTATATTCAATCAAGGCAGAGAAGAGGGTGACAGATTCCAAACTGGAGTACGAGCAGGTATCCAAGCTCGTTAAGCAGGAGGTTGCGCGTTTCGAACAGGAGAGGATCAACGATTTCAAAAATGCTTTGCATACTTTTTTGGAAGGGATGATTTTACGACAGAAAGATGTAAGTCGTGGCGGATTATGAGCGACGTTTTGTCTGATTGGAATAAATTAGTTGATCGTTGCTTGGGAGAATTATCAACAAATGCTTCTGAAAATAGTTGATAAAAGCCCTGGCCCTATACCCGATCTTCATTCGTAGATATATACTAGTTAAAAATGGACATATTGGAGAGAGGGCTTCAAGTCCAATGAGTGTTGCCATTTGGACGACGGGTTTGTGGTGAGTCAAGTCATGCAGGTCGCGAACAAACCCGCTTTCTTCTGATATGAAATCCACTTGAGTCTGGTCGATCAGCTAAGGGTTGGGTTTATGACCGCATCATAGCCTAGTCAATTAAAAAGTGGAGCAGAACTGGTGCGGCTTCGGGTAGAGTTTGAGAACTTGCTATTGGCTCCAACAAGTCAATCTCAATCTCCATCAACAAAAGGTTCAACATTCAGCAACATTGCGAATATCCCAACTCCCATTGATAAACGTCAACCCGACTGGCAGCTCAATTACCATCTTGGCTTCAGAGACAACAAAGGTTTATTGTTATTTGCTTTACATACAATATGGTAGCTATTGGAAAATCATCATAAATTACCTACCGGAAACACGAGTTGCATCATTCCCAGTGCCTTCTTTGATCCTCCCCGCCCACTTCAAGGAAATCCGACGGTCTCTCCCGCTTCAAATTCTTCCTCCTGTTATTCACTGGCAACCTCTGATACGCCGAATCTGGACCAGGCTGTTGTGGCGTCTGGTATTGAGTTCCACTTCCTCCCACACCACCGGTCATATCGCCCATCGCAGCACTCATATTCATGCTGTAATCATAATTCGCAGCGGCAGCAGCTTGCTGTTGGAATGACGTAGCAGCTGCAAGGGCAACAGTGAACGCTTGGGCATTGTTCAGTTGGTATTGGACTTGTGAGTATTGCATCTCCGTTTGCAACCGTACTTGATTGGGCAAGGAAGGATTTTGGAGCATGGCAGAGAGTTGACTGATCTGTGCTTGGAGTTGAGGGATGCTTTCCACGATCTGATTCATATCGGCAAGTGTGGGATCAGGTTGAGTATCTGAATAAATATCTTCTCCAGCAAATTCAGGCGTGCCAGAGGACTGGGTAACAAAAATAATCTGTAGGTATCGTGCCTGAAAAGGCTAGAAAGGACTTACAAGGACAAAGACGTCTCCCGCCTTTCCCGATTGATCCTCGACACCCTCTTTCTTACTTTCTTCAATGGCTTTGTCGATGTAATCTGTCACTTGCATCCGCATCGGCTTGTCCGCGATCAGCTTATCCAACGAAGGAATTTTCTTTGAGCAATTTGGGCAGACGAAATCTCGTTCCAAGAGGTAAGTTTGAATACATTCTTCGCAGTAGTCTTTGCTACAGCATGGCGTCTTGACAGCATCACGGAAGAGTTTATTGTCAATGGGACAGGCTAGGTAGGGATCAGCGGGTGGTTTGTCACGAATTTCAGCGGCGGTGAGCCATTTGGCCCGTGAGGAAACTTGCTTTTGCCAAGCAGCTCTAAATTGAAGACGGTATCAGGGCTTGTTCTTCTTGCGAGGACAGCTACATACAGGTCAGGTTGTGCAACGACATAACCTCCTTCAGGAGTAACCATGACACCCTGACCAATATCACCGCTGGGATTCTCAATGGCCTTTAGCATGCTACGAGGGATACCCGTCGTTCTTTTTATTCGTGGTTTGTGGTCATATTCTCGATCATTGTTCGTTGGACAGTCCTGGATCCAGTGACCTTTATTTTGAATTTGTCAGTTGTATCTTTTCCTGAAAATTTGGTTCTTGCAAACCTTTCTTCCCACAGCGATAACAGACATAGCTTGCAGGAAGCGGTCGATCGGGCTGGGGAGCGAAGCTGGGCTTGCCTCCGCGCTGAATCGCAGTCCCTCCTCGTGGGTTGGAATAGATTTTCTGCTGACTGCATAAAGATCGAGCATAGAAGCAGATGGGAAGATAAGCGAAGGAAGAAAAGAATGCTCATTAGAATTTGTGCTACTACATAGATAAAATGCCCCAAGGAGCGACACCAACTGTGACATCTTTTCTTGAGTCTCCTCCCAGTTCGCTGTCTGGGCTTGGAACATGGCCGCCATAGCGGCTTGTTCGTCTTCCTTCGCAATGTTACTCGAAAGTACGGGTTGCTGTTTGTTCGTCAGAAATCAGGATCGATGGGATAGTGGTAGACGTACAGAAGTTGCACTCTTGGCCCCCGGCGTATTCGACGATGATAAATGAGAATCTTCTTTACCGTCAAATCGTTTTGACATTGAACCTTTGTGCCAAGTCACATTCGAAGCACTTCCGGGTCGCTGAAGAGGTTCTGAAGTTGGGATAGCTGTAGATGTGACACCAGAGGCATAATAAGACGCTTTCCCTTTTCCTGGCCTAGCAGCAGGCATTCGTTTTACGATGACAGAAGATGAACGAGGTATGATCGTCGAGTCATCGTTGTATTCTACAAACGACAAACACGCTGGGTAAGCGATTACCGGGAATGCGGGGACGCACAGTACATCTACCTTGTTTCGTCGCGGAGTCATAAGCATAGAGGTCAAAATCATTTGCTTTACTCATGTTATTGGCGAGAATGATCTCTCGTTTGAGGTCAAAGACAGATATACCCGTGCCATCGAAAGTTATTCGTGACTCGGCCTTTTGTGAATTGAATCTGTAGAAGACGGAAGAAGCCATTTCTATTGAAAGAGATCACTAAGTAACAAATAATTCCAGTTGGAGTGAAAGACCAAGTTCTTGAAGGAAAACAGAGCAGAGTAGAGTAGTATGTTTGCTCAATGCAAAAGCTCAGATGGATTCGGAGATCACCGAAACTCCGCTCAGATGCGTGTTGTGGGATGTCAACATGGAACGATTTAAAGTCGTTCCATTATAGAAGGGCCGATAAGTCCGTTTTTTGTCCTCAAACCACCATGAAGAGTCCAGAGACAAATCACCTGCAACGTTCTGCAGATCTACCGAGCTATGACGCAACTCAGGACAGAGAAGTGCCCGGCTCCAAGGTTCATGTTAGTGCAGCCGGTAAGGCTGCCGATAAGAAGCTGGACTCACATCAAATGTAAGAGACGCGTCTCTCGCGTTTTCTTTTTCACAAAATTCTGACATTGATTGCTAGCTATGAGTTTGGTGGTCCTTGGGGTGTTTCCGCCATTATGACTGGCTTCCCTATCTTGATGTATTACTTGTGGATCTGCTTGTGGTTTTATGACGGTAAACTCGTTCACCCCGTCTCCACAGACGACATCGTTCCATTCTTATGGAGAATGTGGGCACACGTCAGAAAGGTGAGTGTTGTGTTCTCGTCCAACTTTGTTCACTCAATGCCATGAATAGGATGCTAGTCCGAATCTTTATGCCTGGAAAGTGTACTCTGGCAATTTCTTCTTTCAGCTTTTCATTGCATGGGTTCTGCCTGGATTTCAACAGGAGGGTCTTCCAGTCCCATCCCTCGGTTACAAAACCTTGATGTACAACTGCAATGCTCTTCAGTGTTGGTACACCACAATCGTCGTCTCTTTTGTCCTTCATTGGACTGGTATCTTCCACCTTACCGGAATTATCGACAACTATGGACACCTCATGACTGTCGCTATGATTTATGGGTTTGGCGTTTCTATCCTTACCTACCTTCATGCAGTCGTCACAAAGACTACGATCCGCATGTCTGGCAATGTCGTTTATGACCTCTTTATGGGTGCTGCACTCAACCCCCGCCTTGGCCCTGTTGACTTGAAAATGTGGGCCGAGGTTCGTATCCCCTGGGTTATTGTTTTCTACCTCGCTGTCTCCGGTGCTTGTAAGCAATATGATACCCTTGGATATGTTACCCCTGTGAGTAGTTTTCGTTTCTTTCCTGGCAGTCGAATTTGATCAATTTGGTAGAATATGCTCTTCATGTGTCTTGCCACTGCTCTCTATATGAATGCTTGGTACGCCATGCGAAGTCTGATTATAAGAAGCGGAAGTTGAATGTATCTTAGCGCCAAGGGCGAGGAATGCATACCTCAAACTTGGGATATGTATCACGAAAAATGGGGTTTCATGGTCATTTTTTGGAATTTTGCCGGAGTCCCATTCGTAAGTGTCATATACTCTTGTCGTGGCTATAGCTGACTATTTTTCAGTCCTACGTCTACTCAGTGGTCTACATGGCTTCACACGATCCATCGACTTATCAATTTTCTACTCTTGGTTACATTGTTATCTATACCACTTTGATAACCGCTTACTATATGTGAGGGGAGCTCCTGAACGTCACAAATTTAACTCACGATCTCTTGTGTAGTTGGGATTCAGCGATGGCACAGAAAAGTCACTTCAAGATGCAGACTCAAGGCCTCACCACCTTCCGCCAGACTTTCCCTCAGGTCCCTTGGAACACCGTCAAAAACCCGACCTACATTCAGACTGCTCATGGGTATGTTTATTTTATCACAATGCTTAGATGCTAATTAGCCTCGCAGAAATCGTCTGCTCACGAGTGGTTGGTGGGCTTATTCTCGCAAGCCGAATTATGTTGCCGACTGGACTATGAGTTTTACCTGGGGTGCGATCATTGGATCTGCATCCATAATTCCGTACTTCTACTCCGTGTTTTTCATCACCGTACTGATACATCGGTGTGGACGTGACTTTGAGAGGCGAGTAAATTCGATGATCATCGTCGTCGAGGACTTTGATTGACTTGTTGCTAGGTGTGCGACCAAATACGGGAAAGATTGGGAGCGGTACTGTGACGTTGTGAAATACAAGTTCATTCCTGGTATCTATTAATTTCTCAGAAAGTAGTTACAGTTAATATTAAAAAAGTACGAACCCAACAACCTCGTGTGAAGAGAGACGATGCCAAACAAGCGCCACTGGTTACATGTTGATTATGATTAGCGGAGCATTTGAGCCTACCCAGCACTGTTCATCACGCTCGTCCACGACGTCCACAGCGAGGAACCGTCGTCGTTGCGTCCATCACGTTGAGGGCTTTACTTATCCTGAGTGACTGAGTGACTCGTCAGCGTGCTCTGGGCACCGACTCCGACGGTTCCTCCTCTTTTGTATTCTGAAACCTATTGTTTTTTCCTCCCTTCTATCATGAACTCTCTCGGTCTTTCTTCACCGCTCGGCTCCAGGCTCAGTTCTCCAAACTCGTTGGCTCAGTCGAGCCCCAGCACTTATGTTACTGTCCCCCCATCGCCAGCATCAGCTTTCAACCAACCCTCTCCCGTTAGGTCTACAATTTCAATCGATCAAGAAGGAGAAGATGGTAGGTAAATACATCCCAATCTTGTTTGTAAGAGCTCAATAAGGTGTACAGAGAATGCTACCATAACAATCAGGCAGGTTACTCGGCCAAGGGAACTGGAGTACGTTCCTATCACATCAAGTTCTCGACTTTTTTGTCATCTTTCACCAGCAATTTGCAGTCATTATGTATCTCCATAGAAGAGCTTTCATACTCGATATCTGATATTCAAGCACGTATTTTTGGTGAGTGTATGCTCGCCGATCACCCTGCATAACTTGTAGCTCACTTGTTTTCTAGAGATACAAGAGTTTCGTCACAAGTCCCAGTCTTCAAGTGATGACGCGAATACGACCAGTACAATTGACCAGTCACTCGTGGCTATGGATGAAAGGCTCTCGTTCGTCGAGACAGGCATCAAGTCCATTACAGAAACATTGGATCTACCTCTCAATTCCTCAATGACCACTGCCTCATCCACTGCCGTTGGATTTGGTGACAGAGCGGTCATTTCCCGAAAACATACCGCATTACTAACAGAGTGGGAAACTGTGCAGAAGGAAATTCAGGTTCTGAGGGAGGAGCTGAAAGAGGATAAATGGTTGACTGTTTTTCGAACAGTGACAGATCAGGCTGACGGGATGATGTCGAGTTTGGAAAAAGCTGTCAATCGATGTCAAGATTTTATCTGGCAGGTTCACCGAAAGGGGATTGGTTCAACTGAAGACCCTCATACCATGTCCCAAGCCTCGCTCGTGTCACTGGGGCGCATTGATAATAAGGGTACAAGCTTTGAATTTTTTTCTTTGCTCCTGGACTCGTATGAGGCGAAGAAGAAGTGAGTGTCTATGCCATTCGGGATAGTTCGACTTAATTAGTTTGAATCAGGCACTATATGCCAGCTACTTCGAAGGTCCTCGCCATCATTGATAAGGGTGTTCGGGAGCGTGTCACCAAGAATGGTGAAACGTTGCGCCGACACGCAGAATCAGCTCAAAGGTGGAGAAACCTACGGGAACGAATCTCTCGAACTGACGCAGAGATGGAAAATGTCAGAAGGATTTTCTTGAATGGAGATACATCCAGCGAGGCTGACTCCAGTACCTCTGGTCAGCTTTCGTTGAAGAATGGACACCTCATCACTCCGAATAGTGCTCCTCGTATATCGAGGGCATCAAGCGCGGCTAGCACCATATCTGAATCGATCTCACCCTTCCGAATGATAGCGCGGAAGCTGACTGGCGTGACTCGTTCTGTTACACCGCTCTCTGTGACAAAAACGGCACGTATACCATCTTCTGAACCCCTTCCAAACAGTAAGAAAATTCAACGGCAATCATTGTTTGCTACATCTCGAGGAAATGATGCTAGATATTCGCCCACACCACCTGAATGTCCTGCACATAAGTACAGTCAGAGCCTGACACCGGAGTCTTCCCCTCAAACGCTAGCCAGGCCCGAAACTAACAAGGGTAAAGGTCCTGCCAGACCTCAGTGGAACAGTTCAACGAAGGTAGAACCCGATGATGGATCACATGTCAATAAATCTACACCTACAAGGGCACCCTCAGCTATTGGTCAGTATGCAGATAGGACCTTGCAAGGACCAGCATACCGAAGAAGTGCCTCAAGAGCTTCTGTCTCGTCTTCCCGACCGTGGTCACCAATCTCCTCATCATTATCTGCGGCACAATCAAATTTCTCTCAACCACTCGTAACCCCTCTCCCTTTGGGTCTGTTTAACCCTTCCTCTCGTGCTCAGACACCCACCCGAAATCTTTCACCCCCCTCCGCAACAACCCCACGCCCGCGTCCGAGGACTCCGAGCAGTATACCCGCTCCCAAAGGCTCTCGCTCTGTGTCAACAAGTGCTGTCGAAGGGCTACCAATCGAGCATAGTACATCTTTGAGGGCATTCTCCCCTACATTGTCTATTTCTGGGATGGATGACCCGTCTGTGCATCTTCTGCGACCACCTAGCCAATCAAAGATTCCAATTCCCAGTCTACACTTTTCAACCCCATCGAGGTCCTCGACGACAATGTCAAATTATGTCAGCCCAGAAAGCCCAACGGGACACTTGTCGTTTGGAAGCTTGGCCATCAGATCACAAACGCCAGAAATTGGAGTACGAAAGGCGAGACCACTACATGCACCTGTTTCTGGTACGCCGTCTGGACGAAAGTCATCATCTAAACCACCCATTTCGAGAGTTTCTCCTCTCAGAGAGGGATCAACTGATCGGATTTCTAGACCCAGTTCCCGAGCGGTTGCCCCTGTGATAGGGTTGGAGACATTGATTGAGACTCAGGGACAAAGCAGGATTCCTGTGTATGAATATATACCGGTCGACCTGAAAGATCCTTTGGATGTTGAAGTTGCAACTGTTCTGAACTCGTTGGGTCACAAATTTAAGGTTGAGCGATCTCAAGCACCGATGAGAAAAACCAAATCAGGGGAGGAAGTACAGGCAAAATATAAATTTTCAACCCCATCGGGGACGAAGATTGTTAATTTGAAACTGATGACCGTCAATAGAAGGGATGCACCGGGGAGTGTGAAGGTCGTGTGTCGTGTTGGTGGAGGTGAGCATTTTCTGATCTAGCCTTTTCTTGCCACTTCTGTGTATCAAAGGAGAGCTACCTTCCTTGTTTTAGCGTTGGTACAGACAAAATGCTGAAAATTAATCTTTTCATCAGGTTGGCAAGATCTGAGTGATTACGTCTTGAACCGTCAATTCTAGAAGAGGTCGTATGCAGGTCCGCGTTGTCTTGGTGGAATTGGAACCCTTATATATCACAGTATCAATATTTGTCTTGCGCGTCGTAGTAACATGTCTCATCGGGAATTATTGTCGAATTGTCTTATCTTCCCTTCGAAATCGTATCATATCGCTAGTTGTAGGAGTAACTGTGTTGATTAAGTAGTGCAGCACAGTTTTAAGATGTCTGTGTCAGCAGAGAAGGAAGGTACAGTAAATTCTGCAATATCCCATGGTCCTTGGGTTATGAAAAAGCTTCAAATCCAATTGAGATAAATACTTCTTCTAAATAGATCCGTCTGTCGAACAGAGTTCAGAGACCACGGGGCAAAATCTTGAATCTTCGGTTGTTGTTATCTTCTTTATATTCAACGATTATAATCATTATGTGTTTTGAAATGTATCGGGACTTTGATTGGGACTTTCAACTAATGACTTTTTTTCACATCGAGCTTTCTTCAAAACTCCAGGTCATAGGATGCTGGAGAAACCGATTCAGTGTTGGCTTGAGCTGAGACTATGTCGAAAACAGACCTCCGAAACGTCCTTAAAACACCAGTGTCTTGATATCGTTTCAGAATGTGTATTTCATGACATTCCCTGTGAGACCAAGATTTGTCCATCCGCAGCACAACGTTCATTTCCCGATTCGTCAATCTAATTTAGGCATCAATGATCACGATAGTATGTATTTGCATCAATATCAGGTTAGAGGCAGAAGGAAGCGAAGAGTCAGTAGTGGCCCGTAATGAAATACCTAAAAGAGCATCCACGCCAAGCGATCATCCCAGCTTTCGTGGAATTGTCCGGGTGAACACTGAATGAATGATGGCCCATCAACTGAACTTGATTTTATATATTTAGAACTGGCTAAATCTTTAGAATGTCTTGCGTATAAAATCCTAGGTCTTCTACAGGTCTTGGGGGAATCCATCCTCAGGATGCTTTTAAACTTGGTTACACGTTTGTTTTTCCTGGCCGTCGGCATTCACACTGTTTTGTCCCGCACTGTCTCGTTGACAAGAAGGGATGATAAAACCTCGGATCTTTTGCCTCGTGCTACGTCTCCCAATCCTGTTTTCTTGGTTTATACCGATGCATATGATGGAACAACTGGGCCACCTGCAGTATCACAAATCACAGTGAGGGCATATGTAGGCATTGCGCAGGGAGGTAGCAGCTGACATTTGTGGCTATCAGGGTTATAATGTTGTGTGAGGAAATTTACAGGCATCTGATCGATGCCTTCTGAGCTCTTTTATCCAGTGCACCAGCATTCTTGCTAACGGAGGGTGCATGGGACAAAGTGAGAATCTACATTTCCTGAATTAGTGTCTTTAGCAGCTCATCACACATCGTTCTTAGGCTGAAGAATGGACTCAGCTTTCAGCTGGTCAGCGCTCTTCGATTCTGAGCCAATATCATAACAAAGGCATCAAATTGATTGTCTCTCTCTTCGGATCTACTGAAACTCCCACTACATCTGGTGCCGATCCGGTACTTACTGCTAATACTATGGCAGCTTGGGTGAAAAAATATAATATGGACGGTGTTGATGTAGATTACGAAGACTTTGCTGCTTTTGACAATGGAGATGCCGAGGTACCGTTGAAGCGTTTTTGAACTTGGTGCTACCCCTGACAGAAAAATCCTATCTAGAATTGGCTCAAAATTTTCACCCAACAGCTTAGGTCACAGTTGCCCAAAGATAACTTCATCTTGACACATGCTCGTGTGTATTTTGTACTCCTCAAAAAAGGCTTTGCTCTGATACTTTGAAATTTGTATAGCCGTTGCACCATGGTAAGCCAGATTGCTCATAGCCCATGACGCTGGCGAGAAAAATATTCAGGTTCAGTCCAGGTTACAAGGGAGGAGGTTACCTTGAGATTAACAGAAGTGTCGGCTCTCTGATTGATTGGTACAACGTCCAATTCTACAACCGTCAGTCTCCGACCTTTCCTCTTTTCTGATATCTGACACGTCAAGTAGAGGGTGCAAGTGAATATACTACCTGTGAAAAATTGCTCACGACATCTTCAAACAATGCACCCCAGTCTGCCCTTTTCCAGATTGCTGCAAATGGCGTACCATTGAACAAGCTTGTCATCGGAAAGCCTGCCACTTCTTCGGATGCCAATAGTGGAGTTATGTCGACATCTCTCTTAGCTACTTGCTTAGAACAAGCGAAACAACAAAGCTGGGGTGAGTGTTTGGAGCTTACATGCGGGTGTAGTCGTCTGGCTGACCAACTTCCTCCCCAGGAGGCGGATTAATGGTCTGGCAGGTACGAATGTGACCAATTTTTCCAAGATTTGAGATCCTGACGCTCAATTCACAGTTCAAAGATGCCTCTTCGTCGTGGATTACTAGTGTTCGTAGCAGATCGTGGCCTGTATAATTATGACATAATAACATTTTGTATTTTATGGTATTTTATGCGATATCTTTCTGAATACTGACACGAGTCAAGCTTAAATCTGTACAATTTGTACCGATCAATAATCTACCTCAAACATATTTTCGACTCAAGAGCAGTAAATAACATCAAGTAAGGAATACGACCGAGGGCCAGGTGAAGGGGAAGAAATTACAAGAGAATGTATGGAGCAATCCAATGCGCTGATGCAGTAGTTTATCTCAACATCGACGATACACAACTCTTGACACCAAAATGCATGTTCCTGCGGTGAACAAAAACCTCAGAAGGTTGTCAGCATATCAAGTGGTGGATAATGCCATAGAGATCCCAATGATGTCCAGGTTTTGCCGTTCTTCGAGTCTGGGAATCTAATTTGATTAGGTTCACACAATACCTAGCTCAGAACCTGTGATTGATAATTGATTCTTTGGAGCAAGCGAGCTACAGAGGGGTGATTTGGAGAAAATTTTTTAGGATTTTCAATGTCAACGAGGGGAGAAGGTAGTGAAAGAATTTTCTGGAAAGGGTGCAGGGGTGCAGGTGAATGTCAAACGTTAACAGGGCACTCAATAGCTAGAGAGTATGAGATCAAGACATTGGAAATTGAAATGGTGAAAAGGGACTCCTCCAAGAATGGGTATATGTCCAGTCGGATAATTACAGCATTACAGCGTCCTTTGGCCTGGGTCCTGAGCCTGACTTGGCACAAGCACTGGCTTTGTCTAAGAAGTCTTACTCAACTCGTGTGCCGAGTAAGCCATCAGAGGCCTCCTCAGACGTGTGACGGTGGTCTTGATAGCTAATGGCAGCGGGTGAGGTTACCATACGGACATGAGTTATCATCTGATGGGACGATATTGGAATCTTAGTCGCCCGCATGCTGCACGGCGGTCCAGAAGGCAAAAAAACATTCCTCCGCCCTCAGGTGTGCCTCAGTTGTAGTGTTGACCAAAGGTATTGACTACTTGGCGATTTCACGTGTTCCAACAGCTGTTTTTTTGGATTCGGCATTGACCTGTGCCACTGTACCACTGTAGGTCATCTAGGGCTGAGATACGGTCCGAATGGTAAGAAAACGGGATACAGGATGGTAGGTGAGTATGCGAAGTTCTCGCGAAGTTTTCTAGTGAAGGTGATCAAGGAGCACACATGGTACCCTGAACGTCTGTGACAATCGCAACTTCAAAGCCATTCGCATTCGCAGGTCAATCGCAGGGCGACATGAGAGCTTTCATATCTCTGCGGTGTCTTCCTTGCGAAAGTGTGGGGAAAACCGGAGTGCCTGGCCTGGCATATACTCTATACCAGCTGCAGGGATATAGCTGATATCGGACCGACTTCGCTGTATCTAATTTTCTTGTTATGGCTCTCCTTTCTTGGTGGGCCTGTT
>Ga0153986_1000194_pt1 | contig 20012 bp, 29 predicted proteins | sample TSGA070MetaG_FD_104724 | JGI IMG/M metagenome (GOLD analysis project Ga0153986, IMG submission 104724) | Attine ant fungus gardens microbial communities from Georgia, USA - TSGA070 MetaG | ecosystem: Host-associated > Fungi > Mycelium > Unclassified | place: USA: Georgia, Alexander Wildlife... | reverse complement strand
GGGGAGAGGGCAAGAAAAAAGGGGAATGAAAGAAAAACCAACGTGGTGGAAGGATCAATGCACTTGTATGCCCAAGCAGCGTTCTCACCGGAAAAAGCATAGCCCGCATGCCTGGAATTTTACAACACAAACGAATGAGAGAGCTGTCAAAGTGATATAGAACGTGATTAAATCCGTCGTACGGAGCAATAATGCCCTTGCACCCTATGGCTGGGAATTGTTGTCCAGGATGTCTCGGGGAAACACGCTTTAGCCAACCGACTAGATCCGCAGTGAGCTGAGGTGCTGTTATGAGAATTTTATGTTTTTTTTTTCAGCTGGAGTAGTCCCCTTCTCTCTCACTCTTCATTAAAGAGGATCGTCTTACCGTTACTGGTATACCAGGAACCGGCATGAGCTGCGCCGCGGAATCGATTTTCCTCCTGATGATAGTAATGGGACATATCCATTGAGGATGCGAGCACAGAGCAACAAATCTGATGTAGACCAAGGTTGGCGATCGATAAGAGAACCGATTTCACAAGCCGATAAGTGCTCCCCCCCAAGAACTAGTTACCCAAATTGGATTGTTCAAGGCTTGAACCGCGGAAATCACCTTCTCATCTTCTCATCTTCTTTCATCTTCCATATCGGAATTCCTCAAAAGTCAGGTCATTTGTAGAGCATATAATCATGGCTTTTGGCAATTACTGAGAAAATACATTGGAGAGGGAGAGAGAGAGAGAGAACTTTCTACTCCTCAGACCGCAGACGACCAGTGGAGTTTATGACTTTGATATTCATAATCTGAGCTCTGCGAGTGATGATGATCTTGTCAGAAAACGCTGAGAGTAAATTCGCATGAGACTATACATACTTTTTGACGATAGCAATACGCTTGCGGCTGCTCACGTTACCAGCAATCTCAGCCGCAATCTTATCCCTGTGCATAAGCAGGACGTCAAGATCCCTCTCGTTGTTGACAGGGAACTTCTTGTAACCGTTAGGAAGAAGGTGACGTGTCTGAGTACCAAAAACTTAGAAGATGATATGATCAGAAACGGAGCAAGGTATCGTACTTTCTTGTTGCTACCGTAGCCAATCTGAATTATCAAGTAAAATCCCCACGCATGGCAGAAGTCAAATTACAAGCGTACCTTGGGCATGGGTGTCTGGCCCTTGAAGCGACGTCTCACCCTGTTGTCAATACCCTTTGGTTTCCGCCACGCCTCCTTCACACCATGGTACCGATCTGACTGATGGCGCCTGGAAAGGATGTAAATGAAATGTGCGTGAACAGACGAATGCAACGGACTTGAATCTGTTCGTGCGTTTCTTGACGATGGGGATCTTGACGGCCATGAGGGTGGTCTACTGGTTGAGAAATGTAAGCAGGAGTGTAATCCAAGAGTCGCAGATGGCATCCAGCCTAAATCCCACTATTCCACCATGCAAGTGGTACGATATAGATCCAGACGACATTGGCGGTGCATAGACAAAACTTACAAATCTTTTGTGCTTGAGGATGACGGCGTTGGCAGTACCCTCGGCCGCGAGTATGGCTTGTGTTGGATTAGGTCATGCGGGACCTTGGACACCCCTGTTGTGACAGCAACCCCATGACGGCAATCATTTCGCAAATGGCACAGTTTCCCAGCCCTGCCAGAGGTGGTCCGACTAAACATGAAAGGCGAAAATTGGAGGGCTGTAAAGAATGGCAGGAGTTGGAGAATAAGAGGGAGAGGGAGGAGACGGTCGGAGCATGGGAAAGTGCACCGGGGTCCTCATCGCCACCTTGCCGAACAACTACAAAACCTTTTCTTATACTCGCTGCATGCTTTCCGCGTCTGCCATTGATTTCAGTCTTGATGATGACTATTGGTCGCATGATGATCATGATTTCTGGCTGCGCAGTGACGACTACGAGTCGTTTCCAATGTCTTATCAGGCAGCGAGCATTGACAGCTGGAGAGTGACATCAATTGGCCGGGGATTCGACTGGACACAATCTGACAACTCTATCCAAGGTAACCAAGCCGAGGATCTTCCGCACATTCCAGCCGCCCGGGCGCCGATATTCCAGAATAACGTCCAAAAATCACCCAACGTGGCCTCCTCTCCCCTTATGTCCTGCCTGCCGCTTACTCTTCCTTCTCCCGTTCCTTCTTCCCGATCCCTTCCGTCTCACACCCCCTCCTCTCCCCGGCCTCGCCGCCGTTCATCCCAGCAGCGGGTGTCTCTCTTCGCTGGCCGAGTCTCTATAGCCCCTGTAGAGATTTCATCAACCCCACCGATGCTGCTTCCAAACCTCAAACGCGCAAGTAGCTCGGAGAGTCCAATCAATGTATTGGCAAGTACCCGCGCACCGTCTTCCACGAAAGAGCGCTCGTTCCTGGGCGGGAGAAGCATATCCGAATACCTCATACAAAGCGATATCGGGAGGGGCGCATACGGGATCGTCAAACGAGGAAGAGAGATCTACGCAGATGGCTCTCTTGGAGTAAGTCTTCTTCTTCCGTCACCCTTCCAATCTTTGAAACGATCCGGTGGTAGCCGCCTCTAGTCATTAAGCAAGTCATCAAATTGCGCATTCTTGCTGATTGCTGGAAGAAGCATCCTGTGCATGGTACTATACCGATAGAAATTTACGTCATGTCAGCCCTCTCAAATACCTCTTACGTGCTTCCCCCTCGTCGACCGTGGGACCCGTTGAGACACAGGCTCAAAGGATCCGGTGGCAACACAGACGATGAACACTGGCTCGAGGGGAAGATCGTTCAGGGACACCCAAACATATGTTCCCTGCTCGATTTTTTCGAGGACGATCACTATTACTACTTGATTCTCCCTTCGTCAACACCAGAAAGACTTCCTAATGAGCCTTCTCCTCCTTCTGATCTTTTTGATCTGGTAGAGTCTTTTCCCCAAGGCTTACCGCCAAACGCTGTGCGCACCTACCTTGGTCAAATCGCAGACGCATTGGCTTTCTTGCATTCCCAAGGCATAGGTTCGTTGTTTGTCTCGCTTTCCGCTGGCATTTCCTGACTGTTTACTAGTTCATCGGGATATCAAGGATGAGAATGTAGTTCTCGGTTCAAACGACCAGTGCATCTTGATAGATTTTGGAAGTTCCGGGTTGGTTAAAAAGGGAGGCTGGGATACCTTCAGCGGAACGCAAGTCGATCTCCTGCCCATACACATATATTTTTACCTGACGGATAACTAACTATAGCCTCGACTACGCAAGTCCAGAAATTCTACGTGGTGAACGTTACTATGGAAAAGAACAGGATGTCTGGGCATTTGGTGTTGTTGCATACGTTCTGCTTGTTGGAGAATGCCCCTTCATGACAATAGCGGAAGCGCAGGAAGGTCTTGAATCTCCATTTGCGAATGCATCCATCGCTTTAGATGAGCGCTGTGCAGATGACAAGGAAGGGGAAGAAGAAGATGGCGGTGGTACACTCGGAGATGCTGCTGCTCTTGTCCGTGCCTGCCTTCGCGTCGACATTGCTGCTCGGCCGACCTTTGAGAAGATCCTGCAGTGCCGTTTTCTATCTGGCAACGGTGGCTGGGCATGAAAGACCAAATTTCTTTTTGTCGCACATGTATCATGTATCACTATTTGTAACACACCAACGCTAGTTTCTGATCACTTGATCGTGATGCCCATCCTGACATCGATATCATATAGATTATCATAATAAATCACTCATGTGTACCATAGACATTGTGTCCTTCGTTGAACACTTACATGTTTTCGCTGGAGTATGGCCAATTCCGCGATGGCCACCAACATCGGTGTTCGGCTAGGGCGGAGGGGAGGCGAGTCATGATCAGAGTGATCACGCCAGTTTTATCAGCCATCAGATCTATCTATCGATAAAAAATTTGCCCGTTGTGGTATAACTAGGCCAAACAGATCCAACTTTTGTATCTCTCTCTCCTTTTCTTTCACCCTCATCTCCTCCTCCTTCTTTCCTTTGTCTTCATATCCATAAGTAAGTTGTTTAAGGTCTTGATGTTTGTTTTCGATGGTCCCTGGAGCTCGATAATCATGATCATCAATGGATCTCGTCATCGCATCTATGATGAACGTTTGCTCAACTTCACTGCTCACCCGCCTTTTTTTTGCCGTTGTTGGTTTAATTTTGACGCTGGTTCCTAGGACTACATCAAAATGGGAAAAGAAAAGATTCACGTTAATGTTGTCGGTGAGCATGGTCTTTGTTTATCGCCTATCAGCAACTGTCCTCATATGCTCCTTCAGTCATCGGTCACGTTGATTCTGGAAAGTCCACTACCACTGGTCACTTGATTTACAAATGTGGTGGAATTGACAAGCGTACTATTGAAAAATTCGAAAAGGAAGCCGCTGAACTCGGCAAGGGTTCCTTCAAATATGGTGGGTTTGCTAAGCTTGAGCATATGTTAACAGTCTTGAATCATTTCTATTAGCTTGGGTTCTTGATAAGCTGAAAGCTGAGCGTGAGCGTGGTATCACCATCGATATAGCCCTCTGGAAGTTCGAGACTCCCAAATATATGGTTACTGTAAGTATCACCAACTATGATTTGGGAAGTTTTCAGCTGACCTCAAAGACAGGTTATTGATGCCCCCGGACACCGTGACTTCATCAAAAACATGATTACTGGTACTTCTCAGGCTGACTGCGCTATTCTTATTATTGCCGCCGGTACTGGTGAATTTGAGGCTGGTATTTCTAAAGATGGTCAGACTCGCGAGCACGCTCTTTTGGCGTTCACTCTCGGTGTCCGTCAGCTTATCGTTGCAGTGAACAAGATGGACACTACCAAAGTGCGACATTCCGGTTCTTTTGATTATGTCACTGACTCCCTTCTTAGTGGAGTGAGGACCGGTTTAATGAAATCATTAAGGAGACATCGACTTTCATCAAGAAGGTCGGATATAACCCCAAGGCAGTCTCTTTCGTGCCAATCTCAGGGTGGCACGGCGACAATATGCTGGAAGAGTCTGAAAAGTATTTCAATTTCCAAAATCAGAAATTCTCTGGTTTTAATCAATTCATTTTAGCATGCCTTGGTATAAGGGCTGGCAGAAGGAGACGAAGGCAGGTGTAGTCAAAGGGAGAACCCTACTTGATGCCATTGATGCTATTGATCCCCCAACACGTCCATCGGAAAAACCGCTTCGTCTCCCTCTCCAAGATGTTTACAAAATCGGTGGTATCGGCACAGTGCCTGTTGGTCGTGTCGAGACTGGCATTATCAAGGCTGGCATGGTCGTTACTTTCGCACCCACGAACGTGACCACTGAAGTCAAGTCCGTTGAAATGCACCACGAACAACTCGAGCAGGGTAACCCAGGTGACAATGTCGGTTTCAACGTGAAGTGGGTTCTTTTGTCTTGTCTTCTCTGTTGAAACCAACCACTCGTTTTCAGGAACGTGTCTGTCAAGGATATCCGTCGTGGTAACGTTGCATCGGACTCCAAGAACGACCCCGCTAAGGAGGCTGCTTCTTTCAATGCCCAAGTTATTGTCCTCAATCACCCTGGTCAAATTAGTGCCGGCTATGCCCCTGTGCTTGATTGTCATACTGCTCACATCGCTTGTAAATTCTCTGAGCTTGTTCAGAAGATCGATCGTCGAACTGGTAAGGCTCTTGAAGAATCCCCTAAGTCTGTCAAGTCTGGCGATGCTTGCATCGTCAAACTTGTTCCTAGCAAGCCCATGTGTGTTGGTGAGTGGATCTGTACTAGATGATTGAGTAGTACATCTCATATGATATAATAGAGAGCTACAATGAGTACCCGCCTCTTGGTCGGTTCGCCGTCCGTGATATGAGGCAAACTGTTGCTGTTGGTGTCATCAAAACTGTCGAGAAGACTGACAAGAGCGGTGGCAAGGGTTAGTTCTCATTCCTGGAAGTTTTTATGCTAGGAACTAATTTATTTGACTTGCAGTCACGAAGTCGGCGGAGAAAGCTGCGAAGAAGAAATAAGTTAGACACGAATCACAATAATGTTTTTTCTTCATGGTATTTTACACGCTTTGCTTTCATCTGTATCCCATCACGAAGCTAGCGGCGGGTCAGCTTATCATGTGTATCCAAATTCCAGCAATCCCAGCAATAGCCGCTTTGTGACGTGTATGTTTAGGAGAAGGTTCAATGCGATACGCAGATTGTTTGCGACAAGTATTCGTGTGAAAATCATGGGATGTTGATCGTATCGTGATTTAACAAACATGTATCGGTTCTGTGCTTTCTATCTGACGAGGTCCCAAGTCTACCCCAACTGTTCTTCCGAAAACCTCCATCATGAAACTGAAGAGGGATCGAGTCAACGCCGCATCCCAGCGTCCTTTGGAGTGCTCGTCTCGGATGAACGCATGTTGCGCTTGAACTTCCAGAAACTGAGTGTATGTCACGGCCATTGCAAGTGAGTCATTGCGGGCCAGGTGAACTTACTGAGCATGTAACTTTGGCGTCTTCGAGAGTTATGCGAATGAGATCCCTTCCGCTCCGTGAAACATGGGTGTCCTGGGTCGAAGAGGCCATAAATATAGATTCCTAGAACGAACGGAGAAAATTTTGGTATGTACTTGTTTTCCAAAAATCATCTAAAGGCACATTGAAACCAATACAACGAAGGTCTTGGGGTAGTTACTCACCACAACTTCGCCTTTCCCAGTCAGATTTCCGTTGCGCACCTTGATCAGAGTATCGTCACTTTTCCCCTTTCCTAGCGTGGCGCTGTGGATATCAGTTGCGAAAAAACAGACGGAAGCGAGAACTCTGGTATCGAAGGCAGCCTAACAGGGAGAGAGTGAGGTTAGGAGTGACTGGTTCTTGAAGCTCGATGATTTTAGTAACAATACACACCCTGAATGCCTTGCGTCTGATGTCAAAACTTGATCCTGAGTTCAAATTATAAAAAGGCTTACTAGATGGCCACCTAGACACATTCCAGTCACTATTGCATTCCGGGTTTTGAGACCATGGTTCGTAGCAGGAGCACACTGAATGCTCACCAGCGATGCGTCCGTTGCAGTTTGCTAGGCCACAAAGGAGATCGATAGATATAGTTGCGTCCTGGCTAGTTTGTAAATGACTGATTATTCTCCTGAGATGGCTGGGATCACTTCATCGTATGCAGCAATCGACTTCTCTACCTATTCGAGGGTTGGGTTAGCGAACGAGGAGTGATGTGAGGAAGCCACTATGACTTTGTAGTTGTTCCCTCTGTCAGTACCTAATGATAAAATGTAAGTGAGAGATCACTTTTACGGAACTATTGGTACCTTCAGTATCATATGGAATGGGTTCGGATCCTTCGAACTCATGATAAACAGAAGGGCAGGCTTTGTGGAAGGCGACGGATTGTCATACAGTCATGTACAGACTTATCTTCACACATACCAACAACAAAACCTTGGCTAGCAATTTGACCCGCAAAGCGCTCAACAGGCCCAGTCACTTGATAGATCTCACTTTGTGAGTGAAAAAACGAACAATTCAGGTATTTGCTAGAGATCACTCGAAGAGAAGGATTTCACCTGAACACGACAACACCTGTACAAAGTCGACTCAGTGTGTGTAAGCTTCAATGAATATGACTTTACCGGGAAATTTAGCTTGCGGATAATTTGGTACATTAGGGGAGATGACGTAGATCCTTATCGGACGCCCATTGTCTAGTGCCGAAGGGATATCATAATGAGTTTTTGTGATCAGCATCGGCGACGATTGCAAGTCGATGAACACTTTGCACACAGCGGATGTGTCCGAGTCCGACGAACGTTTGTTCACTTATCACAGGCGAGAAATATCCAGCACTTTTGATCGCCTGCTATTTTTTTTTTCCTGTTTTTTTTGTCACCTCTTACATCGACTCTTACATCGACGTGTCATGGACAACAAAACATCTCGCTTACGATCGCTCGATGCCTCTGACAGGAAACTTGCACTATTCATCGTTGGAAAAGCTAACCTTGAGAGTCTTGCTCTCGCGAACCGCCAAGGTAAGTTACGAGACTCAGCAAGCGACTGAGACTTTGCTTAGCCTTTCCGTCAGTGTACAGTCATCCTCTTACCCTTGGTATTTGGTTGTCACTTTCCTTTGCCTTCATCCATGCAATGAACTGGTGGCCCTCGAGTCATCAAGCTTTGTCCATCATGGCATATCTCAAACCTCTTCCGGCCTTTGCATCACTAGCTGTCCCGCTAATGTTTCTTGTTGATTGGTGATTGGAACAAGAAAAGAATTCAAGTCCAAAGAGCTGATTCTCCCTAGGATTAACCGGCCCTATTTCGAGAAGCGCATGCAAGAAGTAATTAAAGAGAGGGATATGTATGACCCCGCCCGGTACTACAGCCAGTCACCTGCGTCAGGTTTCTGGATTTTCGAGTATGATAACAAATTTATTGGATTTATCGCCTTGGACGCAAATGAGGCGGGTAGGACACAGAAGGGAGTGATAAGGCATTTTTATGTAGAAGAAGCATACAGAGGGACGAAAATTCAGGAAGATTTGCTTAATCACGCTCTCAATCACGCTTTCGAGGATAGCCCTTGCTTGGAGTCAATCGAGGCAGTTGATGCTCGAGGCCTAACGCCCTACTTAAACAAATGCTATCGACAGGCAGGATTCCGTCTTGGATTGGAACATGAATCAGTAGGTCTCTGGGGGTGGTGGAAGTATGATAGAGTTATCTTACAAAAGAAAGACTGGAAGAAACCTAGCTAAATGTATCTTATCTCGATATAGTAATTTACTTAGTTTTTACGATGTTACTCTCCACTTTGCTGGAGGAGCCTCGTTCGTGCTGTCCTTTTCTGCTTTTACAGTCGACGGCAGCCCAATCAGTCTTTCCCCTCCTCCGTGCTCTATGTATCCGACCTACAGTCTACACGATCTGCTTCTCTTTGCTCTATGCTCCTTCAACACTTGTCAATTCAAGTTCTGCTGTGGTCGACTGGACGGCCCAAATTCCGGGATACAGCGGCTCGTATGATTTCCAGGCTGAACTATTTGAAAAAGTCAACAGTGGTTCGTATACCCTCCGGTAATGCATCTTACCATGGAATGAATTATATCCGTAGCACCAAGGGATAAGCCCCTGGCCGTTGTAATAGACTCATTGGAGATACTATCGGAGAATTTAGCGTCTTCAATGGAGGTGTACGAGTTCCTCCATCGTTTATTACGGACCACCACGTCTCATTCTTGTCAGCGGTCTCTCTTCCAATCACATTTGCATTTATTTATACTCCGTGTAGGCTCGTCCCAGCTCATCATACACTCTGTAAAGCCCGAGAACACTGCAGATCTCCTCCTCCAGACTTCCTTCTCGTCGCTATTAGTTAACTTGAAGGCGCACGCGACTTCTTTATTCCTTCATCTTTCTAAAGAATACATGATCTCACCTCCGCCAGCTACCCCAGAACCCAAATTTTGGAGTATCTTCATTCATCTCAGTGAAAGGTTAGATGAGATTGAACGGCTCTCCTTTGGGCCTCAGGGTCAAGGGAATGGATGCAACAAAGAGATGATCATTGAAATTCTTGCTCGTGGGATCAACGGAAAGCGAGGTGTAGAAAGAGTATTAGAGGGCTGGGATGCAACCAGGAACATGCCTTGTTCTCTCCCAGACCTGCAGAGCCTCAAGTCCTTGTTTTCCCAGAAAGAACCTGTCGAGGTATTTATATTCGGATTCAACATTGGTCGGGATGCTGAATTCGGGTAAAGGTTGCTCCTGACCCAACGCAGAATCTATCTTTCAGTCTGAGCCTGAGCGAATCCCAACAACGATCCAGGGCCGAAGTACCTCTCCCCTACGCGCATGAGGGTTCGACTTTCCTAATTGAATACATACCGCTTATCTGCTTATTGAACTGTACAGGACAACGCATTGATATACCTCGATCGAACACAGGTGTCATCTTTTATGACCCAGACTCAGCAGATGATATTGACGATGACGACCCTGATGATGATTTGGATATATAACATGTTTGTGACCTATGAAATGCTAATACAGGAGAGGAATGATCGTCGTTGGGTAGCTTTGGAACCGTCTCCTCGGGGCATTTTGCTTTGAGTAGAGTCATGATATTCGTGTGTGGTTGTGCGTCGTACCTCGTCAGACTGTCTCCCACTGTGATGTGATTGATAGGAGAGACGATCGACCATATGAGAAGGCATGCTTATTGGTCGTCTAGCAATTTGTGCTTTGCGCTTTGGAGGTCGCAGCTGTAGTGTCTCTTCTTCTCTATCATTGATGTCGGTCCGGAGCTTCTGCTTTCCGGGTATCTGGATAGACCGTGCCCTCAGTCTCGCTTGTTCCTAAAAGAATGCCAGTGTGGTTTTAACACATGAAAATTTGAAAACATACACGAAAGCACAATTGAGTCTGTGAGCGTCCCTGTCCTATTCCGCCTGGAGTCGAAGATTGTTGGAGAAAGTTGGAAGAGTCGTTTGTACCCTTGATATCCTTTACAGTGAATTTTGTGAATATGTGATGTATTTTTTTTTTGACCATTTTCATCGCAAGATGAATTCTAGCCTGGGAAGATACACTAGATTCAGGTTGAGGCTCGTGCAGTGTTAAATTGGGACAGAAACATCCATGGACAGAAGATTGATCCTTTTCAGAGATACCAAAAACCAAGTTTGCTTCGCCACTATTGCATCCATTGAAGGCACGATCCAAAACTTCGTTAGCATAGCGTTGAGTGCTTGTTTCTTCCTGCCCTAGAAAGGGACCAGATGGAAGGCTGCTGCCAAGTCTCCAACTCCTTCGAACGTGAGTAAGGTTCGAGCTTGCAGGTCTGCAACCTGAATCCGATGTTGCCAGAACCAAAGAATTTCTTGCCTGAGAAAACGACAGTTCATCTGAGCAGTTCATCGGAGATAAGAACAGTGTCCACGAGTTAAGACCATCTGGCTGCGGCAAGCATAAGGATCCTGCATTGCACTCCAATGAATCTGTGTGCAGGACCTCGGTATGGCGAAACTGGATCGATGAGGAGGATAGTGTGTCAAGACTAGGGCGTTTCATCGATGTTCTATGTAAGCTTTCGTCTAAACCAAGATGGTAGGCAGGATCGTTGCTGAAGACGTTCAACTGGTCGCAACTGATGCTCAGTTCATTTCGTAAAGAGGAAAAAGATGAGAGGTCAGGTATCTCAGGGAGTGTCAAGTCTACCGTATCAGGATCGATATCTGACACATTGGAGTGTAGTTGCTGGGCGTCACAAGTGTCCTGTTTCTGTGCACTAAGCTCGACTTCATCTTTGAATTCAGTGACTTTATTTAGCGGAAATGAGAGATGAGGTAGGGTCGTCGTATATGCGCTCGAGAATGAAGTGTTCTGAAGAATCAATTGGATAAATTGTCTACGCAGTCATGAAACCCACCGCCAGCGAAGAGTGTAGACTCAAGTCATCGGGCTAACGACATGATTATAACTAGGATCATGATTCTCGTGACGCCAGATCACGTACGGCAAGGCTGGAAGGCGTGTTTTCTGGGGTTAATGTTGTCGCAGGGTCAGGTCTTAGCTTATGAAATGAAAAAATGCTGCGCTGAGGGACTTTGCAGTAATGAAAGTCGGGTGAATGTTGGCAGGAACGTAGATAATGGGAATCGCTAGGTGTACACAATCTCTGACCTGGGCTTGCTGGCCACGCCCCGGGAACAGAGGGACTTGGAGAAGAAGTGATCATGGTGGAAGCCAAGAGGCAAGTCCGAAACGACAAGTCTATTTGAACTTAACTGAAGTATATGCATCGATCCCGTGATCTTTTATGAGAAATTGAATTCATCTAGAAAGATAGCAGGAGCAAAATTTAAAGCGTGTTGCGCACAGCAGCATTGACACTTTCCGCAAAGTAGTCAATATTGCTGTTGTTCAGACCGGCCATGGAGATACGACCATTTGAGGTCATGTAGATATGGGCCTTTTCTGCAAGAGACTTAGTTTGAGGGGCTGTCAATCCAGTGAAACTAAAATCCCAATTTGTGAATGATGACCAGCAGAGATAAATGGGGATCTCCCTACCTGAACATTCCGATTTGGCTCTTAATGTGGCCCCACTCTCCGGGCGTCTTGAAGTCGTGAGTTAGGAGGTTGTAGAGCTTTTCACGCATGGTAATGATCCTGTCGGCCATGCCTTTCACTTCTCCAGTCCACTGAACATACAAAGCCTCGTCACCCAGGATAGTGTTGGCAATACGAGCACCGTGGACAGGCGGGTTGGAGTACATAGGACGGATGACAATCTTGAGTTGAGAATCGACACGAGCTTTCTCTTCCTGAGATGCTGTCGTCATGGAAAAAGCACCGACACGTTCACCGTAGAGGCCCATGTTCTTGGCAAAAGATTGGGCTACGGCAACCTGATGTCCTTCCTTGACAAATAGGCGCACGGCATAAGCATCACGGTCGGTGAAGCCAGATGCAAAACCTTGGTATGCCATGTCAAAGAAAGGGAAAAGTTTCCTCTCTTTCACAATGTCGGAGATGGTGGCCCATTGTTCAGCGGTGGGGTCAATACCAGTAGGGTTGTGTGCACAAGCGTGTAATAGAACAATAGCACCCTCAGGCGCAGCCTGAGATTACAGGTAGGCGTTTCCTGGAGATCTCAGATGAACTGAGCTGCGCACCAGGAGATCAGCCTTAAGACCTTCAAAATCAAGGCCGACTGTTTTCTTATCGAAGTAGCGATAACCACAAACTTCAAGGCCCGAGTCCTTGAACAAAGGAATGTGATTACCCCAGGTCGGAACTGGAAGATAGATAGCTTTCGAGTTAGGATAGTGGCGAGCAAGGAAGGCACCACCAATACGGAGGGCACCAGTTCCCGAGATAGATTGAGTAATGGAGATCTGAGAGACGTGTCAGATTGGTAACGGGATGCAAGAACATGACTCACTGCATTTTGATTCAAGGGGTCACTGTCAACACCATAGGCCAGAAGAGCAGCACGTTTGGTGAACTCCGCGAGACCAGTGATGGGAAGATATTCCTTGTCAAGCTTAGAAGCATGTATAACTTCTTCTGCCTTGAGTGCAGCATCAGGACAAGACAATTCCTTTTGACTCAGCTGAACTACAAACCTTTTGAACTGATGGTAAGACGTAGGGTTTGCCGTTCTCATCACGATACGCACCAACACCAAGGTTGATTTTGCGCAAATCATTGTCTGCCTTGAAGGCTTCGGTAACACCTAGAGGTGACAGGATATATTAATATGACTCGAGGGACATCGAGAGGAATCAGACCTACCGAGAATTGGATCAGGAGGACCTGCAGGAACGGAAGACCAGGCAGAGAGGAAACGGAAGGCGGTTTTGTTAAGAGAGACAACAGAACGACGAACGACAGACGAGGCAAGCATGCTGGGGATTGTATGTACAACAGTGGTGACGAAGGTTTTTTACTCCTGTGTTGATCCTCCTCCGGCGGTTTGATCCGAGAAATTCGGCGTGGGAATCTCAACCAGAGATTATCAGCGGCTCAGTTTTTGGCTAATCTGGCATTTCTCATAAATAATTGTCTCCATGTCAGAATTTCCGGTTGAAGAGTATGCCTCTTTCTCTTGATCTCTTTTCCAAAACTTATTACTACCTGAAGCGCTGAGGATTCAAAGAGTCTGTCTAAGAGCGAGTTAAAAAAACAGGCGAAAGCCGCTGAAAAGGCACGGAAGACAGCTGAAAGGGCCGAGAAGCAGAAAGAACTCGAGGCCCAAAAAGCTGCAGCAGAACCAGTATGTCAACGTACAACGCCCCTAATAACTATGATAAATTTGTTGAAGGACTGCTCCCTGGGTTCTTATGGTATACTCCCCCTCAATCAATCACAGTCGAGACCACGTCGCGAAAGGGTTCATCTTGTCTCCCTACCTGATCGTGATGGACAGACTGTACTCTTCCGCGCTCGAGTCCAGACTTCCCGTGCCCAAGGAAGTAAGATGGTCTTCCTGAATCTCCGTCAAGGAACGGAATCTGTCCAGGCATTGGCTGTCGTTACCCCCGAAAAGATTTCAAAGCAAATGGTCAAGTGGATCGCTGGTTTGACTGACGAGAGCATCGTTCTCGTGGAAGGTGTCGTTCATAAGTCTCCAGAGCCAATCAAGAGTGCAACTGTCGACGATGTCGAGGTGCACATCACCCAGGTATACTTACTTTTTCATCATGCTGGCTATCTGACAAGAGGATCAGGTCCATCTTATATCAAGTGTAGAAGGTAGACTGCCATTCTCTTTGGACGATGCTTCTCGTCCAGAGACAGAAATTGAAGAGAGTGGCGTTCAGTTTAATCGCGTCCTCCTGGACACTCGTCTCAACAATCGGGTAATTGATCTTCGTGTGAGTGTTAAAGTCTAGCATACAGCTATAATAATTATACAACCATCAGACCAAAACGAACCATGCCATCTTCAAGCTCCAAGCAGGCATTAGCGAACTATTCCGTGAATACCTACGTACCAATCACTTTACGGAAATTCACAGCCCCAAACTGCAGGGTACTGCCACTGAATCTGGTGCTTCCGTCTTCAAGGTCAACTACTTCAAGGGTTAATGGACTTCAATTGTTTACTTGTCATCCTATTGATCAACATCCTCCATAGGTAATGCATACCTCGCGCAGTCGCCTCAGCTTGCCAAGCAGATGGCCATCGCCGCCGATTTTGAACGTGTTTACGAGATAGGTCCTGTCTTCCGCGCCGAAGACTCCAATACACATCGTCATATGACTGAATTCACTGGTCTTGATCTCGAAATGGCCATAGAGGAGCACTATCACGAAGTTCTTGAGCTCCTCGATGGTCTCTTCTTACACATCTTCCGAGGACTACGAGATAGATACAAGAGGGAGATAGAGGTTGTTCGTATACAATTTCCTGCCGATGAGTTTAAGTGGAGAGAAGGGCCAGAAGGTACCCTTAGGCTCACCTTCAAAGAAGCCGTCGACCTCCTAGCTGAAGACGGCGTTTCAAGAGAAGATTTAGACGATATTGAGTAAGCCCCGCCCACCTCGTTAAGCTGTTGTTGATCATTGCCCCAACAGCACTATAAACGAGAAAAGACTTGGCCGCATTGTCAGAGCTAGATATGAAACTGATTATTTCATCATTGATAAGTTTCCTATGGCGCTTCGTCCGTTCTATACCATGCCTGATTCCGAGGATCCTGTACGTGGCGCCTCCTTCCTTCACGTGCCCTGCTAATGCCATCGTGTGCAGACTATTTCGAATTCTTATGACTTCTATATGCGTGGAGAAGAAATTCTTTCTGGAGCTCAGCGTATCCACGACGCCCAATTCTTGTGTGAGAAGATGCACAGCAAAGGTGTCGATCCAGAATCAACGAAGGATTACGTGAATGCCTTCCGCATGGGCTGTCCACCGCACGGAGGAGAAGGGATTGGTTTGGAACGTGTGCTCATGCTGTTTTTGAAGTTGAACAACATTCGACGAGCATCCTTATTTCCAAGAGATCCCAAACGGCTGGAGCCCTAAGTTCAGGGATATCAATGTCGTCGATCCTGTACGTACAAAGGGAGGTTATAAAAATCGTTTCCGGTTCAACATCACTAGTCTGCCGCGTGAATGATCAAGAAACACTGATCTAACAGCTTCATAGCAAAAGAGAAGTGGCAAATAGCCGAAAAAAGGTTAGCTCAAATTTTGATACACTAGTGGTGTTTTACAACAACAAATTACAAAAAGCGTAAAATACCGGCTCTTGTCTCTCTTTCACACTCTTCTCCTTCCTTTTCCCTTTTTCCCATCTTGTCGCGCCCTCCTCTCTTCCCAATGCATATCTTGAGACAAGACCTTGATAGTTATCCTCCATCTTACATCCCTGGCTCAGATCCAACCATGAAAGACGACAACGATGGCCCAATAGACTATGGAAAGCCTGGACCACATCGTTTCATTGGTATAGCCATGGCAGTTGGGGTGATTTTTCTTGTCTTGATGGCCTACCTGATTCTCGGGAAACGACCACGACGTGCACTTGGGAAGTATTGTCGGTGTTTGGGTAGGCGGAGGGGAGAGAATGTGGTTGAGGAGACTGATATGAAGCAAGTGTCTGTTGGGTTGGAGACCGCATCGTATTCATCAGAGGAGAAACACGATGTGTTCCGAGGTATTTCGGGAGCGCAAGTAGGTGCTGAGAAAAGACGGTCAAATAGAAGCCAAGGTCACAGTCACGGCCGAAGAAGAGATAGCCGTCGTCTTCCAATTGGGCTGTCAGATCGAGATGTCGCAATTAGCCCCAGAGATGCAGAATGGGAGGCCAAACATCACATCAAAGGTAGCACTTCTGACAAGGTTAGTGGCCTCGCCGAGAAATCATTTTTAGGTTCCCGTCTCGATCAGTCAAATTCCTCAGGATATAACAGTCCAAAGACTAGAAATTCAGAAGCCACCGCCAACATTTCAACGTTGAAACATCTGGACGCTCAGCATCAGACTTATGTTCAGACTTATGAAGATGGCCTCAAAGGGAGCATCGCCGAAGAAGATCACAGCCATATTCATACTCCGACCGGGCTTCGAAAAATGGGCTGAAATGTTTGTCAATTTGAAACATGTGGAAGAAACCTTGAGACTCATTATAAATCCACCGGACCTATCTATTAATCAGATCTGGTTATAATACTACATACAAGCAGATGAACCGGGGAGTGGCGTTGATTGTTTAGAATGATGCTCCAAAAATCCATACATAAAACAGACCACGCTTCATCTCCTTCGAGATCTCCTCCTATCAGAGGAACGCTGAGGACCGCTCTGCCCTATTGCAGATGTGGGAAAAGTTCCTCCTTCGATTGCTGCACCGATGACATCAGCCGGTAAGTCTAGTTGTACGCCATCAGAGTAACGGTATGCGTCAAGGGGCGAGTAGGCAGGAGGATCCCACCTGGACAGATTACCAGGTAGGAGATGTCCATCTTCCATCTCCTGCTGCTGTTCACTACTGGGCAAACCAGCCGTGCCACGATGGAAAGCTATGCTAGGCAGTGCACGCAGACGGATATCCCGTTGATTAGGAGTCGGGGAGTCGAGATTAGGACTTAAGGGAGAGTCAGGGGGAGGGTGGAGAGCAATTGACATTTCAGACCCTGATTGGGACAACGAGGCCGCAGCATGAGTGAGAGAACGACGATGAAATCGAGGTGGAATGAATGGATTACGCGCACCTGCTGTTGGCGACAGTGAGCGGATGGACGTGCTCGGCGAGGGAGGTACAGAGTTGACCAACCGTTCCTGTGGCGAGTACTGGAGGGGAAGACTAGAAGAATCTGGTAGAGGCTGGTGATCAGGGTAAGTTGCAAGATCTGGCGTGGCATTTTGCACTTCATCTTCTTCATCGATGGGTGTGATGGGTGGAGGAGCGGCCAAAGGAGTATCTACCAGAGATGAAACCAGGATACCAACTGATGGATGTGATCGGTGGAGGCGACGAGACCTGGGCGTTGGCGAGGAAGCGCTGGGTGTACCTGTAAGCGTGTCATCTGTAGCAACTCTGATACGACCTCCGACATCAAGGAGAATGCTACCATGTTCACTTCCATAGGCTGGGGGAGGGGCGAGGGTGCCTACACTTGGTGCTAAGCCCCATTTCTTTACATTAGCTTCAATGAACACAAAACCAGCCTGGCCAAGGTTTACATGTACACTGCAAGGACCGTCTGCACCTACGGTGGGAAAAAGATTCCATTTAGTGAGGCCGATGAAAGCATCCTCCATTTTGCGACCGTTGCGTGTGAAAAAGACAGTGCCCGCGCGAGGTCGATAGCCTACGCCGAGAACGTCCCCCTCCTTGAGCCGAGGGCCAAAAGAGGTGGTAGTGAAGGGGTAGTTGTACGATTTATCGCCCGTAGAATGGTAAGCGACAGAGAAGCGACTATGACCAGGCAGACGGAAGGGAGGATAAGGTTTTGTAGCCAGACCGACAGACACAATTGTGGTCTCGGGCAGATCAAACATTTTGATTTCCCAGTAGTAGACTTCGTTGAGCTTTGGCAAGGGAAGATTGGACTGCACACACGAAGAAGAAGCAGGATCTGGAAGAAAGGTGATCTCTGTGCGAGCATGAACAAGAAGAGAGTTCAGTGTTTCGTAGTCAGGATCAAAAGACCAGGCAGAAACGCCTTTCTCCTGAATCGAAAGAAATTGAGAAAGGGTTATATCTGTTGGAAGAGAGTTTGGGGGATATTGGAGCTGGAACTCTGAGAGCTGGTGAGTAGGGCGGAGGAGATGGGGATGGGGACGGACCGTTTGCCCTGTTGTAGGCACGGGCGATAGGTTCTGTGACAGAGTCCATCCAGCGCTGCTCAATGACACTAAAGGAGCCATCTGCTTCAATAAATTCCTCGCGGCTCATGTCGACGGGACCATCGTGGTCGCGAAGGACGATGGCCCTGCGTCTGCGGATAAGGAGGACGCAGACGAGGAAGAGGAGAAGAAGGAAGAGAAAGGTGGATAAAACGACGAGAAGAGGGAGGAGGACGAGGAGGGCATCTGACTGGCGGGCTGGGCCACCTGGAGGAGAGGGAGACATGGCGGAAGTGGACAGCTCTGATCACGCGCAACCTTCTTTTCGGATCAACGGCATATTGACTTCGGATCAGCGGCAATAGACCGGATCAGCGGCAGCATGACAAGCAGCAACACGGCCGATTGAACCTGCCATGGCCACGCTCTCGCCTAAAGTCGTCAGACGATGGCCGTCGGGACGTCGACGTGCAGGTTCACAAGCGCTCTTTCCAGCGCATGACCTGCACGACATTGCCATCGCCGCCATTCGCAGCTTTCTCCGCTGCCACACCTGCTATGACGCCTTTCCCGTCTCCTTCAGACTCATCGTCCTCGACACGAAGCTCACCGTCAAGAAGGCTCTCCAGTGTCTCCTCCTCAATGGTATTTCTCCTCCAATCTTCTCTTTTTCCTCTCTCATCCACCCAGGCGTCGTCTCTGCTCCCCTCTGGAATAGCGATCACTCCCGTTTCTCGGGCATGCTCACCGTCATTGATATCATCCATCTCATCCAGTACTACTATCGCACTGCAGACTTTGAGCAAGCAGCGTTGGACGTTGAGGTCTTTCGTCTCGAGTCTCTACGCGGTGTGTTTTTTCTCCCTGGTCGCCCACCATCACTCAGATTCATCTTCAGCGATCGAGCGTGAGCTGGGTGTCGCCCCCCCTCCACTCACTCGGGAACATCCTTCCAGCTCCCTCTTTGATGCCGCAAAGCTCATCATCCAAACCCACGCACGCCGCTTGCCTCTTCTTGACAACGACAGCGAGACTGGCCACGAAGTCATCATCTCTGTACTTACCCAGTACCGCCTCCTCAAATTCATTTCAATCAACGTAACCTTAGAGTTTTAGCCTTCTTTGAGCTCTACTCATGTTCCTTTGATCCAGTGTCACAAAGAGATTCAACAACTACACCTGTCTTTGCGGAGGCTCAGAATTGGCACTTTTGTCACCTCTCCCCCTGATCCTAATCGCCCGTATTGGCCCATCGCAACAGCCAGCATGGACACCTCAGTCTTTGATGTCGTCCACATGTTTTCTGAACGCTCTATCTCTGCTGTTCCCATCGTCGACGACGACGGAGTCGTCCTAAATTTATATGAAACTGTCGATGTTATTGTACGTCCTGATCCAAAGTGCCTCTTTCTATCTCTCACGGGATCTCTAGACCCTTGTTCGCTTGGGTGCCTATCAGACTCTTGATCTCAAAATTAAAGAGGCCCTTACCCAGCGTTCCTCCGATTTCCCTGGCGTTGTCATTTGTACTGCTTCGGATTCCCTGGGTACTCTTCTTCAGCTTATCAAAAAGCGCCGAGTTCACCGTCTTGTCGTAGTCGAAGGCGAGGTAAACGCGTTCTACCTTTCCATCTACTCTTCTGTGACTCATCCTTCTATTAGGAGGAAGAGAAGCGCGGCGGGAAGAAGGGTCGTTTACTGGGTATCATAACACTAAGTGACGTCCTTCGCTACATTGTTGGCCACGTCGACGT
>Ga0153986_1000193_pt1 | contig 20058 bp, 22 predicted proteins | sample TSGA070MetaG_FD_104724 | JGI IMG/M metagenome (GOLD analysis project Ga0153986, IMG submission 104724) | Attine ant fungus gardens microbial communities from Georgia, USA - TSGA070 MetaG | ecosystem: Host-associated > Fungi > Mycelium > Unclassified | place: USA: Georgia, Alexander Wildlife... | reverse complement strand
TGTCACATGGTCACATGGTAGGGTGGGAAAGTAGTGCACAGACCAAGTAACACTTGTATAAGTAGACAGACCAATCCAACGGGAACTCTTAACGAGTTCTCTTTGTCTAACGCTGATAAAGAGTAGTTGGCTTAATTCCAGCTTGGAATTGGCACTTCTGACAGAGGGTAGGAGAAGGTTCTGGAAGAATGGTAGACAGGAAGATAAAACCTGATTGATGGCAGTAGTGATAAAGGAGAGGCTATGTCAGCTATGGGTTTCAGGCAAGTGTTATGGCAGAGGATGCATAAGTAGCACCAAAAGTAGTTCTAGAAATAGTTTCTCTAAGTCCGAACATTTGTAATACTGTAATATATTACCTAGGGAGTGAGGAGATGTAAGCAAGTTCCTTCTTGGTTTTTGCTCTTACCTCTGAGCTCTTTTGGATGTTGGAAAGCAATCTATGTCAATGCTAATGTGATTGTAAGATGTCTAAGGGAGAATGAAAACACAGAATATACCCATAACTGGATACTAAAAACAGAATGTATGAGTTTTGGGTTTGTTTTAGAGAGGATAGCAGGCTGGAAAAGCTTGGCTCAGTATAGGCTCTAGATTGTATTACATTTGTAAGGTTCAGTGTGGGAGTGCAGATAAGGAAATATGGGAGTGTGATGGTGTCCATGAATTGGTCCATTAACTATCTTTTCTAGTGAAGCAGCTTGGGGTATGTAAAGGTTGATACTCTTAGGAGCAATACTTGTAGGATGGATCTAGATCCAGATTCCCATTATTTAACTGTGTCACTATTAACTTATAAAGCTGCATAATTCCATACCCTTTTTAATAACCCTTCTCACTTCTTGATTTACCTCCCCTTGAATTCTTTAGCACACAATTGACACCTGAGGTTGTGATTTCAACATAACCCAGTGTACCAATAAAGTCTTTTGTTTCCACCTCCACACTGCACCTTTTTATTTCTGTGTTGCCATGAGTTTCAATCAGTCTCTCCACCATGTCATGCTAGTATTTCCTACTCAGTTCCTTATTGTCCTGGACTGTTCTAAAATGGAAAGGTAGTCTAAAGTGTATGGTACGAGGTGATGCTTTTCGTATTTTTAGGTACTGGGCTAAGCAATCCACTTCAAACTGTAAATTATTGCCTTGTTGGGGAGTAGGGGGTTTTACTTTGATTGTAGTCCTTTGTTGGCTAGAGTTGGATGAGGACAAGTCCTAGGTCCTTGTGACTGGTGGGGGTATAAAGATTGGTGAATTAGAGATAGTAGGTGGCATTATAATAATGTCATCATTGTCTTTTTTTCCAGTGCGAGGGATCATTAGTAGATGTGCAAAGTGATTAGTGTTGGCGAATAATTCCTGGACCCTATTAATGTGTTGGTCTACCTAAAAGTTACCATTTCCTTGGCAGTAGGACAGTTCCCTAATAAGGTCACATTATATTGCATGGAATCTCTGGGGTAGAATATCGTAAATGGTTGTACAAAGTGTTTTGGATATTTCATGGAATTGCTCAGCTATACTGATGCAATTGTGAACACCGGTTATAATGGCTTTGGCCTCTAGGTCTGCAGTAGTAGAGTTAATATTGTTGGTCAAGTTGATCATGTCCTTTGCTTTCTTTTTAAGTATGGCCATGACTTTGGTTAACTTTATGATTTGTGTCATAAACCACCACTTTAGACCATTGACTAGCTACTACAGCTAAGTTAATATATATTTTCTTTTCTTTTATTTCTTGTTCTATTTATAGCATGGGAAAGTATGTTACATAGTGTGACATAAGGAGTGACAAGGTCACATGTCACATTACACATGGTCACATAAAGGTGCAGGAAAGGAGTGCACAGACCAGTAGAAACGTGTATAAGTAGATAAACTAAATAAATGAGAACTCTAATGAGTTCTCCTTGTCAACTCAGACACTGAATGTAACTGTAAGGTTTCACACTAAGCAATTGCTACAATTTGGATCATTTTGCTGGTCCAGTTCTTTGTGTTCTGGTTGCGGATCATTATTTTGTTGAATATGTTTTGGTTCTAGGTAATATCATCAGGGGTTAGTTGGAGTAAAGATTGGTTGTTAGCAAAGGTAGCTTGGTTGCAGGCAGTAGTGATGTTAGTAGCAGTGGAAAACATTTCGAATGTAGTGTTTTAATATTGAAATGTTATAGGATAGCCCTTCCTTTTATAGGCTTTGATCCAAAGCTATCTGTTAATAGTCTTTGAGTAGTTCTTTTTGCATGTCCAAGCCCAGATTCTGGGATCTATTCATCATCTTTATTACTATTCCAGTACACAAGGTACTGTATACTGTTCTCTCGTTTTCTGTACTTCCTTATTGCTTCTATTTCGTATTCCTCTTCTTCGTTGATGATCTCTGGCAGCAGTAGAAGTATGTTCTTCTGCTTTTGGAATTTTGGTTTCCTCCATTTTGTCAACAAATTCTTATTGAAAACATTGTGGATCATCCAAGTGGTTGGTAATTTTAGCTCATATGCCCTATGTCCAATTGCCTTAGTTACTTCAAAAGGACCATATCTTTTATTATCCAGCTTTGCTGACCCTTGTTCTGTATGAATATTTTTGGCTTCTAGCTATACTTTATCCCCGTTTTCATATGTCTCAGTTTTCCTCCCTTTGTTTATTTTTGTCTTTAGTTCTTTGTTCCTTCCATCTATGGCTTGTTGGACATTCCTCCTAGCTCCATCAAGTTCTTGTATGAATCTTTGTACCTTAGATATGGTAGTTGACCTATTCCCATCTCTTTTCTAGGGATGGCATTCATAGTTGAGGTAGAAGAGTAAGAACCCTATGGTACTATGCTGTTTGTCATTGTATTGGAATTCTGCTTCTGCAATCCAATTTGTCCAATCATCTTGCTTGTAATTGACATAGTGTCATAGGAATGCTTCGGTCTTCTGATTCATCTACTCTGTTTGCCCATCTGTTTGAGGATAGTATGCTGTTGATAGTGTCCTCTAGATTCCTAGGCATTTGCAGAGTTCTCCCATGAACTTTGATGCAAATTGTGGTCCTCTGTCCAATATTATTTTCCTTGAAATTCCATGAAGTTTCCAGATGATATTTTTGTAGAGCTTGACAACTTCCTTTGATGTGATTCCAATAGATGTTGGAATGATTCGGATCATCTTTGTCAGCCTGTCAACAACTACTAGTATGGTGTCATTATTCTTGGACTGGGGTAGTGGTCCTATCATGTCAACCATAATTTCTTGCCAAGGTCTTTCTGGTACATCTAGTAGGTGTAGCGGTGTTGCTCTTTTCTAGTGTATGATTTTGTTCCTTTGGCAACTTTGGCATCCTTGTACAGAGTTTTCCACATCTAGTTTCATTTCTGACCACCAGTAAGTCTTTTTGATGAGTTCTAGCATTTTCTTTTGTCCTGGATGTCCTAGCATGGCTGGTTCATGATGTTTTACTAGTATCTCCTTTCGTAGATCCTTGTTGTTTGGAACATAGATCCTATCATCCATCCAGACAATGCTATCTTGCTCTTTGGTTGTGTTCTTCTCGTCTATTAGCTTCCTATGTATTTCTTTTTCCCATTTGCTTTTATTTTTTAGTTGTATATCTTATATCACTTTGTCTTCTTTGAGTAGTACTACTAATGCTTCCATCTATCAGATTTCTACTTGTTTTAACATTTTGATCTTCCTATTGTCTTTTGTGACATCAATTTGATCTTTTTTTGATAATAGATCTGCTCTGGTATTTATTTTTCCTAGTACATGCCTGATCATGAAGTTGTAGTTCTGGAGCTTGAAATACCATCTGGCTTGTTGTCCATTGAGTTTCTGTGGTTCTTTATAATATTTGAGGTTTTCATGGTCTGTCCAGACCTCAAATTTCTCTTCTGCATCCAATAGGTATTGTCTCCATTTTTCTAGACATTCCATTATTGCCAAGAGTTCTTTCTTGTAGATTTTGTAATTGTGTTCTAGTGGTGTCATTGTCCTTGGCAGAAATGTAACTGGTTTCCATTTTCCATCTTTTTGTTGTTAAAACAGTACTCCTATGGCATATCCAGATGCATCTGTTTCTACTCTGTAGAGTTCTTTTCTTTGTGAAAGTGCTAGTATAGGTTCCTTGGTTATGCTGTTCTTTAATTCTTGAAATGCCTTTCATTGTTCATCTCCCCATTTCCAATCTGCTTTTCCTTTGAGCTCGTTTAGGGGTCTTGCAATGTGGCTGAAGTTTTTTATGAAGCAACAATAGAAGTTGGCAAACCCAATGAAACTTTCCACTTCTTTGAGTTTTGTGGGCTCTTTCTATTCTAGAATAGCCTTGATCTTTTCATCTTCCATTTTGACTTCTTTGTTTCCAATTTTTACTCCAAGTATTGGGATTTCTGTAGTATCAAATTCACATTTGGTCTGTTTGAAACACAAGTTATGTTTCTGTGCAATTTTAAAGAATTTGATGGTTCTTTTCTCAAGTTCCTTCTTTATTTTTCCTGGAATAATGAAATTGTCCATGTAATTGGCTACCAATCCTTCATGGAGCATTTCTTGGAATATACTGTTCATCATCCATTGAAATGTCACTGGTGAGTTGCATAGTCTAAAGTACATAACCTTTAGCTCAAATAGTTCTTTGTTTGTTAGAAATGCTGCTTTCTATTCATTGTCTTTTTTTATCCATATATTGTTGTACTCCCAGATTAGGTCTAGCTTATTGAAGTATTTTGCTTCTTTTAGCTTGTCAATGACATCTGCAATCAGTGGTAATGGTGTTTTGTCCTTGATTGTGTACTGATTGAGCTTCCAATAATCTTGTACCAACCATAGTGTTCTGTTCTTCTTTGGGATGAAAAAACATGGTGATACATACTTGGAGCTTGATTCTATAATAAAGCCTGCTTTGAGTTGTTCATCAAACCATTCATTCAAGGTTTCTTCTTCCTTGATGATCATGGCATATGCCTTGGTATTGAGTTCTCCAGATGCTTGTTCTACTAGATTGATTTTGTGGTCCCATTCTCTTTTCTGTGGCAATGTTTCAAACTTCTTCTTGTTGAACAGATGTATGAATAGCCATATGTACTTGAGTAGGTCCAGTTTTTGGTTTTATCTAGTTTCTTGTCCTCTGTTGGTTTATCTGTATGGATTAGTGCCCATCAATTATTGAACATAGTTGTTTGTTCTGTTAGATGATAGTCCTTGGGGCACTTTGTGAAGTTGATTGTTCCTCTTTTACAATCAATCTCTGGATTGTGTTTCTCCAACCAATTATAGTCCAGAAAGACATCTGTTTCTGTTATACCTAGTACTACTGCATTGATTTGTTCTATGTATCCTCCTGCTTCTAGGGTGATGGGTATTATTTCCTTGATTTTTCCATATTTGTTTTGTGTTCTGTCTAAGTTATAGATTTCCATTGTTATTTTTATCTTTTCCATTGGTAGTTTTTCTCATTGTACTATATCTGCTGTGATTATCATGTACGTATATCCAGAGTCAATCAGTGCTGATATTTTGATTTTCTTTTCCTTTGTTTTTATTGTGGAATGCACTATCAGTTCCCTTATTCCATCTCTTCATTGAGGAATAGTATATTAATTTTTCTCAGAACTAGTTACATTGGTTTATCATATTGTGCCTACTCTAAACCTTCTCCAAAACCTTGGTTACTGGTGTCTTTTTCTCGGCTTTCTTTGTCATCTTCTGTTCCTTGATGGCTTCTATTTATAAAATTTTTCTGATCCTTTCCTCAGATCCCATTGCTGCCTCATGGTGGTGATCGGCATCCTAGAGCAACATGCTTTTCTTGCCCACACTTTGAACATTTGAATAGTGATCTCCTATCTGTGTTCCATTCTTTTGAACAGTACTTGGTTGTATGTCCTTCTTCATTGCAGTTGTAGTAGTGTCCCCTTGTGTTTCTGAGTTACTTTCCTCATCCTATCTCCATGGGTTTTCCCATACCTCCATAGATGATTCCCAATTCAGTCCAGTAATCATATTGGATACTTGTCCATTCATATCCTTGGCCAACTACTATGATGGCCACCTTCCATTGTTCTAATGTTTGGAGAGCCTCTCTTGGTGGATAGACAAGTATTGCCTTGACAATTTCCCTATTGACATTTTTCTTTAGCAAAAATATAGCATGCTAGTCATCTGTTTGCACTTTGGCAGCTAGTGCCATGGATTCAATCAAAAAGTCAGCAATGTGTTTCCGACCTTGGGTGAATGTTTCAATGTGCTATTTTGCATCAGCTTCTCTGGTTTTATCTTAGTAAACTAGCTTAATTTCTGCTTCAAAGGCATTCCATGATGGTGTGCCATCCTATTCTTCTATTTCTTCTATTTCATCAAGCTTTTGTTAAGCAAATGCTCTTGTAGTTCCTTTACGGAATCTGCTCAATACTGCTGTGACTTTGTTCTCAGCTTCTGTAATCCTGTTAGCCCTCAAGTAAAGTTTCATAGTGTCATGAACTATCTTGGACAGGCCTTCTAACATTAGGAGATGGCGGCTATCATTGATGAATGGCTGTGGGAGTTAGAGTGATACCTCTGGGAAGGTGTAATAATTAATAGATAACATGGGAATGTCTGTGTGATGGACACACATGGACCTACAACAAATGATATGGGAATAACAAGATATGGGAGTAGATCATAGATACTTCCTAGATTAACATATGACGATCTAGTAGAATACCTTGTATAAATAGCTAGAGGTAATACCAGGAGAACTCGTTAAGTTCTCATTGACATTCTAGTCTTTGAGTAGCATCCCTTCCCTTGATCGCTCCCTAAGTCCCTTCTTGCCTTGGTACTGCTGCTGCTCGTGGCTAGTTGCTAATACATAGCTCTCTACCAGTCTTCAAATCCTTTTCAGTTTCCATCAAACCATTGTGGTTCTGGGACCATTGATTTATGTCCTCCTGTCTCTATAACTGGAGCCTCTGGTGCTGTTTGTATGATCTCTGGTACTAGTGTTCCTGTGCGCGGTCCTGACATTCTGGGTTGTCCTACTGATGGTGTTTGGCTAAGACTTCTTTGGTCTTCTTCATCTGATTGATACTCAGATTTTTCCTGAGTGACTTGTTTGTTGTCCTCAACCTCCTCTGGGTCTCTTTTACTAACACTAAGTGAACTGATGTATGTGGCAAGCTGTCCTAGCTCTCTATCCAATTCTTCTTCAGCAATGACTGCTAAACTGACAGCCGGTCAAGAGTGGTGCTGTCCTCCAAGTACAAGGTGAGTTGGTGACACTTAATCTAATGTTATGACCTAATAACTCAGGTTGCAACCTTTAGACTTAAGGCTTGAGGATAAGTTAAGAGTGAGGGGAAAGAAATGCACAATAAATTAAGTGTAAAGAAATACAGTGTATCTACTGGAGCTTTATATACTAGTTATACTACAGGAATGGGGTTGCAATGAGTAAGAAAAGAGGTGGTTCTTCATAAGGTGTACAATGAGATGATGCCTCGTTGCAAGGTATAGTGGCCAGTAGATAAGAGAAGAACAACAAAGAAATGGTCTAGGAACAAGAAAGAAGCATAACACAAGGACAACATGTGTGTTTCCTACAACTACGAAAAAAGAATAGAAATGAAACAAGATGTTAAAACTCCAAACTTCTACTCAGTTTTATCTAAAGTAGAGTCTGAAGCAACTAGTATTCTTTCCTAACCTCCTGATAGTGAGGCTCCTGTTAGGGATTTCAAGAGAGTTATACTTGGGGCTTTTGAGACTTAGATCAATGCTAGCTGTTCAGCTCTTAAGCTTGGCTAGATTGTTTGTCCTAGCTTTCTTCCTGATTGTTCTTTCTTAAGAGAGTTCAAAGAGAGTAAAGAAAGGAACAGAAGAAAGAATAGAACTACTGTTCTAATCCTTCTCCTCATGTATTTATAATCTTTGTGTTACATCTGCTGGTAACTAGTAAGAGTCACTTGAAAGTAAGAAGCGTTACAAGACATAGTCACTGGGTGTTACAAGAGAAGAGAGCTAGAAGGATGTTACAGAATAGAGTCACCATCTATTACAGGTCAAGAGAGTTAGAAAAGAAGTTCATAAAGAGCTAGAAGTTTATGAAAGGCTATTGTCCAGTCATAATCTCTGCACCCTAAGAAGATCAAGAAGGTTCAAAGTTCTTATGAAACAAAGATCTGGGGTTAGAAACAAGAAAAGTAAGACAGATCAGATAATGCTGACATCTCTGCTTTCCAAAGTAAGTCTAGCCATAGTTGGTCAATGACCAACAACTCAGGTGAGTCTAAGACTGTCATAACACAAGGGACATAACATTAACCAGGGAAAGTCAACAAGAATTCTATTGAGTTCTCCTAGTATTTTCTAGTTATCTATACAAAGAGATCTACTAGGCGTTGTTATGCTGGAATTAAAAATTCCTTCAAACAGCAGTACAAGAGGACATATAGCACAATACTTACTCAGTGGAGTGTACTCTAGAACCTACTGGTAAGTCCCAAATACAATCTAGAAATTAGAATGGGCAGCTGTGCGTGGTGGTCACGGGTTTGTCACTTGCTAATAAGAAATGAAAGGGCCTTACTGACTGCCTAGGCCTCAAGAATACAAGTAAGTTGCCGGAGGGCTGGCTAATTTGGTTCTAGGACAAACTTAGTCAAGTCTATGAGCAATGTGACAGCCCAAAGACGCCCAGACTCTGTTGGTACATGTAGTAACAGGCTTCCCCGGGACACGAATGCAGCCTACGACAACTATGAAGTGGAACGGGTTCGTATCTGGCAAGCTTAGCATCTAGGATGGGACCAGGGAAGGAGCACGCCAGTTCCGAGAAGTAGAAGTGATGAGCAGGTGAGACGATAAAGCAGGACAGGACCGCATGGGTGCAATCAGTGTTAACAGAGCTGTCAGAGAAGAGGGCACTGATGGGCCAGTTGGGTCCGAGACATGGGAATGTATGAGAAGCTGAGAGAGGAAGGGTGTATATCATTTTTCTATTTTTATATTTTGATTGAGTCTTGAATACTTGTACCAATATACCTCCCGGAGTGGAGGGAATGGAAGCAGCCTACTTTTGGCACCTGCCTTTATCTCTGAAGCTCTTGGGATTGTGAAAAGTGATTCTAGAGACAAGTAAGAGTATGATCTCAGTGGAATGTCTGAGCTGGGCCTCACTTTGTACTATACCTACTCAGTCTAAAGGCAGAACTCTGGCGGTCACTCAGACAACCTTTGGCAAGGTAGCAGACTGGAAAAGCCTGGCTAGCCATTGACTCAGACTCCATCACACCTGTAAGGTTCAGGTTGGAGGTGCAGATGAGGACTTGGTTGAGAGTGGTAAGCCCATGAGTTGGTTTACTAACTACTCTTGCTAGTGAGCTTGTTACAGTGTGTAAAGGTTGACACCTTAGAGGCACCATGCAATGAGGATCTAGATTGAGCTCACTCTCTTTTTAACACAATTACCTTACTATTCTACACTAAGTTTTCTTTTGATTCATCCTCCACTAACTCTTTAGCATACAATTGGAGCCTGGACTTATACTTTTAATTCACTCCAGACTCACAGTTCCTTTTGCCCTCTTTCAGCAGATCACAGAGATAACAAACAAGGGACTTGGACTCAAATTGGACTTAGAAGACAGGCTAGTTGACCTATACCTCAAATTGTAGACTAGTTTCTCCACGGTTTGATATAGGACATTAGATAGGATCAATAGACAAGTTATAGAGTATCTGCGAGAGATACTTAGTCATACAGCACACAGACCAGGCATATATTGTATAAGTAGTAGACATGAATCAAGTGGAAACTCTATTGAGTTCTCTTAGTACTACTACCTTGAGTGAGTCTAGGCACCATCCTGGCTACCTTGGGCTTTACAATAGACTTACAAGAGGAATTTGTCCCAAGGAAAGGAAGGATATATTTGCTTTCTAGGGTAAAAAGGGAAGAAGTCCAAGCATTTATAGATAGTCAATTAAAGAAAGGCTATATTTGACTAAGCAAGTCACTCCAGACTTTGCCTGTGATGTTTTTTATAGCAGCAATGTTTTGATGTAAGTCCTGCCAAAAGTCAGACTCAGCTTCTTGAATAGAAGAAACTAGTATATATATTTGTATCTGCCAAAAGTCAGACTAGGTACATCAGTAAAATATTCAGAAATCTATATATGTAGAAATAAATACCTTAGCTTCTTAAATGGAAGAAACTAAGGTGTGAAATAGTACAATGTGACAAAAAATAGAAGCTGGCTAATAGACTTGAACTAAATATAGAGAGGTAAACAACTAGAGAAATGAGAGGAATGCACAAAGGTAAAAGAAACACAATATGTTTGTCCCAAAGAGAATGGAAAGAGAAGGATAGTGTAAGACTATTGCTATATAAATAAGTTTATAGTAAAAAATAGTTATCCATTACCTTTGATAAACAACCTGGTAGACACAATGGGTACTAAGAAGGTATTTACAAAGATGGACTTGAGATGGGGTTACAACAATGTCAGGGTAAAGGAAGAAGATGAATAGAAAGCAGTGTTCACAATGTACATAGGATTGTTCAAGTCTGTAGTCATATTTTTCAGCTTAACAAACTCACCTACTACCTTTCAAACAATGATGAACAATAGCTTCTGTGACCTTATCAATAAGAGAGATATTGCGACCTTCATAGATGATATGTTGGTAGGAATGGAGATGGAAAAGGGGTACAATAAGTTGGTAAAAGAAATTTTGAGAAGATTAGAGAAGAATGACTTGTATATCAAGCTAGAAAAGTATGAATGGAAGGTGTTAGAACAAGGCCATGAAGTTCTTAAGTTAACCCCTAAGTAAAGCATCAAGAAGAACTCAATGGAGTTTCCTAGTGTATTCAGTCTACTACCTATTGTTATGATATGGCCTAAGGCTCCCTGTTATAGTCAGTTGACAGCTGTCATTGATGGATAGCTGTGAGAGTATAGAGTGACATCCTGGGAATGTAAAGTGTCAAGGAATGACATGGAAACAGTTCTCTGATAGAGCCTTGTACATAATGACAGATGGACCCATAGTAGACAGATCTTAGGAGCTTAGGACAATTATAGTACCTTAGATACATGTGGAGACCTAGTAGATCTCTTGTATAAATAGCTAGAAAATACTAGGAGAACTCTGTCAAGTTCTCGTTAGAGTGACATTCTCCCTTAGTCTTGTATTACTCCATAAGTCCCCTCTCTCTTGGCACTGCTGCTGCTCATGTTAAGACTCCAAACTTCTACTCAGCTATACCTGGAGTAGAGTTTGAAGTAACCAGTATTCTCTCTTAACTTCTAGATAGTGAGGCTCCTATTAGGGATTTCAAGAGAGTTATACTTGGAGCTTTTGAGGCTTAGATCAATACTAGCAATTCAGCTCTTAAGCTTGGCTGAATTGTCTGTCCTAGCCTTCTTCTTGAGAAAGCTCAAAGAGAGTAAAGGGAGGAACAAAAGAAAGAATAGAACTACTGTTTTATCTTCTCCTTCCATGTATTTATAGTCTTGTGTTACATGCAGTAGTAGCTAGTTACTGAAGTGTTACAAGACAAAGTCACTAGATGTTACAAGTAGGAAAGTAAGAAGAATGTTACAAGACAGAGTTACTGGTGTTACAAGTCAAGGGAGATAAGGGAAATGAAAAGCCTAATGTTCAATCATAGTTTTCTTCCCCTAATAGTTCTGGGGTCAAAGTATAAATAGAGCATCTTCAAAGAAGAAGAGTAAATAAGGGAAACTGGGGTCTACTGGAGAGGAAGAAAGAGGAAAAGAGATTTGGAACTAATTTCAGGGAGTGTGAGTGAAATTAGGCAATGTTAACATTTCCTCATCACAAAGCAAATCAAGCCATTGTTGGTCAATGGCTAATAATCCTGGTAAGTCCAGAATTGTCATAATAGCTTATGGCTAGTCACCTAACACTTATACTGATTACAGTTGATCTATGTACTAAGTTTCCACACTCATGTGCCCTTCTGGAATGTTCTACTGATTACTAATATGATGTAATGCTATAAATAGATTCCAGCAGTTGTTGTAGAGTCCAATGTTGGTTAGAAAACCTTTAAAGACCAGCAAAATGTTTGGCTTGGGGGTCAACTCATAACAGAAGGTTAGAGAGGTTGGATTTCTCAGGGTGGTAATGGGACCCAATGGAATTAAGATGGTGAAAGAGAAAGTAAGAGGTGTACTGGAGTATAGCCAACTCCTAGGTATATCAAGGACATTCAGAAGTTCTTGGAATTGGTGAACTATTACAAAAGGTTTGTTAAAGATTTTACAGAAATTTTACAAGGCCGATATACAAGTTAGTGTGAAAAGAAGAAAAGTGGAATTGGAGTAAGCAGAAGAAGACATTTAGGAGGCTAAAGAAGATCTTTATGATGGAGCTAATATTAGCTGCTCATGATTTAGATAGAGAAATGAGAGTGGAAGCAGATGCCTTAGATTATGCAACAGAAGGTGTTTTGTTGATGAAGTGTAGAGATAATAAGTGGAAGCCGGTAGTCTACATTTTGAAGTTGCTGAACAATACTGAGAAGAATTATGAAATTCACAACAAAGAGATGCTAGTGGTGATATGATGCTTAGAAGCATGGAGACATTTCCTTGAAGATGCATGGATCAAGTTCAAAGTGTGGATGGATTATAAAAATTTAGAGTATTTTATGTCTAGTCAAAAGTTAAATAGAAGACAAGCACAATAGGCTCTATTTTTATCACACTTTGATTTTAAATTAGTACATGTACCTGGTACCAAAATGAGAAAAGCTAATGGACTTAGCAAGTGACCAGACTGGCAGGAAAGGGTCGGAAAAGAGAATAAAGACAAAACATTAATAAAGAAAAAATAGCTGGAGGTGCAAGCAATGCGGCTAGAGGAAGTAGTAACCGATAAGGTTGATATATTGGACAGAATAAGAAAGTCCAAGGCAATGGAAGATGAAATAGTGAAGGCAGTAAAAGAGATAAAGCAAGCAAAGGTAAAGGTGTTGAGAGATAAGGAATAAAGAGAGGAAAATGGCCTTATTCTGAAGAACAGAAAGATCTATGTACTGAAAGATAAAGAGTTGAAAGCAAAGGTAATCCAGCTACATCATGATATGCCAGTAGAAGGATATGGAGGTTAGTGGAAGACAATGGAGCTAGTCTAGGAACTTCTGGTGGTCCAGAGTTACAACAGAGATGAAAATATATTAGAAGGAGTATAACTTATGTCAATGGAATAAAAATAGGACAGAGGCCCTAGCAGGGAAGCTTATGCCAAATGCAGCACCAGAGAAGCCATAGGTGTTATGACACATCTTGGACAGGCCTCTGAACATAAACAGTCAGCAGTTATCATAACTGACAGCCATGGGAGATTAGGAGTGATGTCTCTGAGAAGACATAATTATTGATAGGATGACATGACATAAGAATAGATTGCATATAGACCTATGACAGATCTATTCACAGTGTCATAAACTGCCTCTCTGAGCCATTGACTAGCTCTTATAGCTAAGTCAATATTTAATTTTCTTTTCTTTTCTTTTTCTTTTTCTTTTCTCTTTCACAGAAGCATGGGAAGGATGTCACACTTTGTGTAACATCACAGATTAAATAAGGAGTCATGGTTATAGTTGCATCACATGTGATATTACACATAATATCACAAGTCACAGGGTCATATGGTAGTGTGGGAAACTAGCACACAGACCAGGTAGAATTTGTATAAGTAGATAGACCAATGCAATGGGGGCTTTTAATGAGTTCTTTTTGTCTAATGCTGATAAAGAGCAGTTGGCTTAATTCTGGCTTGGAGTTGGCTACTCTGATATGGGCTCCCAGAGAGCATTATATCCAATTGAGGAGCATAGTTTACAGCAGGGCTGATAAAGAAGTTGAACGGGATGCTAGGGATAGAGACCAAGGTATCAATGGCTTTCTATCTGCAGACAGACAGACAAACTGAACATATGAACCAAGAATTGGAATAGTACTTAAGGATGTTTGTAGACTATTGCCAGGAGCAGTGGCTGGACTGGTTAGACATAGCTAAATTTGTGTAGTGGTCAGCTGATTCTTAAGCCGGAATAAAGTCAACTGTTCTCTTGTCAGCATAGACAAAGAGAACTCAATAAAAGTTCTTGCTGAATTCCTCTCTACTTATATACAAACTTATCTATTTACTGTTGTTTATACATATACGTGACCATTACATCAGTATTGAGTCATCTTGTCATTAGGTTGCAACTCTTTTATAAAATAAATGTAAAAGAAAATGTAAAAGAAAATAAATAATGACTTAGCTGTGGTGGCTAGTCAAATACCTATGGAGGCAGTTCATAACAATTTGCTTACAATAATAAAGTGAATAGCTCTACCAAAGTGTTGCTATTTATAGCAAATAACAGTCAAAATCCAAGAATGGAGTTTGAAATAAGAAAGAAAAAGAAGATAGTGAAGGCAGAAGAGCTTGTGGAGAAAATAAAGAGAATTCAGGAGAAAGTGCAGGCAGTATTGAAAAAGATACAGAAAGAGATGAAACGACAAGTGGATAGGCATAGAGGAAAGTGGAGGAGTACAAAGCCAGAGATATGGTACTGCTGAGCACAAAGGACCTGAGGTATCATAACCCCCAGTTATATTGAGGAATTAGATGACAAAGGGAGGTTGGTGAATAACGAATATCTGCACTACAAAGTAACAGATAAAGAGCATGATGGAATAGGGGAGATGTATGACCCTTATGAGGGTCTGTAGAATATTGATAAAGGAATGATCAAACAATGAACCAGTTAGATACTATGGGAGTAACAGTACATGAACAAACATTGTATCAGTATATAGTATGTTTGTAATTTAACAAAAACTCTATCGAGTTCTCTTTCTAACCCTGAAAGAAACTTCCTAAGCAGTTGGTTCAATACCAGCTTGGGGATTACCATCAGTTGCTAACATGAGGTGGCAGATGGTGGAGAGAAGAACAGATAAGCTCATGGAACAATTTGTAGAACCCTATAGGATAAAGAGGATTATATCATTGAATGCAGTAGAGCTAGAGTTGTTAGCAGCAGTAAAAATATATCCAGTTGTAAACATAAGTAGAATACATAGATACAAAGATCAAGTAGAGGGTCAAAAAGTAGTACCATTCCCTCTAGTAGGAATAGAGGACGAGAAAGAATACAAAGTAGAAAAAATACTGAATAAGAGAAGGAAATATGGGAAGATAAAGTACTTAGTACAATGGAAAGGGTATATGGCAGAAGGAAACACCTGGGAAAAGGTAGAGAGCTTAGGGAATGCACAGGATATGCTAAAAGATTATGAGAGGGGTTATGAGGAGATGGCAAGGAGAATCAGGGAAGAAGAAAATGGCACTTATAGAAGAAGGAAGTTGCTAGAAAAATACATAGCAAAGTTGCTGTATGGATAGGATAATAGGAACTTTGAGAAGGAGTATTTGAAGAGGTTAAAAAGAAATTGGAGAAATTGGAAAGGTAGCAAGTTCTTCTGGAAGAAGAACCTTAAAAGGGAACGTACTGTTATAAATGCTCTTAACCCTATTGAAGAGTGGTATGACTTGTATTTGGAGGAAGAAGAAACCCCATGGATTATGGAGATAAATGATGATGGATTGGACTTTGACTTGGACAATAAGGACAAGCTAGCCAACCTGTATCTCAAATTGTAGAGTAGTTTTTCTATAGTTTGGGATTTAGTGATGAAAGATAAGATGGCATCAGTAGACAAGTCATAGAGTACCTATAGAAAGTACTTAGTCAGAATGGCACACAAACCAAGTACAATTTGTATAAGTAGTAAACAGTAATTGAGTAGGAACTCTATCAAGTTCTCTTGGTACTACTACCTTGAGTGAAACTGCTAAGTTATCTTGATCAATCAGTCTTTACACCCAGGTCACATACATTGTTATGCCAGAATTCAAAATTCCATTAAACTGTGGCAAAAGACAGAAAGTACCTTCAAGTTTGTTCTGTAGTATTACTCTAGAGGTCTCTTACCAACCCCAAACATAATCTAGAGTCTAGATCAGACACATATATAGGCTAACTGTGGACTGGCTGTGCACTGAGAGGTGGTAGAAGGATGGTTTTGGCCTTCCATAGGCCAGAGGAGTAAGTAATCCTCCAGTAGACTAACTAAGTTTAATCTAGATTGAACCTAGACAAACCTGGGAATATGTCATGAATTGCCACCTCAAGCCATTTGACTAGTCCAAACAATCAAGTCAATATTTATTTTCTTTTATAATTTTATTTATTTATTTTACAAATTAAGACAAAGCCATGTCATAACAATAAGATAACTCGATACTGATGCAACAAGCACATGTATGTACAAATGTCAGTAAATAGAATAGTTTATATATAAGTAGAAATAAATCTAGTAGGAACTTTTATCGAGTTCTCTTTGTCTACTTAGACTTAAAGTATGTTTGTTCATCAGCTCAGATTTGTGTTCACTACAGGATAAACTAGCGACTCAAAGACATACTGGGCCTTTCAGTCTACCTACTGATAGGTACACCTCAACAGCAGGTGGGATGCATAGTAGCAACAGTATGGAAAAAGTGTGCATATAAGCAAAGTAGCATCTAGAATGGGATCAGAGGAGAAAGGCGTTAGTTCCAAAAGTTAGTGGCAGTGACAGAAGAGACGAGCAGGTGAGGTGTTGAAGTAGAATGGGAGCACATGGTCGGGGTTGGCATTAGTAGAGCTGTCAAAGGAAAGAGCACTAATAGACTAGATAGGTCTGAGTAGCAGTAGTACTGAGCTAGAAGGGACTTATACAGATAGAGGAGAGGAGGGAGCACCACTTATAGATTGGAATGATTAACGAGAACTCAACAAAAGTTCTCCTAGCATTGCTCTACCTATTTATACAACTAAGCTAGCTAGGCATTTACATGTATCTATGTACATTACTCCCAGGTCTTATCTACTGTGTGAGTGGATCTGTCATAGGTCCATATGCAATCTATTCCCATGTCATGTCATTCTATCAATAATTATGTCTTCCCAGAGAGGTCACTCCTAATTTCCTATGGCTGTCAGTTATGACAGTCACTCACTATCTATGTCCAGAGGCCTGTCCATGGCATGTCATAACAGTTACACTCTATCTTGTGCATTACTTTCTTTCTACTATTATTCGTGCTGTCTATATTGGTAATGTTTACCAGCCTGTCTAACTTTTCCAGTTTGAAGCTGTGCTTTTCCACAAACTTCCTGTCTACAAACATCCCTGTCATACCACTATCTAGTAATGCCTTTGCCATTACTCCCTTGTGGTTCTCCAACTTTTCTATTCCAATGTCCATTCACACTTTCCAAAGAGGTTTTAGTGTCTTCCTTAAAACTTTGCCTTCTTTCTCTAGTTGTTACACCTTTGTTTTCTAGGGCCATACTGCTCTATTTGGACATCTCCACATGACATGCTTCTCTACTCTACATTCCCAATACCTTATCCTTTGCTGCACCTTTCCCTCATAGGGTGCACCACTTCTATCCTCCTACATACTTTGTTCAACAGTAGTACAAACTTGTTGCCCCCACCAACTAACTTTTTCTTTTTCTGCTCCTTAATCTCTTTTCTCCTACATTGATAGGCCATGTGACCAAACCATCCATACTTCTTGCACTGGTGGTTCCCTCTTTTTCCTTTCATCATCTCAAAGTAGTCCCTGGTGTAGAACTGCATATTGTAATAATAAAATTTTTGAATTTTTGGTCAAGATAACTGGCAATGTAATGTGCTAAGATCTACAACTACTGGGATGCACTGTCTTTACCCAGCTAGTTTTCTACCAACTACTCACTAAATACTTCTCAAAGCTCAGAGCTACCTAATCAAGAGTAATACTAGTAATATCCCTAAGAAGAGAATCCCTAAGCTAAACAGTATTCTAAGAACAACTGTTGTTTCTCTGTGTATACCAGTACAGTGCAATGTAGCACAAGGCTTCTAGCAAAAAGACTATCTACTGACACTTGATAGGGCAGGTCCAATCTAGGAGGGTACCTAAGTATGGTCTACTCCATCTACTATATAGTTCTAAACTACTACACAAGTCTCCTTAGATAGGCTAGGGCCCGCCTGTATTTGGAAGTGATAGTTGGAAGGTTGCAATAACTACTATCAAGGACTGAGGGTTATGAGAGTAAAGGGTAGTGAGAGCTCAAGGAAAGCAGTTGCTTGAAGTGTTATCAAGTTCTAATATAAGAATAAGATTAGCGAGATACTGTACTCAAACCCAACTCAAGGTGGTGGTACCAAGAGAACTCAATAGAGTTTCCACTTGATTCAGGTCTACTACTTATATATTGTGTGTCTGGTCTATGTGCCATATGACTAAGTATCTCTTGTGGGTACTCTATGACTTGTCTACTGATGCCATCTTTTCTCCTATGTCAAACCGTCAAGATCCTATCCTACAATTCAAGGTATAGGTCAGCTGGCCTGTCCTCTAAGTCTAAATCCCTGTCTAGTCCATTGTCTACTACCTCTGTGATCTGTGGGGATTCCTCTTCCTCCAAGTACATGTTGTATAGCTCCTCAATTGGATCAAGAGCATTCATAACAATTAACCTTCCCTGGTCAATGGGTGGCATCCTCCTGTCCCTTCTGCAGTGATAAGGCCATCTGCTGGCCAGGTTGCCTAACAATACAATGAACTACTAAGCTTATATAGTAAAGAAAAAATTGTAGAAAGTCCTTGAACTTTCAGCCAGATCATGATGTGTTAGCTTGATATTCCAATACCTTGTGCCAGGTTACTGGAGCTAAAGCCTTGACTACTTCAAAATGACCATGACTAGGCTCCTGCTTTGTACTCTATAGGATATAGAGTTCAGGAGTCACCTATCATGATAGACAACTGATAGATTACCTATAGATATGAAACTTACATTATAGCTGTCAGCACATACACTATAAGTCAGGCCAGTATCTAGTGCTCTCACCTCAGGAGTCACCTATCAAGGTAGACAGGAGAAAAGTAACTACCTAGTATCTGCCCAGTATCTTGTCTAGTAAATTGTTGGCTACTTTACCACCACAAAAAGGAAGCTGAAAGGAGATGTAATAATGGCACAAGGTAAGAAGGTAATATTGGGATTATCACAGTGCATCCTCGTGTTGATGCAATAACTCAGGTTATTTCTCGTGGCGCTGACGTAATTAACGCGGCCCTAGTCCGGACATCAGCTGCTCACAAATATATGGTTTACAGTAGAGCATGACATGAAGGTGAGTATAACTATGCGTGCCGTCGTTGCCGTCTTTGCGAACCATGAAATATCGAAACCGAATGTTACATAAGGCAATCTCAAAATAATCCTCGGTCTTGTGCAACCCATACAATACCTCCGAAAAGAAATGGAAAGAGTGTGGAAAGATAATTTACTCTTTCCGCAACGCTGGGGAGTCGACAGCACTACACAAAAATTATATCAGACCCAAATTTGATTCAGAATGGATCATAGATATTACGGCAATTCGTCCTCGCTTTCGGTATAGTCTTTAACACGCCAGAAAATCATCGGAAGCGCGAACAGAAGTCCAACGATGAGCAGGACCCAAGTAGACAAGAAGATGTTCATGAATCTGATACCCTTCAGCTCGATCCTCAAAGATAAGAGTGGACTAACGGGAGTTTTACGGCATCTGCACGCCACATGCCTGCAGCTCCAGCCGATTGAAGAGACTTGTCTGGGTATAATCAGCTCAAGTGGCTCAGGAATGCGCAGAGCTCAACTCACAAAAACCGCTGTAGTATGCAAGCTTTGCGGGATCATTTGACATGGCGCCCATGATCCAGTATGAGGTGGTCTGCCAAACTGCATCGAGAATACCACACAAGATATAAAGAAACACCCGCCCAACATACTGCCGTTCGTATATATCTATCCTATGTGGGTCCTGTGACAATATTTCACGAGTGTATTGTCTGCGATAAGGTCAGCTACCAAATTGGTCGATTCTCAGAAGAAACACCGACCTTTGATAGAAATATGCCCAGATGTGGACAATCCAGACCAGAATGAACAAAATGGTCCAACCGGTGAAC
>Ga0153986_1000191_pt1 | contig 20180 bp, 28 predicted proteins | sample TSGA070MetaG_FD_104724 | JGI IMG/M metagenome (GOLD analysis project Ga0153986, IMG submission 104724) | Attine ant fungus gardens microbial communities from Georgia, USA - TSGA070 MetaG | ecosystem: Host-associated > Fungi > Mycelium > Unclassified | place: USA: Georgia, Alexander Wildlife... | reverse complement strand
GATATTCATGATGTATGATTAAAATGGGACCGTCAGTGTACAATGTATCGGCTCTGGAATATTTGTTCTAATTTTTACACTACATGTAATATACAGAAGTTGCCATTGTAATTATAAACTATTTAATTGGAACATCAAGAATCCTGAAGAAAGGTCTGAAGATGCGATCTGATAGATGAGCTCGTCATCCACTTGTGCTAGGGTAATGTACTAGGGTACTGACACTTTAGATACCAAATCAACCAGAGGGAGCAGAGAGCTCAAGATACACAATCTCAGTCATACATTTCTAAGAGGAAAGTAGAGCCTATGGAAATGACAGAACAATAGGAAGGGTCTGATTTTTGCTGGAGAGCACTGAGCCCAATATTTGAATCGGTGAGTAGTACTCAAGGGGAACTTTTTTGTGAAAAAAACCATCTTGAGTGTTTTTTTGTTATATTCTTTTCTGCTGTCATGTTCACTTGTGTTATCTGTAGAGATGCATTTTGCGAACAATGTGAACTCATATAACATAGACAATTTTTTTTAAAAAAAAAACAGCTTGCAAGAAAGCTCTCCATTATTTTTTACAGGAGATTTCAGCCAGTTCTACCAATGCACCACTACTAAAAGGAACTCTTTTACACAATGAAAGTCCATCTGTACCCAAAGTATTGACCAATCTGGTTCTCTTTGAAGGAGATTTCCAGCCCTCTGTGTCAATGACAATCTTTAACTAATATCATTTCCATTGGTACCTTCCCAAAAGCAGAATCACGCCAATTCAGAGGAGATATTCTTAGACAAAGGTGGGCTGGCCTTCTTGGAATAGGGATACCATGTTTGTAATTGATTCAAGATTGTGAACACGAGGACACACACAGGTGATACTGATCACAATATAACTTTAACTTTAACCCTCTACTTGTGAGTCTCGACTAACAACTCACATTATGGTTCCGAGGTTGATTTTTGAATAGTAACATTATAACACTACCTGAGATGCTCAGATTGACAACTTTTTCCGTGCTGGGAACCGAAACATCCAATCCACTCCTAGAATCCCATAGTCAAAGTGATCCTCTTCACTAATTTGGTAAATTCCTCAATCCAACTCCACTTCGGGCTCAGTACAACTGATACTCACTAGATAAGGATACGAGAATATGGGATTCACTTAGAAATGGCTGACACAAGCTCCCAAGAAAAACCTAGGCTTTGGATTAATTGAAGTCTCAAGAGCTCCGCAATAACGATGGAAGACTTCTCTACTGTGCGCTAGCATGTGGAATAGATTTCTACGAACTTCTTCTTTCAAATTGAGTACCACGTGACTCGATACATACTGGCTCCGCAGTCATCCTAAGTCGTGCATGGAGTTCTTCTCACAAACCTATGTTGCCCTTCGAGGTCCCCAGGGGCAACCTCAAACAGCCTCCGAGACGATAGGGAGACTTAGTGACCGACTATCACCTGCTACTCTGCTCGCAGATCGTCGTGCAGCGGTACTGGCCCTGAAGGGCCTCGCTCGTGATCACAAACAAGATGTTGGGGATCGTGCTCTTCCAGGACTCTTAGATGTACTTGCTAGTGATGCCACAATTGATGCTGACATTGCAAAAGCTGTATTAGAAACCCTGATTATCTTGTGCGAGGCCGATATCACCCACAAAGAGCTTCAATTCAAATACACGGATACAGTGCTTGCAACAGAAACGACTGCTAATGTATTATTGGAGTTGCTGGGGGATAATGACTTCTACACGAAATTCTCAGCGATACAATATCTAGCGATTCTGCTACAAAACAGACGCCAAGTCCTGCAAGGCTACTTCCTTAAATCTCCTACCGGAACGCGCAACGTGATTGCAACACTAGATGACAAACGGCAGATTATCAGAAATGGTATGCTTGAAACTCCTTCTATTACTCATATCACTACACACTAACGGATCCCAGAGGCTTTGACTATGATACAGATATTGATAGCTCAAAGTCCAGACATTCAGAAGGTCCTCGCCTTTGAAGGTGCATTTGAGAAGTTGTTCAACATCGTACAACAAGAAGGGGGCATAGAAGGAGGGATTGTGTCACAAGGAGCTCTGACCTGTGTTGATGGTTTACTACGGTTCAATACACCCAACCAGGTTTGTCTACTCCACGAATCACGTTTCTCCTGAATTTAACTGGCATTACTTGTATTGTCAAGAGTTATTTCAAGGAAACCCAACTTCCTCCTACATTGTGCTCTCTCCTCCTATATCCCCTGACAATCCCACTCCAAAACGCAGCACCGCAAGAGTTTGCTCTTCAATTCTGGGATGAACAGAAGGCTGTCAATGCAGGCCTGGTAGTTGGGATTTTGAGCATGCTGATCGGTAACAAAACCAGCGGGGTAGGTAATCGGATCCTATGCTTTCCCTATCAAGTCGTTCAACCACTTCAGATGCAAGAAGGCTGGGGATTCATCCGGTGTCTCGTTGAAATAGGTCTGGCATCTAATGCCCCGAGCAAACTGAAGACTCAGGTGCCTATTTCTCCTCTCCCATCAGTTCCAGATTCCTGATGGATGAGGACGTAGTCGCTTCGTCTCCTCCCTGCAAACATGAATTTCCCTCTCTCTCAACATCTAGTGACGCCTTACATACCGGTTCCTGAAACAAACGGCGAAGAATGGGACCGACTAGAACCTGCATCTGCGTTGGATGCTCTTATAGAACTTGCACTCCATGGAGAATATGGGTTATCCAGTGAAAAACGGTTTAAGGATGGGCTCGATCTTCGGGTAGCTGCCGCAGTAGTGTTTGAGGTATGTCAACAATGTATAGGATTCTGTCGTTATTGATAATCACAGAATTTTGTGAATAATGACGAAATCAGGAGTGCAATTCTCCAGACAATGTTGCCGGAAGGTGCGTCCAACTGAGAGTCATCAGGTGCAAAACAGATATATAGCCTTGGCTTAGATAACGCCTCAGATCGCTCAATCACACCCCTCATACACGTTCTTGCGTCTCCCCTCGACACATCTGAAGTCAATCTTGCCCAAATCTCTTCCACATGTTTTGCATGTCTCCTCTTCGCTCACCTCTTGCGTTCGTCATCAACAGCCAAAGCGATTGCATGTCTCATCAAGCCTGGTTCGCTTGAACCACGGATAAACGAGAGCGCTGGTCAATTTTTTGTCCCTGCCGACGGAACACCTCCTTCCAATATCCCGCAGGTTGAGCCTGCAGATGACGAGCCACCACAAACATTACTACAAATAGTCAGCGAAAATCTCTCTCTTGCGCTCTTGGCTCGCTCGCGGTCTAATATCTCGGATAGAGAAAGTCGAGAATGGGACCGGATCGTCGTTGGTTATCTTTCACTCTTAAGTCAGTGGCTGTGGGAAGACCCCAAGTCGGTTAGGGACTTTCTTGATACTGGTGGTCTTGGGACGGTGAAGTTCCTCGTGATTTGATTTGAACGACGTCTCACTCTCACTTTTGTGTAGTTGGTAGAACCAGTCAACCAAGTCTCTGAAAGCGACAATCTGGTCCCTTCACTTTGCGCTTTCTTGTTGGGTGCGTGTTATGAATTCGATCGCGAGCCTGGAGAAATCACCAGGTGAGTGCTAGCATGTTTCTCTTGCGAAAGTATGATTCTTGATTCCAGTTATCATCAGAAATACTATTCATCAAATCTTGAACCGGCTAGGTATAGATAATTTAGTGGCTCAAGTCGTTCGATTGCGGGAGGATGACCGCTTTAGAGCTGTCGGTCCGGATACCGTCGTACAAGCTTCGCTTCTTTCTGCCAAAGCGTTAACTCCGCAAAAGCAGGCTGATCAGGAAGAGGCAGAAATATGGTTTGATTGGGCTTTTGTTGATTTCTGGAAGTCTAATTACTGTAAGAATAAAATGTGATATCTTGAAGAAAACCTCTAACTTTTAGTTTACTAGACACTGTCCAACGTGCCTTTTCCACTGATCCAAATCAAATCTCTGCCTCGGCAGGTAGATGGTCTACTTTACCTTCGATATGAATTATGCATTGACGCTCATTGATACAGGGCACAATTTGGAGTCGGCTATCTTGGTCGCGTCTCTGCGTGAAGTTATAGATAAACAAATTAAGGAGATAGAATTTCTGCAAAGACAGTTGAAGGAGCGGTCTTCCCAGCCCGATGAGGTGATTGCTCTCACAGGTGAGGCACGCACGCGGCTGATTGAGTGTCACTAGGCTCCTGAATTACGAAAGCATGTCGCTGAACTTACCACCCAGCTGTCGAAAGCGGAAGAAAAACAGAAAGATCTTGAGAAGGAACAGGAAGATCTCTTAGTCCTGTTGGATGAGGTTACAGCAAAAAGAAAACGCGACAAGACAAGGCTGAAAGAGGCTGGCTTGGAAGTATCTGAGGATGAAGGTGAGGATAATGTGGATGAGGATGAGTACGAAGATGAGGATGAGTGACTTGATTGTAATTTGGGTTCACTACTCTGTGTATCAGCATTTATCTCGGCCAGTTCAGAGGCATTACTTCGGATCTAACTGGACCGATCGGAAAAGTCTAATTTCGTCGGTCGGTACCTTGATTCTAAACTTAGATGCCGATCATGTCAACGGTAAAGGCCGTACCGGTTAACTAGGCCTGACCCACCTTCGGTCATTGAACCCTCAGGATTCAGCTATCAGTTTTCATTCTCTGGATTTGCTCATATAGGTGAAGAATACTTGGAAACACTGCGCATATATGCAGGTCTCGGATAAATCTGATTCTGCACATGGTTTGCAAGAAGAGTCTAGTATCAAGATCATTTCGCCTATTCCTCTTCTTTATACCGCCAGGAGTGAAGCTGTCTTACGTTCGATGGTGTCTTTTCAACCAAAAGGTATGATCATGAATCAGATCTCAGTGCTGTAGCTGAAAACACCTGGCCAGGGTCTACTGAAATTGACCTGGATGTCTGTGCCCCTGACACTGCGGAAACCCCTATCTTGGCTCAAGCTTCTTCAACTGTGCTTTCTGGTGGCACTGAAAGTTTGAGAAACATCCATGAACCGATGTTACATACCCCGGATATTATAGCACGCATAGAGCCAGTATTTGCTTCTACTTTAATGGCCTTGACGGAACCTTTCTTATTGGTTTGGTGCTCTGATTTGAAGGACGCAGTGCCAGTTCTCAATGGAGAAGAACGTGAGGCTTTTCTCCAGATTCATATGCCCACTTCCGTGCTTCCTGAGACTACAACGTCTTCATCTAGAAACTTATGGGGTTATTGATATGCACTGATGGACTTGACAAACGGAGTTCAGGCTTTTGGGAGGCTGATATGGATACGATGTCTGTCGAATGAGAATCATGTACCAACATATCACTTTTTTCATGCAACAGACAACACAGTACTCCAAGTTACGTTTGACTGCATTCAGGGAAAAGTCCAGCAGCAGTTCCAGTGAGAACGACATTGGAACAAGTAAATTGAGCTTCACCAGACAAGGCGCTTGGAAGAAGGAGTGCTTAAGCCGTGGCCAAAGTATTCAAATCGGAAGTCTCACCTGAGATTGAAATCATCCACTTCGATATCACTGCAACGCCCATCCGGCGAGCATGCCAAGCTAGCCACGACAGATTTAGTTGACGTTCCGGAGATACTGACAATAATATCAGAGCACGATCCAAGACTTTAGGACGGACAGTTTTACTTTTTGAATACAATGTCCTGGATGAGAGTATTGGATGGGAACTCAGCGCATGCGTCTGCATCGGTGAAGTAGCACTAAATTGTGTGTCAAGCAAGGAAAAGTGGACTAGCTCAATCACCACACCTGATCAATGACGACGGGATTGTCGACTTTGCTTTCGACGAAGCCGTCAAAAGTAATGTTCTTGACAATGCCACTGCCCACATTTGGACCAGCCCATGCCTTGATACGAGCGCCATTCTGCGCATTTGTCATCTTGATATTTCTATTTCAACATTTGAGCAGTGTTTAATGGGGAGTGATGATGACATGACATACTTGGCAAGCACATTCTCAACAATGTCGAACATTCCTGGAAATTGTCCTAGTGAACTAATTGATTCACCGTTCAGAAGGCTTGTACTTGTATCCAGTTGACAAGGTAGCCTACCCAACCGAGATTCCGCTATGAGAATGTTTCAGTACAGCTTCTAACGACCTATCGTGAAACCACTCAACTGGGAACCCGTACAGTCAAGGTTTTCGACCAGTACATTTGTAGCATCTGGAAAAGAATCTTAAGTGATCCTGTGAATGATGTTCATTGGAACAAGGGTTATACTCGGTTTGAATGCAACGCAGTCGTCTCCGTTCACGATGATCGAGTTTTGGATAGTGACGTTGTCACTACGATATATATTCCAGCCGTCTGTATTTTTGGCTGTATTAGAGGAAGTGGATCCAGAGTTGATATTAATGTTGTTGAAAACCACCCCCTGTGCCTCGTTGACCTAGAAGGACGTTGATAAAAACAAAGCGAACCTCAGAGATCAGCGCACCATATTATGCCATGATGGTCCGTTGACATAGTTGATATCCTCGACGAGTACATTGTTCGCTTGGAATACGGTGAGGAGAATGGGGCGAAGCAGAGAGGAGTTTGACGCGCTTCGTTTCTTTTAGAAGAAACTGTAAGGTGATAACGCATAAAACTTACAACGCATCATACCAAGCCTGTTTTTTGTTATTAGAACCTCGGTAACTGTTTGGACATATACCTACCTGACCAGCACCGTCTAGTGTTCCACCACCTGTCAACACAATGTTCTCTCCTCCCAGCAACCAGAATGTGATTTGTGTCTGGAATGGGATGAAAAACCCGTTCTGCAATTTCTCGTTATCTATCATGAGAGATAGCCACAAATATGGACATACTCCAGTCCAATAGGCTATGTCCGGGTTGAATCGTAAAGTCCCTTCAAGTTGCTAAAAAAATATGCACCTACTTAGGAATGCACAAAGCACAAAATGGTTAGTAACTCACAATGTGCTTGTCGACCAATCCAGTCATGTTCATCCGTGTAGCGATATTCAAAGTGACATCTTCCGGAATCTGGATTGTAGCGCAGGATTGTACGGCCTGGAGGAGTGCTGGCGCATCGTCGCCACCAGAAGAAGTCAATGTACAACTTTTTTGCGCAGCCACTGTACCAAGAGAGGCTAATCCCAGGGTGACTCGTGTAAGAGATGACAATAACATGTCCTCCTTGTTTGTTTGCTGCCTGGGGCAGATTACATGTGGCCTTTATAGTTCGAGGAGACGGCCCGCTCTCTCCACAGCTGCGGTCCGCATATGGGGAAACATTCTCGGTCAGTCGGACTTTGCAGACCATGGGCCACCTGAGAGATAGTATGACATTGTACACATGACCTTTTGAGATGACATTCAAACTGCAAAGCATCCATGACATAGATCCGATTTGGTTCTTCCCATGGCATGACTTGCAAGTGATTGATTCAAAAGGACTCGGCTCTGCATTTCAACGACAATTGGCATGCCCACCACACATTGTAATATTGTAATATTTGTAATATGCGAAGATCTTGCAAAAAACGACTTTTGATTTTCAACAAATAGACACATACAAGTTGACACCAATCACTTACTATCGAGATTTTGTCTCTCCTCTCTCTCTGGGGTCTTAGCTTTGAGTGGATCTGACTCTGAATATCTCTTCTCGCACCACATCTGGCTATGCCATCTGGCCCAATCGGTTTATCGATTCATATGAGATAATCACATCAACATGCTTGACACAACAAAAGGACGTTTGAAAAAAAAATGTCAAATCTTCACTGTGTTCCTCATTGCGATTGAAAAAAAAAACGAAAAGTGCTGGGGACTCAAGTCGACGCCTTTTCATATCCTCATCAATTATCTCTGATTGTCTAAATTTCCGGTACGACTGTATGGCATCAAATTTGCACTATAGCTTTTAAATTTGTTTAAGCCTTTCGGACATAGACGTTCATCACATCTATTTATTCTTCTCAAACAGAAATATCACTTACTGGTGATCTTGTCAGCGATGTCTGGACGTTGTAGGGTAATTTTTGGGACAATCCCATGGTTTATAGAATACCGAACTCAACAGCTCTACCATGTATCCCCCCTGATTTCCCCTAATCATGCATCGAACGCAAGGCGCGCCAATTCATATCCTCCATATATCTCGAAGGAAGATCATTTTGCTCAGGATCGTATCTCAGCAATTCCTGAAAACACGCTCACTAGATCAGGACCGCACAGTCACTGTCAGCATTCAGATCACATACAACAACAATGTACATATATTATGAATCAACAATTTCCTCACATTAGTAAAGTCTATAGAACTAGTAGATTGGTATATGATACAGCTGGCGAACAATAATTTAAAATCATGACATGGGATAGCGTCTATCTAGATGCCGATAGAAGGTAGAATGACCTATGATTATGATCAATTCCAGTCGTTGACTTGATCAATTTTTCTTCATCGCCCTCCTTCACTTCTCGACCACAATGAATCCCTCACATCTCTTCTTCTGCATCTTTACGAGGACTATCAATCTTTTGATCAACAGCCGTCAACTGTGCTGCCATAAGCGCTCTGAACCGCGATCCTTCCCTGGCTACCAATTCCCTGTAAGCACCACTTTCTACAATCCTGCCACCTTCCATGACGACTATCCGCTCGGCACGAGCTATCGTTGATAATCTATGTGCGACGAAAACGCACGTTGTACGTCTTGATCGAAGAATCTTCTCGATGGCGTCATTGACACGTCGTTCAGAGGTAGCATCCAAAGCAGAAGTCGCTTCGTCCAAAGCGAGTATAGCAGGTCTCTTCAGGAGCGCACGGGCAAAAGCCAGGCGCTGCCGTTGACCGCCGCTCAGACTAAGCCTACTGACTAACTGTAAATCAGGACCTATCCACGATTCAACTAGATGGAAAATTACTTAATGTATCAAACCCATCCGGCATGCCCCAGATAAACTCGCAATTAGCTTCTCTTGCAGCCTCTTCGATCTCCTCTCTCGTTGCATCAGAGTTGCCAAAAGCAATGTTCTCAGCTATTGTTCCACTAAAGAGAACCGGGTCTTGAGGGACAACACCTATGATTCTTCGCCAAGAAGTTGCCGTAAAATCACGAATGTCTACGTAGACACAGTGAACAAAAATAGAGTAAACTGAATCAAATTTGCGCACCCTGACCATCGAAGAGAACCTTTCCGTGGTTGGGATCGTAATATCGGAGCAACAGAGAATGGACCGATGACTTTCCACCACCGCTCTCCCCACTAAACAGATAATTAGACAGAGACGAACCAGAATCCTCTTATGACGCACACAATAGCAACGGTTTCGCCAACATTGATTTCGAGATTAAAGTCTTTGAGGATTTTGACATCTTTTCGTGTGGGGTATTCGAAATGAACGTGCTCAAACCTGATAGTTCCCCGCTTGTCTGGCGAGAGCTCAATGCCCTCATGCAGAGGTATAAGAGATTTCCGATCCAAGACTTCGAACACACGGGTTCCAGCGCCAATTGCACGCATTATTGATGACTAGATATGAGAACTTGAGTGCTGCCTACGAGTCTACGTCAGGCTAAACTCACAAAGAAGGACCTGGATCGATTTGAGGTCGAAATAAAAATAGGGGAATAATCAAACTCACGTGAGCATGGTGAGACCATTCCCAACATAGGCAGTGTACAGCAGCAAACTCGCCAGATCACCAACAGTAATTGCTCCCTGTGAGACGAGAGTGCCTCCTAAATCAATGAGTTCTTTACTGCAAGCCTTCGTGGTTCATCAATTATCACGAACCATAACCTAGCAGCCCCAGTATGGTAACGTTCCCACTCCAGCCCGTGCTGCCAAAGAATATACCACTGGCAATTGCTTCCTTTCTCCCCAGGGTGACGACCTTGGCGACTTTCTCGCTAAATTTCCTCTCTTCCTGGGCCAAAGCATCAAAAGCATGGACAGTCCGTAGAGCCGATAATGATTCTGTCGCAATCTTGATGCATACTCAGCACATGGTATCACTGAATTATGATCGCCAAAATTACCTTAGTCATATCACCTACAGCTTCTTGCGTCTTGTGGGACAGCTTTTTGAGATAGCGACCATAGAAGACCTAGCATTTGTTTAAGTGATTTAAAATTACAAAGGTAAAGTTTACGTGCTGCACCAAGAGAGACAGGTGGAACCATGGCCAACATCAAAAGAGTCAGGGTTGGTGACGTGTAGAGCATTGCAGCCACTAAAAAAAATTACGAGCATGGACTAACGAACATGTGAGGTTGATCCTTACATCCAACAGAAGACATCACGATTGCACGGAGGCCATCAGATAGATTGTTGGTGACACTAATTGAAAGTGAGATAAAAAAAATCCAGAGATTGGTTCATCAACAAACCTTTCTCCAACAATACTAGTATCAACACTGAGTCTGCTCAGAGCGTCTCCCTCTCCCTTTTCGACAAATTCAACCTCTTGACGGATTGAAGCAGCGAATAATCGCTCACGCAGTCGTGCAACGATACGTTGACCTTGAAGGAACTTGAGGTCATAAATCGACCCTTGAAATGACACACCCACCCGACAACCTCATCAGCATCGCGCGCCCAGCATTTGCCATGGCTCCTGTCGTAAACAGGAGAAGCAACAGACCAGAAGCCTGCCAGAGGCCCAGACCGAAAGGGATTTGCTGCGAGTCTTTAAGCGGGTAATCAGTTGTAAACATGAATGACGCCTTACGGGATTGGGAGATGAAAAGAAGTCAATCAAGCGACCAATCGTGAAAGGAATACTCATTGACACAGAGGCGGACATAAACAACAACCCGACAGCGATCAATAATGGTTTCTTTTCTGGTTTCGCCAAAGACGCGATTTTGGTGAAAGACGAAAGTCCCTGTGGACTCTTTGCAAAAATCCTGGCAAGAATGGACGAGCTTGGTCGGACTGATCCATTTCTTGGAACATTCTCAGCAACAGCGGTATCGTTATGTACTACACCCGTCTTGTTGTGAGTAGTACTGTTGAACCGGAGCTGTCTAACGCTAAAAATTTCACCATGTTGTCTTATCCGGGAATTTACAGTTGTTGAAGGCATTGGATGCGACAGGGGTGAAGTTATGGGAACGCCGCTCTTCCATGGTAAAAATGTAACCAGGGAAAGAGTACGTGGAGGAGCTAAACGCACTTGCGCACATCGACTTAACGGTGGTGCAATTTGCGGTCTCAAACCGGTTTGTCTGCGAGCCAACACTCTCAGCATCGTCTCTGGCGACGAGAAGAGCTAATTACGGCGCTGGATCGTGGTAGAGGTAAGGGAATATCTGGCACAGATATTCGTTCCCACACTCATTCTGACGCAATCAGAGTCACTAAATCTAATAAAAGTACGATTTGGTTCGACAAATATAATCACCGTCTCAAGGGATGAATCCAGACTGCAGTCCTCGGTGGTTCAGTCATACCTGACCGAAGACAGGAACCAATTCTCTGGACCCCAGCGCGCGGCGGCGCTGTGTTACCTGTTGAACCGGAAAGCAAGACGACAGGATGATCTCTAAGGGGCATGCTACCAGACTGATTTATTTGAGGAATAATAACTCTGCGGGACACATGGCTACACAGTGCTAGTTGACAAAAAGGCCTTCATTTCAGACAGAATTGGGCATCTAATTGTTTCTCGAGCAAGGAAGCGCCTATCCAAAATTTTCCTGCATCTACGGACTGGAAAAAATAAAAGACTGTCTACTTGTATTAATAATTGATAATAAAGGTACCATCAACAGCTTTGCGACCGACGACTATGTCAACATATACCGAAGCTTGGCTGCGTGGTCCCTCCAACACACAATTCTACACTCGGACATATGTTCCACAAGAAAGCCAGCAAGTCAGGGCCGTCATAGTCTTTGTCCACGGCTTTGCAGAACATGTCGGTCGCTACACCCATTTTCATCCCCTATTCACACAGCAAGGCTTTACTGTCTTCGCGATTGACCAGCGTGGCTTTGGGCTGACTGGCCAGGACGTGGAGAGAAGGAGCAAAGGGAGCGCATATGGTAAAACCAACTGGAAGGACCAGATGCACGACATTGCTTGGTCCATTGAACATGCGAGGGAAACCTTCAGGAATGTACCTGTATTCCTGATGGGTCATTCTATGGTGTTTTATTACCTCTCATTTTCTGGGCGGTCGTATAGTGCTAATGCCTCTTCGGTTACAGGGAGGTGCAGAGGTTTTGGGCTTTGCCAGTCAGGACGCAAAGTCCCTTCATAAGCATCTAGCGTCTTCTCTGCGTGGCATCATTGCAACCAGCCCTCTTATCCAACAAACAGAACCAGCTCCAAAACTGCTCAGGTGGATTGGTGCAAAGGCTAGCTACCTAGTGCCCAATGTTCTTATCCCTGCGCCTATTCAGGCTGAGGTCTGGGTTCTCCGCTCTTCAATGTATTTCTGCATCTCAACGGACACAGGACCTTTCACACGACAAAACATCCAATGAGGCCTATCTTAACGACCCACTTGTCAAGCCCTCTGGTTCTCTGAAGGGCATCAGTGACATGCTCTACCACGGCGAGACACTTCTGATAACATATTACAAGGACTGGCCGATATCTCTTCCCGTGTGTTTTGCACATCAAACAGTATTCAGATTGTGTGCTGAAGTTGATGGTATCCAGGTATACATTGCTCACGGAACTGCCGACAGGATTGCATCCCACAAGGCCTCGCAAGAATTTATTGACAGGCTTCCTGCAACAGACAAGAAGATCTCTTTATTTGACGGCGGGCGACATGAACTCCAGAATGAGCCTGACGGTGTTAAAGAAAGGCTCGCTGATGAAATCATCCAATTTGTCGAATCTCGTTTACCACCTGCCATCAGTGTGACAGAAGCCGAGCCCGCTTCTGGAACACCTTTGACTGAGGAAACACCTTCGAATAGCCAGACCCTGGCCAAACTTTGACTTTGACTTTCTACTCGAATAGCCTATAGACACTTCGTTCAATATCCAGATGTCTCTTTTTGAACTCATTATCGCGTCTTCAGGTCGAAAAAGACTCCATAACGCAGTAAGCAGAAAGCACCATCCACACTATATGAAGTAGGGGCCATGGAAATCTAATAGCCTGCAGCACCAGGCGCCTGGTCACCCTGCCTCCTGAGTCTGAGCAAAATCTCCTTGAACCTGGTCAAGTCAGTAGTACCACTACCAGTCCGAGCAATAGTCTTGCTCTGAGAGTTCTGTAATTCAACGAGATCACAGATGCGGCTCCACGTCGAACCACCAGCAAGAGAAGCTTCTAGCGACGCAACGTAGTCTGCCTCTGCATCCCTGATACAAGATATCAGCCCATAAAGGATATAATGAAAATGTAACACACTTGTTCTCCGCGATGTTTTTCTCCTTCTTTCTGGAATAGTCCTCGTAAAAGTCTTCAAGTGCACGTTCAGCCTTGGAGATGATCTCCTGGCGCTTGGCTTTGGAAGCCTCATCCCGTGCCTTTATTTCGTCTTGCTGTTTCTCTCGCCACTTTCTGTAACGCCTAGAGTGAGGAAGAGTTACGCAAAGGGACATTGAAAAAGCTACGGGCCTGATCACTTCTGGTTCTCCTTCAACCGAATGAGATAACGGTGTAGAAATGAATGCAGGAGGCTGAGGTCTCGGTGCGAAGGGTAGATGATTTTGAAACAAAGGTTGTGAAGGCGGAGACTGAAGCAGACTGACAAAAATTGACGGTGGACTGGGAAAATAAACACACCTGGACGGCTGGTACAGAGGGGACCTCGAAATCTGGAAACTCGTTCTCGAACTTTTCAAGCTCGTCATCGCCAGTCACCCTCACCGGTCTTCCAGACGGAGCCAGGGGTGTGTCGAAATCGTCAAACGAAAAACCGGCACTGTTGCTGTTGCTGATCTGATTGCCAGCTGGAGCAGAAGGAACGTCGCCAAAGCCATCTAGAGAGATGTCAGGAAAAGCGTTAGCTGCCCGCTCAAAGTCGTCGATGTCATTGCCTCCCAGAAGGTCTGCCATGGTTGTTATTGAGAAATTAGAATATAGGCGTGGATTGTTGTCACGGATCAATATGGCCAAATATCATTGGCTGCCAGCTCACTCTTTTTTTTCTTTTTTTTTATTACCAATGCCGCTGAACATTCCGGGGCTGTTTGTTCCATTCCAACTCCTTACACACTCGAGATTGGTCGTCCCAAGTCTCGTAGTAAAAGGTGCGTGCTGCTTGAGTATTTTTTTTCGAGCCAGAGCTCACCTCGGTCTGCACAGAAAGATATTCGCTGTCTTGACTTTTTATCACTCCGAAAAGCAGGCTACCGTGGCGTTGTATTTGACAAGGACAATTGTCTTGCATGTCGTTTAATTTTCTCTCTTAGTGTTATAGCTAAGCCTATCTTTAGACGGTCCCGCATAAAGACACACTGGTTCCTGAACTCGAGGTACCCAATCTTTGGTGTAGAATAATCACATCGTTTCTCATCTCCCTTAGACAGCATGGTCTGAATGTCGAAGGGTATTCGGTGAAAACAACATCGTAATTGTCAGTAATTCTGCCGGTACCTCCATCGACCCTGGTGGCATCCAAGTTGGTATCAATCAAATTGGTGGTCCCTACTTTTGTTTTTGAAACGAGTTCTTAGTCTGAATCCGTCTCCCACCACCTTCAAGTTCCTGTCCTGAGTCACAAAGTCTTCAAGCCCAGTTATTCCTGTATCAACGCCGTCCGAACCTATTTTTCCTCTCTGCAGCGGCCAATATACGATGACGAGCTAATTGTTGTCGGTGACCGATTGTTCACAGATATTGCTATGGCCAACCGCATGCGCCTGACAAACCCAAAACGTTTAATGGGTCCGTCACTTACACCCAAGTCTCGTGGTTTGTTTGGAGAAGCCTTCTCCTGTATATTCGAAAAGGCTGGGACGGTGAAAATAGAGATGGATGACGTACGACGGTACAGAGTGAAGCCGAAATTCAGGGAAAGGCGTTTCGTGCCGGGTAGAGGTCCCCTGGCGATCTGGACTACGGGTATTTGGGAAAAGGAAGCCATGGGCATGCGGTGGCTTGAAAAAAAGATACTTGAGAGTGTCAAGAAGCGGTCAACTCTCCAACTCCAGGAAGGAGAGACGGAAAGTTCGTTTATTCGAGGGACAAAATCAGAATTCAGGCGGCCGAATTCTTTGATTGGAACAATGTCGAGGTTTTTTGGCACCTGAATGGATGTAAATAGTGGTGCTTCATATGTAGGACAAGGCACAAGAATTACAAAAATGGCCAGTACTCGTCGCTGGATTCCCTCTCCTGGCCATCCCTTTCTTCAAACAATAATGGCCAAGCCGTTGCAGGCATACCGTGTTATATCCATAATTGCATTCTCAATGCTCCTCGCTTCTTGTATACTCTTAATCTTTGTAGGACTCTCGCTCCCCATTATTAAATCCATATACATCATCAGCCTTCGGTCTACTGCAGACGGACCACCTACCAGTGTAGCATCGTTACTACGATTTGGAGTCTGGGGAGTCTGTGCCTATAGGTGAATTGTCGATCACATATTGACCGATCACATTACAAATATAATATTCGTCCCCGGCAGTGGCCTCAACCAGCCCACACCGCTGGACAATAGTGGTATTTGTTTCGGTCCTCAATTGGGATATAGAGTTCCAGAGGACATTAGGACGTTGATTGGCCTGTCAGACGGTATCGTGAGCGTAGTCGAGGTTTCCCTGCGTGTAATTCTCGTATTACACCCTGTTGCAGCGGGATTAACCTTGATTACTTTCATTACATCTCTCTTCCTCGCCTCGCATGCTGTTTCCATCTTGACTCTTTTCCTCACGGTGATTGCGGGACTTCTGGGGACAGTTGTCTTCGGCATAGACCTGGCACTCGTCATTATCGCGAAGAATGAGATAAAGAATACAGGGTTTCTCGAATTTGACGTACAGTTCGGGAACGGGGTGTGGATGGTTCTTGTATCCGTTATTCTGATGTGGGTAGCGGTTGTATTGCTGTCTGCAAGGGCTTGCTACTGCTGTGGTGTTCGGTGAGCGTAAATAATGTGAGGAAGTTGGCACCTTGGACTTTTGAACCTGATATAGGGATCCGAAATCCTACTAGTGTGTAGTTGTGAAGTCATGACCAGATGACATTGGCGATAACTATCAATGTATTTCGACTATCTTCATTCCCCGACGCGCCTGCTCAGTCTCATCAAAGCTAATCCTGCCTTCTGCCCAATCCCTGATCAGTACACCGGCGATAGCGGTCCTCGAGGGCAATCCAAATAGTGATTCGCAGCTGGAGGTCCGATTAAGCGCCGCCAGTACTTCTTGTCGAGTGAACCATCGTGCATCAATTAGTTCATTGTCGAGGTCCGTACGGACGGGCTGTGTGGAATCAGCTCGGGCATAAAAGCCTACCATGAGACTGGCCGGGTATGGCTAATGGATTTATAAGGCATGTGACCAAGAGGAGATCGAAAACTTCCTTACTTACCCAAGGCTGACCAGAATGATACCGGATGTTCCAAACCCTCACGCCTGCTTCCTCCCATGTCTCACGAGAGACTGCATCTTCAAAGGACTCGCCAGGTTCTATGAACCCTGCGAGAGCTGAGTAAATCTTTCCAGGATATCTTCTCTAGAAAGATAGTCGATGAGTGTGAGGTATTTTGATATGAAACTAGGCTTACTCCACGGCCTAGAAGCACTTTGTCCTCGGTGTCATCAACAGCAATCATGATCACCACGGCATCAGTTCGGGGATGGGCATAGTTATGAAGACTCTTCCTGTAAAATGTGATGAGCAACACAGCGCATGATACATTCCATGACGCTCACCCAGAAGGGCATGGCCGTTTTCCGGTATTATCTGCCCAAGGCAGCAATGTTGAACATGAGATTTTCCATCCACCCCACATCGAATAAGTACTTGATCCGCATCCAGGACAAAACTTGTGTCGAAAGCTCCAATCCGTCATGCTCTTCGCATTCGCGAAAATTGCAGCCGTAAAATGATCCAACCCGGACAGAAGCACACGAGGTTCCGACCAAGAGAATATTTTCCTTTCCTCTGCCTGGCTGTTCTCCTTGAAAAGGTCTAACAACCCCTGATCAGTATATTGACCATCTTGAATGAAATGTGCGACCTCCATCGCAAAGTACGGTGTCCCATCTAGCTTCTTGATGGCCACTGCAGTAGACTCGGGGGACGAAAACTCGGTGGCCGGCAATGCAGTAGAAACATCAGCATTGGGATGCTTTTCGTGTACACCAAGAAACACGATAGGTCGACTCTGGGGGTAGTGGCGGGCAGCCTCAGTTGGGCTATGCCGAACATTGTTGATCTCGTTCGAAATCATGGTGCCGATTCCTTGGCCCTGACCAAAGTATGGTTGAGGTCCGAGAAGAGGTGCGAGTTCGGAAGTGGTGAGGTATCCAGGCTGTGGTCGATTGTTGGGGATATTTGGGCTGGATACGACGAGAGGCTGGCCAGCATTGAAGAGAATCCATTTACTTTGTGGAAGAGCGGTCGCTGCGTTCAGAAAATTGTGGGAGGTACGCAGCCAGGAGAGACGGTTCAGAGGCGAACCTCCGAACATATTGACAAAGCTATTGGCAACATTGAGGGAAATTTTGCTTAGCCTTCAAGAAAGTGTACATACAGTTCTGATGAACTAGTCATGTTTTTTGTAGGTGATGGAACTTGGCGAGCTATCGCATATCACATTGTTGTATGAATCTCGAAATTACATGAGGCTTTGCCGGCCCGCCTGAAGCAACACGTGTCCTATTGTCATACTGTCATACTGCGAGTTTGTCATGTTTTTGGAATTCTGAAAATCTCGATGCATTATTTATCGACCGTGTGCCCATCACTTGGCTCTCACCCCCAAACACCCATATTATTCTGCTATGGAATTTTTCATGCGAAATATTCCGACAGACCTGGACAAGTTCCAGGTTAAGGCTATCTTAGCGCAGCATTTGCATGGTCCAGACTTTTACAATAGTCAACAGAATTTCGACGTTCACCTTTTTCAACCCAGAGAGTCTGACCGCACAGGGGTTGTCATGATTCCCAGGATTGACATTGGGAAGAAATTTTGGAATGTATATGGGGCGAGCAGACCTCAACAGCTCATGTTCTTCGACAGAAATCGCATCTATTTCTCCAAGAGTACCCGACCAGCGCCCGATCCCGAAATTGTTCACGCAGTTGCTCTCGCCCCTTGGCAGGATCCGACCTGGGAGCGAGAACGGAGCGAGCGAGAGAGGGATCTTGATGAATTACGTGTGACCCTTGCTTCAATTCAGTTTGGCTGGATGTGTCGGGATGATGTTTTTTCGATTGAATCTGAGGCGCGCCAGATCGCAATTCTCTGTTTTAATGAAAAACGTCGTGAACTCCACGTTACTGTTTCGGAAGAATATGATTCCCCGACGGAATATCTAATTGCAATGCGACAATCTTCAATTTCGACAATCTCTTGTCATTTCTCCCAGCTTGATGGTCAGGTCATCTTTCTTCAGCTTGAAGTTCTTCCGAGCTTTTTTAACAGAGTTTGTGTGTGTGATTTCGATAAGCCTGAACCTTATCAGCGATTAACGACGTTTCCTCTTGTCGACAATCCTGCGGCCATCCCTTATACAGCATTTGCCTTGCGGCTTGTTCTCCTAGCCCCCCGCGGTGTTGAGAAGTTCAGCACTATCGCAGGCCTCAGCGGCCTGCATGATATCGTCAAATCGTTTCATGTGAATGTTGCGCGGCGAAACCTCTTTTCTCAGAATTCGCTTCTAAACATGTCCATGAGCATCAGACGAATCAATTCGTGGCAAGTCGCCTTCCAACTTGAGGCTTTGGTTCGGAATCTCTACGCCGATCCCAGAGAGATCGATTCCCTTGCTTTGGAGGTCAAGGAGTTGATAAAATCACATGGAAACCCCTTCACTGCCAAGCTGCTCAAGGACTTTGGCCCTCGAGCGAAACATTTCCTCAAAACTAGTCGATTATCTTCCCTCAAATCTGAATTTATATCTTTTGTTCAAGAATTTCGGTCTCGAGGCGACCTTGAGCCAGACGCACCGAACAATATCAACTTTTATTCGTCTCTTCATGTCACTGTCACACCAACATCTATGTATCTTGACGGTCCTTTCATTGAAAAATCAAACCGAGTCATCCGTCGCTACACCCCAGCTAACCAGCAAAATTTTATTCGCGTCGAATTTCGTGATGAAAACAACCTCCTATACCGACATGATAAGGATATTGATAGTGCAAAGTTTGTCAACGCGTGGATCGGACCCATTATGCGGGATGGACTTGTTATTGCAGGCCGAAAGTTTCGATTCCTTGCTTATTCTCAGTCTGCTCTGAAAGAACACTCGGTTTGGTAGGCTGATCTGACCCATCCCCGTCGTTATTTTGATCCTGACTTTTGGTCAGGTTTGTCAAGACATTCAATGATCCAAAGTATGGCATTGTCACAGCCGAAAAGATCATACAAAGCCTTGGGACTTTTCGGGGCCTCGAATACGACCTTCGTCTTGAGTATTGCCCCGCAAGGTATGGTGCCCGTATATCTCAAGCATTTTCAGCGACCGATGCCGCGGTTGTTGATGTTGACGAGATCCTTATTCGGGATGATATCACTACCCCTGATGGAAAATATACATTCACTGATGGCTGCGGTGGTATGTCAGAGGATATCGCTCGTGGGATCTGGAGCCTAGTTGGAAAGGGCCGAGATCCTAATGATTTCCCTCATGCATATCAAATACGTTTCCAGGGTTCTAAAGGCATGATCTCCGTTGATCATACATTAAATGGTTCTAACGCGTTGTCTCTCCGGCGTTCAATGATCAAATTTGACGCCCCTTCTTCTACCGAAATTGAGATCTCCCGAGCGATTGATCGGCCAACTCCCTATTATCTCAATCGTCCCCTCATCATGATTTTGGAAGGGCTTGGCATCCCATACCAAGTTTTTCAAGATTTTCAGGACCATGCTATACGCGAGACGCAAGCCGCAACACAGCGCCTGTCAGCAGCGGCGCATCTCCTTCAAATTCACGGTTTAGGACAATCATTTAGACTGCCATCTACTTTACTGAGCATCGCGAAGCTTGGCCTTGATTTCCTAGCACAAG
>Ga0153986_1000190_pt1 | contig 20220 bp, 16 predicted proteins | sample TSGA070MetaG_FD_104724 | JGI IMG/M metagenome (GOLD analysis project Ga0153986, IMG submission 104724) | Attine ant fungus gardens microbial communities from Georgia, USA - TSGA070 MetaG | ecosystem: Host-associated > Fungi > Mycelium > Unclassified | place: USA: Georgia, Alexander Wildlife... | reverse complement strand
TGCCAACAGTTGTATTAACAACAGTTTGGGTTGAACTTCTCACGGACCCTGGCCTCTTCAAATTCAACAGACGTGTCATGTCAAGAGATCATCGACTTATTGCCGTTGTTGCATTATTCACTGGTGCATTCGCCGGACGCGCTATCCTGGGAAGGCTTAGTACTGCAGGCGCTTTGGGCATAGGTACTGGATTCAGAGTACTCATCGCATTTTATTGGTTATCGGTTCCTTCAAAGATCGCTCTGTCATAGAGGAAAAGCAACAATGAAAGCTAACACCAACGACAATGGTGATGGTGTGGCTTCTCTTGATTTAGATTCGAAAAGATCGGGCATAGTCATCTCTCCCGAAGAGATGGTTTCTATTAGTCGCAAAACATACATCTAAATACTATCTCTAACTTATGCTGTGATTCCTGCTCTCCACTTTTTCACACCCATGTCGTGACTTAAAATATACACACGCCGGTTCCGTTCCGTAGTTGATCAGTGCACAGCTCGATAAAAGATCAGCATAATAGCATGCGCAGTCTGTCGGGCCTGGGTTTCTAGACCCGCGTAATTCATGTCTCCGTCCTTCATAGATGAAGTATCATTTTCCAGACGCGGTGCATTCAACCCTGTGGAATTTCCACTTGACACCCGGCGAACCTCATGGATCAGTGGATTTTACAGCAATCGTCAGCATTGCATCACCAGTATTGATTCCTTATCATGGAGCAGATATTCTTGGTTCTTTTGGTTCTTTTTTTTATATTTGGATCACCCGGAACAAATGATAAATCCTATTCGCTTCAACCTTTGATTCTGTACTTCCAAGTCCAAGATAATAAGGAAAGAAGGACACTTCAGGCGAAATTTGCATGAGTTTTCGCTCTTTCAGTACAATGAACCTTAACTCAAAATACTTGTCAGATTCCACAATACCTTCAATGTATGTCCCAAGATTGATCTCCATTTAGCCATCAGGGTATTATTTATGCAAAATCACATGACTGGAAGGGATAGCGTCATTTCGGAAGAATCAAACACTGGAAAATGCGATTGCAATAGTGCCCTCCAATTCAATTTGGTTATTTGATGTCAGAAAGGAGATTTACAAAAATAGTCAATTCAATGTCAAAGAAGAACAAATGTCAAGCTATCCCATGTGTCAAACCATGTGAGTTTCCGCCCGGAATAGTGTTCCACCGTCAGAAGTATCAATATAAAAGAGAGGTTGAGTCAACATCCTTATATCCTCATCATGCAGCTCAAGCTTGTATTTTTCTTCGCTTTTACTATCATCACCGTTCTAGGTGCTGCGACAGTTAACCAATGCATCGGCTACCTTCAAGATGTCGAGAAAAGTGTCGGGACTCTCACCGCTGGTATTGAAAATTTTAATCCTACGAATTTATGGGATGCCTGGGTTGGTGACAGTTTTATAAGGTCATGTACCGAGAACTTACGGCCTTAAACCTCAGAACATCCACATCAATGCCAGGAAAACTCAGGTGATAATCGACCAGGCAACCATCTGTGGCCAGGCAAGACTTTGATTTCCGCCTCACAAGCTGATAGTCTGATTCTGTGTTCTTAGACCATGACAGGCAACGTGTCAGAGATTCAAAGCCACAATATTCTCAACTTCATTCGTGCAACCGCCAATGTGACTACGAAAGGCCTTACATGCCTCAAAGGCCTGAAGTCGGAAATTGACCAAATCACAATTCCTGCCAGCAAGGCAATTGTCCAGGCGGATTTGGAGAGCCTCAGGTTGAGTTCTTCCCTCCTTGGGAATGTTCTGATTTCCAGGGCCCCTGTACGTCTGTTTTTGATGGAGACTGCTCACTTCTGATAACCCCCTCTTCAGCATGAACTTCTTGCCGAGGCCGTTCAGCTCAATACATTTGTTGATCAGGCCTTTGAGGAAACGATAAAAGCCTTCGCCTGAGGGATTACAAATTCTAACATTTGAAATTGATCAGTGTTTCTTTTGATCACGTTTTTCAACCAAATCCTGCAATAATGCATTCATATTAATGCATACCCTGGAGTCGGATACACTGTTACGAATGAGCTTCATTTCAGTTGCTGTGTAGCTTATCCATTTTCTTATTTGCAATTCATATAGTAGCGTTCCTTTACGTCATTAATCTTGACATATGCTTTCTGCTATATCGCCTTTGTTCGATACATTAAATTTAGTGTTATTGATTGGTTTTCAGACATCCTGTATCCAAGTCCTGGTCTTGGGGATATGGAAATTGAGGTTATTGACATAAGTAATCACTGTATCGGCTGTACTTCTAGTTCTAGCCCAGAATTTTCAGAACATTGGTGCTTAGCAGTAGTGCACTGCTGGTGAGATGGTCATTGACAGGTGACTTGACCTTCCAATGACTTGACACCAGAATGCCTGTCATGTATCCTCTCTTAACAATAAGTTGCCCTTGACAAATCATCATTGAGAAGATAGATCACAGACTTTTTATCTTTTTAAGCTGTGAAATGGAAACTGGGAACACTGAAATATGTGTGCAGGGGAATGGTGGAAAGAAAGAAAGACTTAGATGTATTATTATGTCTCACTATTCTTTATGAATATTAGAATATTAGCACAGCTGTATGCTCCTTTCACCTGTCTAGGAATAGGCTCGACTGTGTGACAAGTCCAGACAACACACATTATCAGCTGATGCATCTAAACATAGGCAAATATTATGTTATTTTGGTTATTTTGGTTGTGTTTGTCTCTTTGTTCGGTTCTGGACAATTAACCTCTCATTCCAACCACTACCACCTATTCCACCGTCTGATTCTTTCTAGGCTTGAATTGCTCCCAAAAATTGTGAATTTCAAATGGAGATGTCTCTAGGCAATGTTTCCCTCGCCAACCCAAGTGTCCTGAAGCGCTCGGCCTCCACGGCCTCGTTACCTACTCCACCAAGGACATACAAGAGATGCAAGAGTGGGTGCTCACGCGGTGATTGTGACTCCGAAAGCGATGATCTGAAAAATCAAGACTCAGTGCTCTCGAGTACAGATGAGGAAGATGCCCATTTCCAGCGGTCGCGTAAAAAACGGAGACGAGATATCTCAAAGGGTGATGACGAAGAAGAAGCGTTTTGGTTAGCAGGACCAAAGTCAGAACCACAAAGTCAGAGAGATCTTCATCAGGAATACCTCTTGGATATCAACAAGGAAGGGGCTGACGTTGTTGACCTTTCGTCTGCTGCTGCTCCGTTGTTGTATCGCAAACCTATGAAACAGTCACATTCAGAGGCTAGTAGTGGGTTGACATCTCCTCCGCCATCCAATCGCAAGCCCCCACTGCAGCCTTTGGCAACTTCACCTGTTGGCGTTCCAGAGCCTTCTGCAACTGCCGCGCCTCCTATAATGCAGCCAGTATCACCGCCCAAGACTCCGAGAAAACGGACTGGTTCACGAAGAGGCTTGAAGTTGCCGGAATTCCCAATCATCTCCGATTCACCCGATAACCCTTTCTATGTGGCTCCAGGTCCGCCTTCTCCTGGTGAAGAAAGCGAGAGCCCACATGTGGATAGTGTGAGTCCTCGTACACCTGGTACCACCCATTATGAGAAGCCCACTGTGACATATGTTTTGTGAGCTTTTCTCCTTTCATGTAAATATGAGCCGATCTGACTTCTGTTTATCTTTTCAGTCGTGGTGTGCGTCGCGAGTATCAGAATCCGCTCTACAACCACAAGGAAAATCGGCCCCTTTCGCCTCCTCCCACGTCTCTCCTTCCTATTGAGCACCCAGATTACTCGCCTGACATGACTTGTAGACCTACCATCCTTTTTCCCAATGCACCGAAAGGAAAATACTCCGTGTGTGCGAAAGAGGAATCATTAGTAGATGCGAGTACTTCAAAGAATTTGAGACGGAGCCGTCGGAAGACAAGGGTTGTTATTGGAGATAGTGATGATGAAAACAACCTTCAACGACGGAGCGAGGGAGCTGAGAGAAAAGTGTTGATCACGCCCAGGAAGCTCGACTTCGGGCTGTCGAAGAAGGCGAAGGCAGTGGATGGCAAAGGTGATACCCTCTGAAACGTTTCCCCCGAAATCTACTATGACCTTTGTTCCTCTACTCGACTTTTTGCTTCATTTTTGAAGACCCACTCTTGCTCGTTTGTTCTGGCATTCCTATATCGTTATGACCATCATTCTATGTCACTAACTACCCTCACAATCAATGTGAGACAACATACTTATCCCACCTTCTCTTTGACCTTGCAGGCCCAGTTCTTCTGGTCAATCTACAATTTCGTTTTGGACGTCACCGCTGTACTCTATGATTCTTGTTCTCTGTCTGCGATCGCCTTTGTTTAGTTCCCTCAAAGTTTTGTGATCGTTATCCATTAGAATTTGTTTTATCGCCACCTCTTCCTTCCGTCTTCTCTTGCTTTTGAACATGTAGGTTAGTTGATTTGTCGTTCAAGTAGCGTAGTTGCAAAGTCTCGTGTTCTGACTTTTGATTCTGTTATTGTCGCTCTGTCCAGTGGTTATTTGAATATAATAGATATTCATGTCTCGTGTATCTTTGAGAATGGAGTGTCATGTAGATGAGTTTTGAAAGGCAAAAATACACCATACCCTGAAGAAGTGGAATTTCTTTCTACGGTATACAGTTCCTCTCTGAGAAATATGATTGGCTTGGAATTTACATCGGAGCTATAGAAACCCCAAGGTTTCGGATGTGAGTCTATGAATTTGGTCTGTCAACGTCAACTGCGATAAGCGGGTCCCAATGGCCATTACCTATCGAGTAGTGTTTTTTTTATATAGCAGTCGCGACACCGGTGGTCAGTCTATCATCAACTTCCCAATCCGGTGAGACATTCTATCACAAAAGGTTCACGATTCGATGGAAACGATGACTACATATCTTATAATGGTTGTCTTTATCTTACAACCCCTCAAATCTCCAAGCGTCTTCTTTCCTCTTTTTCCCTGACGACTTCAGTCTCCATGACAGCCTTGATCATCTCACTGCCAAGTTTCCCCGCCTCGTCAAACCGCGGCTGGAAGAATTGCCTCGTTTCCTCAAATCTCCTCTTGTAATCTTCAAAGTTACCGAAACGAACACATTGACTCCATCCTCTCGCAGCAATGACGAACTCGAGATCGTCTGCTCTGTGCCAATGATCGTAGATCGCCGAATGGAGTGCACTTTCCAAGAGCGTAAGTGACTGGAACAAGTGTTCCGCTACGCCCAGGAAAAGTCGAAATAGGGGTGTAGCCGCAAGATCAAGGTGCACGTATGGATTGATTCCAAGATGCGCCCAGCAATCCACCATGGCTAATAGAGAAAGATGAGAATTTGGGCGATAATTGGATGGTGGCATGAGTGTGAAAGATGCTGAGGAATCAATAGAGGATTTTGGGACCGTGGTTGTGCAACTTGGGTGTTTGCCCAAACTGAATTTGTCGAGAATAGACGCTGAGAGCAGGATGGGTTTCCGCTCTGTCGGTGAAGGGGGCCGTGAGGGATTCGAAAGGGGAGTCGTTGAACCGTTTTCCCAGTCATCTTTTTCTTTTTCTATAATCGTTCCTCCTCGCCCAAACACAGTACGTCTCGCCCATTGAACGCGCTCTTTGAATTTTGCTTTATCTTCCAATGAGCCACTACCGCCCCTCAACATCAATTTGAACAGCTCTGAGGCACTTTTGGCATATTGATGGATTTGAGTACGGGCGCTGGGATTCAGGATTGCGAGACCTGCATAGACATGCCAAGCATTCGAGTAGATTCTAAGCGTGAGGTTGACTTTTGCAGTCTCGATTCCACCGACGTAGAGGCCTTGTTCCCATGGGTATGCTTCTGTGGAGGCCCAAGCAGTTCCCATACTGATCACAGGACGGGACCGAATGGAAGGATAATCTGACGTCAATCATGGTCAGTGTACTGGGAGTTGTCAGGGATATTTCACCTGAGGAAGGCGACATGGGTAACTGCCTGAGTATTGGCTGTTACAGAATCGTGTTCGTCAAAGCTAAGGTAAACAAAGCGAGAATGAAATGGGCACAGGATATTCTCCACGAGAGTAAGGGCATCTTTGCTGGCCCTATGCTGAATGAGGACCTGAGTAAATTAATTAGTTCCTGGGCTGAACACAGAGGGGACCATAGTACGAGAGGTTGCCCAAGCGGGCTCACAGTTGGCCCGTGTAACGAATGACAAGAGAGGATGTGGACATCTTTTGGGAGATGCGCCTCAAAGGCCGCTTTTTCAGGGGCCTTGACAGATGTCTGGCCAGCAACGATTGCATTCACTTTCGTGGCTGACATTGAAGTCAGTTGATACCTAAAGCCTCGTCTGCTCCAGTACGCACAAGGACCGTATTGCGCAACAACGCGTTCAATGAACTCTGCTTCTACAGAATAGATGATATAGTCAGACGACCTTGAAATTGCATATCCATCCTTCTGAGGGTAAACTCCTGGCGTGTCTGTTGACAAACAGCATGGTAGAGTGGGCCTTGAAACCAGAAAGCAAGGATAGAAGCGTACCGGAAAAGTCAATTTTGAGTTTCTCATATTTTTCTGGCAGGTCACAAACCAAGATCCTAGGTCCCCACAAGTAGGTCAGTGCTGATCAACACAACGAGAATACACAGACTTCTTCCAACCAGCTTGGCTCAAGAGCTTTGCGTACATAGAGCCCATAGCACCCATTCCAATGAGACCAATAGTGGGCTGGGCATGTACAGGGGCGTCGGGGGTGACATTGGCATCCACGTTGATTGGTAATGTGAATGGTTCATTATTCTGCATTCCCTGATCAGCCATTCAGGCGTTTACTAGAATTTTGGATGATCTTTGTTTCATGGAAGCCAAGGTGCAACATACCTTGATAGTGAAGGAAGAGTGGCTCCTGATAACTGGCACTGGATAACTTCCTGTAGTCTAGGGTAACCCCCGAATGCTCCATGCCATAAGGTTGTCATGATCTGGCAAGGCCCTAAGTATCAATTTATATACTATATCTGGGATTTTCTTTACTTGATTGCACTACATTCCTAGATTCTGTACGGAAGCTACTTGTGCAATGAACGAGGCATATAAAAAAGCTGACAGGCGATTTTTTGTGATATCAGCTACAGCAAGCACAGACAAATACGCCTGATCGTTTTCCCTCTCATCATGGCCTCGTCGTATGTCATCCGTCATATTATAAAACACTCAAAGTCGAATAGAGCCACACAGAAAATCTCAAAAGACATCCTGGGCAGACGATGTCGACGACCTTGGTACGTATGCATTTCGACCTTCACACACACATGATCGATTGATAAATTTGTGACATAGATAAAAAGGACGTCCCTCAAATTGAAGAACATGTCGATGAAAATGGAATTCGCACTACAATAGAGTATACAGAGAACGAAGAGGGAAAACGAATAAAAGTGTGTCATTTGCGAGGGCTTTGAGCGTCATGTTAAATGGGTCAAACGTTGTCTCGCTTCTTCAGATCATCCGTCGCATAAGACGAACGCTCCAGAAATCTGTAGTTGAACATGCCGTTGCGGAGCGTCAGAAATGGGCTAAATTTGGTCAAGAACGGGGTAATAAGCCAGGGCCCGACCGCGCTACGACCACCGTCGGTGAAAACATCATCTTGAAGCTGAGCGCAGGAAACAAGGTCTGTGACATCTGCTCTTGATTGCAATTTGAAACTCATAGATACTCTAGCAACCAGAACAAGAGCATCAACAAGAGGAAGCTCATAAGATCAAAAAGGGTGGAGGCAAGGTCGTTTGTCGTATATGCAAGGGACAGCACTTCACAGCGAAGTGTGACCACAAGGACAAATTGCTCAGCATCACTCCGGACACTGACCTTGGTGGCCCAGACGATGACCTCAGAACCCGTCCAGACGCAACTCCCGCACCTCTGCCCACGACGAGTAACAAGTATGTTCCCCCATCCATGCGGGCAGGTGCCCGCGGGGCGGGTGAATCAATGCGGGGAACTGGGTCTCGCGATGACCTACCAACATTACGTGTTACAAATATCTCAGAAGACACCGGCGAGAGCGATTTGCGTGAGCTCTTTGGTAATTTTGGTTATGTTGTGCGTGTGTACGTGGGCAGAGATCGTGAGACTGGTGTTGGAAAGGGCTTTGCATTTGTCAGTTTTGATAACAAGGCCGATGCACAAAGGGCAATGGAGAAGGTGCATGGAAGAGGTTATGATAATCTCATTCTGAATGTCCAGTGGAGTCGTGAGTGGTCTTGTTACCAACTGAAACACGTTTACTCATGGTTCTGTAACAGAACCGCGACCAGAGGCTCGATAGACGAATGTCATGCCTATTGTCAAGTTTATCTCGTTACCTTACCGATTTACATGCCAGGATGTACCCATAGCTCGACTGTCAGTTCAACTGAGTTTCCGATTATTAATGGGGTACCTTGTTGTTTCTTGCAGTCTTTCGCAATGGGAAGTCATAGTGATAAAAGATCACTGGGAAAAAGATCTCGAGTCAATTATGGGAACCCTTTGAAAGATTCATCATAATCTTGTCTTCTTGCATAGATGCCATCACAAGTTGTGAATCATGATGGTGATTCTGGCCACCTCGAGGGTTTCACACAGCCATCTATTGTTTGAGATGAAACAGATGGCCTGCAGTTGCGGCAACATTGTATCTGTGAGGGACATATTCTGCTGCTAAAGTTGGAGTTGAATCCCATGAACACTCCAACACGATTCTGTTGCAGGACCACCTGCACATGTTTGGCATTGCCTCTACTCCTGTTTGATCACTCTTACAGCACTACAGCAATCTACATCACTTCTCTTCAACAACCGGGAGAAATAAAGTCTGATGTGGGCGGCTGTAATCAGGCTCCGTGTTACATAGTATCTGTCCATCATCTATTGATCATCATGATGTAATGCATGCTTGGTTTAGAAGACAGATTGTATGGAGAGATGACTTTTTACAGGAAGGTGTTTCTTGAATAAAACAATCATTTCTGTCTTGTTGTTTCTTCTATCTCTCTTTCTGAGTTCGTGATTGATCCAATACAATAGAATTTGGTGATGGACCATCAACAGGTTCTTCTGGCTCAGCTGCTGTGATATTTCCTTGCTGCAATTTTTAGATCTGACACCAGTATCATGATTTGCTGTTCGGGCTTTATATATATGCCAGTGGTCTCTTCTGAATTCCAGTTTGAAGGAACGCAAAGACACCGCGCATCGAAAATCCCAGTATCATTTCATCCCCTCACCCCACAGCTCTTCAATGTCTCTTGTCTGTCGTCTCTTCTCTTTTCTCTCTCTCTCTCACTCACGCTTAGGTGTGCTCATCACACCATGTTCTCTATAGATGAACACAAATGACCAGCAACCTCAAGCCAAACAAAGCATGAGACTAACCGGTGGAAACCTCAACGTGAAGAACATACCCATAGATGAGGATGGCAGAGACTGGAGCAACGGTCTCTGTGATTTCTCGAAAGCCTGTAAGTCTCTTAATGCTATAAAACTACATTCCCCGCCTCATATAAGCCTCGCTACACCGATACTTTTCGAAATTCAGGCCTATGTGCCTGTTGCTGCCCTTGTGTCATCTATGCTAAAAACAAACGTCGCTACGACCACATGAGCACCAAGGGCACTCCAGATCCAGATCATGGAGGAGGTTGTTGCTCTTGTGACTGTATGATGTTCAACCTCGTTGCTTGGTTAGGCGTGAGCTGGGTCCTCCAGGTGAGTTCAAACCTGGTGAATGTTGCGCTTGATTTTGAACGGTGATCTTAGTGTATGCAACGCGGTTACGTCCGCAGAAGGTACAATATCAAGGGTAGTCAATCCGGTGACTGCCTCACCTCTCTCTGCTGCATGCCTTGCGGATTGGCTCAGGAATTCCAAGAGTTGGAGTTGGAGGAGGAGAGTTATACTTCATCTGCACCATTTGCATTGACACCTCGTCCTTAGCATCTGAAAACGCAGAGATAGAAATGCCAGCTCACGACGAAATTCAACTATTTCGAATGCTCTAGTAGAAATTTTATTGATTCCCAAAATTGATTTTTATATCATAGCTCTGAATTAATATGAATCTTGAAACCTCTTTTTAGATTGATACCGACATACTACTTGAGCATCTTAGCTTGGCGCCAAATCTCCATTGACAGTACAGACTATTTGGAACACGAACGATCAAAAGAAATCCTGATGAGGATATTAATTCAACTCCAGAGCTGAAATAAAATCAAAAAAGTCAAATGCCGGTCTCAACGGAGAGACAGTGATCAGACAGGAATAGCAAGCAATGGACCACAGATAGCCCAGGAAATGAAGAGGGCAAGTATGGCACTTCGAACGACAATCTCCCACTGGCCACGTATGATGACAGGGTCTAGCACTCGCGTGATTGGAACAGCAAACGCCGGAACCGCGTTCACAATCCGAAAACGTCTCCTGACTTTTCTTGACACATTAGACTCATTTGTCGACGACGAAAAGACGTTGGGCGAGGAAGCAGCATGAGATGAGCGTTCTTGAGCAGGTGTTTCCGAGCTCTGCACACCTCCCAACAAGGCTGGCCCTAATGCACTGCTCTGATTGACACCCCATTTCTTGTAGCTGCATCGTGCCTGGATACGACTGATGATGACCAAGAACCATTCCCATCTGCGCGGCCCTTGGTCATCCTCACTCAACTGGGGTTCATCTTGGCCTTGGCTTTCATCTCGATGATCAACGTGGTCAGAGTCTCTTGACGACTTGGCTGGAATGGGTGGGAGGCCATCAAAATCAAACTCAGCGATGGGTTGCCTGTGAGCTACTTCGTATTTGAGCTTCTCCACGTCTTCCATAGCACGAAGTCGATACGAATAGGCATTCATCAAATGCATCTCTTCGCTGTCCCAGTATCCCGATATATCAGTTGTCGCAGGTGAACAGAAAGGGGCTATAAAGGTAGCTGTTGGCGCATACGAAGCAGAAGGAACTCCGGCTGATTCACTTTGACGTTCGCCTTCCCAATATAACTGTCGTTGATGCAGCCATTCAGCATCATTTTCTGGATTGGAACAGTATTCAGAGAGAATGGGACATGTTGAAGGTCCTTCAATGGGATTCATCTCTATCATCCCCGAGAACGTTGCTGGATTTTCATAATAATTCGTAGCGTCAGCGAAACTTGTGGCAAATCCGAGAGGCGATAGATGCCTTGGTTCGTCGTGAGCAAAAACTTTATGAGGATGACGCGGGGTTGGGATGGGTTTAGAAACGAGATTCTGGTTGATATTTTTGGTCTTGACTGCCGCAGGGGGTCTCGTAAGTTCGAATTTGCGGAGCTGCCTCACATCGCCAAAAATGTATACCGCAAGACAGACTCCGTGAAGGGCAGAGAGAAGGATCGTCAAACCAATTAGCATCCCAGGAAGTGCAGTCAGCCTTTGCCAACGTGAATTCCCTTCCAGAAAATTTACCGCTATGGGAGGTATGAATCCAAAGGTGACAGCAACGGTGCCAGCAATGATACCACAGAGAGCACGACGGTTACCAACGTTAGTCATTTGACTCTGTATGAATCGTCTGAGACTCTGCTCCAGCATCTGCCGAATTTCCTTCTCGGCATCATAGAAAACGACGGGGTCCGGATGGTGATCTTGATTGTGAAGAAAGGCGAGGGCTGAAAGGGGGAGGTTGAGTTCATACGTGACTCTGGGAGCGAAGAAGGTTTGTTTGGCGCGAGAATAAAATATGGTGAGACGAGATGCAGTCGTGGAAGCGAAAGCAGCATCATCGGGGGAATTGCACTGCTTCTGCCATGCGGCGTAGCGGGTACGATAATCTCGGAGCCAAAGAATGAAATAACTGAGAATCGATTTAATAAGCATTAAATGACATATTTTTTTAGGAGTGCGTACAGATTCTCCGGGCACAGTTCGACATACAATAACCATTCCTCAAAGTCCTTCAGACCAAGAGGCGGAAGATGCCTCCGGTCGAGTACATCGTCGAGACAGACATTAAAAAGAGGAGTCACACTGAAAGAACGGACCTTGCCAATGGCAGGGGGAGGGTGGCAGAGCCGGTAAGGCAAAGTGAGCAACGACCTGAGAGATAGCTTGACAGTGACAGGCTGTGTTTGAGTGGGAACCATCACTGCGAGCGAGATGTAATCTATTGAAGTTAGGCCTTATTAGAGACTATGAGATTGGGCCTCCATAAGCACTCACCCCAAACTCCCTCTTTCTTTTTTTTGGAAGATATTACTATTCAACAACCATCCAAGACAATTCTTTTTATGTGGTCGATGCTCTCAATAGACGGATGACTGTCAGATAACTCACTTATGGACTCACTATGCATCATGATTACATAACCATGGGAAATCATGTCAAAGGACTGGGAGGGGAGTCGAGGAGATCTTTTATTTGTATTCCACAGGGACTGAAGGATTCCTACACATTGTAGTTCAATAGCAGGTTTCAAAAAAACTCCTAGGCTGATGATTTCGTAACAATGATACGGGAGAGTATTGCCAATCCAGGAGTGTGGAGAAATTGTTTGATGGATGTCCGACTCTATTTTGATGACAAAAGTTTCCGACAATTACAGAAACACCAAATGCAGAATAACATTCCTGTATACTGGTTCTGATCTCTGATGTAGGTTCATCACCTTAAAATTAGATGCCCCCAGTCATTTATACAACCAGAAATTCGTCTTCATCCTTTCACAAATACCCTACGGAAGTGACAACTTTGGACTGGTCTCCTGGATTTTTGGTGAGATTGACGTCTCCACCATGTTCTTGAGGTGGGGAAGGAGGGAGTCTGCAAGGATCATCGCATCCTTTCGTTTACTCTTGAGACACGCAGCGATGACCATTGCGCAGCATGGGTAATCATTTCTGACATGCCCGAGTTTGTAGACATTAAAAAGGCGCGTTATAGTGATGATGAACCCAATCGATTGTTTGTTGTATGTCGCACTGAGCAATTCACGGGCACCATCCATTGTCAGAGGCACGTTGTATTTTCCAAAATCACCGAATAATTCCAAGGCATATTCTGGTTTATCAAGGTATAGGCATCGCCCTGACAGAGAAAGATCAGCAAAATGAGAGAAACCAGTGTTTGGAGGCGTACTTATGAAGGCATGGGAGAAAGTACTGTCAAATTTGAGACCCATGTCCCTCCAGAGAGGGATCATTTGCATGACCTTTCTCAGCTGCTCTTCGGTCTGACAAAGGGCCAAGGTACGAATCCAGGTTGCTTTTCTGATAGCAGGATGACAAATATCCGGCTTGTGACCGAGTCGGGGTTTCATGAACTCAGTATTCTGGTTGAAAAGGTGGACTTTATGGTCTGCATCTCGTGCATACACCGATATTCTCCTATTTTTTTTCCGTCGGTCAGCAGCTGCTTGCGCAGGTTGAGGCTCAGGTCGAGGAGCAGATTTGACGGCAACATCTTGGACATCTTGGACATCTTGGACATGCTTTGGCTGGGCCTCTGCGCCCTCCAACGCTGTCGATAGCGGTTGCCTGTCCTGTTCCACCGGATTTAATTTGACCTTTTCTGATGCGTCTGGCTGTGGTTTCTCTGGGACTGATTTTCTCCTGAAAAGTCTACCAATCCATGAGTCCTGTGCTGATCGACAAAATGTTAATCCTGAAAAAGTCACAATTCAGAGATAATTTACTGCAAGCGGTCGTGTTTATTTTCCTTGTTGAGCCTGAAGCAATACTTCTGTTGCAGGTCGAGTGTAAAGCTTGACGGGCCAGAGGACTGGCCATGATGAGCAACGCCGACCACGTCGAAATTCAAAAAACTTGAACACGTGACCCCGTACTTAGTCAAGGTCAAAAGAATTTAAACACTCCCTATTGAACGTGGTCACCTGGGATTCAAATTGGCAAAGGCGAATAAAACTATGTGAGTCTCAGAAATCAGCAACTAGGAGTGTTGGGTCAGTCGTACGACGCTCAGTCAAGACTGATAAAAGAGACCAATATGGGACGACAGAATGTTAACACTGAAACATGCTATGCAGGCTCACACTCGCACGAGGCTCATATTTCAACAGGAGAAGGGAATGACTTGACATATCTGCCATTGTCTGCAGTGCACATTGCTTATCTGTTATCTAATATAGTTTTATTATCTGCTCTTATCTGGACGGGCCTCGGGAAACTTTTGTGGAGACCCGACCTACAACCACCTGATTAAAGCTGCTTGTAACTGCAGAGCTTGATAGTCAACTTGCCTGTTTCAGCCACGGCTTGTGGATCATAGGGCCCAGTAAAGCAAACAATCTTTTTAAAAGAACGTCGCGAGGTTGTGTTCTCCAGGAATTAACGAGTCGCACGAACTGGATGATTTTCATTTTCTTATCTGCCTATATCCTTCACTCTGTTTCTGGCAGCCCAGAATCCTGTTTTGATAATCAACGGTCTGATAAAGGTATATCACACCTCGATCAAAATGCATACTTGTCGATCCTTATACATTCTTATGATCACCTCGTCCGTGATGTTCCTGCATTGGCATGACTCGTTAAACGAAGCAGTCACCAATTTCTGGGAACAATAATTCATCTCGAACTCCCACTTGTGGTTGGGACACATCTGAATGCATCAAAATTACTTGAATCAGGAGTAGCCGGGACAGATATATTATGATGGTAACAATCAGGATTTCCTCTTTCAGTACAGGTTCAGTGGTGGTTATTTACGCCTGATAGCCCTTGATAAGACTGGCGCGGCGTTGATGAAGATTACGTTGGAAACATTAGTCTCCCTCTCAAGTTCTCAGCCAAATGAGCTCTTGACGACTCAACATAACCATGGTCAAAAGGACAAATATTCTGAGCCTGACTGGCATGAATTGAAAGGTAGGAAAACTAATTCTGTTCTGTTACTTTTCTTCGCTTACCGCAAGACAACATAGTCGTTATCAATTTCTGACTAGGAACTTGCACGGCACTGATAAGAGGTCTGGTGTAAGGACATGCTTATCGGACGATAGCAAGAACTAATTGCTTAATCAGCAGGATATGTTGTGTCGAGACGGGACCTTTTCGGTGATAGAATATCAGGGACATTCAATACTGAATGGTATATAGAGCTGACACAAGGGTATTCAAAAATTTCGTTTACCTAGCCCTTCCACAGAATTTCTATTCCATTCCTAGTTGACATGGTCAACGTCACATTCGATACGTGTAATTCGAAAATCATCTTATATCTTCGCCATGGATTAACCTTGATTTTATCTAGCACAACAGCTCGTCTATACGGATCCCAACACTGGGCAGCGCATCACTTATGGATTGGGTGATATTGTATGGGTATTAACGTCCACTGCTCTTGTGTGGATCATGATTCCTGGCGTCGGATTCTTCTATTCTGGTTTGCTGCGTAGAAAAAATGCCTTGTCAATGATTTTCGTCAGTATACTTGGTACAGGAGTAGTTTCGTTCCAAGTAAGTGCTGGTCCTCTTCTTTCGCCTATCCATTATTGATACTCAAAATGTAATACCAGTGGTTCTTTTGGGGATACTCACTTGCCTTTTCTGACAACGCAAGTCGCTACATCGGCACCCTTCGTATGTCATTTTTTCCAGGATAGATCAGCCCCCTCACACATAGGCAATAGGATACTTTTGTCTCAAAGGCGTTCTTGGTCAACCATCTATTGGTAGCCCACGCATCCCTGGTCTAATGTTTGCAATCTACCAGTCTATGTTCGCTGCTATCACGTATGTGTTTGACCATATACATTTTCATCTGGCATCTCACCATTTGACAGCGCTGTCCTCGCCGTTGGTGCGACTGCGGAGCGTGGACGTCTTGGCCCTCTCCTTGTTTTCATTTTCATTTGGTCTACTCTTGTATATGATCCTGTTGCATGTTGGACATGGAATCCCAATGGCTGGTCATTCATATTGGGTGGTCTCGATTTTGCCGGAGGTACCCCTGTTCATATTGTCTCTGGGACTGCTGCTCTCGCCATCACCGTCTACTTGGGAAAACGCCGTGACTGTGGCGTTGAGCGACTGGCCTATAAGCCTCACAATACCACATATGTCGTGATTGGCACCGTTTTCCTCTGGTTCGGTTGGTTTGGCTTTAATGGTGGTTCCGCCCTTGCTGCGAATTTCAGGGCCATTCAAGCTTGCGTCATTACTAACCTCGCTGCTTCCTGTGGTGGGTTGACTTGGATGCTCTGGGTAAGCTCATTTTGCCCAGCTTGAACCCTCAGATAGATAGACGTTTTTTTAGGACTATCGCATTGAAAGGAAGTGGTCTGCAATTAGTTTTTGTTCTGGGGCTATCGCAGGCTTGGTAGCCATTACCCCTGCCTCGGGTTTCGTTGGTTCTCGTGAGCCCTTTGTCTTGGTCTATGAGTATAGTTTGGTATCTTATAATTGATCAGCCGCTGCCGTCCTCTTTGGTATTCTTGCTGGAACCATTTGTAATTTTGCAACGCAGCTCAAATTTATCTTCGGCTACGACGACACTCTCGATGTGAGTGTTTTACCCTTTTTGTTTGAGCGACAGCTTATCGCCGACCCTCTAGATATTTGCATCTCACACTGTCGGCGGTGTAGTCGGTAATATTCTCACAGCCTTCTTTGCCCAGGCAAGCGTTGCTGGAGCGGACGGTATGACTGTGATTCCTGGAGGTTGGCTTGATCATAACTGGGTGCAACTTGGTATCCAAGTTGCAGAATCCTGTGCTGGAATAGCTTATTCATTTGTCATGACGGTACGTCAGTTTTCTTCATCATGACAATCTAATTCTCTGTGAAATAGAGTATCATTCTTTGGTCCATGCATTTAATCCCCTGTCTTCGTCTTCGTGCTTCTGAGGAAGCTGAAATTCTGGGCATCGACGAGGCAGAGATGGGTGAATTCGCGTACGACTATGTTGAATCCGAGCGAGAAACCAGTCCTATTACCAAATCCACGAACGACAACGAAAATATCATCCAGGAGCACGACCAACATAAATCAGGCTCAAGTATAGTTGAGGGGAAGCCTGTGTGCTCTGCGTCCTAGTTCTTATTTATCATATTTAGACTTGTTCCTTCGTATCCTAGTATTAGATGTATTTCCTCTCGACTCTCAAGGTTCTAGATCCAGATCTTTCACTGAGGCATTGAATTTTATAATAAATGCAATGCAGCATCGCATTGATTCAGAGATTTTACAGAGATTTTAAATGTAACTGAGACGAATGATCACTGGTTACGTAGACGCAATGAATAGAAATAGGCTCGTGCTGAGGAATAAGCTGGGCACGTATTGTTATGTTTTCTTCTTTGATTCTGGTTGCATACTACATCAGGAAAGGATCAGAATAATGATCTAATTTGTTATATTTTAATTGTGATAAGTGGAAAACAATCAGTTTGATAACAAGTAGAATAAGAATACCTATCCCCTTATTGAATAAATAAGATGAGTGATCTTTGTCTATCTTCTTACCACCACCATCTTCCCTCAGATTTCCCTGGGGGGCTCATACTTTACCAAGCCTCTAACACTAACATTGTTGTCATTCACCTTCCAATGTTTATCAGACTGTCCTTCAGGGTAGCATGTTGTTTTTCTTCTGCTAAGATCTCTTGAAGCAATGTGCTTTGAAGTCCATGAAAATGGAACTAGGCTGCATTCTTGTATGTGCTCAATCAACTCTTCAAACCAATATGGTAGTACTATTTACCCTTGATCTCTGATATACTGGATGGAGTAGGGAGTTGACAAAGAATATTCTAAATCTCTTTTTATTCTATTGTGTCATCATTCCCCTTTATTCCCCATCTTGGGCTTGACATCATTTTATTTCATCTTTCAGCACATTGTGGCAATGTATACAGAGGTATCCAAGATGTTTCTATTTCCTAGTAAATAGGTACATTGTCTAGTATCTAAAGTGCCTCCCTATAACCTCTCCAACTGAGTTATTTTTCATGCCTGGATCTCAGTCCAGCACCTTGTCTCAGTATCCTTGTAAGGATCAAACTTAGTTGCAACAACTCAGACACAAACCCAACTCAATGTTGTGGTACAAAGAGAACTCATTAAGAGCCTCTACTTGTCAGAATAGCCAACTCCAAGCCAGAATTAAGCCAACTGCTCTTTATTAGCATTAGACAAAGAGAACTTGTTAAGAGTTCCCATTGGATTGGTCTATCTACTTATACAAGTTCCACTTGGTCTGTGCACTAGTTACCCATGCTCTCATGTGACCTTGTGACCTTGTGACTCATGATATGTGACATGTGACATGTAATGTGTGACTCATGACTTGTCTTGTGTGATGTGACCATGACTCCTTTGTGTGACATCACATTAGTGTGACCTATTGTCCTGCAATTCCAAACTAGAAAAGAAAAGAAAATGAAATATAAATATAAGTATTTGACTTAGCCATGGTGGTTAGTCAATAGTTCAAAGAGGTGGTTTATGACACTGCTGGATTGTGCTGTCTACTTATACTAATTACATCTGATGTTATGGAAACTCTGGAATCACCAGAGCTGTTAATATTGGACTAACAGTAGCTTGACTATCTTTGGGGCTTTGAAGAAGAAAAGTTGACATCATTCCATCCTACTCTCTTAAAGAATATCTCACACATCAGGCACTTGTATAGATGGCTAGGTTTATTCACCTAAAGAATATCTACATTATCTCTATTAGTACAATTAATGTAAATAATAACATGATGCTTTCTTATCTCAGACATCAGGCACTCACTATAAGGATCTGTCAGCAAAGTGCCTCAAGGTCCCACTCGATGTCAGAGTAGACAAGAAGAACTCATTAGAGTTCTCATTTATTTGGTCTATCTACTTATATATAATCCTACTGGTCTGTGCACTACTTTCCCACACCTTTATGTGACATGACCTAATGTGACCTTGTTACTCCTTATGTCACATAGTGTGATATGTTTCCCACGCTATAAATAGAACAGAAAATAAATATCGACTTAGCTGTGATAGCTAGTCAATGGTCTGAACTAGCAGTTCATGACACTTATGTAGATAGCTGAGAGAGAAAGCTACCTAATGTTATGACTCTGAGCCCTAACCAGATCTAACTGTGATAGGAACCTAAGACAACCTTGTATTCTCTCCTTGTCATAAATGCTCTGGACACAATTGAAGAACTATATAACATGTACTCAGAAAAAGAGACAACCCCATGGATCATGGAGATAGCAGACAATGGACTTGGGTATAATTCAGACTTAGAGAACTGGCTGGCTGACCTGTACCTTGAATCGTAAAATAGTTTCTTGACAGTTTGACATAGGACATTAGATGGGATCAGTAGACAAGTCATAAAGTATCTGCAAGAGATACTTAGTCATATGGCACACAGACCAGGCACACAATGTATAATTAGTAGGCATGAATTGAGCGGGAACTCTATTGAGTTCTCTTGGTACCACCATCTTGAGTGTGTCACCCTGTGACATCCTCTGTTGTCTCCATAACAAGTCATCAACCTACACCTGTAAATTAATATTTGGCATCTACTTAATTAGTAGCCTATCCTAAATTGCCTTCCTGGTTTTATGTTAGGTGACCTGGCCAATGAGCAGCCATCTGGTGCCCAGAAAGGACTTAGAGAGAGATAAAAGAATTGGGGGGTTTGCCACTCATCAACCAGGAAAGATCAATGAGAACTTGACTGTTATAAACCGACTAGACCCCATACAAGAACTGTACGATATGTATTTGGAGGAGGAGGGTACTCCAAGGATTGTAGGAATAGAAGATAATGGACTGGACTTTGTCTCGGATGTAGAAGGGCTGGCCGATGTCATGAATCGCCCCTCCAGGTATTTGACTAGCTGCAATGGCTAAGTCAATATTTATTTTTCTTTTATTTTTATTTTCATTTATTTTATAAAAGAGTCGTGGCCTAATGACAAGATAACTCAATACTGATGCAACAGTCACACACATGGACAAACGTCAGTAAATAGATAGTCTTGTATATAAGTAGGGCACAATACAGCAAGGACTCTTATCGAGTTTTCTTTGTCAATCGCTGATAAAGGGGACAGTTGGCTTTATTCCAGTCACTGGAGTTAGCTGACACGACACTAGAACTCGATATCCACTACAGCGACCTCGCTCCTCGCGACTTCGCTAACTCTTATCTAAATCGGCGATCATCGCGATCGTCGTACGTCCACTCAATTGACAACTCGGCC
>Ga0153986_1000189_pt1 | contig 20324 bp, 21 predicted proteins | sample TSGA070MetaG_FD_104724 | JGI IMG/M metagenome (GOLD analysis project Ga0153986, IMG submission 104724) | Attine ant fungus gardens microbial communities from Georgia, USA - TSGA070 MetaG | ecosystem: Host-associated > Fungi > Mycelium > Unclassified | place: USA: Georgia, Alexander Wildlife... | reverse complement strand
TGTGTCGAAGCACAAGATTCAAAATGTCTATCTTTGCCCCATCGGCATCGGTAGCCCATAGTCATATTGCTAGAGTGTTCTTCCCATCATAATACAAGATGCCTTGTGCTGACGCGTGTATGTTATCCATTAGCACCCATCAATTAGAGTGCTCACGGACTGGGAACTCTTTTGGAAGTCCAATGTGGTTGACTGATGAAGATTGGGGGCTACCCTTGCTACGAGTTGAAACACATTATATCGTCCAAATTGATATCAATCGCATAAAGCTGATGTGATGAGGATTTTACCCTCGGATCAGTTGCGCTGAACACACACTTTGTAATGGTTGAGTTGGTGAAAGTGAATTCAATCGGGTAGTCCACTCCGTAGGGTACTTTCAGGTCAAAGATGGTCCTAGTTTGAGATCGTAAGACTGCCGGCGACGGGGCCATTGAAGATGATGATGATGATGGTGATACCTGTCAAAGGCTTGGGGACACCTTCAGTAGGCTTACCATGTATCCAATTCGAATCATCATATCCTGGTAAGTGCTAGCCTACGATATGCTTATCGGAATGAGTATGTGAGAAGGAAACTGGCATACCGCATACAATCCACTCTTATTTAGGGGTCCGCGAGGGCGGTCCGCATACTATCTTGATAGTGACTCGCTAGCTTCCAAGTGATGATTTTCATGTCTGGGCTTCCCTCAAAAGAATAGTTCAATACGGGGAATTTTGAACCAATCGCTGGCACCGGCCCGGTTCTGCTCAATTCCCATGTGGTCCAGTGACACAGTGCGAACCAACCCTGAGGGTTGAAGGACAATTGACCGTTTGACTATACATATCATGCGGACCGGAGCCTGTCCAAGATCTAATGAAACTGTTATCGAGCCACATCGAGTATGCAAATGCAAGACTACCATTCATATTTGCGTAAGAGCCCGTCTCTTGTCCTGTTGCAGTGAATTGGGCGTGCCAGAGCATATTTCCAGTGTGGTAACCGTATGGACTCAAGAAAAGAACTTGAGGGGTACTCCAGGTCCATTCATTGAAGGTTTCCTCGAAATCGGCAACCGTCCACTTCTCATCGGAATAACCGGGAGTGATTTCAGGAAGACTATCCGAGACTTTCTATGAACAAAGTTCAGCCTGATTGACTGGAGCTATAAGAGGTGAGGGCGAGCCCATATTAATGAATCGAGATCGGGTAAGCTCACGTCGGGAAGATGGGGTGTGCGAGAAGCCACGAGGGTATCGTATGTTGTTCTCTTTGATCTGAGTCTACACGGTGCGAGATGAAGCAACAGGAGCAATTATTCCGCTCAGGGCTAGTCTATCGCTCGAAATAGAAACAGTAAGCAGTCGATAGCCACCTTTCACGACGATCGAAGTCTTGGTACTGTAGGAAGCAAAGCGTCCCTGTCCCGGGGGATGAAGGACCCAGAATTGATATGCAGTAAAGCGATCTACGGTGTCAAAGTCCCCGTGAAAGATAATTTTAAGACTAACTCACCAGGAATGAGAACTAGAGTTTCGGACCAATCAAAACCACAGCTTGGCCAGTAGTCGTATACTGTATAATTGCGCCGTTGGCCAACACTCGTTGCCTGATGCTCCCAGAAACCGAAACAATCTTAGCAATCGGTTTGGTTCCCGAGGTCCCTGCAGGGAGGGTGAATGCAGTTTCATGTAACCCTCTCCGCTGTCCCCGTAGTAAAAAAAAACATTATCTTGTACTTCAATGGTCGCCCTGCAAAAATGACCTGACCCTCCACTTATCATGTAAATATCTCGCCAACCGAGTACAATAATGTCGTTGAACCTGCAACATAATCTACGACGTGGATCTTGGAGTCCCTGCCATTGAGGATCAAGGAATCACCCAAAGTCGGGATCTCAATGGTTCCAGCACTCATTGGCACGGTCAGCTTATATCTTTGTATGCCAACCGAGGATACCTCTGCCTGCCTGCCTTCATTCAATCAGCTTCTGAGCCTGGGGTCTCGTGGGAGTAGGCACCTAACAATGTAAAGTCCAGTTATTATTCTGAGGTTGACTGGTCAAGTATGCGAGTGATACAGCTAAGAAATCAGCTTGCAGGTTGATTTCGTGGTATTTCTCTCGCAAGATACGAGATCAGAAATGGCGGCTCCCTGAATGCAAGCCTTTACTTCCTTATTCACTCAAGAATACTGGGAAAGGCTCACGCAATTGTACGAGGTATAAGCACCAAAATGAGCAATACCACCTGGTGGATGGATGAATACAATATCATTGTTGACAGTGCATATTAATTCTTGTAGAAAGCTATATGTTTCAGAAAAATAGATTCTTTGTGAAAATACGAATTTACCCCTCTCAAATTCAAGGCCAGCGAGGATCATACCCAGCGCCACCCCTCAAATCTTTTGAGTTTGGAAAACTATGAAACCAGAATTTAACCTGCCAGCCGTCAAAGACACCCTCTTGAAAACAACGTTAGGGTCCTCAGGATTCCACTCTGGATGCGCATCCCAGAAGTATCTGAAGCGGAGCGTGGTCAGGTTCATCATCAGAAGGGAGAGAAGAGTCTGGTTCACTCTGGAGCAGCATCAGGTAACCATACATAGGGATTTGCACAATCAAATCAATTCGGGTATGAATCGTAGCCAAAATAATGTTGATCTGTTTTTCTATGGGATAACTTCGGCACAGACCATAGATATCAACACCTGTGAAATGGCCTCCCGCATCATTGGTTGTCGTAGGAACAACAATACCAGCGCTCCGTTGATCAAACGGACTCAAAAGAAGCTCACATTACTGATCAAGGATACAAAATCCTTTAGTAGCTGAGCCCTGTATCCAAAGTCCTTGATATATGGAGGCCAGAATCTGCTGTATTCATCTTCAATCACCTGAGTTACGGTGGTTGAGGAGAAGGAGATGCAAGACATCATCTATTTGGATCTATCCCCAGGTGTTAGCTATAACGTATCCAACGAGTTGCAGGTGCATACATGGACAAGTATGACCGGGCCGCCGTTTGTAATCTGGTTTTTGGCAATGATCTCACCAACTGCCTTGATATAAGGCTGATAGGCCTTGACATAGGTGTCCGCCAAAGCCCTGGGGTATACGTTCCCCAGCCGGGTGATCCACCACCTGCAGTCTCCGTGTTGATGTAGGGAGTGACTCAGGTTAAATAAAGCAAGCAATCACCCACTGTAGGAGAGCAATTAAATAGAGGCCAGCTTTCTGACCAGCATTGTAGATCACGGAAACCTTCAAACGAGATTTCTCGCCGCCTCGCCTCGATGAGTCCCCAATGAACATAGGACGAAACCGTATTGAAGCCCATCGACCTTGTCATCGTGAAATACAGGAATCGACCTTCCAATAAAGAACATCGAGGTGAAGGCTCGGAACAGGGTTTCTGAAGATTGGTCAGTCAACACCTTAGCCGCCCTCATATAAAGACGAACCGGAAAGGGTGGACTTCTCCACTGAATATCAGAAATGTTTCTCCATTGATCTTAATATTCATCCCAGGTGACCTAAGAGGTTCTAGAAGTGAATGAATCATAATAAGAACACAAGGCAATTATCACAATAAACTGCAAACTAGATGATTGACGAGGAAGTCTGATCCCAGATTGAGGGATAGCAGCAACTATATCAACGCATAAAATGGACAGGTGTTTGAAAACCCGAAGCCTCATAACATCGGGTCATGACATCGGCTCGTCAGAGAGTGTAGAACTCCTTCTTGAGCTCTAAGCACGGCCTGATGAGAATCTCCAAGACACCACGATGACATACACGAGACAGGGAGCATGGGACAATTTTGACCAGCTGACCTTGATAAAGGACATTATTCGGATTGAGAATAATGATTAACGAAAAGAAGCGGTTGAAAATAGTTAACGGTCGTGACGCGAAGCTAGGGGATTAATGCCATTGTGGAAATTACAGAGGATGTGTCCAGACTATAATTCACCTCTGAAGTAGAGCCTGACACTTGTTGCAATTGATACCAAATGATACTTTTTTTGAGGATCCAGGTGTCTTTAAATGGTCTGCATATGGTCTACCGAGACAGGTTTAGTTCCACTCTGAGTTTCTGCCAAAAGCAGTATAACTGATTTTACTCCTTTGCATTACAGCAGCGGTCATTGGATCCCGGTAATCAGTTCGCACAAAACAATCTCGTAAATCTCCATCTTATCGTAATTGCAAAACTTGAGAAGGATGGCTGATATCGCATCGACAGGACTACAGGATAGATCCCCACTGAAGTTGCAAGTGCTAGTGTCAATCTAGATCAGGGTTCAGCGTATCATAAGGAGCTGTTTGATATAATGATATTGTAGCCGGGGTGTGGACTCCGGTCTAGATTTATACCCCGTCCTCAAATTTCTCGTTAATCTTATTCATGACTTCCACTTCAGCATTTACATACCGTTCAGCGAAGGATCTTTACGACCATATCGATGCTCAATTTCAACTGAGCAGCGACCAGCTTATCGACCTCACCAAGAATTTCCTGCACGAGTTCAAGCTCGGTCTTGAAAGTTATGAACACGCTATGGCGATGATGTTTGTGCACACTTATCTGTCGTGGATTGCCCTCATACGAATACAGACCCACTTTCGTGACTGGTGTGCCTGATGGTACAGAGAAAGGGTATGATTTCACTGTATGCAATACCTCACGGTGATCACAAAATTCTGTTAGCACATTTTTTGCCCTCGATCTTGGTGGAACCAACCTGTGAGCAGTTGTCCCGTATGCAGATATCAAGTCTGATGTAAAAACCCCGGTATATAAAAGTCGGGTTTGCGAGGTAGTTCTGAACGGCGACAAAACGTTCTCTCTTCGCCAGCAGAAGTACCGAGTAACAGAGTCACTGAAGACTGGAGAAGCAACAGTTCTATTTGGTGCGGAACGCTATTCCCTCTCACATCGCCTCCATACTTATCATTTGACTTGAACGTTAGATTACTTGGCTTCCTCTGTTGATGCATTCCTTTCCACCGAGTCTTCTATCGACTATCCTGTCCAAACCAACACACCAGCAGACGAGATCCATCTCGGTCTTACGTTCTCCTTTCCAGTCGAGCAAACGGCTTTAGATTCCGGAAAAATTCTCACGTGGACGAAGGGTTTCTCGGCACGAAACGCAATAGGGAATGACGTGGTCAAATTGCTTCAAGATGCTTTCGATCGGAAACACATGCGCGTCAAATGTGTTGCTCTCGTCAACGATGTGCGTTCCCGCTTTTGATGTTCATCGGCTCTTATTTCGCAATTCAATTTGGTGATCAACCTGGGTAGACTGTTGGCGCCTTACTCTCCCGTGCATATCAATCAGGAGGATGTATCCTTGGTGCAATTTTTGGCACAGGTACCAATGGTGCCTATGTCGAAGACATTTGTGAGTTGTACGGTTGACTCGGGGTCAGCTGGACTGACAAAGGAATCAAGCAAAGATCAAGAAACTGCAAGGCACGTCAGCAGCCTCCAAGGGCGGGTACATGATTGTCAATACTGAATGGGGAGCTTTCAATAATTCGGTAAGTTTTCAGCACATCTCCTTGACGCAGATAGCCCAAGCCATTCCCTAGCGCTCACATTTACCGTCTACACCTCCCGATAATGCTCTCGATCGCCTCAGTATCAATCCCACCTTCCAAGCCTTCGAGAAATTCATTTCTGGAATGTACCTCGGCGAGATCACTCGCGGCATCATCACCTCCCTCATTGATGCTTCCCCGAAGCCTCTCCTTTTTAATGGCAAATCTACCTCTGATATTAATAAGCATTATGGCATCGATACAAGTTTTATGAGTAGCGTGGAAGAAGCTTGGCTCGGGAAGGATGCCTATCCTGGGTGTATCAGTCCCCCGTTCGATGTGCTTGAGGGAGCTTCGCTTCATCCGAGCATTGAGTCGAGACTGGAAGCTATCAAGAGGACTATTGTCAAGGATCTTGGATTTGCGCCAGAGCAGGTTACTCTGAAGGATGCTGCGGTAGGCTTCCATTCAGCTCTACGTGGAAATCTAGTGACCGGTTAATAGATCATCCGCTGGGTTTGTGGTCTAGTTGGCCGCCGAGCGGCTCAGTTGAGTAGTATTGCAGTTGCAGCTGTACTGGTTCAGACAGGTCGTGCTGTCCTACCAGGCGAAGAAAATGTAGGAGTAAAGGATCCCAAAAGCAGAATTTCTGTCGGTGTGGATGGAAGGTAGGTATTAGAACAAGGTTAGTAGCTCAGAGGTTGGACTGAAGCCTATTCTCCAGTCTCATCGAACACTATCCTGGATTTGAGACGAGCTTGAGGGAATCCTTGCGTTATTTGGTTGGCCAAAACGTTGAAAGTCGTGTAGATATCGCTTTAGCTAAGGATGGAAGTGGAGTGGGGGCTGCACTCTGTGCACTACAAGCGCTTAAACAAAAGTCATAGCGATGCAAGTTATGTGACAACTACTGTAGAGTAAGTAACATTGCGCGGATATGTACCGAGGAGAATATACGAAAGATGGTGTAAACTATTCATTCTACCCCTTCACGAGAGCAAGAACTACTAATCTATCCCTGACTATGCTTGTCCACATGAATGGATTTCCAGACGACTTGATAAGCTGCGTTTACCCTCTCCCAATTCAGGACGGACCAAAACTCTTTTATCCATTGTTCCTTTCCCCAAACACCGTACCCGGCACTCATCCAAGCGTGTTCATACACAGGGACACAGAACAGAGGGTATAAAATCTCGCCAACTGTGAGCATGGACCCCATGGTGATGTTTTTGTAGGGTGGATCTTTTCTCGGGTTTGAATGAACGCCAGAGGCGGTTAATCGGATTGTATTGTGATCAGACATTTGTCGGACCTGCGCACCATTCGGTACCGCTGGCGAATTGTGACCTGAAACACGAGAAAGTGGAGACGAAGATGAGTTTCTAGGAAGATATGGGGATGCAGGTATGGCATGAGGGTTATCATCAGAATTGGTTGGCTCAAGATCAGAGTGTCTCTCCATGTTCATTCGGGAACGAACGAGGAGGGTACCAGCACCATACGTTGTAACAATTCCGGTATTACCAGCTTGGTCTGTCACGAACCAAACCCAACCGTTGATGAAGGTTCCGAGGACTGCAGCGGAGAATGCAGAGCGAAGTTGTTGGACGTTTCCGTGTGCATTGCGGATGACGAGGTGAAGTTCGTCTTGAATCTCATCTTCGTAGTTTTGGTGCTCATGTTTTGTTTCCCGCTCATCCAAGGCTGGTTTCCGAGGTGGGGAATCCGGGATAGGTTTCTACCAGGATGAGCCGATTTGAGCAGATATCAGGAACTATTTACATACAAGGTTGCTGAGGAAAAAATCATTGTTGAGAGCAAGACTGGCATAATTGAAAGCAAGAACGTAGTCGCGTTTATCAGAGAGACTGATCACTGTCTGAGTAAGTGAATTTTCGTATTCCATTGAGGTGCCTTTTGTCGGGTCAGCGCACAAGGAGTAGAGTGGGATTATGCACACACCATAGATTTGTTCATTGAGCCTCTCCAGGAGGCCATTCTGATACTCGAGCTGAAGAACCTTGAGCGCCTGTGGTGGCAGGAATTTTCCCAGTCCGCGCTCTATGGAATAAGGTAAAGGTTTTAACGTGTGCAGTCGCTTTGCACCCTGCCGAGATATGAAGCGAGTTGGCTTTGGCAGGGAGACAACCCTGGCCGGGACTGTGAGCCACAACATACCTGGCGGAATTCTGCAGTGGCCAGTGTTTGACGCGGTGTGTGTGGTTGTATTTGGAGTAGTACAGGCGGTTTCTCGCAGCTCTCATGGCATCGCAAAAAGTCCAGTCGCCTATACAGGCTTTGTGGAAGGCCTATCATGCAGAAACCACGGACCGCCTGAAATTCATTGACTCGTATCTGCTGTTCCTCGTACTCTCGGGCATCGTGCAGTTCATCTACTGCATCCTAGTCACGAATTACCCCTTCAATGCTTTCTTGGCCGGGTGCGTGCCACCCTATCGCATCCAATACAATTCTCATTGAATCAGATTTTCAAGCACTGTTGGCCAATTTGTGCTGACCGCTTCATTACGTTCCCAAGTAAACCCCGACAACCAGAACGAATTCCAGCAGGTGTCGCCAGAACGGTAAGTTTCCACGGTACGCCGCTGTTCAGCTCTGACTTTTTTGCAGGGCATTTGCAGATTTTGCGCTGGGATCAATTGTTCTGCATTTCTTTGTATTTAACTTTTTAGGGTGATAGACAAATTAAGTAAAACTAGGCTATCTTCTTCTCTCAGAGGACGAGGAGCGCTGGCGGGGACTGAGCACGTATATGGATGAGCAGAAGAAAAACGTACACCAAATGCGACAACAGCAAAGTCAAACACGTATTCACCTGAGGCAGAAAGATGAGTTTGGCAGCGAACTGAGAGGTAGAACCGACCGAGTTCGAGGTAGCTATGGAGAAGCTCTGAGAGAGCATCAACACGGAGGAGAGGCAACAGTGAGAGGCGAACCCACGGCGAATGTCCTTGCTGGGGACTTGGGAGAGGGCTGGCCTGGAGACGGAATAAGTGCCCATAGACATACGGGGAAATGTGCGCGTACGAGAGGCCTGTCGTGCGCCTGATACCCGCTAGAAATGCACTGAGGAGTACAGCGTCGAGACCAAGGTGGACTAGAGAGGATCTTGTGAGCACAAGACCGCCGACGACGAGGAGGGAGGTCGGACTCAGACTTCCGAGCATCGTGCTAGAGACAAAGTAGAATATGACGTAAGCAGCCCTGCTCGTCTCGAGGCCATGGCGTCAAGGCCTCCCTCCCCCTCCAGAGCCCTGTTTTCCGCCCCAATCGAGCGTTTTGTCCGCGACGAGCTCTCGGACTGGTCAAGTGCTTTTACCCTCTTTGGTCCGTGCACCTCTGTCCACCAGGAAGCTACTGACTGCGCTCCAGATACCATCGAGACCTATTTTGACTCCCATGTCGATCTTCTCCAACGCAAACTGCAGCACCAGCTGCAGAAACACAGGGACAGGCTCAAGCTCAAGGCTGAAGAGACCTTCAAAATAAAAGACTTGTCTGGAGATTTGCTTGCGGAGAATTTCGAACGTGAAATCAAGAACTTCAAGTTCAAGGTCTGCCCCAGCCGTCCTGAGCCACACTCAGATCTCAATGTCCTAGATATCGACCCGCATGGCCAAGCTGGCTGTCTCGTGGCAGTCTGCAAGGGTCGTCCGCACCCGCGAGAAGGTCTCCTTTTTTTTTGGCGTCATGACTCTCCTTTTCTCCGCCCTCATGTTTGGAATGCACCCCGAGTACGTGTCATTCTCTGTCGTAACCGTCTCCGCCGTTCAGCCTATCCTCCAGATGGGTGCACATCTCATACACCCTCATGGGCTTATATCTCATCCCTCTTCGCTACATCCAATACCGGCGGCGAGCGTGGCACTATTTCCTGTTTGATCTATGTTACTATGTGACCATCCTCAACTTCATTTATATCTGGCTCCTCCCTTCCAATGCTGCTCTCTTCGTCGCATGCTACTGCCTCTCGCACGGTTCACTTGCCAGTGCTGTCATTACATGGCGAAACAGTCTCGTCTTCCACGACCAGGACAAAGTTACCTCTTTGTTCATACATATCTATGCACCCTTCACCTTTACCGTCATCAGGCAAGTTCATTCCAGCCTCACTTCTGCGTCACTTATCCGTGAACGGGTCCATAGGCACTTCTATCCCGGCGCGAGTCAGCGCTTCCCAGCCCTGATTCAAATACCTTATCTCGATCCTCTTCGCGCTTTGGTGTTAAGTGGAGGGATCTGTGCGTCACCTTCTGATGATACTTTGAAGCCGAGTATTGACATATCCTCAGACTGCAGCTGGCAACTGTTGTATTGGAAATTCCTCCTCGTTGATCGCCGAGCCAAGATTGATTCGGGACAACGAACAACATCATTTTCCTATCTTCTTAATGACAAAGGTTTCATCGGCAAGAGTCTATCATCAATCCCAGCCGAGTATCGCGAGGCTATCTTCATAGGTGGCCAGCTTTGTGAGTCAATCGCTCAATGCTGGTAGATGACTGACACTGGCGTCCTCTTAGTGTATGCCCTTTTGACACAAATTCCTGCCATGTTCTTGCTGTACCCGAGCCCGGGTTGGAGTGGCTTATTTCTTCTTCTGATATTTTCAGTCAGCGTCTGGAATGGTGGTGGGTATTACATCGAAGTTTTCGGTCGCAAGTTCGTTTCTACACTATGACTCATCTGAATGGCATATTGACTAACTCATAGATTCGAACGCGAACTTGAAGCTTTGCGCAAAGAGTTGGCTGAAACTTCTACGCGGTTTTCAAGTCCCTCTACACCTATTGACCATCCTTCAATGCTCTTTGAAACAGACAACTCTTCCGCGGGCTCCACGTCGCCTGATTACCCTGCCACTACGCTTCCTGGGACCGAGTTAGATTCGAGCTCCCTCGGCTTCCCTTCTGTATCCAGTCTGGATCCTGATCCTGATTCAGCAAAGAAAAATTCATGATCTTGATGTTGCAGGATATATTTGCCCATGCCTTCTTGATGTTATGGTTTCTGAATATATAATTTTTATGTAGGTATAGAGAAATGCTACTGTCTATGTTAATGCACTGCTTCCAATCTCATGCTTGCTGTTGCGCAACCGGATAAATAAAGTCTTTCCTGTCAACCATTTGTTCCTTGGGCATGAACTCGGATCGAAACAATCCCTCAGACAAGGCTTTCTGTTTTTTCTTGTCACCACACAGGAGGTCAATATGAGGTCAAATATGGTAATGCCTCCTTTCATTGCCTGATGCTTTCATCTGTACGTAGACGACTATGCATGATTTCCATCGAGTGTGAATTGCTGGTAATTTGGCTCAATCCGAACCCAGCCCGAGAATGTTTTGTTCAACATGATAGCTGCCTTCGCACATTGGTACCGTGCCGATGAAGCTTTCGCCGTAGCATAGGGCACCCTGCACCTTGAAAAAGTTTATAGAAGAGTATCAAGAACCAGAAGGCCGACGCACAACTGCATAGCGAAGTTTCCCGGTTTGACTACCTCGAGCATTTGAATATATAAGTTGAACATTGCTATTCTCGAAAGCAGCGGCCTGAAGGAACCAAAAAAAGTGAGATCTTTGTAAACATAAGCAGAATATGAGTCCATTCCTGCATTTCTCAACGTATCTGTTCTTCGGTGCTGTGCTTCGCTTGAAGCCATTAATCAACACCTCAGCAGGGCGTGAATCGGCTACCCAACAGAGGCCTGGTTGATCACGTCAGCTTTTACCGTCTCCTCGATGGGGAGTGGATTTTACATTCATTACAGGATCCTTTAGTTGGTTCAATCTTATCAAGCTCATGTTTGGAGTGAATGAAGGGGACATTCGTATAGTATATGTTGGGAGGATGAGTATCATATCCCTCTGGTAAATCTGATGATCACAACATGAGCAAAATCGAACATCGCATTTCCAGGCAAGCACCACTCTACCTTCAACCTTTCCGATTCTGGCTTGTAGTGCTCTCTCGCAATCCCTTTTCATAACCTCTCCGAGTCGGCGATTTCCTTCCTTTTCTCGCGGAAACTCGCCGATGACAACACTGTCAATATAGACAGGCTCTAAAACCCTTGAAGCAAATCCGCCCAAGATTCCCAAGACACTCCATCTAGCAATCTTATCGCTGCATGACATTGACAATGCAGGCTGGGAGTCGGCACGACCTGGTTTTGTCCGAAGAACACCTAGGCGGTTATAGTCGTCCCTTCCACGCGATGCTTCATGTGATTCAAGTTTCGGGAGAAGATGTAGGGATTGAGATTTTAGTGAAGCCATCTGAGGATCTTGTGTATACGCCAGATAACCCGTCGATGCATCGCCGCCTAATTCAAAGTGGTCGTCAGTACAAAAATGAGTAGGCCCCTGGCGACACAGGAAATAGACACCTACATGGAAGGGTAGAGACGTACATGTGAAGAGAGACACCAGGCCCTAGACGATATGGTGGATGATCATCGAAATCGCTCAAGATACCTGATTTTGTGTCAGTTAGCCAATCAGAGGTATATGCAAGGTCTGTTGGGGCTACTGTGTTCATCCTTTTGATCTCTTCCATCAACCAGCGGACAGCACCCCGTCGTGCGAGCACCTCGGCGTGGGCATCATGTATTATTTCTCCCCGGGGAGAATATTTAATAGCAGGAGTACATTTCGTTCCTGTGGCCAAACTTATGAGCTTGAAACTCGTCTTGAAAGGGTCGGCGGCAGAGATTTGTCTGGTCAAATAGAACGAAGCTAATACGGTAAATTGCTTTGAAGGCGGTTTAAAGCCAATACTCGAGTATATGTCATGTATGGCCTTCACGATTTCATCCTGAAAGATTCCTGTACCTGGGGTGTTCATGATAGTTGCATAGATATATTACCAAGGTTCGTATCTTGATACCATCATTTTGGCTCCTGTATTCTACTAAACGGTACCAGCGAGAAAGATATTTATGTGTAGGCTGTACTCCTTGGCAGACATCGGCAAAGTCGCCCACAACACTAATCCCAACCATGTCTAAGGCCCGAGGTTGAAAGTCATCAATCTCCTCTGAAAGCGGTTTTCCGACTCTTCGTACTTTTTCTTGCTCTCATCAACGTAGTCTCTTGATTTACGAGCGGAGGCAAGAACCCAAGGGAAGGTTTCATGCTGCGTGCACTCCGTTCAACTTCCTGTATTTCTGTCCTCGCCCGTTCTTGAGGTGCCTGGCCACTGGAAGTAGGACTATTCGGCAGTGATTGCATCTTGTCCGGAATGTAGTTCCCTGTTTGCAGGTCAGCATATAAGATAGGGATTGATGCTTCACAGCCAGTGATGCCGAGTCGATTGCTGTAGTACTGAACTGCAGCCGCGAATGCAGTTTTCCGCGCGTTCCTAAGGCCCCAGTCCTGCCAATTGCTAGGCCCACTTTCTTAAAAAAAGCTGGATACACGATAGTCTTGATTTCACCCACCCGTTGTGCGAAATGCCAATCGTCAGCTCCAAATACCTTTGATACACAATATGTTGAAAAGTAATGCTGGTCACTGGTTCATACCATCGATTTTCTTCGGTAGCCAACCACTCGTTGAGGCATTTCTCAAGAGCGTCTAGTTTCTCCAGAGGCGTACGCCAGGCGACTTGCAGAGGCAAAGTCTCAAATGTTTTCTGCGAATGAATAACTCAGCGTGGTTTACTTAGGATAAATCGAGGATATCTACCCCGCTGCGACGAACATTCGTACTGTCGTCAGAGAATGTGAGTATAACGATCGTGCCCATAAGATCCACGTACATGAATTTGAGAAATAGCTGGCTGTTAAAATAGTAGGTTTCTGTTCCATCTGCGCGGGCAAAAACAGTCTGAAGGACGTGAATCAATAGGGCGTCAGATAGCCACGAATATGCCACTCACAGCGAATAACCCAACTTTTTTGACCACCAGATTTTCTTGGTCAATGAAACATCGGTCCCCAGTATCGAAAGGGCTGATCACTCAGATATGAGTATACGAGATATGTGACACTTCAAGGTAGAAACATACTGAGTAACAAACAGGAACATAATCGCATCAAAAGCTTTACTTGCAGAGCTCTTGAAGATGAAACTAGCCGCAATTCCAGTCGTGTATATGCTCGTCAGGGACTTACCGACCTCAACGCCGAACACACTCAAGCTGATGAAGAATAGTATGACTCCAGCAAAAAATAGGATGATATGGTGCAGCGTCTTGAGGGCTTCACCAACGTCCCGCATCGAGCGAGACAGAAACCGACGTTCTTTGTACACGCGCAATATGGTTGTTTTAATCTCAGCCCGCGAGATATCGCCATTACCATCTCTGTCGAAAACGGAGAAAGCAGCCTTCGCCGTCTCCTCGGTAGGGAACGCGGGGAAAAAGTCGGAAGGGACGAGATATTTTCGCCGGCGGTCTTTGAAGCGTACATATATGGAGCGGGCTAGGCGCTTTCCTATGCAGTTAGGACAAATTGGACCAGTAATTCAAAGGTAGAACTACCTTGGCTTCATGAGACGAACTCACGTTCCAACTCATTTGTGCTAGGTCATCGTCTGCCGTCCCTCTGATATTTCGAGCATCGTGAAGAACTGCATTTTTGAGAGCCTTGGCCGCTTGCTTGACACTTCTGTCGGGAACTCCCTCACAGTTTGATTTAGAACCCGCATCTCCATGTTGTCCTGGAGGTGGATAACGATGAGGGTTCAAACTAGACGGAGTCATAGGATGGGAGGGCATTGGGTGAAAATTTTCTTGTTGCCGGAGTTCGATTTCTTTCACCGTATCATCACAACACTCTGGACTCCCGTCTAGCGAAGCCGAGTGTTCAGCCTGAAGACTATCCGTTTTGCTGAACTCAAACCACGACTTCTTATTCTTCCCATTCTTATATCCCAAAGTTACGCCATGGTCTATTTCAGACGTGTCTCCATCGTTGCTATCACCACCGTGCCCAATATTAGATTGAGGTGGGCTGACATTATTCAATGCTTGACTGAGCCGCTTTGCGTGCTCTTTATCAGGGGATGCCAAGGTCTTGGAAGTAGGTGTGCGTGCACCACTCCTAAAGTACCCACTGTGTGGTCGAGCAGGCCGGTAGTCCCGTAGCTTCTCGATGGCGGCAAGTGCTTCCTCAAGGGAATTGATACGCTCTCTGTAGGCAGTTCGATGGAAATTGAAGGCAACTGCATGAGAGAGCATTCGCCCGATACAAAACATCAGGACAAAGAAAAATAAGAATTCAACGACTTGAGATAACCGGTAGGTGTACCCTGCCCGACTCTTCGATGGACGGCTAGCGTCAAATAGTTGAAAAATGCTCCCAAAGATGATGGTCCAACTGAGCCAACCGCTTGCAGCATAGAATACGGGTTTGACATTGTCTTTGATGGAGTTGTACATTTCTATCCGGTTTTTCACAAATTCCGATACATGGCCCCAAGCTGCTGCAATAATAAAGCGTGCAGCAATAGGCACCAAATCGATCATAAGCGCTAACCACCAGGATATGACCAGATTGGAAGCGGCCCAAATAAACCAGGCTTGCACATTATCCTTGACATAACGGCGATGATCTGTTGGGTGGGGTTGATACCAGTAGAAGTCAACAAGGAGAGGAGGAATAATGAGGACACCAGCCATAAAAGTTGATCCAAGTAGAGATGAGAACAAGAGTACAATAAACCTAGAGAACTAAGGGTCAATTCACGGCCTGACCTCGCTCTCATTCACAGCTCACCTCCTTGGGCCCCATCCTCGAGGTTTGGCCTTGATACCCATCTGTTTCTCGAATTTCACTTCTTCGTCTACCAGATCCTCCTCGGCAGACCAGTCGTAATCCTCTGAATCTCCGTCCTCAGGTCCAGCGAGAGATGCAGCCCTGAAACTCATAAAATCTGAGTCCTGCCTCATTCCTGCGTGTGGGGATGGTCTGAAATTCTCCGAGTAATGGACAAAAGGTTTTTGTTTTTCATACACCAGAAGCATTTCGTCCTTTCTGGATTTTTGGTGGTTCTCCTCCATGAATTCCGTTTCTATACGTGAGTTGTGCAGGTAGATTGGAGTCGGAGGATATTCTGTGTAACTATTGCTTTCGTCGGGGAGGAGAAATCGAAGATTAGATGAACTAGCCGTGGGCTTGTAAGGTGGAGAGGGAATATCGGATATAGACAACTCTTCCTGAGAAGCGATGAATGGCTCTTCGCCGTGAGCTCCGACTGCGGGCTGTTCTATTACTGTTGCAGGTGAATTGTCAGTACTCTCCTCTGGGCTTGTACCCATCCTGATGTACGTGTTAATCCCTCGTATACAGTCACTTATACTCGGGGATCTCCTCAAAGTCTATTACCGATGCTAGCTGATCAGCTAGAACGCAGGTGACAGTTGCGTGAAGAAATTTGATACATCAGTTGCTTGGTTTAGTGAAGGGAGAGAAACTGGCGACAAACATGAATTTCCTGGTACTAGCTGGCTTGTGAAGTGAAACCCAAGACAGTTAAATCCGCTCATTCAAACCACAGTCACCGTTGGGAAAGCTGCCGTTCAATGACGACGACTACTTGGCAACCCCAGAATTAGCATACTATTCCCATCGCTGCTCCAACTCCATCATCAAAGCGCATGTGATCCAAGTTGTTATCAGTCACTAGGATATAGCACTAATTTTCTGATACAGTCAACTTCTCCGTACCTCTAATCTATACCTATACCTCTCGGTGGAAGCCAAAAAAGTTTGACCGTACACCAACACTGACCCCGAAGAGCTAATGTTCGCATGTTTTTTACTCTCAAAGAACTTTGGGACATCAGAGAATGAATCCGAAGGCCAGGGCTGCAGACTCTATACGAAGAAGACAACAAATGGATGCCATAAGGTCCAGACAAAAGACATGAGGTCTCGAGAGGATGATAGCGCATAGACATCACATAGACAATGTGACAACCATGAGGGAAGAACAAATCGAGCATCGGTTCGGGCTAATTTGACCAAAAAGAACACTGATGAAAGAATGGAGATATCTGACCACTCAAAGTTTATCCCGAGACCAACTATGCAGTGATGTCAGTATCATAAGTAGAAAAGGTTAGGTTTCTTGCAGACCCACCTTTTCTCAAACTTCTGGTTAACCTCCATGAGTTTAGTTCCCTCGTCGGGCTTGATGGTGTTCCAGGGTGTGGGGTTGGATTTAGTCCATATGACTACAGAACATTGTATCCTTTGAATGAGTGCACAGTATGATTAGGATTGACACACCCTGAGAACCGAAAGCCAGTCGGCTTAAGTACCATGAAGCACCTACACAGACACCTCCAATAATAACATAACTGTCATTTGACCCATTCCGGTAAGATCTTTCGAAGTCCTAGCACAGAGAGAGATTGCTTACATGGGGATCGCCTGCAAGACGTCTGAGTCAATGTCCTCTCGGTCGACTTGGTAAAAGAAAATACGGACCTCCACGGCAAACCAATTTTTCATCAAATTTCCGCGCAAGTTTCGCCGAGGAGTGGGCATAATAACTGAAGTAAAACGTGAAGATCAACGTAACTTCAGCAATTACCACGCCCACTCACGGAATATTCCGGAGGGACCCTCTCAGACTCAGAAAATCAGTCATATGTAAACAATAAAATTGCTCCAAGTCGTCTAGTAATACACGAAGTAAAACAATAGGCATCAAGCCTGATGTCAAGAAACGAGCCACGCACATGGACAAGGTGACATGAAATTAAACAATAGGCGGCACTGATGGTAGGTTGGTATCTGGATTCAACGTATGTCACAATCAGAGGTGAAAAACAGACTGTCCTGGTACAGAAGCTACACTGCGAAAGGTGGAGGGGGGAAGTGCAAGTCTTACAGGGCTACAGTTCTATCCAGACAGTTCTTGCAATGGAGAACAGCGACGTGATTCATTCGCCACGGGCCTTCCGTCTCCATCCTCTCTCTGAGTCTCTTTAACTGTTGTCCACGAGATACAAATCCACGATGAAGATACTGAGGTTGAGAAGGTTGGTCATGACGGATAACCAGGTTGTCCATATTCGGGACGGAAGCTGCAGGAGCAATGCACATTGTTTTAGTAGCGACACAGCCGGTCGTACCCCACGAGAAAGGCATAAACGTGCTGAGAGAAGAGAGTGTGGTAGTGATAGAAGAAGTCATTATCGAAGTAAACGTCGAGGTAGGGTTTGGACCCATCACATCTTCATGTTGGAACAAGTCCCGTTCATCAAGTTTTAAGTGCGATTGTGAGAGCATCTCTGTCTGAGTTTGTTGTCCTGCCTCAAAGAATCCTTTGTTTTCAGGCAATCTGGTTAGGGAACCGGTCTGGTCAATTGCAACAATTCCTATAATTGAGATAGAATCAGCACGTACAAAGGAGAGTGTGAGATGAAGGGCTCGAACCATTTGAGCTTCTTCCCTTTTGAAAAACGTTTCCGTCACTGGATCTCTTCTGGGGCTGACTGGAAAAAGTAGATATCTCAGTGAGCTTGCTGTAGCCAGATACAGGAGCGATCCGGATTGGGGAAGGTGAAAAAACTGCCTGAGGAATAAGGGAAGGGATGATACTGTCAGATCTTGAAGGAGGCATAATGCTGACATCAGTTGTCCTGGCGAATGGAGCAGACTTCAAGCGAGGAATAGCAGAAGATGATATCAAGCGAGCACGAGAAGGCAAAGAGGGGCTCTGGGTGACACCAGAGAGAGAGCCCACTGATGCGACTTCAGAAGAGGGCATTTTGCCTTCATTCTCCTTCTTAATAATAGAATGAGAATCTTCGAGTACACGACCAAAACTGAATCCTGTACCATCGTCATCGTCAAATTTGAGCATGGGCAGCTGAGGAGGCCTTTCAACGGAATGAGAATTCATGACTTGGAGGGGATCAATGATCGGCTCGTCATCTTCAGGCTCTGGTGGAGAAAGAGTGATCGTGATTCCTCCCATCTCACCAAACATGTCTTCATCAGATTCGATATCCTTAGTGGTCTCTTCATTCTCATTCTCCTCTCCCTCCTCAAATACAATCCCAAGGCTTTGATCTCCAGCAGAAAAACTAATTCCCTTGGGTAGGAAGAAAGGCGAGTCGTCCTCACCTGCTTCTTTCAATCCATTCATAAACAGGCTCTTCCTTTTCTCATAGGAATATTGAGAAGGAGAGCATGGAGCAGATCCGCTCTCACTGCTGCTGCCATCATCAACACATCCGAAAAAATGATCAATGGAGTTTTTTTTGTTATATCTTGGCACAATTGGAAGTTTATCAGCTCTAGGAAAAGTCCATGATTTGGACCATGACCCCGAAGGTTGGTGGATGGGGTGCTGAGTAGAAGAGGGCAAAAGAGGTGATACAGTGACGATACTTGGCTTCGGGGTTGAAGGGGTGGTCGGCTGAACAGAACTTTGAACTGGATCATCCACCGAGTCAAAAGAAGAAGACGAGCGGAAACTGGCATCAGAGTCCTCCTCGTCTTCATAGCCAACCAAACCACCGTCCTCCTCACTATCAGGTTGGACCAATTCCTCTTCCTCCTGGACAACTTTGAGCATGAAGTTGAACCTTGCTTCGCAATCATCTGCCGACTCTATTTCGACCTCTGTGGCCGAACTTTCCAGGGAGTCAATTGACGTGAAGTTAATTTTGCGGCCATAGGATGACTTAGGTCTGCTTGATGACGGCCGTACAATAGCCTGTAATGTCTTTGAGTCCCGTGCATTCTGCAATTCTCGTCTAGCTATCTTTATCTGTTCCTCGAGTTCCTGGATTTTGACCTTCATGTCTTGATTCTCTCTCATTGTTTCCTCTCGCGCGGTCGTTAAAGCTAAGTTTTGCATATTTAGCTCTTCCACAGTCCTTTCCACCTCTTCGAGCTTCTTTTTGAGACATTCCTTCTCGACCTCCAATATCCCTGCCTGTGAACGAGCGAGCCAAGCATCGCGACGCTCACTCTCTAACCGATTGGTAAGCATGGTCATTTGCTTTTCCATATCGCTGACGCGACTCCTCCAGCCATCAACATCTCTCTTCAGCTCATCTCGTTCAGCCTTTAAATCGGCAATGAGCATGAGCATCTCATCGCTTGGCTCGCTACTAGTATCGCTGATTTCAGATAGTGCTGATGCGTGCCCAGATTCACGAATATTCGAGCGGGCATAACCAAAAGAGACCCTCTGCCGGTCAGTGAGAGCTCGCTCTAGGTCTGTTATGCGCACCAAAAGTGCATCATGCGATTTGACCAGGAAGTGTTGCTCGCTGACACTAAGAGGGCGGTTCTCAGATCCACCAGGAAAAAAATCGTCGCTTCTGCTACTATGAACGGGTTCAGTAGTTGAGCATAAACGAGCTTCAAATGTTGGCGTCATCTCTGGTGTGGGTAGATCTGCATAACCTGTGGCAAAGCCGTGGGGAGACGGCTTGTACGTGATGCTGCTCCTTCGACAAGGACGTGATGCCGGTGTTGGCGTTGAGGTCGATCTATTCGGTGTCTCTCCTCCTGACGCAGAAATGGTAGATAAGCGTCTCGAAGCATTCAACGGTTGCGGTGTAATCGTAGGAGTCGGCAGCCCTTGGAAAGAAGATAGATTCTCGGGTGTCAGAGATAACGGACGCAGATTAAGGGCAACTGGACGAGGTCGAGTGGGTCTGGAGACATTGGCCTTGATAATTACTTCTGAGATAACATTGGTATCTTGTTCTTCAAAAGCACCTCCGTAAATCGTATCTGAGGGTCCGACATCTTTATGTCCATGACCAACGAGAGTAGC
>Ga0153986_1000188_pt1 | contig 20366 bp, 16 predicted proteins | sample TSGA070MetaG_FD_104724 | JGI IMG/M metagenome (GOLD analysis project Ga0153986, IMG submission 104724) | Attine ant fungus gardens microbial communities from Georgia, USA - TSGA070 MetaG | ecosystem: Host-associated > Fungi > Mycelium > Unclassified | place: USA: Georgia, Alexander Wildlife... | reverse complement strand
GCTCACGGGTGGGAGTGCGAGATCGTCGACGATGGTCATCATCATGCTCACGGGTGGGAGTGCGAGGCCGTCGATGATGGTCATCATCGCGCTCACGGGTGGGAGTGCGAGGCCGTCGACGATGGTCATCATCGCGCTCGCGGGAAGGAGAACGAGGCCGTCGACGATAGTTATCATCGTGCTCACGGGTGGGAGTACGAGATCGTCGACGATAGTCATCGTCACGTTCCCTGGGCAGGGTGTAAGAGCGTCGGCGACGGTCATCATCGCGTTCCCGTGGCAAAGTGCGAGAGCGTCGGTGACGGTCATCGTCGCGTTCTCGAGGCGGAGTATAAGAGCGTTGCCTATCGCCACCATCGCGGTCTTGATATGATATAGGAGAACGTTGACGAGGCCTACGGTCATGATGATGTTCTTGAGGTAGAGTACGAGAATATTGGCGCCGCCGTTCTGAAGACCTTTCATGGTGTGTCCTGGGCGGAGAGCGAGAGTATGTACGTCCACGGACTGTCGGTGTCCTTGAACGCGATCGGTCTCGTCCTCTGACAGGAGTCCTTGAAGATGAATGGCGATGAGAAGAGTATTCTGATGGATAAAAAAGCTGGCTTGATGAGTGTCCAAGGGATTGGTCATGGCGGGGAGAATGTTCTGGCCTGGAAGAAGGGTAACGAGGAACCTGTGTATCTGCCAAGCTTGTGGGAGAATATGATCTACTTCTGGCATGACGAGGGGGATATTCACCGGAAGTAATAGGTCGAATCGGGGGTGAATGGGATCTGAGGCGAGGTCGGGAGCTGGATTGTGAGCGACTTCTCCCTCTTGACGGGGCTATTGTAATTGGTGTGCGAGGTGGGCTTGAGTGTGTCCGGGAAGGTGACTGTGAGGGAGTTTGTGACCTTGAGATTGGACCAGAGCGGCTGGTTGTAGGTGGTTGCAATCGTGGTAGGGAGTAATCAATGCCAGCAGAAGGAATCACGATTTGTGGCGGCGGTGCTGAAGTAGGTGGAGGAAAGATAGTTGGAAGAGTATCAGCTGGAGTAGGTATAGTTGATGGAATCATGATTGGTATAGGCGTAGGGCTACGCGGTCGGCTATGAATAGATCCACGACTAGGACTGTGTCTACTACTCCTACTCTCAGTCCTAGGTCGTCCAATGCTAAGGCTACGATTCGAGGGTGACCTGCTTGACTCATGAACAAGTAGAGGAGCTGGTGAATGAGGCTGAGGAGGTAATTGTATAATGGTCGGAGGAAGTGGATAAGAAGACAATACTTCGTGTTCGGAGGGCACTTCATGTTCGGATGGCACTCCAGGTTCGTAGTGGGAGGGTGAAAAAGAGCGGGAACTACGTGACTGAGATTCTGAAGGGCGGACAATCATATGCTGGGGAGGGGCTGGAGTCGTTGGCGTATAATAGTGACGCGATGGGCTACCAGAGTACCGGGAACGGCGCGAACTTGGGGACCGTGAGGGGGGCATTCGCGTTGGGCTTTCGTCTCTCTCTTCCTCTGGATATTGTCCAGAAGAGTGTCTACTGAGTGGGCTTTCAGTTTGACTTCGGGATTGGGTACTCGAACTTGGAGTTCTTGAGCTCTGATAGGACCTGTCCGACCGTGATCTCGACGGTGAGGTCTGAATGATTATGGGAGGCGGAGGGTACCCAAGAGGTATATATGAACTCTCGGTAGGTACAGATGGGACTTGAGCTGCTGTAGGAGTTGGCATCATGCTTGAGTCCATGGGCTGCTGACCTGGCTGACCAATGACGATGGTCTGGGGAGGGGGCTGTTGTTGTTGCAGAGGCAATTGCTGCAGGTCAGGATGTTGAGCTGACCGAGGTACATCAACGGCTGTTGGAAGATGCTGGGGAGGGACTGGGATAACTTCAATCTCAGGAGCACTTCTTGATGGTCCAGCGGGTTGGAATCCGTGAAGTTCATCTTCAGGTGATTCACTACGCGAAAGTCGAGTCCTGGGCGTTCCAGTTCTTGACCTGCCGCTCCCATACTCACTTCTGCTACCCCTTGGTGTTCGACTGGGACTTCGACTACTACCGCTGGAACTATAACTGACACTTCTACTTCGGTCCCGCAGGTAACTACGAGGACTCTGAAGGCTGGTTCGTCTGGATAGATGCGTGGCTGATCGGCGAGGTGAATGGCTTTCTTGTGTTGAGTCGGTCCTACTACTCGACGGGCTAGGAGTTCTTCCAGGGGCAACGAGATTGATGCGACTCCCCGTTGGCGGAGGAATTATGCGAGGCTCAGTCTCGCTTTCCAAGGCATCTGGCGGGATGAATGGTTGGTCGGGCGTTGCCGATCGTTGCACTGGGGTAGAGTGATGAGAAGAGGGGCCAGGAGTCATACGGATTGGGTCCATTGGAATAACGGGTGCTTGCTGGCCCCATGGACCTGGGGTGTGTACGCCTACCGGCACAACACCCGGATGAGTACCAGGAATAACAGGGGGAATTACTGGGGGAAAGGACGGTGAAGGAGTCACATCAGGAGGGATGACGGGGGGGTGAACAATTGTGCCAGGGTGTGGTTGATGTTGTGGTATAAAAGATCCAGGAGGGTAGTATTGAGGCTCCGGCATGGACATTGATATACTTTGACTTGGAACGGCCACTTGCCCTTCACTGGAAGAGGTGACTGTTGGGGAATAATGTCCTGGGACCGCTGAAAATGATTGAGAAAGACAAAAAATTCGTAATAAATGAGACCTCACCCATTCCTCGCACAGTGGCAAGGTTATTGACTTCTCGTCTCAAATTTTCTATACGTGCATTGACGCCCCTAATCTCCGCTTGACGATCCTGTACATCCCGTGCAAGCCAATTATTCAGATCAGCCATATAACGCATGAGTTCACGCTGTTGGCCAACGGTTGCCACCTGCGCTAGTCGGTTTTCCTGGCAATCTAGGAGTTAAATAATGTTTATAGGAAATCATTGCTTGCCACTCACCCGAAGTACCTCCATCATTGCATCGAATTCTGGTGGCATTGGAATTTGGATCTATCCGATGTTAGCAAAACATTCGAATGAGTCTAATTGACTACATACAGGACCCGGGGGCATTGGAATATAAACACGTTCTGCAGGAGCAGGAGCAGAGTCCGGTTGATTCGTAGGCAGGGGAGTTGGAGTTGGCTGGATCGACTCTCCTCTTCTCTCATCATGTTTTGGATCGGCCATTGAGTCACGATGGGGTAGTGTTTGTGAGGATTGAGGAGGTCGCTGTTGCTGCGATAGCGGCAGCCGTGGCCGCTGGGACAAAATGAGATGAAGATACAATATGTCATATCTCTAGCACTTGCCTGCCGGGGAAGGTACCAACTTGGACCAGGAGGCGCAGTGGCTGCTCCACTATCCCGAGAAGGGGGCTGAGACAAGAGACCTGGTAAATGGACAGTATTGATGAGATGAAGAAGTCAACTTACAAAAACAGGTTGAGGAGTTGGAAAAATCCTTCTTGGCCCTGGGCGCCGCCATATTTGATCAACTTCCCGCAAATGCTCCTGCGGAATGGCAAATGGAGGGATGTGTCCAGACGGAAGGTTCTGAAGATAATCGGAGGCAGTCATTTCTGGAAATCTTGCGGCCGTTTCTCCTCTGGGCCGTGTGTGAGCACGACGAGTCGCACTCGGCCCAACCCCTCTGGGATCATAAAACATTATATCGGGGACAGACACTGTAAATGGGCGAGAAGGGAGGGTATCCATAGACATAGGACTGGTGCTCCTCGGTCGAGTCGATTTTGGCTCGAAGACAAAGGGCTGGAGTGGAGGAGGACGATTTGCTACTACAGGGGGTAATGATGAAATTGAGCTCATGAGTTGATCTAGGATTGAAGGCATCGCTTGAGAAGGAACTGGCATTCGAAGAGGTGGTCTGTTGGAAGGAAAACTCTCGAGTTGAATTCGAAGATCACTCAAGGAATCGCTGGTAGTCAGGATAGATGATTCCGGATGCACAGACTCGGGACGAGGAAGAGCTGGTTCAAGAATTGGAACAACGATTGGTTCCTGACGGCGTCCTTGATCAGCGAGATTCCTAATCAAATCTTCAATGCGATTTAGGCGGTCATGCAGCTCCGAATTATCAACAGGTTGAGGCTCTGGGCGCGAACGCAGGAGATCAATCATTTGGTTAGTGGAGCCTTGACCATTCTGCAAGTCAGTTAATTGATGAAGAATGCTGTTCAGTTGACCTCGCAGAGAGTCCATGAGATCGTCAAGCGATGGCACTGCAGGCGGGGGCGGCGTCGGTAAAGGTGCCACTCGGGTGGCAACAGGTGTCGAAAGGGATGAGGTCGTTGCGATTGACGGCGGGCGCATCAAGATGACGGGGGTAACAGGGGTAACAGGACTTGGAGTTGTAATAGTTCTTTCAGGAGTCGGTGTGAGACTTGTTGACGTCTCAGGCGTGGGTGTGGACGCCGATGTTTCTAGACTTGTGGTCTCCAGTGATGAGGTGAAAGATGAACTTGAAATCTCAGAACCATCTTCAAACGATTCGCTGTCATCTGGGAGCATGGGTATGCTTCGAGGGCGTTCCTCAGGCACTATGGGCATTGGTTCCACTGATTCCCAATCTATGTCTGAAGGCTCATATACAGATCCCTCTAACAAAGAATCATCTGAGTGATGAGATGACAAGAAGGACACAGAACTCGCATTGCTATTCGAACGTGTAACGGTTACACCAGAATCACGAGAATCACGAATATGCCCTTCCATTGTGATGAACTCTTCCGTCATTGCGCCATCGCTCCCAATGGCACGCGAGACGACTATATGAGATGCGAAGGGCGGTGCATGAGGTGCAAAGGGAGGTGCAAGATGTAATGTGGGTGCGGGAATGTCATCGTGAATGCGCTCAAATATTACTGGCTTTTCTAATACTTGAGGTTGATGTGTGTGCTGCTCAGTGACTTGGGGCGGGGATGGGGGTGCCAATATAGGCACAGGAACGTCATCGTGGATATCTTCAAAGACTCGCTGGAGCACTCGAGGTCCACGTGCATGTCGGCCAATGATTCTGGAAGATCCTGGAACACTCTGTTGAATGATGACAGGTGAGGAAGGGCGATGCAGGAAATCTGAAAGATCGCGAAGCTCGTCACGAAGTACTCGCAGGTCATTTGCTAATCCTTGAGCCTCTTCGCCACGGATATCATGATATCTTCGCAGGTCGTCAGCCAAACGATCAAGGTCCCTGGTAATATCTCGAGATGGCCCAATACTTGGAGAACTCTCAGTGAGAAGAGTTCCAGGAGCAGAGACTGACGTTGCAGTAGGTGTGTGCTCGCTGACGGATCCAGAATCTTCTGGTGTGGCCAGGGCAGAGAGTCTTTGGACGTCGATGACGCTTGGGGCTTGAACGGGGCTTGGTGCATAGGACAGCTCTCTTGGAAATGCAGAAGCTATCGGTGTGGCAGAGCGCTATCCGAATTTACTGAGGTTCTGTAGCAAGGAAATGAGATAATTACTCACAGATCTTATATGCTCCGAGGGTACCACTGTACTCAGCAATGATGGTTCAGTCGAAATAGTGCTCAATCTGTCCTCATCCCCTTCGTCTCTCAGGACAGGAGAAAGCTCAACCTCAGGCTCAGGTCCCTCCGACTCTTCTTCGATGGTATCAGCCAATGAAGAGGTGTAGTCAAGCATGGACGTCTCAGTTTCAGACTCTGTCATATAAGATGATGAAACTGTTAATGGTGATCTTGCAACGACGGGGGCAGTGGGGATCGCCTGGGGCAGAACAGGCGAACGGGTGGTAGACGCAGGCTCGAAAGATATAGACAGACTAGAAGGGGTCAAGACAGAAGAGGCGCTTGCCGAGAGTGACGAAAGGGGTGTGATTGAAGCAAGAGGCGAACGAGGTGCAAGCGACGTCAATGGCGAAGTTGAAGGAGGAACAGTACTAAGCTTATCGTCAGAAGAAAGCGATGATACACTAGATGCACTGGGACGCAATTGAGACGTGTCATACGAAGCTTCGGGAATACCATGAACTACCAAGGAGCGGAGAGAAGGAGAGGGATGGAGGATAGACGAATCATATGATAAGTTTGTCTCTCTCGCCCATGGTGTGCTCTGAATATTCGAGCTTGACTGCAAGCTCACCGCTGAAATTGGTAATGAGCTCGGGGTGGGTGCGTCTTCCGATGAGGAAAAAGGGGATGGTAAATCCGGAAGGCTAGGAGTCGAAAGAGCAGGCTCCGACACGACATGCGGAGTGGGAGGTAGGCTTCGACTATGAACATAAGCAGCTGAAGATCCTTCAAAGCTCGGCGGTATAGACACAGATTCTGACTCCAGCAAAGACTTTGTCTCTGGGAGCGAAGATGAAAGTTCAGGCTCTGAGCCAGAACCGGGACCACTTGAAGCCGGCAATGACTGGTGCATAGTTGATGGAGTTGGGACATGGACTGACTCAGTGGATGTAGGCAGAGGCGATAGCGAAGGAAGAGACTCCGTAGGAGGTAAAGGAATTTCCTCAGATAGATCAGTAAATGAAGGACGCGGAGAAGGAATCGTCGGGATTTCCGATGGAGGTGGTCTTGGAAGAACTGGGATGGGATGAAAAATGCTTCCTTCAGACTCAAAAATGCCGACAGGGGATAGCGGTTTGGGCGTCGAAGCTCCAGATCGCATACCTTGACGGATTTCAGGTTCAGCGGCTGTTGGAATCACAGACTCATCTTTCCCATACTCTAATTCAAACTTTTCAGGCTGAGGCCTTAGCTCTCGTGTTAGGGTTGGTTCTACCTCTCTTTCGATCTCTTGTCGCAGTCCTCGCTCAGGTGCAAATGGGGGTACAGGTTGTTGTCCCTCCACTACCTCTATCTCCTGAGAAAGTCCAGGATCAGAAGGCGGGTGAGAGGGTGTATACATTTGGGAGGCCGTGTAATATTCGCTAAGAGTCGGAGGCTCGCTGGCTGTCTTATAGGCTGTTGAACCACCATCAGCAGTAATGAACTCTGTTTCAGGTAATGAAGGGATGGTAGAAAGAGATTTAAAGGAAGCAGGAGATGAAGGACCCGAAGCTATCTCTTCCGCCGTAAGGTACTCGGAACTTGTCTGTGAAGTGGTTCGACGTCTTCCAGGAACTGCCAGAGAATCTCGAATATGAGGACGAGAAGCCACATAACGAGCGGGAGGTGTGAGGGTTTCACTGTAAATTGAGGATGAGGTTTGTGTCAAAGTTGTTAGGTCAGACGAGGGGCAAATGTCGTAACCAGTCTCTGTGCCACGAGTGAAACTGTTAGAGACGCTTTGAGAGGCTGCAACAGGTGTATGTGTGTCAGTATAACTCGCGCTCCCAGGACCATGACTTCCACTCCCATAACTTAAGCTACCAGGGGTATAGCTTCCGCTGACACTCACTGTCTCACTGACGGGCGTATAACCACTAGTATAACTGTCGGAACCACTCATGGTGTAACTTCCACTCCCACTTGCGGTCAAACTGTTGGTATAACTTTCCGTCCCGCTTTCATTAGCCGTGGAATTCTCAGTATGGTTGCCTGAAGTATAGCTTCCGCTCTGCGTAGTAGGTGTGTACGTCCCAGTATAAGAGTTGCTACCGGGAGTAAAAGTACCTGAATAAGTTCCACTTCCTGGTGTGTAACTCCCACTAGTGATAGTACGGGATCCGGTGTCAGGTGTTAAGGTAGAACTTCCAGGTGTATATGTTTGAGTGACACTGTCAGAAGGAGCATAGGAAGGCGATGGCTGCACGTTCTCTTTGTCTGAGCTCTCAAATGTGTAGGACGACGTCCCCGAACGAGAGTTGCCACGAACACGACGAGTGACAGCGCGTGCTCTGAAGAGCGTTGAGGCCGAGGTACCGGAAAGAGGGATTGAATCGCTTTGATAATTGCTGGAGTAGGACGTCTCAAAACCGACATCGTTTTGAGAGAGTAAAGGGCCATGCTCAGTCGTCGAAGCGGTGACCGAGTCCAAGCGAAGACCTGAAGAGTTATCATGACCGGTCGAAGCCACGGTTCCTGTTCCTGTTCCCGATCCCGTACTGGGATCTGCTCTCGTCCACTCTGTTCCAGAAAGATATGTTGATGACACATTCGATCTCGTTGCACTGGATGTTGCGGAGAGGAATGCTCCATCTGTCATTGAATACGGTCTGTCTGCATTACTAGTAGGCGGTGTGAGGTAGGCATTTCTTCCCAAGGATGGAGCACTCGACATGCTTGCAGGTGAATACTCAAATATCTTTTGCATGTTTCCTGAACTCGGGCGTTTCCCACGAGCGCGACTCGAATCATGAAACTCAGTATCGATGTCTGTCATGGACCCAGATCGCCTCAATGAATTTCCTCGACTGGGGGCAATGACTCGGCGATCACCTGGATAGATATATCCGTCATTCTGGATGACTGTATCATCGACTGTCCCAGAGTGATGTGACGATGCAAAAGAAAGGTGACGACTGAGGGGTGAGCTTTCTGATCGATAGTCGGCAATATCGGGGAGGGAATTGAGAGGAGGAACAAAGACAGTCAAACGCGAACCAACAGAAGTTGAACTAGCATGACTGTCAATGGTGCGAATAGAAGCAGTTGGAGAACGGGTGAGCTGAGAATCGGTTAGTGAAACCGGACGGCGCACAGCTTCCCTATCGAAATGTTAATGTCAAGTCAGTATTTCAGAACTTACGAAAGATACTCACTGAACACGATTAACCCATTTCTGCCTTTCGCGGAGACTTTCAGTAGCTAGCCTTTCCACACCATCTGCGTACATCATGTGAAAGGGAACCAACATATCCATCAGAGGTTGACCATCTTTCTCTGCGCTCTGAAAATTAGCTGCTACTGTCCCAATGTCGTCTCGTGCACTAGGATGTGTAGGAGAAGGTGCTGATTGTACGCCCGTGCAATTCAGAAGATCCAAAGCAACTATACCACGCCCTCCACCTGGCGCGATCCATGAAAGGAGCAACATGCGGGGGTAAAGAAGAGCTTGACATCTCTGCCAACGATATGGAGGGGCAGCATGCACGTTGAGATACCAGAGAAGCCCGATATAGAGAGGCTAGAGAAAATTCAGCTTCCCAAAGAAACACAAAAAGGAAAAAAGACATACAGCCTCAGTGCTTTGTGTATACGGACTAAATTGTCTAAGGTCGAAGCCAAGAGGCAAAGCGTCACTACGGTTGCTCATATAACCCAAGCTCTCGCCATTGCTGTTACTACCGCTGTTGATATTGTGCACTGGAGGCATTATATCACTTGGAGGCCTAAGTCCACCCGATTGTCGAAGACGAGCACCTGCACGCTGAACTCGACGGTGGATCCCGTGGAGGCCCTCTTTATCCGTGTACAGCGAATTCGAATTCGTATCGGAAAGTTTGTCTTCTACGGAGCGTGAGGCAGGAGCCTTTTCCTTCCATGCCGACACAAGATTCCGGACAGAGGCTAAAGGGGATCGAGGGGTGGTTTGAAGTCTTCGCAACGTTGTGTTTGAAGTGGGCATGAAGATAGAACTAGTATCAGTGTAGGATGGAGTGATCAAAGTACTGGAGTTTGCTCCAGTGGTAGTGTCCGTGCCAGTTTGTGTATTAGTAGACGTGCGAGTAAGGGTGTCGGAAAGCGTGGTTCTCGTGTAATCAGATGTCATGGTACGGATAGGAGGACTGAGTAGGCTTGAATGGGTGGGACGTGTCTCCGTGTTCGTGAAAGATGCAGAATACTTGGAGGGAGAGGAAGGTCGAGAACCATAGCTTGGACTTCCATAGATATAGCCAGTAGCGATCGAATTGGTCATTGGTAAAGGACTAGTTGACTGTCCAGGAGTAGAAGGGAATCTCGGATGGTTGCTGCTCTGGCTCTCAAACTGAGCAATCAATCCTGCAGTACGACCCAGAGGGGGGAGAGTCCTGTCTCCATTTGGATCAGCCGTAGAGCGAGAGAGACCAGACTGGGTATCCTCTGGAAAGAATGTAGATCTGTTCAGGCCATCAGAGGAGGAATTGGTAGGCCTGCTGGTAGAGGTTGAAAATGTGCCGGATATTGGTCTTGAATCTTCAGTGCGTTCTGTGATGCGGCTTAGACGAATACGTGGGTCGGAAGGTTGGGAACCGCGAATAGTCGGGAGTGTCATGTATGATGAAGATCCTGTATACGTGCCGGTCAAAGTTCCTGGCCCAGTATAAGACCCAGTATAAGAACCTTGTGACCACTGGTTCAGCGTATCTTCAGTGTGAGTAATTTCATCGTCAAGGTGAGTAAGGGTCCTCTCGACCTCGCTAAGTGAGTCGTCATCAGTATATGAGTCGTTGTTGTAGCGGTGCATTATGGGCTCAGGCTCCTCATGATCTGAAATTGGATTAGAGTGAGTGCCATCCCCTCATAAAATCGTGTAAAAACCTGAACGAGTGGTATACGAGTATCTTGATGGCGAAAGTGAGGTTTGTACATCGGTAGGCGTGAATGTTGAAAACGTTGCTGACCCATAGGTCGGTGTCCACGAGCTCGAAGAGTTGGCGGACATTTTTTTCAAATGAACATGTAGACTAGCTTACAGATTCTCTGACCGCTGCTATTCTAGGTGCATTCAACAGATCTAGGGCAGGTCACATCGTGGGCGCGTCAGATCACATGACCATTGATGCCAGCTTTGAGATAAAATATATATATATATCAATGTCACCACGACTTCTCCCAAATCAATTTTTAATCAATTTTTAGGTGTCTAAGCCTTTCAAACAGCCCATGCTCTGCCCATGCTTTGTCAATCCATAACCCAGGTCCTTTCCCAATGGCTATGAGCTGACTGTCACTGGAACTTTGTAGATAATCTTAGAATCGAATGATGAGGACATATTAGTTAGTACAAGGAATACAAGGAATCCTACAGATATTTGATGTGAAGGATTAAAGTATTTCTATGCACAACTTTCATCAATTGAAGAGGTGGCTCCTGACCAATAGGGACCTCTGACTCACACATTGACCTCAGATAGCATGGTATATCAACAAAGACAACATATCAAACATAGAGCTTATGGATGAAGACGTCATTCTTGCAATTTAATTTACACAGGGTACATGCAAGAAGACCAGACCGACATGAACAACCAAGATCATCAATGATGTTCAAACATAGCCTGGTTGGAATGCAAGTACAGGGCAGAGAACGCGCTTTTGATTTTTCCCTTTACACATCAGGGCCAATTATTCTGTGAATCACAAATGAAAGTCGGAAGTAAATTCGAATGGTGTTTATATACATACTGGAGCGAGCCCTCATCTTTCTGCGTTTGCGCCTAAGTCTGCGAGATCTCTTTTTTTTCCACTTCTCTCTCATGCTGTAATTCAATTCAGTAAACAGGCGAAGGCAAAGAATATTTTATCATGCCTAATGATACGATGAGCGAGCTGAGGAAACGAGGCAATGCGATTAGAGGATGGTATAGAGTCTCCTGTATAGTTCTTAGTCATACATTCTCACCCACTCGCTCTGTTCTTCCTCTAGCTGCCATGCCTAGACGCCAAGTCGTCCCAGTTTCCTTGCGTGAAGAGTTTACAGAATATTCGAGTCTCCTGCGCGCACTTAAGACTTCGCATACTCTTGATCTTCCTGTGAACTTGACTGAGCCTTACGCAAAGAACAAAATTGGCGAGAATGACAGTGACAACGGCGGTGACGAGAAACCCTCAACTTTTGCTGCTGCATCTACGGGCGACAATTCCAAGGCAGGAACTAGCTCTGGCTTTGGACAAACATACTTGGACACTGAGCTCAAAAATTGGAGGAACAGAGATCAGTGGACACGTTGGCCTATTCCGAAGAAAGACGTGCCCTTTCCAGATTGGTCTCTTCAAGACGAGATAGAGTCAATCATAAAATATGTCCTCTTTTCTCATCAGGAATCTGATACGCCCTCTTTTGACGAGGGAAGTAATGGATATGACGACAATGAGAATAGTAACGATGAACCATCAGTGAACGCTGAACAGGAGCAATCTTTGGCCGATTTTGATTGCGAAGATCAGGAAGACGTGTATGTTCACGGTCTCGCAGAAACGATAACGCCGATCATACAAAATAAACTCGAATCTCTCTTCGGCTTGATTTCTGCCCATACAATTGCCCGTTCGGATAGCATGCAGAACAGAATTGAACCATTTGACTGGCGGGACCTCGTTAATATATTGGGATCACCTGCCGCCAGGCATCTTGTCGACGAAGCGTGCGTTGTTCCTTGTTCGCCCCTGACGATCGAGATTGACGACGACTGATATTAGGATCCTGCAGAACATGACCACAAGAATGGAACAGATCTTTGAAACTACTCCGGCTTCTGCGTCTAACGTGAAACCTGCTCCTCTACCCTCCTTAGGTCAGCTTGCTCTAGTTCTTCTCTCCCTCAGATTGAACGTCAGATTTAACACCGGCATTCATTCTGGTAGCTATTTGTCGACACATCCTCACACGCAATAGTCACACCCATCTCAAAGGCTTACTATCCCCACATACTGTATCGTTATTCAGACAAAGCTTTCCCCCGGCAGGTTATGATTATTTGACATCACGCCAGATCTCTGCGAGGGCAAGAAAACTGGAAAAGAAGAGGAGACAAATGGATTTCGAAAAGGAGGGTGTGACAGAGGAATATGAAGAGGAGGAGAGTGTAGAGGAGGGCAGGTTCTGAGTGTGCTGAAGGTAATACGAGAAGGAGGATGCAAAAGGGCAACCTGAGAAGCTTCAAATGCAGAACAGCTCCTGATTCAACAGGACGAATACCCAGGTTGAGAACTGACTTGAATGCGCTCAACGAGATTAAGATCTCAAAAGGAGAGAAGAACGGCACAGTCTGGCTCATAAAAACTGAGACATTTGCAAGACTGGATCGCATTACTTCCCAGTTGAAGAGCAATGTGATTCTGACTCTTTCCATTACGAATGAGATCAACTCAGGAAATGTATCGAGTCTGATGAAACCAAATGACCCTGAATGAGTATTTATGAAGACGACCCGACGATCCTGACCAGCACCTATTTGGAGGTAAGACTTCTGATAGCGTACAATAGTCTGTCTCCCTCTGTTCCCTTTCCAAACACAAGGGCACATCCATTATCTGACTTGGTCTACTTCATCTTACACTTAATTTGAATCTCTTTCAAAATTGGTATTACGATTAATTTAGGTCTATGTGCCCAAATAAGTTGAATTCGCTAGGTACGCAGCCACGCCGTCTTTGCGATCTTCTTCTGTCGTCTCTGCTCTTTGAAACGCTCCTACACTTGCCGTGAACATGACTGTAAGCCAACCAAAGGAAAATCATTACCAAATCTTTTTTTGTCGGCCGCTTTCGCTTTTTCCCACTGCCTTCCTCTTCCTGGGTTTTCTGTTCCATAAGCTGATCCTCCCAAGCTTTGACGTCGAAGTAGAACTCGCTCATCCGCTTCATCCTTTCGTACTCGGATAAGTGACCCGGAGTCCGCGCATCAGGTCGTGTAAATGCACCGGTACGAGCATTGAATTTGGCTTGAAATGAAGGAATCGGCCCACAACTAGCAGGTGCAGTAGTCGTTAAAAGAGAGGGATCAAGGTGAGCGAGCGATGGATCAATGCCTTGCGCGAGTGCGGCAGCTTGTAGAGCGGTGTACTGGAAAGTAGAAGAAGAGGATTCCGAGTCAGGTGGTGTGAAATCGTACAAAGTGTTTGGGTCAGAGGACGGGGCATTGGGAGTGATCAACTCGGAAGGTTGCAGGGGATTTGTCCACGTCGTCTCGCCGGTTTGGCTGTTGTAGAAATAATACGCGTTGTACTGGGGTGCAAATATGGCTTGCCAGGGCTGGGCATCCAATGCGGCTATCGGAGTCGCTGGGTCGGGGTTAGAGATGCCTCGGGGATTTTCCTGGTTTTCTTCAGCCGGTGATTCTAGTTGACTTGCCGTTTCTTCTTTCTCTTTCCCCTTTCCTTTCTGAAGCTCAAGGGAGGGAGAAGGTGATGGGCATGGAGATTTAGCTCCAGTGGTGTCTAACTCCGACGACACAGGTTTCTGCTCGTTGCTAGCCATTGTAGATAACAAAGGGTTATTGGTAACCATAAGTCACAATGTCACATGTTCTATAGCAGCGGAGTATCGTCTATCTATGAGGATTTCAAAATAAAAAGGGCAAGAGCCACAATTGGACAGAGTCAAAGTGAAGGAAATATGAGCTGCCATATGGTCAAGCCTCTGGATGAGTGATGCGATACTATCCCAAGTTTCGGAAAAAAGACAGATTCAGAACGAGGCGAGAGAGCTTGATTAGTTCTCTGGATCTGAACTCACAACATATCAAATTTTGGAATTACTGATGAATAAATAATATCTGTATCACAGAATTAGAGCAGAGCAGATAGGCCCGAAAGTAGAAAAGATAGAAGAGTCAGGATTCTAATTGATCAACCCTCCAAACTTTGATGACACCCGCCCGATCACCACTGACAATTCCTCCTCTAAACGGCGAGTCGATGCATATCAATGACGTAATGACATCCTGGTGGTTCTTCAGCAGATTTTGCTGATTATGTGCAATCAAAGATATTCTCTGTGCAGGACGATTACTATGAACCCCACTTGGCATGGGTGGGCAAGTCTCCACATATGTCGAAGTATTTCCAGAGGAGACACTACTAAAACATTATCAGTCAAGACTGAACAGGTATCAAAATTTCAGTTACCTGAATGATGGTCTTTCTTGCTCAGATTCGAGACCGCTGAGAACAGCAGTTCGCTCAATTCTGCCCATGTCCCAAAACCTAATCTTCCTGTCCTCGGAACCTGTAATCATGAAACCTCTGGCAGTACCTCTTAACGGATTCGAATCTACCAACAAGTCATTAAATTCTGATCTCTGTGCTACGTGGTGGCCCCCAAAATCTAGCCCAACCGCAATCGCCCGCACATCAGGAGAAGGCGAAGGAAGAAGTTCAGCTTTACTTGCTCTAGCAAGCTCACCAGGTAGTCGCCTTTCGCTTCCATCAATTATTGCGCTCTGTGGCTGATTTTGTCTTCCACGAACAAGAGCAGCGATAGCAGCAGCAGGTGTCATATCAGCACTCGTCATCACGGATTCCGGAGATTCAGGCAGTGGATCAGACATTAATCCTGTCCTCGTCACAAAGGTCTCAACCAGGACGGATTTCTCAATGTCCCAAACCTCGATCAAATTTGTCACACCACGTTCGGAATAGCCTTTCTTTGGAGCTTCAACAGCAACCAAAATCCACTTTCCTCGCCCTTTGGCAGGATGAACAACACATTGATTTATGCGGACTGAACGACCCGAAGTCGCTACCGAAATGCCGACGTGCCAGCTCTTGAGCATGATTCCGAATCTTCGGTCCCAGAGGGTTAGCACACCGGCAGAAGTTCCAACGATAATCCATGTTCGTTTACGATCAATGCAAATGCAAGTAATCGGTCCATACTGTTGTGGATTCCCCAGCTTTTGTAGGACACACATCGTTCGAAGGTCGAGTATGACAATATTTGAATGTGTGGTCGCAAGTATCAAGTTTGATGCTGAATCTGATTTTGTCCCTAGAATGACTGTGACTCTAACTTTCTAAACTCATGTCACTCACCAGAATTGTAATGTACTATACTCGTCACATACTCTCCAGGATTATCGACCCGATATTCTCGCACAAGTTGAAGTTTACCGTACTTTGGTAGCGCACCGCTTTCCGTGACATGAACCCTTACGATGTGAACGCTTCCATCATCTGCTGCACTTGCAAAGCAATGAGTCCCTTCTAGGATACAAACGCACTTGATACACGCATTCTGTTGTCCATACGTATGTCGTGGCTTGCTTGTGACATTCCTCTCCAGTCTGGCTGTATCCCATATCTTCACTGTTTTATCATCAGAACCTGATATAAAAAACATATGATCGGGTGATACAGTCAGGCAGGTTACAGCCTCTAAGTGAGATGTAAGATTGGCAATGAGGGTAACTTCAGCGTGGCGGCTAGAACCATCTCGAGGCGTGAAGGCATGTCGTACGGCTCTTCTCCGGATGGGACCTTCATGGATTTTAGGACCAAAGTCATTTTGAAGCCCACAATTATTGTCCAAGTACAGCCCTTCAAGAAGATGACTAATCCCTGGGTCTTCACCATCTTCACCTCAACATCAAGAAACAATAAATGAAACGGGAATGATAGATCAGCGCACCATAAGTTGAGATAGGTTGCACCGAAGGCTGCCTTGACCTATGGGGGCGCATAGCCGTTGCGGCGGAAACAGGTAAGGATCCGAAGGATTTCTCCGGTGAGCCCTCTGTATCTCTCAGATACTTGGAGTGCGCCTCCAGCAATCCGACAGCGTTCGTTTTGCTCGACCCAACAGCAGGTGCAGCCTTGGCCCATTCTGGGATGACACTCCCACTTAGCTGCATTCGGCTAAGAGGCCTGAACGATGTCGAGTTCACTGTTGAGACCAGGCTCTCAGCAGGGCTTCCCGGACGATCAATAGTTGAAGCTATAGAAGGAGTGATAGTTCCAGGCAAACCTGGATGTAGTATAGCCACAGAAGAAACTGAAAGGGAAGGCAAAGGCATAGAAGGCACTGCGGAGATAAGAGGAGTGTGAGGGGCTGGAACGGGTGGTATAGTATTTTTGGTATCTTTAGAAGTAGGAATGGTCCTATGGGCAGTTGCTAGAGACGAAGCTGAGCCGTTCATAGTAGCTAGCCTTCTTCTCAAATCTTCAAAAGGTGTACCGAAGTTGCTAGCAGTGCTAGTTACGTCAGTAGACAGCCGGACTGGTTTCTGAGGACTCGTCAACGGGGTTCGACTTGGAGAATAGGTTGAGATACGAGAGCCTGCTGATGCAGTGATACCAGCGGACACTTTAGATGCCCGAGAGGCATACTCTGAGACGGTACTTCTCGTTCGGAGGAAGACGGTTTGGGGCACGACACCTAGCTTCTGCAATTCAATGTCACCTATGATCCTGAGACTCATACTCTTGTCCAATTCAGAGTTCAATCGCGAAGAAAAGCTGAGAAGAGTAAGGATACTATTTGTATAACAAGAACATATAACATACCTGGACGTTGCATTAGCAAGCTTCGAAATGTACTCTCGCATCGCCATAAGCTTAACTTCATCGTCCAAGGTCATCCCAAGCTGTTGCAGCTTCCCGATTTGTCCTTCATCGCTACAGGAAGATTGAGAAATCAGAATTTGACAAGCTCGATGTGCATCAAAGGCTTACTCGTCTGATTTCAGTTTCGCGATGGACGAATTTCCCTTACGCAGTGACACTACACTATCTCTAGGTGATTCAGTCTTGCTTGCCTTCCTTTGACCTTTCCAAAAGCCGGTTTTATCGCCCTTCATGGCCCATTGAACGGAGGCATCAAGGATTTGTCTTAGGAGCTTATTTGATAATATAACATTAGGAGAGAAGAGAACATCACTTGAATTCAATGGCCTACCGGCTGCTTCATTACCGTAAGTAGACTTTGTTCATCGATAACTGCCACATCTGCTTTGAGGAAGTACTTCAAGGAGGGATAAAGGATGCACCAAACGTCCGTTGGTGGCAGATGTTGAGCAGCCGCCGTGATGAATGATGTAGCACCTCCACTCAAAGTCAGTCAACCTTTATCTCACCTAGAGTGTGAACAGACCTTGCCGTATCCATACATTGGGATGATACAGGAATCCAAGAGTAGCACTCATAAGTTCCCATAACCGCATCTTATGAAACAGCCCAAGTTCACATAAACTCGTAAGAGCAGCCAAAACTCTCGCTACAACCGTCTCCTCTACATCTACGATAGCATTAGTCTCACATTCAAAGTGAAGCGTCGGTTCGAACAAACCTGAAAGAGCTTGTATCATCAATGGCAGTATATAATCTTCTAAACTTCGGCCACCAGCACATGCAGCGACATCAACAATGCTATCAAAGAAGGCGTATCGAAGCAGCCAGTCCCGATCGTTCAGGTATGTGATCATATGACTTAAAAGTACGTCGTTGGTCCGCTGTCGGCCAAGAAAGATACATAGAGATGAGATGCCACGGAGAACTGCACGCTTAACGACACTCGAAGGGTCGACCAGGACAGTAGATAGATGTTCCTGAATGTGGGCCTGGAGCTCTTGCATGCTCGCGTCATATGATACCTATTACTGATATTGATCCGCATGTCCATATCCATAAAGGAGTATTTTCTGCTTACCTCGAGATGCGCATTCTCAGGATCATACATATCTGGAGATGAAACAAAAATGCCATGGGCTCTAAGCGCTTGACCCATTTCGAGGTATCGCGCAGCCGTATCTGCGAGTTGTACAATGCACTGGGCATACGTTGATCGAACAAGGAGTTCAGGGTCTTGCACAAGATGACGGATGTTAGGAATGATATATTCTGGAAATATGGCAGCGTTCGAAGGCGTGATGACTGTTACGAGCATAAGCTGTCTCGTGTGTCAGCAAACATTCGCCAACTAAAGCAGCCTTCCACCCACCACTTGGACAAAGGTTCTGAGAGAAGCAGCACGGACATGGGCAGACTCGTCATGTAGCAAATCGACTATATAGGGTATCATTCGATCCAACTTCGCCTCGTCTGTGAGATGACATGATAGGGCAAGAAAAACATCCAAGCCCCGGACTTTGGAGCTCGGCCGGGAGCAATTTCGTATGTTTGCAGTTACAAGAGCGAGGAGGATGAGAGCAGGGCCGTCTGCCGAAAATGTGTATGAGGGCCCACGTCCTCGATTGGGACCGGAACATCACTCACCCTCAAGAGCAGCACATCTGCCACCGGGTAGAGTGTGCGGTTTGAAATCACGATTTGGTATGTATAATTCGACAGGGAAGATGTCCTTGAGTCCAAGCAGATATTAGTACGCAAAATATGGGTATAGGTGATAAATGAACCTGGAATGATTTTGCCAGGGGTGCAAGCGAATTGTGTTCAATCTTTACACCCATTTGAGGACTCTCCTGGTAAGATTCTTGAGAGATATATAATTCTACACTTTCATAGTCTGCCCATATGCGCTCGAGTCGGTGGTCTGAAGCACTAGGGAGTATATCAGGGTTTGATTCGGTGGGAGCAGTATGAACGGAAGAGGCTGATTTGACTGTTGAGTTTGCTGTAATTGAACTAGTCACAAGATTACTGAAAGGAGGATTCGCAGGGATTTCATTTATTGACGTCACATAGTTGTGTAGGAAGGAGTAGAATGATTCAGGAAAAAGAGTCCCTCGCGAAGTATGCAATAGGGTGTCAAAGTTGGGTCGCTCAATGGGATCAAGGGAAATCATCTGCTTGATAAGGGTCTACTAACGACATTGAGTCGACTTCATTGAATGATTTGTGCAACTCACTCTGATACCGTTGTCTTCAATCTGAGTCAGGTGTGTATGCACTTCATACTCTCCCTCTCTGTACTTGAAGAGTTGGCTAAGCGTGAAAAGCGGTGCTCCCTCGAGGAAGAGTTCGGCTATCACGCATCCAGCACTAAAACAATCCATGGCTTCTGTCACTTTGCCATCTCGCTTTCCCTCCAGTTCACCTGTGGCTATCTTGAATTTCTTCGAGCTAATCTCTGGGTTGTCCGTGGCCGTGTAAAAACGTTCTGGAGCGATATAACACGTCCTGCGTCCAGAAGTGTCAAAGAAAAATGAGAAGTCGGCTGGGTCGTCGAGCGGCAGATAAGTAGGTTTGTAGGAGGCAAAGTCGGTGAGGTATATCCAATTCCACGACGTTACCAATATATTCTCAGATTTTATATCCCCATGCGATACCTTACGGTTACGAGCATCACGCATAGCATTAAGCAACTGGAAGGCAATCCACCGCTTCTCGATCATAGTAAGGAAAGGTCGTGTGCTTCGCAGATCAGTACAACAATTACGATACATGTGATGCTGCACACCTGATGCGATCATAGAGATTGCTTGCAATCCATTGTCGAATTATGTAGCCAGCCTTTTCCGTTTCTGCGAAGGCTTGGTAACTGTAGACATTGGGTATGTCGGTGAGAGCCTCCTTCTCAACTTTTATATCAAATGAGAAGTGAGTAAGTCTGACTCACACAGAAACAACAAACCTTTGAGACGTCTATGATATGTTCGTAAGGACAGTCCAGGATCTGGCTTAATGAAGACTTTAACAACTAAGAAGCCATGCCGATGCCGACACTTGACCGTCTTCAGAAATCGAGCTGAGCCAAGGCTGTGGGTATTTGTTTGGTGGCAAGCAAATTAAGACTACGAGAATATAAGCGCACCTCTTCTCATACACGATGTCACCACCAAGGTCAGCTACAAAAGAGTCTAATGCACCGGAAGTGCGAGTAAGATT
>Ga0153986_1000186_pt1 | contig 20419 bp, 25 predicted proteins | sample TSGA070MetaG_FD_104724 | JGI IMG/M metagenome (GOLD analysis project Ga0153986, IMG submission 104724) | Attine ant fungus gardens microbial communities from Georgia, USA - TSGA070 MetaG | ecosystem: Host-associated > Fungi > Mycelium > Unclassified | place: USA: Georgia, Alexander Wildlife... | reverse complement strand
GGGTGAGCCTGTTACCGCGTGAACCAGTGGGGTCTGATTGTCTTCGACGTATTGTGTCACTCGGGGATTTGACTAAGTCTGTTCTAGAATTAAATTAATTAACCCTCCGGTAACTTACTCCTATTCTTGAGGCCTAAACCGTTAGTAAAGCTCGCTCGTCTCCTGTTAGCAGGTGACAGACATGCAACCGCCACGCGCTGCCACCTGTTCTAGTTTCTAGATTGTGCTTAGGACTCACTGGTAGGCTCTAGAGTGCACTCCGCTTGGCCTGTATTGTGCTGTATATCCTTTTGTACCACCGTTTGAAGAAATTTTCAATTCCAGCGTAACAGCATGCCTCTACAGCAGAGGGCCTTGGAAATTGTCTTGGACAAAGTCAGGCAAGTGTTATGATTCGCCTTGGACAGGCCTTCTAACATCAGGAGATGGCGGCTGTTATCAATGGATGGCTGTGGGAGTTAGAGTGACACCTCTGGGAAGGTGTAACATTAATAGGACGACATGGGAACAGTCCTGTCGAGTACATGACACGGACACACGACACTTGGACGCTCGACACATGTTAGCAGATAGACATGGGAAATACTGATAATATTAGAGTACCTAGTCACATGTGAATACCTAGTAGATCTCTTGTATAAATAGGTAGAGAATACTAGGAGGACTCTTGTCGAGTTCTCGTTAGACATCCCTAGTCTTCGAGTGGCAACCTCTTCCCCCAATCCTCTCTCTAAGTTCCTTCTGGTCCAGTGCTGCTGCTGCTCACGGCTAGTCGCTAACAGCAAGGTGGCCAGTCTGGCCGCAGTACAAGCACAACCCCAGGGTCATTTGGTGCTGTCTCTCGAGGGAGGTTAGGTGGCCATCGGGACCCAGGGTGGTGTTGCCTGGGGGTTGTGAGAGGTTAGGGCGAGTGGACAAGGAAGCCAAAACTGGGGGTCTTGGTCCCTCTCAAAGCCATTTGTCCGAGTTCGTTAGGCCCTCTGGAGTAGCGGTAAGCCTGCTGGGTTCTGGTCTCGGGGCTTTTTGTGTATGGGTCTGTGAGGTATGGGCCATTCAGAATTTGTTCTGGTCTTCTTGCTGACATTTCCAAAAATCATTGTCAATTTTCTGGACAGCTCTCCTGAGGCCCTCGAGTGAGGACAAATCCTCATAGCTAAAATGCAGCTCATCTCTGATGCGGTTGGGAAGAGCATCTTTAACTACCTTCCGTAAGGAGCAATCGTCCTAGTAGATACGGTTTTGGTACTTTGCAAATTGGACAAAGTAGTTGATTGCCTTTCCATTGTTAGGGAAGGGGATTGCTACAATAGTATCCTCATCATCATCCTCCAGTGAGTAGGAGCCAAATATGTTAGATAGTTTCTGAACAAAGGCAGACCAATCTTCGAGGAAGTCAAGGTTCTGGTAGGGGTCTGGCTTATTGATAAAAGGCTCAAAATAATCCAATGCTACCCCTCTAAGGTACAAGATGGCAAAAAAAACTTTCTCTGAATCTTCCCTGAACTTGCCTTTACAGGCTCGAAAGAAGATTTGACATTGGAAGATAAATGCGCATAACTCGTCAGGATTTTCTCCACTGAAGAGGTCAGGTTCCTTCACGCCCCGATATCTTTTCTTATGCTGAGATGGGGCTGGTTGTCTGGAGAGTACTAGGAGCAGGGACTGGAGGTCGAGGCCTGGGATGGATGGGAGAGGGGGTTGAGTTGGCGTAGATGGTGAGTTTTGGTTTTCTTCTTCAGGTTGGGCTGGGGTCATGGCTTCTTCAGCTAGAGTGTCTGTCTCATCTCTTATGGTGGGTTTGTCATGAACCGCCTTCCACAGGTATTTGACTAGCCACCATGGCTAAGTCATTATTTATTTTCTTTTACATTTTCTTTTCTTTTATTTTATGAAAAGCACCACATCCAAACAGAAGATGACTCAATAGTGATGCAACAGTCATGCATATGTACAAACGTCAGTAAATAGAATAGTTTGTATATAAGTAGAGAGGAATCTAGCAAGAACTCTTATCAAGTTCTCTTTGTCAATGCTGACTTAGAGGGCAGTTGGCTTCATTCTGGCCCAGGAACTAAGCCAACCTTTACAGGGTTCTTGTGAGGGGATTCTTTGATTCCAGGCTTGCATTGCTGTAAACGGGCATTCAATTGGGGTTAAGGTAGATTCCTGGGAGGGATTGGGCTAGAGCCATTCTCGCTGAACTTGTTGCTGTAGTCTGGGGTCTGGGATAGGGGTGTTGGACATGATTGCACAGGGGGGCTAGCTTCGTTATACTGTTAAGTCGTCGCTCTGGGAGTGATGATGGGTGTGACTTCAATTTGTGTTGGGTCTCCCCCTGAGCTCACCCACTAGATCTGAAGAAGAAAGGAGTCTATTGATTGGTACAGGTGGAACAGGATATCAGGAGGATGGGGCAGACTTAGTAAATAATGAAGCTAAGAGTGCTAACTACTCTAGTGGACTATAAGTAGTTGTGGCTAGTAAATATACAGTTGCTTTGGGTTTTGCCTGTTTAGGTAAGCAGGAGGCGTCAGGGCCTCGATGGGCACTGGGTGTTATAACAGGATCAACAGGGAGTCACGGGGTGTGATAGGTTTCAGGCAAGTACTGCGGTGGAGGACGCATAAGTAGCACCAAAAGTAGTTCTAGAAATAGTTTCTCTAAGTCTGAACATTTGTAATACTGTAATATATTAACCAGGGAGAGAGGAGATGTAAGCAAGTTCCTTCTTAGCTCTTGCTCTTACCTCTAAGCTCTTCTGGACATTGGAAAGCGGTCTATGTTAATGCTAATGTAATTTTGAGGTGTCTAAGGGAGAATGAGAACACAGAATATACCCACAACTGGATACTAGAAACAGAATGCATGAGTTTTGGGTTTGTTTCAGAGAGGATAGCAGACTGGGAAAGCCTAGCTCAGTGTCAGCTCTAGATCGTATTACACCCATAAGGTTCAGTGTGGGAGTGCGGATAGGGGAACATGGGAGTGTGATGGTGCCCATGAGTTGGTCCATCAACTATCTTTTCTAGCAGAGCAGCTTGGGGTGTGTAAAGGTTGACACTCTTAGGAGCAATACTTGTAGGATGAATCTAGATCCAGATTCCCATTATTTAGCTACATCACCATTATCTTATAAAGCTGCATAATTCCATACCCTTTTTAATAACCCTTCCTACTTCTTGATTTACCTCCTCTCAAATTCTTTAGTGCACAATTGACACCTAAACTTGTGATTTTGACATAAGTTAGTGTAAACATAAAGTCTTTTGTTTCCACCCCCCCACAGCATGTACAAATGTTAGTAGATAGATTAGTTTGTATATAAGTAGAGATGAATCCAGCAAGAACTCTTACCGAGTTCTCTTTGTCTATGCTGATAAGAGCACAGTGGCTTTATTCTAGCTCAGGACTTGGCCACTACAGTTTGAGTTATTGTTTATTGCCTTGTTTGTTGAGCAAAGGACAATGTCCATTTGGTTGGCCCATGAAGTGTTACTCTCAAGGTCAACCTTGTTGCAATAATTCATGTTTGAAGAAGAGGTGGAGCATGAGGCTAACCTACACTAACCCTTGACATAGAGCATCTGCAGGTGTCTGATTCTTGCTCCTCATACTTGAGAGCATCTAGTGTGGGTGTTTGCATGCATATTCACAGGTGTACAATGGGGGGGGGGAATGTATTCACTACTACTGTCTCTGGCACTACCATCAGTGATGGTGGTACAAGATGAAGAAGCAATGCAGCTCAGTCCTGTGGGAGATGGCTTGACATTTCTTTGAGTGCATCTTCAACAAAAAGTCATTGTATGATTTAAATAACCATGAATCCTGGTTACTGGACGTAAAGACAAAACAGTTAAGTCTTTCTACTCGCAACAAAAAGCTTATGATCAACCACCGGCTTCATATAAAAAGGCGATCCGACCTTTTCGGAGGAGATGAGATGGCATCCTGTAATGTGTTGATAGCCATGTGCAAATCTGGCTTGGGCCTTATTAACCCTGATGTTTTAGAGTTAGGCAGTGAGATGGTTCGTAACCTTGGGAAAAGCTCTATAAGTTTCCGAGCATAGTCAAGTGTTTGGCAGAAGTTCAGAACTGGCTTTTCGCATAAAATTATCAGATGTTCGAGGGGGCAGACTACATCTGATTGGCTCCATACATAGGGATATTCCGGAAGAAACCCCGTAGGAAATTCTGTAGGAAAATGCAGAGAAAGGCCAAGATCTCGTAGGGATGGTGCAGAACAAGATATCAAGGGTAAACGATGTGCAGATATTGGCATGTCTTCGATCCACAGGCGTTCAAGTGTCGGCCACACTCTCAAAATTTCCACAATGTCATTTGCAAAGTCAGTCGATTTCAGGCAGTTTATAAGATCCAGAGCTTGCAATGGTTTCTGCCGGAACGACATGAGGTCATCAAGAGTTACTGTCAAAGGGCTCCCAAGGTCCTCAAGGCGGAGAGAATGTAGATTAGGGAAAATGGTAAGGAGCAAGGGAATCAGGTGAGGAATCTCTTTTTGGGACGGTAGCTTTCGACACAAACCAAATGAACATATCGATGTTATTGGATTGAGGTTATGGATACAGTCATGAATGTTCTCCAAGGAGCCTCGAAGTGTGAGGGAGGTGAGACGTAAGGTCTCGAACCATTTTCCAAGTTTCTGACAAACATCACTGTGATAATAATTGATGTTGAGTGCAAGAGTGGTCAAGCTTCCCAAAAATGGAGTGATGGGTTCCTTGGTGATTGTTCCAGAAGTCCAGTGGGAGAGGAAGGAGACAGAAATAAGGTTAGGGAAACCCAACGCCCGTTCAATGATATGATCCGATAGTTTCCCTTCATAATGTATGTTTAAAATATCGACTTGGCGGGATCTGAGCGTATCCAAAATGATACACGTGGTGTTTACGTGGGACGAATCGTATAATGCTATGGACCTCAAGGACGAGCTCAAGAGTGGTGTGACTTGGTACGCTTCTTGGAGAGAAAGGTTGGAAGTATCCATGCAAAGCTCTCGCAAATTAGGACAAAGAGGACCGTCCGGTCCAAGCGTAATTAGAGCTTGCCATAACATGTACTCAGCCGGAATGAGAGATTGGAGACGGATGATCCGGATGCGCGCAAGAACGCGTGAGGTCCTAGACCTTACATGTTCTGTCTTGGCATTGGATATGTATGATAGCGACTGTATTGTAGGGCTGGTGAGCATGTTTGGACCTCTGAACGATCAGCTCACCCAACAATCACTTTGATCCTTTTGAAGTATACGGGAACTGTTGTTGACAACATTTACAACGGGTTTCAACGTTAGCACCGACCTCCAATGCTCATTGAGTGCGATATCAGTGAGCTTTGGATGTGTCAAAGCAAGAGCCAGAAGTGTGCGTTTCTTAGCTCGGACAGCATCATTCGCGTCTTGAGAAAGGAAAACTCGAAAGTGACGGGTGATTTTCTCCCAGACCTCTGGAGGAGCTTGCATTTCAACGACGACAAAGGAGAACAACCAGCTCGCTATATAAATATAGTACGTCAGCATTAATTATTTATTTATTGATCCAGGCTGTGCAGGTTAGGCGAAGCTTGCTGCTTCCCATGATATCTAGGATACAAATTTACAAAAGTAATACACACATCTTACAGAATCCCGCAAAACCGGGAGATAAGGCAAAGAGTCATGTATAAAAATCAAAAAAAGTCATGCCTCCCAAATACCACCTCGTGCTAATTCTCTAAGCACACCACCCTTACTCGCGATCAGCTCCTCATATACACCCTCCTCACACACCTTCCCCTCCTTCACTACAACAACACGATCGCACATCTGCATTACCTCAGTCTTATGTGTTATAATCACCATCTTCAACCCCTGATTCTCCTCTCCTGTCATTCGTCTCACATTCATGATAGCATCAAGTACCTGCCTCTGATTCTCACCATCCAAAGCACTCGTGCACTCGTCGAATATGAGCAAATGAATGTCCGATCGTGCAAGGGCACGAGCTATCTGGATCCTCTGTGCCTGCCCACCGGAAACTTCACCAAGAGGAGCTTTCAAATCAGCATCATCCAACCAATCGATATTCGCAAACCTGGTTGTACGTTGTATAATCTTCTCTCTTTGAGTCTCGCCAGCGAATGACTCTGGAGAAATACCATAGAGTATATTATCCTCAACAGAGGCACTTTCAAACAATTGTGGTGCCTGAGAGACAACACCCAGCCCATTCCTTAGGCGTCGTGTATCAACTTCCTTGATATCAGTACCACCAAAGCAAATTCGACCCTCGAGGGGCTCATAAAGACGCTGGAGAAGGGAAACGACAGTGGATTTCCCGGAGCCTGACGCTCCAACAAGTGCGATGCATTCTCCGTGATTGATACGTAAACTGAAGTTGTTGAGAACAAGGTTCGATGGGCAAGAGGGATAGGCGAAAGAGACTCGGTCAAAGACAATCGGGCCGGAAGCGAGGAAAGAATGGGAGAGAACCTTTGCTTCAGAAGTGTCGTGTGTCGAAAGCTCGGTAAGTGTCAGCAGATCATGTGTAGCTTGGGTAGCCTTGGAAATCTTGTCGGCTGTTGAAAACGATCGTCAGCTCGATTACGAGCTCTTTTAAAGTAGAAGCACTCACTGAAAGTCATCATTTGGCTACCAAGCGACACAGAGAACACCACCAGATTCATAACCTCTATCATCTGCGAGTAACTATATCGTCCATTGGCAAGAAGCACAGCTCCGACGTAAAAAAGAACTGCCTCTGCAGCGTAGATAAGGCCATATGTAATGCCCATAGTTGCACCCTCGATCCATGCACTGTTCACACCAGTTTTCAACGTTTTCTTGTTGGAGATATCAAACAATTCCGAGAATGGTTGAGCAATGCCCATTGCACGAATGCCCTTGATATTGTACATGACATCATACCATCTCCTCGCAACCTCCTCTCTCGCACGTTTGTTTCTGATTTCGTACTTGGAAACAAGTTTGGTCTGAATAGACATGATACCAGTGAAAACAGGCAGAATGCCCAGACCGACCAACGTCAATTCCCATCCCTTTGCCATAGCCCACAGAAGACCGATCGATAGCATAGCAAACATGGCGAAACACTGGCCAATAACCACGGAAAGTAGAACTCTCGCATCGTCGCCATCCTGTACAATCACCTGGTTTAATCGTGCCGGAGTGTTCTTGGACTTATCAAACCACGTCTTGTCTTGCCGAAGAATCTTGTCATATGCAGCAATACGGAGATGGGTAGCCCAACTCATGCCGTACGATTCCATAAAATAGTACTTGAGACCGAGTAGGACTCCGTCGAGTGCAGTAACGCTGAGGGCGATACCACCTAGTACATTGATTCTCGAGGCATTTTGGGCGTCGATGGAAACTTGAAACATGAATAGAGATAGGATGTAAGAGAAAATGGGCGTAAGACTACCAGAGGCCACGCAGATGAACAAGCCAAGGATGAGGAGGGGCTTATGCGGAATTATCGGCCAACCCTTGCGAATGACTTTCCAAAATTGCGCAGGCTGCTCGGTGTCACCCTGTTCAGTAAGTTTCTGTTCTCTGGGCATTGTTTCGAGTCCGGGTGCAACTACACGGATCTTCATTTCCGACTTATTACGACGCACTCTCTTCCTTGTCACGCCCAGGGGACCAGACAATATGTCTTGTCCTATATCAAACCCTACCTGATCTTCCTCTTGCACCTGTTTGTTATTTTTCGAGTCTTGTTTCCATGAATTAGAAACAAAAGTCAAAGCAGGAGATTTCGGCGAGAATTGAGCATCATGTCTTGTTTCATGCTCCACTATAGTAGTAGCTGTCGTTGGAGTGAGAAGTGCACTCGAAGGTCGGCGAGGCCGATAAACAATGGTTTGTCCTTCATCAGCCTCTTCCACCCCTTCGTCGACAGGTGTGAGACGGGAATCAACGCAACTGAAAGGACGACTGGAATGTGTTGTAATAACTGCAGGATCTGGCAGAATCGAAGTAGAGGGCTCGGAAGTCAAGTCAGCGACAGCATCAAACATCCAACTACTTCTGCCAAACAACAAAGAGTAAGCATCGTTAGGTGGAAATTGCCTTTCAGTCGCCAGATCAGGGTCGTAGGATTCAGAATCATCGAGATCGTCGTTGTTCCCGGCTGCATCAAGGTTCTTTGCAGGTAATCCTCCGACAACACGTTGAGATTCCATCATCTTGAAGAACTCGCCCTTGCCTTCTTCGCACGTCTTGGAAGAACACATGGGAATTTGAGTGGCTGCATGTTCAAGGTCGGCGCGATAGCCTTGCTCTACCACACGTCCATTCTTCAATACATAAACAAAGTCTTGAGACTGAATTTGCGATAAATCATGAGTAATAACAATGGTAGTTTTGTTTTTTCGCCATCGTTTAATAGCTTCAAAGACAAGGATACGGGAAGTTGGATCCAATGCTGACGTCGCCTCGTCTATTCATTCATCAGTGAATGAAAACAGGGGAAAAACAGAACATACCGAGGATCAGAACAGTAGGGTTCCGAATTCGTGCTCGAGCTAACGCTAACCTCTGTCTCTGGCCTCCACTCAATGTCACACTAGTCGTTTCTGATGAAGAACCCAATTTGGTATCATATCCATCAGGCAGATCTTTCACAAACTCGTGCACCATCGCCATCCTACATGCTTTCTCTACTTCCTCTTTCTTAACTTCCCGCAACTCGCCTGGCCTTCCATAAGCACCAACTGCAACATTTTCCCATATTGTTTGCCCGTCAAGCACAACAACATTGCCAAAACCCTGGGACACACCCGCAATTTGTCCGCGAAGCCAGGAGTGATCCAAGTACCGCATGTCTTGGTCGTCCAGCATGATAGTTCCAAAGGTGGGTTCATATATGTTCATCAGCAAAGCAGCAATTGTGGACTTTCCGGAACCCGAAGAACCCACGATGAATGTTGTTTCATTAGCTGGGAGGTATAGCGAGACATTGGAAAGAACAGTAGCGGAGGGTTTGGATGGGTAAGAGAAGGTGACATCATGGAGCGCAAATTCACCGTAGCATTGTATTGGGGTAATCTTGCGGAGAGTTCGGTGAGATTGACGCAAAGTGTGTTTTCGACTCAGGAAAGGAGGACTTTGGATAGCGGCAGAGGAAGGGGGATACAGAGGAAGAGTTGAGGGAGAGGAAGGAGGAGGGTCATTTATCATGGTCTCCATCAAAGCTGCCATAGTAAATTTGCCTTTGACGATAATGATGAACTGTGGAATACATGTTGAAAGATTGGAAGTTGCAATCAGACAAGCCCAGAACGTAGCCGCGTAGTCGCCGAAACTAAGCTTGCCTTCTCTGATCAGTAGAGACGCAAACCAAGTTCCTTGGATGAATATTGCCATAATGACAAACTGCGCAAAAGCACTTAGCAGACCCCACACTCTCAGCAGTCGCCTCACAGCCATCTCTAGAGATTTGAAGGCATGAGTTGCTTGTCTGAGCTCAAAGTCTTGGGCATTGAAGGCTTTAACGGTAGATATGGCGGTAAGAGCGCGGTCAACAAGTGTTGCTGTGGATGTTGTTTCTAATCGCTCGCAGAGAATGCGAGGGGCAGCAGCAGATTGTGAAAGGGATTGGATGAGGATAAAGAAGGGGACAGCAGATAGGATGACAAGGGTTAGCGCCCACGAGCGGATGAAGGCCAGAATGAGGCAGGCAAGAGTCGTGGTGAGATACTGGATGAAGGAACCTGCGGCAAGAGAAGTGGCCATTCGGATATCATTGGTGTCCCTGAAAGTAAATCAGTAAAGTACTAGCAAATTAGTAGCTGACCGACCGAGTGAACTTGGCCATCATGCCTCCGGCCTCCTGGCCATCGATCTGAGTGTCGAACCAAGCCATATCTTTCTGAGAAATCGAGTCATATACAGCTTTGCGGACCTGCATTACGTTGTGTTCTCCTGCCCAGATCCACAGGCTACTTGTTATACTACTAAGTGCAACTGAACCCACAGCTAGGCTAAGGAGCTCAAGAGCAACCAGTCTTATAGATCTCAGCAGAGCGTCCTTGGCTGCCTGCGGAGGATCAGGTCCCAGTGGAAATGTTGCAAATCCTTCAAAGGCTTGACCAACAACATATGTCATGAACGGTGCAACTGCACCGGCAATGACGGACGAGGCAATCGCAGGCAAGAGAAGACACAAACGACGCCTGGGAGAGAAGAGAGAAAACAGGAGTCTTATCGACGGTACTAGTGGCTGGGAAGCCGGTAGAGCGGGAACTGAGACGGGTGGAATTTCTGGCATAAGCTTGGTTTTGAGAGAAGAAACAGAAGAGCGTGGAGAAAGATCATAATCGTTGGAGATATTGGAAATTCGCGTCTCCATAGTTCTCGTGCGGCGAATTGGCACCCAGCGAAAGGATTTTGCAGCATGGATCCATTTTTCTCTTTTCTCTTTTGTAATGAGAACAATTAGAAGTTGTTGTGCTCTATTTGGCCCTCTAGACAATAAGAATGCGAGCCCATGCTATTTTAATGCTATTTTAGATCATACATGTGTATAGATATGCCGGCAGCATGAGTCAGGCAAGCATTCTGTAAGATGTTGAAACATTACAAGATGATAGACTGGATGACTCTCTGTGTCACAGAGTATTGGGTAGTGTAGAAGAATAAAATAAAAAAACTCCGGAGATGGGAGGATCGCTTGGAGAGTGGAGACAAGTACATTACTGAGGGAAATGGAACGAGTCCAGTCTTTGAAATAAAGTGTGATGACAAGAATAACCTTGACTTTGGCTTATGGTTAGCACTCCTATTCTCTTGTTGTTGTGGTCATGGATTTCAGACACATGCCGCAGGGTCTGCCATCGCGCCCCCGACTGTCTTCTGCTCATTTGTATTTAGAGTAGTTGACTTTATAACTGATGATTTTTTTTAAAAAAGACAGCATACTTATAGGTCTGACTTGATAGTCAAATGTCCACCGTGTCAATGATATCTGATTATCAGAAAACAAGACCCCAACATATTTTTAGTGTAGTGCTCAATAATAGCTGTATCTTTGCCTGGAGGGTGTGAGAAGGTTTTTTGACACTTTGTCTTTGTAACCCAAAGCATCACTCAGTCCATGGATACTTTGGATGCAGCACAGTTCTGGAACACCACCCTCAAACACCACACATCTAAAAATAATTATGTTCTTTTAATGATTGCTATATGGTCCAATGATTTCAAGAGATAAGAGAACAAAACAAAAGGAACAAAAGGACATAGGCTCCATATCCAAGAGCGAGTGTGCATGTGCATAGCTACAAAGAGAGAGAGGATCGTGACGAGATGTGCTACTATTCGATAAAGGTATTATAAAGTACGACAAAACAAGCTTCGAATCAAGTGTCCTTATTGCAACCAAAATCAAGACCACAAAAAAAACAAAAGAAAGATAGTCATAGAAGACATGTGTGCATGCGTCGTAAATAAAGAGTGAATGTACGTCCATCCCATAATAATACCAATGTGTCCGAGGTCAAAGATTATAAAACCAAGGTCTAAGCAAGCCACCAGCGACCATTCTATGCCTGGCTCAGAATAATTTTATCAATCACAGCATTAATCATAGTCTTGCGTGATGTCAAATCCACCCCAAACACATCCTCCAATTGCCGCCTGATCTCTCTCTTCGTCATTGTGTTCAAATCGGCGGTTTTCAGTATATTTTGCGCGGCAAGCTCTATCTCGACGTCCGAGGGTAACCCTCCACCTCCACCGTGACTCATAGTCGAATGACCATGAGCCGATCCACCGGCTATTCCCATCGGCCCAACTTCAAAGCCCTCATGGGCAGCAGGAGTCGGTATCGGCATGTCGAGGTAATTGGTAACGGGACGTGAAGGCGTAGGTTGATGAAGGAAATTAGCCTCACCCAGGGTCCGGAAAGGAGACTGAGGCGTGTTACGACCTGAGTTGTAGCCAGGAGGAGGGTACATGCCAATCTGGGAAGGAGCAGGGGAATGAGTCCGGGCTTCATAATATGTCTCACGACCATAGATAGATGCAGTACGAGATTCGGCGTAGTCCATCTTTCCCTTCGTGGGTGGCACCCATGAACCAATGCTGTGGTTGGATTCTTTGTCCCACAACTCGTTTTCCTGTCATGGTATTAGCCAAAAGTAAAAAATGCCAGACAACACATACATATTCACTCCATGACTTGAGCGGGATAGCACGAGGATCAAACTTGCCTTCATCCTATAAATGACACCATCATCAGCCATTTTAAACACCAGGAGCCTGGATAGAGTACTCACATGAACAACGACTTTCTTCCCGGATTCTCCCAAGACGATACGAGTCTGACCCCAGGAGAAATCATCCATGCGCCAGAAGGAATAAAGCGGAAGGAAGAACGAGAACGCAGGGATAGCGATAATATAGAAGATCATCCAACCAACCATATCCCACTTTCTTCTCAACACAAATACAAGCGCTTGAATACCATAGATGGCGGCAATCATGACGAGCGAAATCACGGGGATCGCTTTCCCAGCTGCAGCGATCAGGTACACAAGATAAACAATCTACAGATCAAAGGTCAAAATCAATCGACGTATCAAGTAAATATACTCACATAAGCCACGGTAACCGGTTGTGTAATCGTCGACACTAAATCAATCATAACCACAAACCTCATCGAAAAACAACAGAAACCACAAAGCTGATCCAAGAATATCAACTCTCCAAGATTATGCACCGTCGAGTTGATCCATCTTCGTCGCTGAGAAAGCAACACCTTCCAATCATCAGGAGCAACCGTATACGCATGTGCATCCCGCACAAATTGCGTCTTGAACGCCGGGAAATGTTTGAGTAACAACGTAGTCAGATATCGATCTTCACCAAGGTGCAAGAGGTTCTTCATGTGCAGGGTATCAACACGATTCTCCGAATAATCTTGGATCATCTGGTTCGAAATGAGCAGAGGCTTGTGGGTATCGGGGGTACGGAGACGATAAAGAGTGAAACAACCAGGTAAACAAGTGACGGAGCCAAACAGAGATTCGAAAGCTTTAGCCATGTGATGAGATATAAAGTACTCATACACCTGTCACCACCGCTTCAGTTTCAGTATACGCCTATATTATCGCACACACCTGCATCATGGTAATCAATGACTGCTTCGCATTTGCCAATTCCGTTTCACCACAAACACCAAGAAGCTTCTTGTCATGAATCATACTACCGAAAAAATAAATCGCATCAGCTACCAACAAGTTTTGGGAATGTGAAACCTACGCAGAAATCAAACGATTGACCGACATAGGATCCACTGTCGTATCAGCATCGACCATGAACAGATATTCATAAAACGTCGGGTTGACCCCAATCACATTCTTAATCTGATGGTACATCTCCAATTCCAACGGGTTCATCGGTGCATTAAAGTGGACCTATAGAGAAAATTCAATCAGTTCGAACAGCTCAACATACCATCACCATCACGAACCTTATTCAAGAAATGCATCATCAGCATCTGTGAGTCCCGCTTTCCTCTATTCCCAGGCCTACTTCTCTCCGTCGGCTTCCCAATCTTCACAAGCACCATATACGGTACGACATGCCCCGCACACTCATACAACCCCGAATACACTTTCCCCATATTATGCTGCTTCGCTCCCTCTCCCAGACTCTGGAAACTCAACGGCTCAGGATCCAAATTCGGATCAGCACCAAGTATATCCAACACAATCCTCGGCGTAGGTCTATCATTCCCAGACCCGACAATCATCCCGTCACAGATGACAACGAGCAGTTTTCGTTTATCGTCATACTTGAGCTGCGCCAACGAATCAATCGTCTTCCTCAACGAAGAATCACCTTCCGTATAACAAGGAACTTGACAAATCACAAATTTATCATGATCCTCCGGTGCCCTCTCCGCTCCAAAGTTGATCGAAGCAATAAACTTGAACCCGATGATCGCTACCATAAGTATCGACAATGCGAGCAGGATATACGTCGAGAATAAACACTGCGGTGATTCTCGATTGTCGACTTTACCAATGAGGAAAAGGTTCCGGAGACACGTCCTTTGTCTATCAAGAACGGCAGAATCAATGTTCAGTTGGTTGAACCGTTTCGTGATGTCCTGTCCCGCAAATTGTTGGAACAAATTGATAACACTCCCATGCATGAAATTCGTATCTGCAGCTGGTGCTTGCATCCCTGTAGGCGCACGAACAGCAGGCGGTGATCTGATATACGTGCTCAGATCAAAAATGAGGTCGTTGTAGACCGCAACAGAAGACCCGGACGATGCCATATTTTTTATTTCTTTCGGAGTGTATCCGACAAACCCAACACGAGAGGTATACCGCATTTGAACCATATTCTCAAAATACCAATCCGGTCTCGAGTCGTTCGTAAACACACGGAAATCGTGGTATTGCGCATTTGGGTCCGTGTTGTTTGCCGAATTGAGGATAACATAGGGCGAAACGTTCCCGTCAATCCCATTACACAACGCGCTGACCTACAAAACCCATCAGCCCGCCCTGAACATACTGGCAGAGAGGATCGCATTTACCTGAACAGGAAACAGATTATCCGCCATCAACCCACCATACTTCAACACCGACTTCGTAGGCACCACCGATACAAACCTCTGATGGGTCTCCGCAATCTGTCCCAAATCAAACACTTCTCCCCTAATCGCCGTAAACACATTACCAGGATCATTCTCCAAACTATGACTCTGCAATTCACTCCGATTATACACATGCTCGGTCGGACAAATCAAATTCCCCAACACCGCAATCACAAAAACCGCACACGCACACACAAACCAGATTAGCACGTTAAGTGCAAGCTTCTCCCTCCACGCCTGTCGTATATCCATCCGTTTCATTCGACCAATATAAGTGAGGAAAGGTGTAGGTATCCACCATGTCAATAACCAACATAGCGCAACCCACCGTCTACGTGCTGCAGATTCTTTGAGAACTTCAGTGGTTTCATTTTCGGCAGCCAATTCGCCCGCTAGTTGTGCTTCTTTATTACCCAACCCACGTTTATCCGTGTTCTGGAACATGTTCCTCGAAGGAGCATAAGATTCGGAACCAAAATTTGATTCCGTATCGTGATTGGACGTGAACCGACTACGACCATCGTATTCCTCCGATCGTAATGACTTGTGCTCATCGAAATCAGAAGTGCTGTCGTTACGTCCATGGTTGTTATATAAATCGGCACGTTGGAATGGTGAGGCATTCGTAACGAGTGGAAGTGCTTGCGTAGATCCATTCATATGATCACTATATCCTCCCCACCCCGGATCCAGTTCTTCAGCTGGAGAACGATAAGGTGCGTATGGATCTGTGATACCACGCGGATCAAGACCAGCCTCAGCTTCTGCCTCCCTGATCCTGTTCCGCTTTTGCTCTTCTACATCCCTCGAGCGCAACTGATCTTCAAAAAGATGAAAAGCCTTCTGCGACAAAAACACCTGACCAACAGCACAATATAAGACGCACAAAACAAGGATTAGAACCAACGAACCTTATGATATCCCAACACCAGATCCTGCTCACTCAAACCCAACGCCGTCCTAGCCTGCATAGCTCGCATATTCCCATCCCCCTCGCTAACCCCAGCGCTCTCCAGCCCCTCTCTATACCTATCACAAAACTCCTCCGGCGTCATCCCCACTTCTAAAACAACCCCACATCTCTTTGCCACCTCACTCAACCCGATACTTCTCACTTGCCCTTTCACAGATCTTCCCTCAAGCTGATTCGGTAATTGGGAATCATTAGGATTTATACAAAAGATATACCACGTCTGAGTCTCTTCCAATGTTTCGAATAGGGTATCCAATGCAGATCGAAATTCACCTGCGACACAAGGGGACGAAGATGTAATCTGATTCTGTTGACCGGGGGTAACAGCAGTTGAGGTAGGGTTCAAAAGACCATCTTCTTCATCCCTCTCCTCGATATCTGGGAATCCGGAGGTATCTTTGATAATCAATCGTTTCACAGTTCCTTTCCTTCTCGTACTTGGCGCTCTCATTGGCTTGATAGCCTGCTGCGCAGATACAATAGTATCTTCATTCCTGGGATGCGCCTGCGTCGCAATTGCCTTATTCGAAAATAAACCTTTGACAAATGGGTTGATCGACCCCATCCCAGTACCATCGTTGATCGTCCCTGCAGCAGTGGTCGAAGCGGCGCCTTCACTCCCACGTAAAAGGGATACAAAATCAGGATTAATGGCATCGAGGTTTCGTTCAAGGAAGTTTTCGGAGGAGTAGGTGATAGCACCATTAAAATGGTTGATTGTGAATGTCGGAAACCCAGAACGGTCAATCGAACCGGCTTTGAACGAAGAATGGTTGCCCCATCGCTTCTGAAACGCCTCTACCATAGTTTGATCCGTTTTCTTCGGTACTCTACGGGCTTGATCATCCATGATGTGTATCAAACCGCCAGGTTGATTCTGCAGCAACCTCACACACTCTGCATTATCAAAATACGGTACTTGAGGAACCAGGTTGGCGATGCCTTCAATGTTATACTCATTGACGTGTGCTTCGAACAAGCGCTTCTGCATAAAATGTTGTAACCGTTCGTTTGCGAAGTTGATGCAAAACTGATCGAGGGAGTTAGGTCGGCTCGTCATGTTCTGTGGGCCAGGCAGATCAAAAAGACCGATAAAAGTAGAAAAGTCGTCTTTGCAGAAGCGTTGATTGATATGTTCGTTCAACCAGGCGAACAGCAAGGAATAAAGAGTTTTAGCGAGATCATCTCGATTATCCGAAGCACCATCCGGGTCCAAGAAGACCGTGCACAGTTCCTTCTTAACAAGCTTAGTCTTGTATGACAAAGCCGCTTCCAAGGCTGACGCAGTCACACCAAGAAAGTCCGCAACGATTTCAAGGATATCAGTATTCCTCACCACTGCAGCGTCCTCGTTGCGATGTCTGTCAATGATGAATTCAAGATTGCCAAGGTGGAGAATAGCAGCGATGAGTTGGCAAGTCTGCGCAACGTGGCGTTTGGACATGCCGACAGTTTTGAGAGCAACCTTGAGCTGATCAAAGCGGAGGGCATCGTCATCGCGACCAAATTGTTGTCCTGGTCCTAAAGTCCCTAGAGCTGTAGGTCCACGTTGGCCAAGATATCTATACATAGTCTTGTCCAATAAATGGAGATGTTGTCTCTCCTCCAGCGTCGCACCAGCCACAAGATAGTAGAAGATGTGAAAATTTCGCTCGCCTGAGGGAACAACAGCAACACGATTGCGCTCGAGATAATAGTCGAGCGTCTTGATACCACAGAGACGTCCACGATCAGTGAACTGTAGTTCTGTGTATTTTCCGAACCGGGAGGCATTTGGGTTGAAAAGAGTGCGTGCATTGCCAAAAGACTCGAGGACAAATTCGGCCGCGGGAACTTGAGTGGCAAGTTTTGCACCTTTTTTTCCGGGATTGGAGACACTGAGTTCGAGGAGGGTTTTGATGGTGAGCCGTCGATTCTCAGATTTACCGCTGCCCGACTCGCCCCTGTGGTCAGAAAAATTTCATGCTGATTGTCAGACGGAACCAAAACACGACCAGCAGAAAGCACGCACATGAAAAGTATGCTCTGGTCCTGGGTGGTCCTGCGCATGAGGTAATAGGTGTTGCTTGCCAGCTGAAAGATGTGCGGGGGAAGGGTGGTGTCTCTGTGCTCAGAGGTGTCCCTGTACTCTGCAGCATACTTTTGGAGGGCCGAGTCGGCATTTGAGGGCACATATTTGTGTGGATTGAGAGCGACGAGACCGCAGGAGCCGATACCTGTGTAGATGGTGTCTGCCATGAATCGCTCACGGAGGCAGGCGACAACGAGGTCATCATTGACATTAGGGAGTTCAGAAAGATCACTGGCGGCCTCGAGGCGCTGATGCGCACTCATGGCTGCGGTAGACTTGCGGTTCATGGTGCCAGGCCCTGGGCCTTGTAGACGAAAACAAGGCGGACGACGCCGTGAGTGGCGGGGTCATCATCAGGTGAATATTCTCATCACGTGCTAGTCTATATTTACACCTAGGTCTGCTACTCAAGATCGAGATCTGCATCTGCCCGCACCGACTGGTACATTTTGACCATGGCATGGACCTGAGCCCACCGTCCTCCCTCGGTTTCTTCGCCCTGGACACAGACACGCTCCAGAAAGGGAAACAGCCGGTCGATTTTTCGTGCCAACTGCAGTGCCAGCACCAGCTGCAGTCGTTCATCTGAGCTAGCCACCGTCAGGACCTGCAGTCGATGCAGACTCGGTCTGTCCTCCTCCAATACCGTATCATCTGCAGTTGAGATGGGAATCGTAAGATGCCTGAGCTCTGGGCATCGCCTCGATAGCACCTGCAGCGCACTGATGCTTGGCCGTACCATTTCTGTACTCACAAACGGAAGACAGAGCGTTTGAATCTTACTCGCCCATGGCGCATCAGCCATGTCTTGGATGTTCATATTTGTCATTTCCATCGTGTGGCTCAGAATTTCCAGATGTTTGAGCTCAGTGAGGCCGAACAGGGGTGACAGTGCGTCCATTGAAATCTCCGGAATCAGGTGTGAATTGTGCACCATTTGGATATAGGTCACTGTATCTCGCCATCTCAGCGCCACACACGCTAACAATTCCCGTCTGTCCACAGGATCTTCCAACGAACTTTCAAACCCAATATGCCGTAATTGCGTTGTTCCAATCTGCACGAGGAATGTCTTGACAAACGAGAGTGGCGCTACCAATTCCAACCAGGTCAATTCCCTAAACCCAAATTCTCCTTCGTCTGCACCACTATTCATAGCTACTTTCGCTGCACCATTACCTCGACTCGCCGCAGTCTGCGTTTCATTCCACCTCGAATCGTGCACAGTCAACAATCCACTCTCCTCCAGATCCAACTCCAATCTCTCTAGCACCGACAACCGTCCCAAACTCCTAATAAGCTCGATCCCCACATGTTTTCCCATCCCACGCAAAATCAAACTCCTCAGGCACGCACATCTACCTAGATACCCCAACGTATCTTTTGTCAATCCCTCGCCAATCATCGTCACTTGTTGAATTCTCGCTCCCTCGCACAGAAGCGTATGTAGAAACGATCCAATGAGCTTATCTTCTACCCCGGTGATCTTTTGAAAACGCAAGAATTTGAGTGAAGGTGTGAGGAAGAGGCAGATTGAGGAGATGAGAAAATCGTCTGGAGACATATGTGGACACGTGAGGTGACGCAAAGACGGGAGGAGAGGCGTTGAACGCAGCTGTGCGATTCGAAAGTATACGTGCATCGCTATATCCAACGCATCAGGGTCGTGGTTATAATAGAAACCCTTCACTCTTCTCGCATAATAATCGAACCTCTCCCAATCAGCTTGTGTTACTTGTCCTCTTAGCACCTGCACACGAAGAAAAATAAGAGCCTGGCCAAATGGAAGAACCAAACACTCACATAAATCGAATCACTCTTTTCAAAAGCCCTCAACAATCTGAATAACGGAAAGAACTTGTCCAAACTTTTCCACAGCCGATCCAAACTCGGTTCCAACCAATACATCTTATTGACCAATGCTGCATTCCTCAGCGCCTTTCTCATCGTGAGCGCCTCCTCTACTGGCAGGGACCAAGTAAACGGCACGGGCGTGAGGTTGTCGAGAATATGGTCAAGGATGTCGGGTGAAGTCAGAGCGGCCAAGGTTGCTGATGTCGACGATGAGGTGGTTGTCAATGAGGAGGATAGGACAGTAAGGGAAGATGAAGGTGCGAACGAAGTTGAAGCTGAAGAAGATTGCATGAGGCCGAAGGGGGAAACTGAGAATTCATAATCAGCTTGAGTAGGACTTGTTACTGCAACTGCCCACCAAACAAAAGACCGAAGAATCACAAGTGTCCAAATGTACCTGGTCACTGGACAAGGATAGCCTGTTTTTTAATCTGAGAATCAGTATATGACATGTTATGAAATGACCGACACTCACCTGAAGGAGCTTGAAGGTTGGTCAAATATTGGTCAACCCTGAACAAGAATAATACCACAGGCAAACAACTGTCAAGTGAAGTCACAAGGTTTGATGTCAATTGATTTGTCAATTGGTTTGTCAGCTTAGTTGTCAATGAGGTTTTCATCTGGGCCTTTGGCCCATCCAATCACCTCTACTAGTTCTGAATGGATTTGGATTTTGTTGAAGGAAGGGAGTGTAGCAGACTGACTTCAACTTTCTATGTACCTATTTTCTCAAAGGATATTTGTTGAATGGGACTGTGTGTAAGGATCTGTCAGCGAAGCACCTCAAGGTCCCACTTGATGTCAGAGTAGACAAGGAGAACTTGTGAAAGTCCTCATTTATTTGGTCTATCTACTTATACACAATCCTACTGGTCTGTGCACT
>Ga0153986_1000185_pt1 | contig 20439 bp, 24 predicted proteins | sample TSGA070MetaG_FD_104724 | JGI IMG/M metagenome (GOLD analysis project Ga0153986, IMG submission 104724) | Attine ant fungus gardens microbial communities from Georgia, USA - TSGA070 MetaG | ecosystem: Host-associated > Fungi > Mycelium > Unclassified | place: USA: Georgia, Alexander Wildlife... | reverse complement strand
TGAGAGAGAGTCTATTGGTGCTTGAGTTTTGGCTGTAGGAGACGACTGGCGATTATAACGTGTAATATCGCAGGTAGCTGAGATTTGACTTGTCATTCCAAATATTCGACTCTTGGATTATTATGACCGCCTCTCGTGGCTTGAACTGTACTCTTCTGTGATTTCTCATATTTTGCTGTCAAGTGTGCCGCACCTGATCCCGCACAAAGAATTTGCTTGGGATCTGTGTATCAACGACTCGGGTGGAAATGTGTTCCTAAAGTGTCGAATCGCTACAACAACCAAGGTCCCTAAGGTCACAATCTGGAAGACCCTCTCTTCGATGAGGTATGATTGTGAAAGTGAGTGCCAGAAGTTGTCGATGACAGGAATGCGTGCATTAATGTCAAAAGTGTGCTAGAAGATCTCAGCTACCCATGTCGAGTTTCTTCGGGCATAATAGCGCGGGAGGTTGCTAGTGCGACCAGTATGGATGAAAATCTGCGAAGGCTAGGAAACTGTGATAGGGGGCCCTACAAGAAGTGGTTCCATGCAGAGGATCAGGTAAAGGTCTAATCGTTCCATTGGACAAGAAAAAGCAGAAAAGTGTGCTTCGCTTGGCTGAGAGTCCAGACAGCAAGATCAGATAAAGTCGAGCAATCCAGCGTCTCCAAGTAACTCCAGAATATTGAGAGTGAAGAACAACGATATACATATGGACTTGATTCATTCTTGAATCTAAACTTAGAATCTAGAATGTTGATTGATGGTCATGTAAGTCTTGTTCAAAGTATGGTTGCTGATGCCCATACTCGAATCTATTTTAACGGAGAGCATATGCTGCACTTAATCTATATCTATGAAAAACTACCAGGATGATCCGAGAGAGTATTCTTATCCAGTGGACCAGGTTGGCCGTTTCTATTTTCGCTTTACATGAAGTACCGCACAAGCGAGCCCTTTGCATTTATTTAATCGTCATGCATGGTCTCCAGATAAAATTGGCCAATGTGCGTCTAAGCTGCAGCAGAGAGGTCCAGGAGTATTGATTGACCACGATAGAAACGCTCAAAGATAAATTAGAAGACCAGCATCACTGGACTATCCTTATTCATCACCCGATTCAAGGGAGCTTGTCGGTTCTAACGGAAAATTGTCGTCTGGTAGACTTGTAGACTTGATAGATTTGCTTTCCGAGACGGGCGGCTCGGGCAAGCATACGTGATCAAATTTCACACTCAAATACGCGAAAACAAGATGACGAATGCTTATGTCGCTTTTCTTCATACTCTGACGGTATTTGTCCGGAAAACTTCTACGTTTAATCCTCCGGAAGTGCTCTAGCCGCAGGCTCATGTGCTGATTATAAAGTATCACGGCGACGATGATTATCCGTTCATGATCTCTGGTCTGCCGCGAGGAATCATTCAATAGAAGCTCAGGGGCATAAGAATCACAATTCAGAAGGTCATGGAAATGGTGTTCTATTCGATCCTCATCTGATCCAATCCAGTTTTCTCCAGTTGTGTGCTCCTTTGCGCCGTATGCTGTAGCTGGACACCATATTGTCAACACTAATCGACTTTCTATAATGCGTAGTGGAACACACACGTAAGTGCGTCCATAGACAGATAGGATGGTGTTGAACCGTTATCTAGGTATACTACACCCGTCATTTTTGACATATCTAAATTCAGGAGAAGTTTTGGTCAGCTCAGGGTAAATTGTGACGGATAATCGTTCATGTGCTCAACAGTACCAGATGAGCAGGCTTCTGAACTTTCTACGGGAATGACGCGAGGTATAAAAATGTGCGGAGGAGCAAGTTTTGCCCTCAGCCCCCATTTCAATGGCGTTCTCTGTGAAACTCATCGTAATTATATCAACAACTCTTAATTGCCTTGTATTTGCAGCTCCGTTAATGCAAAATGCAAGACTCAACACATACAATTCGAGAATTGTTGGTCATGGTCTGGCTTTGCAGACGTACCATCCACCTTCAACCTTTGAGGTGAAACTACTTATTCAGAGTTCCTTCCCAGATGTTGACAAGATTTAGACATTTGAATTCGGCATCGACCACCCCCTGTCAAGACGAGCTAACCCTGACATTGTAGAGTCTGCCATTACTTTCCTACAATCCCATCTTGCTGTCTCGTCAGACACGATTTCCCTCAAGTCAGCATACCTTGGAGAGACAGCCAAGCATGTCTATGTAAAACAAATTTATGTGAGGCATTTTTCTAGTTGTCAATGAAAATTTGTTCGGATAGATTGCTTTACAGAATGGTATCCCCATTGCAAATGCAGCTGCGAATGTTGCTTTCAATCAGGACGACAAGGTAGTGGCCTTGGGTTCCTCATTTGTCAAGCCTAGTAAGTCTTCCTTGCAGGTCAATTTGAGAGTATTAATGTTATCATAGAGAAGACCGCTTCTGCGACACCCTCCATTCCTCTTGACGTTGCTATTTCAATCGCCGAAGTCATGTTGGATGGTACCTATAACGGACAACCGACATCTATCCAGTACATTGCAAAAGAAGATAGATCCATGGTACTCACTCACTCCATGCAGATACGGAACGAAACACAAGGCACTTGGTACGATGCATTTGTGGACGCTCATTCTGGAGAACTTGTACACCTGACTGACTTTGTTGCAAAGGCCTCGGTAGGTCGAACGAGTAAGAACAAACACTTCTGAGATCTAACCTCTTTCATACAGTATCTCGTGCTTCCGATTCAGAAGCAGGTATTGACACAGGGTTTTGAGATCCTCAAAGATCCATTCGACAGTTTCTCATCACCACTGGGATGGCATTCAGACGGAAAAACGGACTATACGTGGGTCTAAAACTTACCCATTCCCCTGTTTATTGATTGAATGTCTCGCCGTATAGTACCACAATGTCAGTATCTATTGATGACAATACTTAGGCTGAGTGATGTCTTAGCGGGAACAACGTCATCACTTTCAAAGATGAGGTCGAAGCTGCCCTTACTAGTGCCTCATCACCCGACTTGAATTTTATCTACAAACAAGATCCAACAGTACAGCCAACAGTGCAAGTAAATCTTGATGCAGCTCGCACAAATGCTTTCTATATCGTGAATTCTGTGCATGACATAATGTACCGGTAAGGACGACAATCCAATCTCAGATCTTGTATGTTCATCTAGTCCTATAGCTATGGTTTCACTGAGGCGCGTTCAACATCGTCCCATATTTTCTGCTCGCTCTCATGTGAATATATTCCAGGCTTCATTCAACTTCCAGACGAATAATTTTGGGAAGGGAGGGATGGACAATGACCCTGTACAGGTGTCTGTTCAAAATTCAGCGGGTCTAGACGGAGCAGATTTCGCGACACCACCCGAGTGAGTTCACTCTTGTTTTTGTGTAGATAGGACTCATGGAATTTGATAGTGGTCAAATGCCACTTATGAGTGAGTGTCGCACAGCAAATAACCTTTTCCCGCTTATTCTCTACAGGAATGTTTCTATGGGATTTTATTCAGGTGATTTCATTCTCATCGCACAACGATCAATGTTGGATGATTTTCATGTCTATAGCCGATGCGTGACGGAGCACTAGAGAATGATATTGTCGTCCATGAGAATACACATGGGATGACAAACAGAATGACTGGTGGGGGCACCGCCGCTTGCCTTCAGACTACCGAGGCCCGTGGTTTAGGTGAAGGTATGGATTGTTTTTTGTTGTGATATCCGAGTACTCATCGTCTCTGTAGGGTGGTCCGACGCAGTGGCAGAGTACGCCAATTCAATAGTAATCTGCATGTTCTCCTTGACTGATATCAAAAGGTGGACGGAGCACAACTCGAGCTCTGTACCAGATTATGTTATGGGTCCGTATGTAACAAATTGGGCACCTGGAGTTCGCTCAAGACCGTATTCCACTTCAACGTATGATCTCTGCTATCTGGATCTCGTTTGGGGCGGCTAATTGATCTTGCCAGAATTGTGAATCCCCTCAAGTACTCAAGCTTGAAAGGACGAACGGAGCCGCATGGTAATATTTGCGTTCCAACAACTCAATTTTTGCATTATTGAGAAATTGAACAGCGGTCGGTGAAATTTGGGCAAATACTCTTCATAACGTTTATGCTTCTCTGGTTGGCAAGTACGGATGGTCGGGAACAGCAAGAACTGATCCAACAGGATCTGAAGGCAATGTAGTATTTCTCCATCTTCTGATTGATGCCCTAGCGCTCCAGCCATGTAACCCAACTTGTATGTGCTTGAATGTATTGCATTGCGTTCTCTGATCCTTTGCAGTTTTGAACGCCCGGGCCGCATGGATTCAAGCCGACGCTAACCGATACAAAGGTGCAAACAAGTGTTTACTCTGGAACGTATTTGCTAGTCGGGGAATGGGATTCGATGCCACTTCAGAATACGTTGACTCTTTTACTGTTCCAAGTGGCTGTTGACTACAATAGTCTAGTCTACTGTTATTTTCCTATTGAGCACACAAATGCAATGCTTAATTTCAGTGCTATGCCTGGCCATTGTGTTCTCTAGTTTGGGAGATCTTATGTAGAAGATGTTTTAGCCTTATCAGATGATCCATCTGATTGTGGCGAATTTCAAGGCCTGACAACAACGTCACTATACACAGCTTGACAGTGTCATCTTGACAGGGAAATATACTTTATTCTGTAGCAGGGGGAACAAAACCAACATCCACTTCTGTACATGCACGTAAAGCCCTGTCCCACAGATGGTCTGTAGTCAAGGTACGCCTGTCACCTACAATGATAAGTGCCAATCGGGCCCTTGTCCACATGACATTTAATCTCCTTCGATCCGATAAAAATCCAATGTCCCCTTCTGCATTGCTGCGCACAGTAGAAAATATGACGATATCGCTCTCACGACCTTGAAAGGAATCAACAGTCGAAACAGTAACAGAGCTATGGAGGCGTTGACGAAGATGTTGTGCTTGTCTTGTATAAGGCGTGAGAACGGTGACTGAAAGGGGTTTTTCGGACTCGTCAGGTTGTACCTCATCAGGACGGTTGGTGCTCAAGCGTGATATAATATGATCAACCAGGTCAACTTGAACGGCATTGCTCTTCGACATGCGCCCCATATCCTCTTCTGCAGAGCATTGAATAAAAACGGAAGGAATGAGGCCATTGTCGTGAGGCCAAGGGAATATTGATCGAGTGAGGGGATGAAGAAGTTGTACATCAGTTGTACTGGATCGTAGTCTGCCTTCGTAAAATTCTTGGCTGGGAAAAATATTCAGTCTCTCAGGAGAGCGATATTGAATATCAAGCATCGTCTTGATCACATCTTCATTTTCAGATTTCGTATATAAACGCTCGAGAAGGGAAACATCGTATTCAAGTGCCTCCCCCATACGGCGTACCATAGGCCGCAGTTGAACACTTGAAAAATAGAAATGAGCTGACTGCTATTTATCTCAGGGATCGAAGTTAAAGGCATACTGGTCTCCAACCATAATCCCTCGTTTGACGCCTTTCACAAATGGGATGAGCGCGCAAGGCTCGGTGATCTGTGACGCTTCATCGATGAGTGCTATGTCAAAATCGACCTTCCTCAAGATTCCCAAGCCAGCTCCTACAAAGCTTAATATGAGGAGAAATCACATCGGCCAACAGTTTCTAACCTGCGCAAGTTGTAAAAACAATTCTCGCTGCTGCAACACGTTGTTGAGCTTTCTTGAGGAGCCTATTGTTTTCATTAACGTCTCCGCCTACTCTGGCGTCGATCGTGTATCCCTGCAAGTCTTTATTGACCCGAGATTGATCAGTTGCTACTCGAAGGATCTCATCTTCGCGCAAAAGGCTAAACTCCTGATTCAGTCGAATGAACCGTTCAAGGACATTATCAACAGCTGTGTACGATTCGGTGGTTTAAGAATAGGAGGAATATGAAAGGATGATGGAAATAAGATACCGTTGTGTGTAGAAGCTGTCATTAAGATTTTTTGTTCACTTGGCCATGAAAAGAGAAATTTTAAAATCTCCACAACGACAGTTGTTTTACCCGTCCCTGAAATAGATAATGCGAATTAACTCGTTTGGGAAGAAACAAGCACTACACTGATTACCTGGTGGACCCCATATCAGGCTGAGTGGTCCCTGAGTTAAAGACATCACTGCAACCCTCTGACTCGCATTTAAATGATTGTCAGGTTGGAATCTGGAAGAAACAGTCTCCCTTTCGGCAGCGGCAGAATCTTCGGCTATGATTTCCCCTGTGATCAGTGAGTGGAACGCACAGCACTCTTCACGTTCTGTGAGGAGCTTCAGTATGGCATCCATCATCGCTCTCGAAGTTGCTTTCAACCAGGACAATTAATTAATAAGATTTACGCAAGAAAAAAATTCAACTTACCAATACTACCCGCTGTGTATAAATTCCAGTCCATACTTTCTACTTCTGGAGGAGGTGGATGAAGTAGTTGTACTCGAAGCTCCCCCTTCCCTGCTTGGATAACGAGGCCATCAAGTACAGGGATGCTGATCCAGCGATTTTCCGGTTTACTCGAAGCCTCTAATCGGATATGTGAATGAAGTCTTGCACTAGATTTGGCATCAACTCGAATTGCAGCTTTTACCAAAGAAGGTTCTTCTCCGGGAATGTAAGTCAATCGGGTCTGTGTTGGAGGCGTCTTTTGGCGTCGAGGACGTCCATCTTCATTACAAGGGCATTCATCTGCTGCCTCTTCTGTGACATCAAAGGCAACAGCAAGTGCATTTCTATACCCGTATCTTCGAGCTGGATTCGTTTCCCCTTCTGTTCGACAATCGTTGAGGACGAGCAACACTTCTTGAACTAACTGCTGCGAACGAATCGATAATGCTGTCAACGATAACAAGTCGAAATAATCAGCCAGCGCAATTTGGCGAATGGATTCTGAGATCTTTTCCATCCCGACGAGTGTTGCAATCTTGAGTTCATTAGCCGAGAGGGTCAAAGCACGAAGAATGAGATGAGCTTGCTCTCGAAAAATTTCCGGGAGACAATGAGTTTCGGGATCAGGAGGGAACGTTTTGAGTAGGACAAATACGAGAGGAGGATGTCGATCTATCCATGTAAAAGTACAAGTCACTGGGAAAGGTTCGCGTTGGATCAAATGTTGAAAAGTATAGAATAATTCGTCCTCGGCATGATATTTCAACGAAATAGACAATGCAAGTTCCACGTCTTCAATCTCGCGACTCTGAAGACTATTATGGATGGTTCCACGGGTAGGCTTCGACGGAGAAGAAGGATCAAAATGCAGAGGGAAAAAAAGAGCGTACAACCAATCAGGTTGTTTGTCCCAATCAACGTCTGTTATGTCATTTAATCGATAGGGTGTTGCTCGTCTTTGAAACCTAGGAACGAATTCTCCCGTCTGAACGCTAACCAAGTCTCGTCAATGACATACCTCACACATACAGAGAAAAGAAGACTCAACTGCTCAAACCAGAGATCAAAGAGTTGATGGGCTACACGGTCTCGATTCGAGACAACATGAATTTCAATTGCTCGAACCGCATTTCGGTTCACCCTCCCTACTTGCTATAAGACCATTCAGTTGTACTATCTCAGCATGATAATCCATAGCTACAACTTACTCGTTGTACTGTTTGAGATATCTTCTGCAAAGCTATGCTGATAGATACTTCGGCTCCAACACTGGGTCGATTGACAAACACAAATGTATCTCCTCGATGTTTGTTATATAATTGAAAAAGGTTGTTGCTACAATGTAAGCGGTATCCTGTCGTACAAGGACGAAGGGTTGCGATGGTTGCTGATGATTGTGGAAGAAACGAACAAATCACAACGTTATCGTTAACCAGAGGATCTTCATCCCATGCAATTTCACCGCGCATGAAGATTCCAATCGCGAAGCGGTTTTCGACCTGTTTTTTTTTGACCAGAGAGAAGAAGCTCAGAGTCGATTAGCTGGACTAAAGATGAGAACACGCGCATACCTGAAGGACAATTAATTTCCTTGTGTACTCCTGGACACCCCTCCTAAGAAATTCAAAGAATGTAGACATACAATTGATACGAGATGAAAATAGGCGTTGGATAGAAAAAGGGCGGTCGAGAGCTCGTTGATAGAGGTCTTCCTTGGTGAGGATATCTGACCGGAATAATGAATTCCATATATATACAGTCTCTTGTGCATTCAATTCAAGTGCACTGCTAACAGCATACTTTTCCTGAGTGGTGAGAGCTGAAATATCGATATGCATTAGGAGACGGTTGATATTATTGGAAAGACAATGTTTCCGCCAAAACTGATAAGCGATATTGAAGAGTTCATATTCCGTAATAGCACGTTGATTGCTTCGTAAGAGATTGAGGGTGATTGCTTCAGCAGTCTCCGGGTCCACAGTAAGTGACACAGCTTCAGCTGTATTTCTTTGGATTTCAAAAGCCTCTGCAAAACGAGTAGCATGTTCTTCCAGTAGATCAACAATAAACGGCCCATTTGGTTCAGGAGGCGTTGTAAGGCGATCAGGGATTTTAATACTCGCACCGTCGACAGATTGGGAATGCAAAGCATTGAGTTCCTGGCATTCAGTACATAAAGCCCCTTTAGGACTACTTCTAGCCCATTTCGCATGTAATGCAGAAACTCGAGCAACTCCGGAACTAGATAAGACAATCTCCATGATTATTATTATTCAGAAAAATGACCTGCCTCTGACTCACGCATTATAGGTAGCGAAATGTTTAGCAAGGTCAAGTCGAGTAATGTTCTTGCTTGTATATTCTTTGTTCCCAGGGTAATCATATGACTTTGAAAAAAAAATCAGATTCTTAACCTCTGAACTCCAGTTACTACGTCCCACACCTCTGCGATTCGGACAGGGACAAGGTCAGAGTCCCAACAAACGAAATATTCATCGCCTGAGATATCATCATGAGCTCGTATCAGCTTCATAATGATAGAGCCCACCATCTAAATCTCCACCGCTGCTCATCGAAGGAGCAGCCTTGTGTCCAGGTTTAGCGATAGAGGCAAAGACAATACAGTCGACGAGATGTGCTAATTTTTCATGATGGACTGCTCGAAGTTTGAGGATATCACCTATGGGATAAAATATCAACAAAAAGACTGTAAATTAGACGTCGAAACTTTACCTGGATGAAGACATGGATTACGCACTACTATAACATCACCATGAATTGGAGTAGCTTCCCCTTTTCTTCCAATCAATATGCGTATATACACCTGCCCTTCTTTCAACACTTGAAAAGGATCACAAACTCCGAATAATCTACGGGATTTATGTATCATCATCCTTGATTTGAATTTCCCATTTTCTTGGTTTCGTAAACTTGCAATTTCAGAAGACTGAAATCGTTTGATGTGATTCTGAATGTTCTGATCGTCAAGACCTTTCAAGAGAACCGCTTCTGCTTGTTCAAAATGGCCTAGACAGCTGAGAAGATCTATTGCGATAAGATAATCCTCTGAAGCTCGTCGAATCCAATCAAAATATTCTTGCTGTTTCGCAAGAATTTTTTCGTTGGATATACCGAGGCTAGAGAGAAGGGTAATGATATCGTTGTTGAGCCTTCCAAATGTAAATGGCTTTGAGTAATTTACAACTGAAAACGTGATATCACTAGTCGTGGTGAATTTTTTCATGCTTTTACGAAAAGCAGCTAGATATTGTTTTTCGACATCAAGTTGAGGATGCAACATGAGAACGCCCTTGTACCCAAGATATCTAGCAAGTAAATAAGACCATGATTCCAAAAGAGAGAGAGACATTATAAGAACCTGATTTGAAAAACGCAGGGCGTATACCGCACGTTTCGAAATATAATGCGCTTAGACTTGCTGAGCTGTATAGCCAATCGACGAGAAATCAAACCACACCCATCAGAAAATAATTCATCGCCAGCTCGAATGTCAGGAATGTCAGTGATGTATTTCGGGTCCAGTCTCCAATCAATTTGGGCTTCGGAGAAAAGCAAACCAATCCGTTTTGCACCTAAAAGCGAGATTGAGAGTCCTTCATCGGGTGCGAATTAGAAACATAACGCACGTTTCGCGATATTCATTATCTTGCTGTAATCCCCCATGGAATATATTCTATCATCGAGCTCCTGATCGGTCTGGGCTTCACGAAGGAAACAGGAACGACCACGCTGAAAAGGAGAGGGAAAGATGAGAACAAGGTGTCAACAGTGGCTGAAATATATACCAGTTGACTGTTGCTATGATGATAGAATCGATACTGTATACCATTCAAAAACAACCCCTTGCTCAACAACCGGAAAATATAATCCGCACTCTCCCTCAAAGTCGTATCTGGCAGTCTAAATCCACCAAAAGACACGAGAACGAACTTGGACGGATCGTCAACCCTCAGGACACGGTTAGCAGGAAGTCGTTGCATCGTAAGAGTGATAGCATCTCTGCTAAAAACGATAAGCTTGCCCCAGATAACGTCTGAAGTAGTGGATCTGGGAGGCCTCAAGACATCTTGGGACACTTGATAGTCCCAGCTATCATCATCTTTGGCGGGTGATTGACGAAGAACGTGTGATCTCATAGATGCAGTCAGAGGGTAGCTTACTGTGGGCTTCAAGAGATACGAACAGAAGAAGGGTGAAATTAGATAAGCCGAGCTATAAGTAGGGGTGAGAGACCACACCTTGTTGTGAGAAATGCTCAAGAGATCCGTGTACATTGTTGGACCCGCCGTAGGTCAAGCCCTAGCACACCCCTGTGTTGCTGACAGACTAATGCTGCGTTTAGTCTACGGGAAAGACGACGCTTTGTGGGGCTTTTGCGCGCCGCTGCGGCATTGACAGAGTCACAGTAGTTTCAGAAATAGCACGAAGAGTCATGAAGGCTCATGGATTTACCAGGAAGGATCTAAATCGCCTTGAGATGCAAGAGGCGATCTTGGATGCCGTCCTGGAGGATCATGAGGCAGATTCAGGAGAAAAACCCAAAGTCCATGACAGATCTGCAATTGACCCGATTGCTTATGCTGTACTCACTGCCAAAAATGAGGAAGAGGCGTCGTGGCGAAAAAATTATCTGCTGAGTAATTCGAGGTTCCGCTCTGTGCTGGAGGTCTACCGTGAATCCACATTCATTCTCTTGAAACCAGTGAGAAAATGGATTGTGGATGACGGTGTCCGCTGCATCGATAATTTGGACGAGTGCTACGAGGCGTTTCTTAGGATTCTGCGGGAGTGTGAGATTGAGTTTCGAGAGATTGGGTCAGAGATTGGTTTCCTTGAGGAGCGAGTAAGCTGGCTGATGGGTGTTTGTATGTTGTAGAGGATCTTATCTTATCTTATCTCCGTCCTGAACCAATGAGAAAAGAGACAATGGCGGTCGTCGGACTGGACTGATGTCGGAGCTGCAGCGTATCATTCCAGCCCACGACGAAAGCACTCCCACTCCCCTTCCCGTCCCCATTAATCCTCCCCCTATTACTGAGCAGGAGGTCGGCGAGTATCGCGAGCAGGACAGATTTCTTCCTGTATGTCTTTCTCAGTCTTCGTCTTCTGTCCACACCCTCCCCCGCTCGATCCAGATCGCCAATGTCTCTCGTATCATGAAGGGAGCAGTCCCTCCAACCGCAAAAATTGCAAAAGATGCAAAAGAATGTGTACAAGAGTGCGTCTCAGAGTTTATATCATTTATAACCTCCGAGGCCGCCGAGAAGTGCCAAGTGGAAAAGCGCAAGACCATCGGAGGAGAGGATATTCTCTATGCAATGGGCTCTCTTGGCTTTGAAAACTACGCAGAGACGCTCAAAATACATCTAGCCAAGCTCCGACAAGTGTGTCATTTCTGCCTCGCAATGTTCATCCTACTTGACTGTCACGTCATGTTGGTCGTTTGCAGCATCAGAATAATGGAGGATTAGGGACCACTGGTGGCAGTGGGTCGAATAAAGGACATGATGACTCTAAAGATGACGAATAGGAAAATAGGTCGTGTATTCTCGAAAGGTCTGTTACTCTGCATGCCTTGTATCCAAATGTATAATCACACATTTGTCAGTGTAACTCTACATATCCTGTCTATCATTATCTTGTCTCTGCTGCAATTCAGTCGTTCAATCGAGTCTTGGTATCCCTGTGGTCGCAAGACTCATTATCGTCAATCACGTTCATGCTTGTGGGGCGCAAATGATCGGGGGCGTGGATTTGCATCATTTGTGTTACATTAACAATGTACTTATGATCCTCCAAGGTTCACCGAAAGAGGGCCAAGTTTCTTGAGGCTTTGGCAGTAACGGCCCCAAGGCACACGCACGTCAATCAAAGAGCCTGGAAAACGTTCCTTGACCTGTGATTAAAACAAAGGCTCATCAGTTTTCAGGTCCAAACAATTATCAATGGACAAGATGAAGACTGACTCGGTTGGGTTAGAATCTCGTAGTGCAGATGATATATTACGTAATCTTGCAAAAATAGGTTTGGAAACATCATATCCCAACACCATATCTGTACCCATGAAGCTCAATCCACCAATGACATCAAATTGTCAACACCCAATTTCAACACTTCAGTTTACATTTTATTGGACATAAGGTGCAAATCAAGTTGTCAAGCTGCCTGCAGATTATCACGATAAGTATTCAACAATGCAGTCACTACAGTCGCCTCAGCACGGGTAAAACGACCAGAAGCGAACATACGTTTAAAACAGTCAATATGTCCGATGTTTGCCATGAAAAAAGAACGAGGGCAGTCACGCAATAAAGAGATGTAATAGTCCAACTGATCAGGAAGCCATTTTTCTCCGCCTCGAAATTCCATCGGTTATCCCCCAATGCGATTAATCTTGCATAGAATACCATCAATTCTAAGCATCACCACGTTATGCACACCACTCACCTCGTCGAAAAGACACAAAATGTCCTTCAAATCGAAGGAAAGGTCGATTCTTTCCCTCATGGCAATCTTAAACCTTACAATCTGATCGTAAGCTGATCCGCTACGGTGTTCTATACATTCCTTGATCTCAAGGAAATCTGTGATGTGTCGACAGGTCGGCCGGTTATCTGGTTTGAAACTCCAACAATGCTTCAGGAGAGACCACATTTTGTTATCAATGGCATCTATCGCTGATGCGGGATAGCGAATCTGCTTTTGGCTCGGTATCTCACCCTTCAAAACAATATTAATCACAGCAGTCTCTGAGCAGATTTCATAAAACGGCACGCGGCGCGTCAAAATCTAGGAGCACTAGTGGTTGGTCCAAAGAAGGTAGAAAAAACTGGGAAATGGGCACGTGCCTGATAACAGAGGCAACCGAACGCCCATATATCGCTCGCTCGACTCGGATACGAGTTTAATCCAACCAATAGTTCTGGAGCCAACCAGCGGTAGCTCTCGCTGTTTGTTTTATCAACCAAGGATTCTGCAGATGCTTCAGCACGGGCTAAAGACAGGCCAAAGTCTGTTATACAAGCTCTGCCAAAGGAAGTGATAAGAACATTGGTCTAGATCACGAAATTACTGAATATGACTGTTGAGATAGATTTGAGGCGTACACTTTTGAGGTCACCATGAATGACGCCTTTGTCGTGCAAGTACTTGAGACCGGTAGCCACATCTAAAATCTTTACTGATCAATTAGATACCACCGTTGCGCTGAGACACCATTGACTTACAAAGGGCCTGCGAGACACAGTCGGATTCTCCTGCAGATAATTTATCAAGTTTCCATTTTCTAACCAAGGAGAGACCAGACACATCTTCCTCTCGGGACCGAGGTAGTAAATACCATAAAATGGCAAAATATTCGGGTGGTCTAGTTGGCTCCAAAGAATAGCCTCTTGTAAAAATGACTGTTGTAGTTGTTTTAGATCGACGGCTACTGTGCTCATTAGAGGTGAGATCACCTTCAGCATAGCCTTGTTGTTCCGTTCTCTGGCCACATGGATAACCTTGAGGCACAAGACTTGATCCCTATGACGCCCCCTATAGATATCACAGAAGGTTCCAGCTCCTTCTCGTGGTCCAATAATGACGTTATGAAGAGTATCGCACACAGGATAGCATTGAGATGCTTCACAAAGACAACGAAGAGTGATGAAGATACGCCTCCGGACTTGGATCTTGTACAGGTCTAATGCAATAAGGACCTGTGACAAGAGAATGAAGTGCACCGGCTATGAACATCTCTTCGAAAGCTTACTGAGTTTAGAAATTCAATGACCACTTGAGCTCGGTCTCCCCTGAGCTCCAATAGGGCTTTCGTCTTCTTGGGGGACTGAAGAATATCTGTTAGATAACCTAAGAGTTCTAGAAGGTCCACCGAAGATGATTTGCTTGATTCCCCGAAAAGTCCCCACATAAAAGATCCTTCAAACTCAGACCAACCTGCCGAGATTTCTTGATTTAGTCTGACAAGTGAGTCAGCATCAAACTCCAGATTGTCGGATGTGTTGATGACTCCTGATTTGCGTAATCGGACCTTGGATTTGATACGAGAGCGGTCCAATTCAGATGACAGGGTAGGACTACTGTGAAACTCTGTCGGAGTAGACCGATCATCGTCGACGATAGGATGTGACATGGTGTCAATTGACAAGAAAAACACATCTTTCTCCCCTTCAGATTCGGTGATCGGTCTTTGAACAGGTTCAGAAACTGTGCTATGGGTCTGAAGCTGGAGGTCTTGTGAAAGATTTTCGAAATTAGGACTTCCGCCCAGACTTGGTACATCTCCAATATTCCTGAACAACAACCGTGGATCTGTCATGGATTCACGATCAGGTGAGCACTGAGCCACAGTTAAGGAATGGCTGTGTATCTGAGTCTTAGTAAGCGATATGTGACTAAACGTCGAAACAAACCTGGCGAACGTCGAGATGATAACTGGGATGTCAATCTGCATATGTTCAGCATGAATTACTGCAGTCACTTCAAGGATATGCGACACTTGAATGCGCGATTTATAAATGAGGGTTGGGTCGACACCATTTATGGGTATAGGACACGTTAGTTCAACTGTCAAGGTTGTTGCATGGTCTAATCTCGGTGAGCTGGTACTATGATGTGATATAAGCATAGTTGTAGGCTGCTTCTTGAGCGGTGCATCGTGGTGAGGTTGTTGGTCTGACTCGAGTGTCATGACGAGCTGCAGCAATCGAGCCTCGAAGTTGATTCTCCCTTGGATGACACTATAAGATCCAAATGACAGTTCGGAAACAAGTCTGATGGTTTCTCCCGGGCTAAAGCATGATTGCATAGGTCTGGCCGTAAAGGACATGCTTCCATTGGAAGTGTGTTTCGGTTTTGGGTGGTGATAAATGGGCCAGGCAGGATGATGTTCATATTTGATTATCGTAACAGGTACAGTGCACATAAAAGGTTTGTCAGACCAGAATTTGATCCTGTCCACAACTCAGCACTGGTCGAGGATAAAGCCTATATTCTGCATTGTAACGACACACCTGTTTTCGCGATATACGGTTGCATGAAGTAGATATCGGATATGGACTTTAAGGCCTGTGGGGAAAAGCATCAGACAGTAGGGAGGGTATATTGTTGATAGAATATAATTACCAGGTTTATCGAGAGTGATAGTAGGTGGTAGGTTTTCTGGGATTTCTATTGAAAATGGAAACCTTCTCTGTAAAACGGTCAATAATAGGTTTTTTCTCACTTCATAGACGAGTTGCTCACCGAATACATATTACTAGATTTTTTACCTGTCCAGAGCACGATTTCTTCGAGTTTTTCCACGGAGGTGACAGCACTTTGCCCATCTGTTGAGATACTCTCGGACTTCTGGAATTCGATTTTGACTGCAGAGGCTGGGACACCTAGAAAGGGTAGAGTGATGTGGACCTCCTAAACCAAGAATTGAGGCCTTCAGCTGGTTTAGCATGGTAAAAGACCAATCCTCATACCCCTTCGATTCGGGCACCGTGCTCGGCGCCGGCGTTGGGTGGTATACCAGGAAATCCTACGAACGACAACGTGAGAAGACCATCGCACGATTGTAAACGCGATTCAGACCACAGACAAAACCTGCATCAGCGATAGGAAAGATCTCTCTAGTACATGGTGGTCAGTGGATTTGATCAACGTGACAGGATGAGACATACATATGATGAGTCGACATGGAGGCTAAGTGCAAGGTGTTTCATCTGTCTGCATCTGCATATCATCGGCATGGCCCACTCATAGCTCTAGATTGACTCACGCGATCGACGGTGAGAGTAAAAATATGAACATCACGAACGTGCATCATACCCGTTTACATGAGGGTGAGAACATGGCTCTATCCCGATTGTCAAGGCCTCATAACAACATCCTTCATTATCATGAGTCTATCCGACTCGTTGCATCATGTGATCATCGTGTACATTGTACATTTTAGGGCTGGCATGTGGTCAAAAATACATTATATGATAGATACTGTGAACATACATTTGATAGCAGCTTTGACGAACAGATTGTGTTGTTTGGAATTACTGTTGAAATCAATATCCCACTAGGCATGTGGTAAGTGTGAATTCAATTTCTTACATGATGCTCACACATACCGAAGGAAGGAACTTCCGCTCTGTCTAGCAATTCCCGACCCATGTCTCTAGCAATTCCCAACGTGGGATGATCTTTATTTATTTTTATTTTCCACCTCTCCACTGGCCAGAGTGCACAGTGGACTGTCTCCATGTTAGTCTCTAGCAACTCCCACATGGATCCTGCCCACCCTGAAAGCTTCAATCATCGCACTGAACTCCTCTCAATAGGTCGAATATACCATTTTGTAATGTTGTATCCTCCTGGGGCCTCAGCAGTAGCTAATCGATATGCCAGGTTGATCAGCAACCCGTCAGTTACAGTCCTCGCTTAAATACGACACTCCTTTGTGCCCATGGTTTCCCTGACTTCTGGTAATGAGTTCTGAAACAAGGCCATTGAATCCTTGTGTTCATGATGTCAGGTATGAATGGCGCTACCAGATCGGACCGTGGGTGTAAGAAGGTTTCCGTGTCGTGGTGTCCGACATGCTTGGTTATGCAGGGACAGATAAACCCCAAGATGTCGGTGAATACACGAACAAACGACTGTGTGCAGATCTGGTCGCTATACTAGACCTAATTGGTCTGCAAAAGATTGTGAGGATCAAGTATTTAATCCACAGTACTGACCAATCTCCAAAAGGTCATCATTGGGCATGATTGGGGCTCTTTTATTGCGCGCAGGTTTTATCAAGTTGTAAGTTCTCAGGAGTCACCTATGAAGGTAGACGACTGAATATATTACCTATCAAGTTGTAAGTTCTACTTAGTGGATCAGTGTCTAGGAGCAGTACTACAGGTAGGATAGATCTCACCTCAGGAGTCACCTATGAAGGTAGACGACTGAGGGGGTAGATACACGACATAATATATATATATAATAGAAGAATGATCATCCTACTATAAAAGGTTACCGCAGAAATGAAGACGCGAAAATGGAGACGCTGGGACAGCAACAGAGTTTGATGAGAATGATGCTGTTAGTGCCTCTGGTGCTTCAGTTCAATTCAACAGGTTTGCCCTCTGGTATTTTGACCGCTTGACTGCTCTCATCATGTGAATGCAAATCTCCCTCTGCCCAAGGGTCAAACCCTTGAATGCTTTCGTCAGGCTGAGTCTTCCCCCCACACCCCTCTCACTTGTGTACACACCCATTCGAGAGATTGCAAGGAAGATATCGAATTTCAAATATTTCGCCAGCCAAGAATCGACAACTAACTACGAAACTAACGTATGTTCAACTTTGTTTCCAGAGGTCAACTGATTTTAACGACTTGCCAGCTCCGAGCATTTTTATCGATTTGTTACCATTCACCTGGATTAATTCCGGGCCATTCAATCGTCGAACACTTGAGCAAGCCACTATCCGACCACACACCCGAAGCAGAAAATTCAGTCTTACTACCCAAAGTTCGTTCAAGTTGACATACCATTGCAGCCATTTCAATTTCCTTGATTAGGAACTTGATCATTACGTTCAAGTTCTGAGTAAAGGTATGAATGGACCTCTCAACTACTACCGAACGACAAAACATAGGTACGAGGAAGAGCTTGGTGAGCAATATGTAAGTGATCTTCCATACCCAGTGCTGATCCTATAGAACTGTAGGCCTTCCCTCCAACCTTCGTCCAGACTTACCCGTCCTTCTTATGTGGGGGACTGAGGATGTTACGGCTATACCTACAGCAATCCAAAACTCCGGAAAGTTCACTCCAAGATATCAAGATATCTCTCTGGAGGACAAGGGCCATTGGATCATGGTGGAAGCTAAAGATCAAGTGACCGAACGAATCTCTCATTGATTTAATGGCTTAGGAGAGGGGAAAGCTTTGAAGAGATTCGCGGTACTCGAACGCAGGTAGACAACAGGGGGATATATACAGTTTGCTTCCTGTCAGGAGAAATGTTGAACAAAGATGTTTCTTATGTTCACCTAAGATCGTCCTAGTGGCTGTAGTACACAGAAAGACCGAATTACCTATGCGGGCCATCCAAGACGTAGGATAGTTGGTATCATGAGGAAATGGTGTTCTCACTGTGGCGTCCTCATGTGTTTTGGCGTGATCTTACATTTCGTACTTTGTGAATTAGTGTTTAGCGTTTTATCAATATAGAAACTCATCAAGTATTTGATCCTCGACTGATTGAACCATGACTTCAACGCCGACGGACGAAGAACTCACACAACCTCAGAGACCTCCGTCGCCCCCTCATACGACGTTCGCGGTCCGTGGCATTCGCGTATGGTCACTTCCTTTGGCCACTCGACAGAAAAACTCATTGTCCATGTATCATGCCACCATGATCATGTCTCGTTTTGTCTAGCTCCCGGACTTTTCCACATTCAGGCAGAAGGACTATCATCATCCAACTTCTCAAGGCATCACTCATGTCGCGTGGAATTGTAATGGAAACAAATTTGCAGGCGTTGGAATTGACAAAACAGCAAAAGTCGGGAATCCGGAAAAAAATGTAAGTCTCCTGCCATACAAAATTACTTTCTCTGTCTTCAGATTTGGCTATCATACTGAACGGTTTGTTTAACGTAGCAGCTCGAGTTCAGTTCTGCTCAAGTTTACTCTGGTGGACATTCAGATGGTGTTGATTACGTTTCATGGAACCCAACACACCCCAAGTTATTCTGTACATCTAGTCAAAAGGACAGGAGAATTGTATTCTGGGATGCACATCGTGAATTACTTTACCGACTGTCATACACTCTTTTTACTCACTACACTCTCATCCCATTAGAAAGTTGTTTTACCCAACAATGCTCTCTGAAAGTCATGCCTACATACACCCAGTATGCTCTAGATGGACGATCACTTTTATTTGTCACGGCCACTCATCAACTGATGTTCTGATGTTCATGTCTTATGGTAAGGAGTCCGAAGAAGCGAAAGAACAATGGAAACCAAGGTTTTGCCAAATCAGAAAGATTCAATTCGTCAGGTTTAATGTGCGACGCAGCGTTCTCTTTTGATACAATCTTCAGGTTGGCTTTAAAAACAATCTTCAACCACACAGGAGATGGTCTCGTTGTCACTTTTCATTCCGAACATACTCTTCTCTTCGAGGGCAAAGTAGTGGTCTCATAAGGGTAAGACACTAACTCATTACAAAATGCTTGGTTATGTTGAGCAGCCCATCTTGTTGAAGTGTAACTTGTTATCGGTCTATTTCGGTATCCGTGCCTCCATTCATTTTATTCTTCCATTTCCGTAGTGACGAGTCTCCATTTCTACACAAATAACCACACATAGTTAGTATTTAAGATGTGGTTCGACTTCTGCTAGGACCAGTCTTCGACACTCGGTCCTAGGTATGTTATTACTTACCTTTATTATTCCTGTACTTAGTCTTCGACACTCGGTCCTGGGTGACTCAAGTGAATATCATTTCTTGATTATCCCAACATCCGCTGTTATACCACTGTGACATCTGCAAACACAGTAGGTAGCTCTAGGCTTACCTTAGGTACAGGCTAGTCACTTGTAATATAATCTATCTAGACAGGACTACATCAAATGATGTGTCTTAATTAGCATACCTTCACAGTATTTTATCTATATGTCCAACAGGTTAATGATGTAGACAGGTATTTTCTCTGTGTTTCAGATGATGCTGGTCAACATGCACATAAGCAAAATCACAAATCAAAGAAGATCTCAGTAGGTACAGTGCAAAGAACAGTGTCATAGTAATCATGTATTTGATGCTTAGGTGCAAATTGCAAGTGCACTGCCTCAGATGACAGCTAGAATATAAAGAGAATAGGTGACATGACAACAACATGACACCATGGGCAAACAACTGTCAAGTGAGGCCACAAGGTTTGATGTCAATTGGTTTGTCAATTGGTTTGTTAGCTTAGTTGTCAATACATATGTCAATATATATTGTGTCACATGTCACATTTTCTGCCAGGACTT
>Ga0153986_1000183_pt1 | contig 20556 bp, 29 predicted proteins | sample TSGA070MetaG_FD_104724 | JGI IMG/M metagenome (GOLD analysis project Ga0153986, IMG submission 104724) | Attine ant fungus gardens microbial communities from Georgia, USA - TSGA070 MetaG | ecosystem: Host-associated > Fungi > Mycelium > Unclassified | place: USA: Georgia, Alexander Wildlife... | reverse complement strand
CCTCATCGGTTATTGGCACGACCCACATTTCAGAGTGCTGCGGCAGTTTGGACGAAAGATTCAAGAGGAATACGATATATGTCGAAAAGAGAGCTCAGCAAGTTGATTGGGATGGCTGACGACGAGGGATCACGTCGCAAGCGTCGGCGAGAGACTGCAACCCTTCCTGGATCGTCGTCAGACATAGATGTGACGTTATCGGAGGCAGCAGAAGAGAATTTCTTTGAGAATGGAGGCTCTATGCATGGAGAAGGTGGGACTTTGAAGGAATTAGGGTCACACCTGCTGCGAACCGTCAAGGAGGCAAAAGCCAAAGAGTGAGTTCCCAATTTGTTACTGCCCTATACAATCCTGATGCATCCATCGCGGACACGTTCTTGCTCAATCTGACTCCGCTCTTACCTTCGCTTTCCAGTGGTCGCCAGCTCGCCTTGGTTTTTCTGACAAAGCCGTCTCGTAAGATGTATCCGGACTATTACCAGATCATAAAGAATCCTATCGCCCTCGATGACATTAAGAAGCGTATCGATACTGGTGCCTATTCTTCCTTGCAGACTATTCGCACAGACTTTGAGCTGCTCTTCAATAACGCTCTTGAGTACAATATGAAGGATAGTATAATATGGAAGGATGCAAAAGATATGCATGTAAGTACACTTCCCCATTTCCTGATTGTAGCAATGTGTCACCTTGAGTCTCTCCAGAAACTCGTGCAGAGGACTTACGACAAACTAGCGCCTTCAGCCGGGGCAGACAATGAATCCGACGATGACGATGAGAAGGGGAAATCTAAAGTACCGAATCTCAATCGCATGATCAAGTCCAGGTTGCAGAAATTAATAGAGAAGACTGATAAAAAGTACGTATTGGTCCATCTCTCCCCTAGAAAGATCCTAAAGTAGCCACATAGTGGCCGTGCCCTGTCCTCAGAGTTCATGCACCTACCGAACAAGAAACAGTGGGCCATCTATTACAAGCAAATCAAGACTCCCCAGTGTATTGAGAATATCTTTGTATGTAGCTTCTTATGTCTATTTCATTGAACTCCATATGATTTCAGAGGAAAATCAAGCGTAAAGACTATCGCACATCGGCTGCTTTTGCTTCTGACGTTGAGCTTGTCTTCTCAAATGCTATGGCATTTAACCAAGTCCACTCTGGTATTTGGGAAGATGCTTTGACCCTGAGGGTAAGTTGCTGTCGCATGCCCTCTATCATGTCTCTCGAAAGTGTCCTTCACAGGATTATTTCAGACAGTTGATGTCTGACCTTCCGCCGCCTCATAATCTTCCCGAATACTCGAGCAGCAACCTTCTCTCCAACAAGATCAGAATCAAGCCTCCTGGATCTTCCACTGCCACACTGACAAATTCGACATTGAAACAAGAAACTTCATCTTCCACCTTACTCCTACGTGTGCCCGCTGCAAGTGTTGCTGCCGGCAAGACAGCCCAGCCTATCATTGCACCAACTCAGACGAAGTCAAAGCCTATACCTTCCACAACACCGACATCTTCCACAAAAATCATTACGTCCACTAATTCAGCCACATCACTTGTTGTCCCGCAACTCCAAAAACCATCACCACCACTCGCACCAGCAACGCAACCCGCCCAGTCTGCAACACCTCAGCCGCCAGCCTTGGGTCAGCAAGCTACATTGAGACATCATCAGTCAACTTCCCTTGCAACTGCTGCCCCACCTGTGAACAAGACTGTCTCAGCAGCTTCAAATTCGCCCGTACCTGTGTTCACTCATCCTGATCATCAGATCAAATCTGTGAAAATGCAAATTCAACCTCAGGGCCGTTCATTTTGGTTAGATCGTCGAGAAGGGGTGAAAACGTGGGCCATGAGATTAGTTCCCGGCGAGACGGGACTTAATGTAGATGATCTTGTTTTCTCGGGGGATGACGAGAGCGAAGAGAGCAGTGAAGGAGACGATGAAGAGGAGTTGAAGCAGGAGGAAGAAGACGAGGATGATTCAATATCTTCGCCAAAAAACAGCAAGACAAGAAATATCAAGGTCGCAGTACGGCGCTCCCAAAGAACTGTTGCTGTGCCTACAAGGACAACTCGGTCCACTATAGCAAAGAATAAAATTCAAGAAAAAAAGAAAGAGATCGAGAAGGTGGAAGAGGTGCTACTAAAACTAAATGGGGTAGTGGTGAAAGAAAAGGAAGATGCGGCTCGACAGTGGAACATGGGTATACCTGCGGGGTCAAACGTCCTAGAGGTTGGAGAGAAGGGTGGGCTTATGTGGAAGGTCCATATCGAACGAGTAGTAAGTAGTTGATTGATGACCGCTTTTTCCCACTGCAAGATTGCAAGGTCAATCATAATTTTCACGTGTATATATCCCGCAGTATTTCAGTATATTAATCTCGGTGCGGTCCCGGTGTGGTCTCGGTGAACTAGATAAAAATCGATATTTTTGTGATCCATCTTCTGTTCTTGGTGAATGCAGTGTATAGTGTGACTCCCAATAACCACATCGAATCCTGGGATTGCCGAAGTGACGAAGAATGACAAAGTCGATAAAGGGACATGTGTCCCTAGTCCTCGCCCTAACAAAATGAATAGGGAATTCACCAGGAAAAGAGATTGTGACTTTATTCTTTGGAATGGTCGACCTCCTTTTACAACAATGAGTCTAAAAACTGTCTGGATCTTCAAGAAAATGACGATAAAATGAACAAACCACACTAAAGGTATGCGCACGAGCTGTACGTGTCATTACAAAGCATGCTCCTATAGGAGAATACAGACTCAATTCTTTCCTCAAGAATCAGTTGAATGTCTGTGCGGAAATGCAACCGTCGAGACAAGACTCGACCTTTTGCTTCTCTGACCAAATAACTACTCCGGATTAGTTATCTCAGTAGCTCTCCATTTCTTCTGTTATCGTGTTTTCAACTTTCCTCTACTTTTCTTTTTACATATCTAAATAGTGTAACCTGTTACTCTACCTTTTTATTAAATCAATAATTTATTACATGACGTACGTAGACAGGCCGTGGACCTGTTTCTCTACTACAGACGTTTGAGCACTGTGTAACAAATTGATGGGTAAAAAAAAGTGAACAATGTGACCATATATAGAGGGAAGGCTACTTCCACCTGCCATCATCTTCATTACAGAGCAAGATATAGGTTTCCCCCCATTCCAAAGAGCCCTTTCACTGAATAGCCACTCTTGCCCAAGCTTTTCTTATTTTTTGACCTACAGCCCATACTGAAAGACACATCAAAATGGCGGCTTTAATATCGTCCCAGGCAGAAGTCCAAGGCAAGATACACCTTGAAGAGTCTTGGAACTTCAAAACACTACTAATGGAGAATTAGACAAAGAGGATGGTGCTGACTTGGATGTTGAACAGGGTATCGAGGATGACGAGCACGATATAGTTGAAGGTGGTGGTGTTAGTGTTCGTCATATCGTTCTAACCTTACTTTCATTAGGTGAGGGGAAGAAGAAAAAGAAAAAGAAGAAGTCAAAGAAAAAGAAGGTTTATCAGAGCGAGCCTCCTCGCATTGGATTGTCCAAGCTGTTCCCTGATGGAAACTATCCCGAGGGCGAAATCCAAGAGTATAAAAATGAGTATGTCCTTGGCTTTTCGATCAGTTCTATGCACTTCTCATGCATTTTTTTCTTAGCAATTCATGGCGTGTAACTTCTGAAGAAAAGCGCTATCTCGACAGGATGGTCCAAGAGGATCGTGAGAATACTTACAACAACATTCGACGTGCAGCTGAGGTACACCGGCAAGTGCGTCAATACGCTCGTCAAAATATTAAACCCGGGATGTCAATGACAGAAATTGTAAACATGATCGAAGATGGTACTCGTGCTCTGGTCGAAGAGAATGGCCTCGAGTCTGGAGTGGGATTCCCGACTGGTGTCAGTCTTAATAATTGTGCAGCACATTATACTCCCAATGCAGGTGATAATATTGGTGAGTATATCTGTTCTGGTCTTTGTTCATTTAATTGAATCCTGTCTTTCTCGCAGTTCTGCAACAACAAGATGTGTTGAAAGTTGATATCGGAGTACATGTCAAGGGCAGGATATGCGATTCGGCTTTTACAATGAACTTTGAGCCTACCTATAACAAACTCTTAGAAGCTGTAAAAGCCGCAACTGATACCGGCGTCAGAGTTTGTGAACTGAAATGACTCTTGAGATTCCATTACTTACAATCAAGCAGGAAGCTGGTATTGATGTGAGGCTGGGAGAACTCGCAGGGTACATCCAGGAAACCATGGAATCATATGAAGTCGAGGTGAATGGAAAAAATCATCCTGGTGAGGATTGGTTTTCCCTATCGTGAAAATTTATGCCCAATTTTTTCACTCAGTCAAGCCGATTGAAAACTTAAGTGGTCATTCGATCAATAAGTACCAGATACATGGAGGAAAGTCGGTATTACTCGTGAAAAACGATGATCCTACCAAAATGGAAGAAGGGGAGTACTTTGCCATTGAGACTTTTGGATCAACAGGAAGGGGACGTATTGTCGAAAGTGTGAGTTGATGTTCTGAGTTAGGGGCCAAGAGTTACGATCGTGGAGCAGGGTGAATGTTCTCACTACGCACGGATGGTAGATGCACCACATGTACCTCTCAGGTAAGGGGTCTTATACCCTTCACATGCACTCGGTCACTCGTCCTTGAATGGTAGGTTGACAACCGCGAGATCGTTATTGAAAACAATCAATAACAATTTCGGAACACTCCCTTTCTGTCGGCGATATCTAGATAGGATTGGAGAGAGCAAATATCTCCTTGCTGTGGGTGTCTAGACTTGTCGTACATGCTCCGAAAACTGACCGTAATTGTTAAGCTAAATCACTTGGTCAATCAAGGGATTGTTCAGGATTATCCTCCCCTATGCGATCAACGAGGATCCATGACAGCCCAATTCGTACGCCAGTTCGGGTTTCCATTTCGATATAATTTCTAATGCAGGCTTCAGGAACACACGATCCTTCTCCGGCCTACAGTAAAGGAGGTGGTGAGCCGAGGTGACGATTACTAAATATGCAGCTGAGTCGGATGTGATCGATTTGATCGAGTTCAATGTGTAAGCCCCAAAGAGCAGCTCCATCTTTGCAAGACTCGTATTTTATGATCCAACATGGAGAGTCAATGTAACCTTCTTTGTTCATGGCCTGATTCCTTTACCATGAACTGGCTCTATATGAATGTTATCCAGCCTCCTTGGGTTTTCTTAGTTTCTCCAATCACTACGAGTGCCGGAGAGCAGCCTTCAAGACATTCACCTACATTATTATTGAAGCATTATAGTACTCCTGGTGTCTTCCCTCCCTCAACCAGAGTTAATCCAAAACATAAGCTCCAGCCTCGACAGCCGTTACACCTGTGGGAGTACTGGAAATATGCTGCCTTTCTTGCTGTTAAAGGTGCGAGATAGGTTTCTGTTGGTTATGTGTGCTAACATGGCTCCTGTAACAGTCACTCAACTCACCTCCGACGTGCTTTCACATCAGATATGGGGTCCTCGCAAAAAGTCTTGGGGAATTCAAATGACCATTGCCACCAGTCTCGTTCGCGGTGCCGGTCGACACTCGAGTCTTGTCGGCATTGTTGGTGATCATTTCCAAGGCTCTTCACTAGTTTCGTTGACTACAGATATTCCAGAGCACAATACGCATGCTGATCAATATGTGTGGACTCGTGCCCTTACCCTCGGATGCTCTTGTTACACCAGTCACCTTTCGCGTGAGACAACGAAATTTGCGAGGGATCCTTGCGCCTTTCGATGCCGCCGAGAGAGGGCGCCGGGAGCTTTCGGGTGAATGGGTCGTTGGGAGAAATACATGGCAACGTCTGCAGAGCGAATGTCAGACTTCAACAAACGCATCTAAAAGGTTCCCAATGTCAGGCTTGGAGCGCGTTATCTTATACATTCATGGAGGTACGACCGACATCATTCACTCATCGGAATCACTAAGAAAGCCGGCCCCAGGTGCATATTATTTCTCAAGCGCTGCAGCACAGCGGTCCATCTCAGTTCCTCTCGCTAGATGCGTGGATGCCAGAGTTTTTGGTGAACAAGATTTCGATTTTCTTTTTTACTGCTGTTAAAGGATGATTACAGCTATCGATTACCGTCTTGCGCCGGAGACACAATTCCCTGGCCCTCTTCATGACGTAGTTTACGCTTACTTGCGGCTCTTAGAAGATTTTCAAATTCCACCAGAGAACATCATTATCAGTGGCGACAGCGCCGGTGGAGGCCTCACTCTTGCACTACTGATGTATCTGAGAGACAACGACTATCCACTTCCATCCGGAGCAATTGTCATGTCACCCTGGGTAGATCTCACTCTGAGTTGTGATTCTTGGGAGTCCAACGCCCCATATGATGTTGTCCCCTTTCCAGTCATGGATAGCCATATGAATCCCATAGCCCTCTACCTTGGCACTCAAATGGAGGAGTATATAACACACCCCTATGCAAGTCCGTTGTTTGGAACATTCGAAGGTTTACCACCACTTCTGATACAAGCAGGAGAAGCAGAAGTGTTGAGGGATGAAATTTTGCTTTTAGCCCATAAAGCAAGCCTTTACGGCGTCGTGGTGAGACATGAGGTCTATGATGATGCAGTGAGTTCCTAGCTCTCAAACTAGTTTACATCCAATCCCTATCTTCAGGTGCATGTTTTCCAAGCATGGCCTTGTTTTGCTGCATCTGTTAAATCATTCGAATCTATGCGCGATTTTGTGCATAATACACTTCCAAAGTACCCGGAGGGCACGATACAGCCTCTGCGAGAAACGACAGAGAAGGATATCGAAGCTGAAACCAAGAGTGAGAGGGCTGTAGTGGTCAACTATGCTGGAGTTGAAATGATGACGAAAGGTGGTAGTGTTGAACAACGATATGACAAGCCAAAATTAATCTTTGTTCCTCGTCCAGATCCACCTCCAGAGCCTTCAAGAGTGGACAACGGCATCTTCAAGAAGGGATGTCGGGCGACACTGGATGTCTGGCAGGGTGATTCCTGGGAGGTGGAGGATAATTGGGAAGATGATGGCTGGTTGAGGGGCGATGGTGAGCCGGGTATGGAATCGAAAGTGCGGTACTATTCCACGCCAACCTCTGAAGATCTTCATGAAACCTATATATTGGTTAGTTAATGGCAAGGTTATATTCTCTCCTCGCCCCGCCCACCACCCTTGACCCTGTACCGTATCAGGTTCACAGTGCATGAGTCCTTATATTGAGCATCTGCGGATGCCACAACAAATTGCTTTAAACTCTGGTTTCCCCAGTTCTTTTTTTTAAAAATCAGGTTTCCCCAGTTCACTCTGTAGCATTTCTCTCCAGAACACTTAGCACATTTAATTATAACTTTAGTTATAACATGATCGGCGCCACTCAGGTCTGACTTGGATGTCCTCTCCTCTGGCATTATGTCTGCACGTATCCTTCAACTGGATATTGAAACTCTATCGAAGAGGATCAGCACATCTCTAAGAGTCATTTGCGCCTATATGAATATTTATATAAATATGACAACAGACTACGGAATAGCCTATGACGCAAGGCCATTTTCATTCCCTACTTTATAGCGTGATTCCGCTGCAACATTTCAGAATTGCCGGCTATTTCTCGTTTGAATATATGCAGATGTATATGCGTGTAGATACCTACTTCCTTTCCTCAAATGACTACCGGTTTCGGTGACTCCTAAGGTAAGGTCCATCTAAATGTTTCTATCTGGTTATTGGTCGCGACGTAGCTACCTGTTTCAGTGACTCCTGAGATTACTGTTCCCCGATGACGGAGGTCAAGTGAATGACATCACAGAAGAGAATTGGTATTAATCCTCGGGTCTCAGTTCCAACTCTATTTCTAGTGCGCTATTTATGTGGGATGACCCTCTCGAGTTCTGTCACTGTTGACACGTCTCTCGATTCGCGAAATCGATGACTGGCTTGGTATATGGCATAAATTTTACTATATGTTCACATTGTGACCAATGGGATTTTGAGGGCCGGCCCCACCTACTCAGCTCAACATCTCTGAATGGAATAATAAATTGTAGCTACAAGCAACAGTCAAGACACAAGGTATATTTACAGAAATCAAGAATCTAGGCAGCTCTTTGGTGGGCTCGATATTGTAAACCTCTCTGATATATTTCTAATTCTTCAATGGCATTTCGCAGTGCGCTGCGCTCCCAATTGCCATATATATAGCCCTCATAAAGCATAGTTGTGCCAGCCCAGGCGACCATCACCGTGAATATGATGAAGATAGAATTGATCCACGAATGTGGGAACCATGCTGTACCGATGGCTATGCCGACAAGAAGTACAAGGCAGAGGACAAAAACAAGAAGTTCTCTTCTTGAACGTTCACGAGAAAAACGGTAGCATTCTGTCAGGGCGTTGATGGTCGTCAAAATGACAGAACTTGTCAACTCTGTCTGGGCGTCGTTTAACATGTTACAGTAAGTGTTGGAACTTTCAACTTGACTTGGTTCTACTTCGATTTCTATGGTAGCTTCTAATCCGAAGTGGTCCGAGTATGAGAAAGTAAATCCCGGAACTTGGTCAGTCAGAACGACTCGGCATTCTGTTGCACGGAGCTGGGGATATTGTTTTCCTCGAGGTTGGCGATAGAGAATATAGTCAAGGCGTTTGCCAAAAAATGTTGAGCTCAGGTACGATTTACCTGCAGACCAGGTATTGACTGGCGAATCAGCCGTAATCCCATGTTGGATAATTGCATCTTTGGGATTCACAACAGTGAGGCTATCACTATTGGGGTGGACAACTGCCCAAGAGTCGCGTAATGCAGCGTGATGACGAATAATTGTCATTGGTAAGGTGGTAGGTACACTGTTAAAATCACCTAGCTATGTTTCGTGATCAATCATACATGTATTTTCCTTGCGATAAAAAAACCTACGCCAATGACATAGTGTCCCAGTTCAGCTGCCTGCCGGGCAAGTTTAGCATATTCCCAAGCACCGACAAGCCGATGCGCCCTTCTATACTCCGGTCCTTCTTCACCTCCCTTGGCATAGAGCTTAATCCTTGATAAACATTCTCCTCGTTTAATTGAGAGGTTGACGTACATGAGTATTGAAGACCTGGACTCTTCCAATGATAGGATGAAGAATCACGACGCTGGCAGCAGCCTTGCCGACAAACCAATCGCCGCCACCGACATCTGTGGGTTCTCCATTCAATGAATACGGATGGATAGATGTTTCTATAAATGGAAATCGCGAGAAGATGGCAAGTCCAGCACCAAGAGCCCCGCTGACATAAGGAGACGAAACTGAGCTGAGTAGATGTGTGCTGGAAAACGATTCACCTGTAGAAAAACCTTGCATGTGGAAGCCTAGCTTGAACTGCATCACGGACCATTTCATAGTCTGAGTACACCCATAACTCTTGCAAGGCTACAATGTCATGGTCAGAACGAGCTACGAAGTCTGTAATTCCGTGCATGCGCTCATTGAGATTTTTCGAGACAAACTTCAGGCCCCTGTCATTTATCAAGAGTCGGATTACTTGTAAGGAGTGGTCATGATTACCAGCAATTCAAAGACAATAACCGTAATTTGAAATCTGTGGCCATGAATGTTTGATGGATGAAAGGCACACGATTGGTCAGGTAACCTCTTTCACTTTACGATCAAAAACACATGGATGACCACCGCATTCGATGCAAGGTATCCTTTATCATTCACTGGCCAGTTACCAGTCCGTGACTCAATAACACTTGCTCAGTTCTTCGATGACGATGGAAATCCCATTGATGGTGGCTGTCACTTTGGAAGTCGCTGCCGCTACATCCACCCATCTGACTCTATGAAGACAATGATGTCTCACAGAGTGAGCATATTTCTTCCTGTCATGATTCAATGCACCATCATCACTCAAGGGCCGCAACACTCAAGGTCACTTCGAAGGCAGGAAGACAAGTCGGCAGGATGATTCTGCTTCTAGCCCAACTTCAAAAGCTGACCCCGGAAGAGGAAAACCTTCGCGCAAAAAAAGGTACACTAGACAGCTAAGCCCAGGCAGTTCTCGGTCAAATTCGGCTAGAAACTTAACCAGCAAAAGTTCAACACCAATAGTAGGCAAATCTATGGAACCTAGCACTCCCACTTCAAGAGGATGTAAAGTTTGTGTGTAAGTGAAAAGAAGATGTATTATCATTCTTAATGTCGGACTATTAAATAGAATTCTAACTACGCTTGATTGAGAAAGGAAAGGAGGAAGAATGGAGAGTGAATGATGGGCTGACATCAATCAAATGATGTCAGCCTGGTGCAGCAGTTCCGCTCGACAGGATAGGGCTCAGCTAGCACGGTCGAAACCTTTTCTACCTTGGATTCTGCAGGTGGCTGTGCAGATCGCGTCCTGGAAGGCAGTAATCAAAACATAGATATGGAGCACGGTTTTCTTGTTTACCGGCTGCTCATATCTCCCTTCCTCCCATAAAGTACCCCAAAGCAAGGTGGATGGAGCAGGGTTGCATGTAACACTCTCGACCAATCAACCAGCATCCGACCATCCCTCTCTTTTACCTGAAAACTCCGCTATATCATTGACGTCGAGACTCAGTCAGCAGGAAACACTCAACCACCCTTCGTCACCACCCAAAGCAACTATTGAAATGACTAACTCGACCCCGAGATCATCTACCACTCCTGAAATAACTGTCAGGCGGTCACGGCTTCCTTTACCAACAAGATTGCAAAAAGGTCCATCTACCATTCGTGCTCAAGGAGCAATTGACGACATGAAAATTTCGTCGTCTTCTCCCGTTACACTTCAGGATTGGAGTGAAATTCTAGATCTTACCCAACAAGATGATGCAGCAAGTGATGCCTTGATGGTGCCCTCAACTCTAGACATTCATGAACTTCACGCCAAAATCATTGCGTATGTGTTCTAGTCAAGCTCTATAACAGATGCTTTACTTGGCTTGCAAGAACAGGGAGGTAACGCATGCCGTATTAATACGTTATGACATGGTCAATGTCGAAGAGCGGAAAGACAAGTGGCGTAGGGCACGTCAGTCTTCATGTTACCAGCACTCGACGCCAGCTGCGCAGAACATCTTGGAATCAACCAACCATGAATACAGTGAAGAGCTTACTAAGCTTCACAAGCAGTTGTCGTTGTCGCTGAAACTGGTTGTCGATCATGCCAGTGATTTGAATGTGCATCGAGAATCGTTACTGAGGGGGCTTGATCTGAGGAAGATCATGATGTACACAGATAGCCTTCGGAACTGGGCCGTGGATCTGGAATTACCAAAGAGGTTATTTTCTGTGAAAGATGAGATAGAAGAGGACAAGAGGACAAGAGAGGCTATCAAAAGACAAAAGAGGGAGGAAGGTAAGTGCTGATTTTGTTGTACTTATCTAGTCACTTATACTATGACCAGTCACAATGTTGAAAAATGCTGTTCATGAACTGGAGCTCACTGTGACTGATATCTCTGATCACCTGATCCACATACAAAACATTCAGCCTGAAAGATTTCAGGAAGCATTCCATACAATGGATAAATTACTAGAAGAGGAGGATACAGCAGACATGGATCAACTTCTCTCAGAAATGGGAGTTGGAAACGATGCAATTATAGCTACTAAAGAGCAGATCAAAATGGCTGATCAGAAATTGATGGGCCAACATTCAAGGATTGAAGGACTTGAAACAAACCTTGAAGCACTCATAACAGAGGTTGCGAGCTTGAAACAACATGAGGCGGAAATTACAGCATTCCAGCAAGAGGTATCTATGGGATCTTACGTTGAATAATGATATACTCACATGATTTAGGCTGATATAAGACTACAAAGGATAGAGATGAGGCAGAAAGATGATAAAGCTCAGCTGGACCAGCTTTTTAAGAAGTTTCAAACTCTGCATCAGCAGAGTCCTCATTCACAAGATGGCCATTCTATCTCTTCTTTCGAGGTAGATGATCTTTTGCCATATTCAGATGCACTTGTTGCTGCATATCTCATGCAGGAGATAAAGCCTGCATTGGATACAATTGTGGCTGATGTTGATACCAGTCGTCATGTTCTCACTGATCAATTAACCAAACTTACAGAACAGGTAGTCATCAGAACCTATGACATGGTTCAAATGACTTTAAAGATGAATGGACTTACTCTACAGCTTTATTCCTAGTGATCACCTATAATTGGTAGTGTTGAATCATTTTCGACCAGTTTGCCTGGATATGATATTGTATTCTTTTTGTACCCAGAGCACGGTCAGTCTGAACCTGTTGAAGCGTATGGTTGAAGGTCAACCTCCTGGTACTCTGATTCTACTTCAGGAATGTATCGAATATACTTATCATAATCTTCACCAACACTCTCCAAATATTGCCTAAGCATCTGCTCCCTCGAAACTGACTGCACCTCATATCCTTCTGAGCCCCTTCTTACTCTCTTGCTCTCACCATTCTGAATGACCCCCAATGGTACATCCTCCTCCACATCAGAGTTTGACAGGCTACTATCATCAGTATCATTTGCTGGTTGATATTTCTCGCCTCTGTCATAGTCTGGGTGGTAAGGAGGCACTTTATCATGAGGTATGCATGAGTCACGGCTTTTCGAAGTGAAACGACGGCGGGAACTGCTCGTTGGCTCGAGAGCAGGATTCAGAGCACCGTGTCCATAGGTCCAGGGAGAAGAAGATTGGAGGTGGTCGTAATTATTTGGCTCGTATTGCTCTGGATCTCGTGGAGGCCAGAATATGGGAAGAGCAGCATCTTCACGCGAGGGAGAATGGAGAATGTCAATATAGATATACTATAACCCAGAGGCAGGAAGGAGAGACAAGTATGAGATCGAGAAGCAGAAAGAAGATAAAATATCCTCAGACAAGTTTAGACGACTCATCTCACGCCTGATTTATGGTGGAAAGTCGACTCCACTCACCATCTCGACTAGATAGTTCGTATTTGAGTCCAGAACCTGTCGGGCGTGTTGAGAAGCACCACAAGAGAAAATTTTTGCCAAGGACAGATTCGATATTACGTCGTCGGCCAAGATCCTTAGATGAGAATGAGAACAAGACTTGCAAACAATGGAGGAGATACCCACATAGGGAAATCTGACCTGAAAACTGAGTCGATAAAAACAATTTCAAGAGAAAGTCCCAACGACAGACCTCACTGATTTTCCCTCTCCTGACCATTATAGCCGCTTTGTCTTTCTCCCATCTCTCTATCGTTGTGGTATTTCCTAACAGGGCGTTGAAATGGTAGATGCTACACATCCTTGAACGTTTAGAATATGATATATCCTGATAACGAGCACGAACCTAAATCCACCAACAGCAAGAAGGACTGGTAAGCAGGTAACATAGTTGAGTATGATCAAGATAAACTCCACGTTCGATGGCGCAGCCTAGATTGAGATATTAGGCCATCTGTTGTGATTCATAGCAGGTTTGCTAACCCAATAAGGTCCAGTCATGGCCTCCATTACCCGTCTAGTTACCATAATAATGTGGTAGAAACAGGATATATCCACAAAGAACAGAAAGCGTATGAAATGACCATGGTTGAAGTGTCCAACGCAATTATTTATCCAAGGGCAATGATGGTCTTGGTCACGTTAGCACCAGCATTCAGTCTGGAATGGTGGATATTACCCATACGAAGGATACATCTGCGGAGAATATCAGGATATATTTTTGCCGAGTGTACATGTAGCCACCTATTGCACTGTCTGCAGTGATGCGAACGAGGGGGTTTAAACTTTTTGCACATGCGACAGTAACGAGGAGTTCCTGTAAGTTTCTTAACTTCATAGCCATCCAAATGTGTGTCTGGTCTCTGCGAACAGTGTCAAGAGTAGCTTTATTGCAAGAAGACGCAAAACGCACCCACGTGTCTGGCACAGTGCCAGGATCCGTATTTACACATAGACAGTAGTTCCAGAGTAGGATCACTACAAAAGAACTTGAGGGATCATCGGAAATGAGGAAGCGGTACAAAGAGATAGATGTATTCCTCACTTGAAAGGAACGAGGAGAGTCAGGAGCTCAATAGACACTTCGCGGCCATACCAGGGCCAGATTATAAAGATTTGGGACGAGTATGCAATAAAGCAGATGAGGCAGAGGACAAAGTTAACGAAAAGAAGACCGGCAATGCGTCCCATGGTGGAAAGAGAGAAAAGTCACATACCCAGAAAAGGCAACTGACCGCCGATACTGTTGTTAAGTCTCCACATGCATCCTTTGGGTGTCCTACCAGCCCGTCTGGCTCCGACAGCGGCCTGCATAGTCCGCAATTCATCCTCAGTTGCCCACATAAATGGTACCTTCATCCACGCCCTTGAGCTCCCAACTCGCTAATGTCCACCATACAGTCCAGTTCCAGTCCTATCCTGACTTGGGGGCCCGGATCCGTCGTGCACAGCGTTTAGCCAAAGCCGCCAGGCAGGCTGAAGCAGAGGCTATGGGACTACAGAACCTGGGAACGATCAATAACATTGCCCCCCGTTTTTCCAAACCAGATACTGGACAACCACGCAAATTTCTGAAAGGGAACCGGATCCGTAAATCCGGCGCTGCGAGAGGGACAGAGCGTTCGCGACAAGCAGTCTCTCAGAACAAAGCTGCAGAAGCTATAATGGCCTTCAGTCAGCGTCAACCTTCCGAACATCGAAAGCAGTCTATAGTACCGACATCAGAAGGAGACACGACACTTGACACGCCAGAGCCTCCAAATGTTGCTGCCCCAGAGTTACTTCATAACAATATCATGGCTGCTCTCAGTAGCATTCCCGGTCTCACTTCACTCAAACACCTCCGTGGAGGTGATCAATTTGGTGATTATTCGCAGTGGCAACTGGATCCCCAGAGCTACATGCAAGGGGCTCGCGGTCCTCAGTCTACCTATGCTGAAATCATCCTCAACCGCAACCCTACCATCACCTCGGAATCCCAAAAGGTGGTTATTGCAGGAATCAAAAGAGCGGTCAAGAAGATCTGAGATGACCTTCCACTCGATGCGGCGTCTGTGACCCCACGTCCAAAGATTCCGGACGCCCATTTACGACAATGGACCACTGTTCACTTCAAAAGTCTATATAATCACGTCAATTGCAGCTCAGAGTAGGGGTCTAGAATATTGAAACCTGAACCAAGTGCTACACATAGACATAAGATGCTCTTGCTCAAGCATTTATCACGCCGCACTCATTACTGGTGGCATTGCAAGGAGTAAATAGAAAATCATAGGGGAAGACAAATGGACAATTAAGGACCGAGTCACCCCCTGCCAGTACCTGTTATATATTTCAAAGTGAATTTCAAACCAAAAGTCACTTCCAACATCTACTAATCTATGGGTGACATTGTGAGTTCCTACCTAACCATGAATCAGAATGGAAAACTAGAAGGCTCAGCTAGAACCCCTCGTTTAATAACAGTAAAAAGAAACATTGATGCAAGGGTAAGTTGTCGTCTAAGTCGTAAATAAGGCACCTATTTAGATTCTTGAAACTGGAAGAACAAAAAATATGTATATCAAATTTTGAAATCAACGATTGTACTTCTGCAGCTCCTCCTCAGGCAAATACTCATCTGGCAACCAAAAATCATATGGGTCCGCAACCTGGTCCGGTACCTTCACTCCAAATGCCATTTGATGCCGCTGAGTTTGCCTCTGACCCCCTCTGACAGCAGCAACAAGCAGGGGAGTGGTCGTCCACCGTAGCTCGCCTGTATCTGATTGGTATTCCGCAATTGTGACACCTCGTCTTGCAGAACTTCGTCGGGATCCTGGAGCTGAGATGGACGAGTAAGGTGGCGCGAAGAGAGCAACTGCATCCCGCGTTTCCAATGACTGTTCAGATGGCGGCGAGCGCGATTGACGTTCATTGGGTACCGTAGAAATGGCAACCATTAACTCCTGATTAGGCCCTGCTGTTCCGTATGACATGGGTGAAGGTCCTGACAATTTCACCGAAGGATCGTTGTCATGATTTGTTTTTTTGCGTTTGGTAGGGGGATCCACAGTGATACTCTGCACTGCCTCTGCGAGTTCTAGTAACCTCGACTTTTGTTCAGGATGCTTTGGAGGACGACCCGGACGACGTCGGGGTGCAGATTCAGCTTTTTGGAATTGAGAGGGGAAAGTGTTGGATAAAGTAGTAATGGGAGGAGGCAAAGGAAGGTAAAGTGAAGCTGAAGGCTCAGGCAAATGCCCTACATCAATATGCACGGGTGAGCTCCTGTGTTGATGTGCCTCTGGTAAAGAGATTGAGTGGAAAGGCTGAGAAATGCCTTTGTGTTCGACCGGGCTGGGGTTAACTTCAGGCACATTTAATGGTTGCACATCAAGCAAAGGTTTGTGCTTATGCGGAGGTACTGAGGACCGACTTTGAGAGTTGGTGGACTGGTGAACCTCTGCTAGTTCCACGATCTGATCTGGGGCGGAGATGAACTGCTCATGGCGGAGAGATGGTGGGTTGACCGCTTCTTCTGATTCAGAACCCAGGTGTTCCTTGTGTTCTTCTATACCAATATAATGCAACACAGGTCGCTCAGGGATGGGATTGACAGGAGGGGCCACGGATTCCTCTGCGAGACAGGGAGATATAACAGGCATTGGAGAGCACGAAAGTACCCTGCGTGAACGCCGTTGCTCTGGCCTCTGAATTGGTGATGAGCTGGTCACATCAGAGCGTTCCGAAGCGCGCGAGATCGATGCCGAGGCAGGAGACTCGTAAGCTGAGTCCTTTTCAGCTGATTTGGCTTTGATCCTATCTTGACGTAGATTGCTGTCAGCAGAAATGACCTTTTCCATAATCTCTGCAGAGCGTCGAAGAACGGATGTAGCAGGCGTAATGGCATTGTCTTCACGCATTGCGGACCGTGACTGAGATTTACGTATTTGATCAGGAGGTAGCAGCACTTTGAAACGAGCCTCGAGGAAGAGTGCAATATCTAACATCTCCTTTCGTCGCCGCTCACCCTCGTTATGTGCATTGGCCCCGTTTACGTGGGCAGCTGCAAGAAGTGCAGCACCAGCATTAACATCATCCTCTTGAACACCAGGAGCGGGGGAAAAGTCAGATGCTGGCAGAGCTAGGAAGGCAGAAGCATCCATGATGCGTAGTTGCTCTACCCGTTCCTTAAGTTTGTATTGTTCGTGCTTGAGTTTTTCTTTTTCACGGAGTCGTTGTCGCCTTTCGAACGTCTCATATTTTTTGTGGCGACGTTCATAGGCAGCATCCGAAGTATCGACCTGTATCTGCATCAGAGATGTTATGAGCTCAAGAAACACCAGTTTGTCAGACATTCACATCTTCTGCACCGCGTGGTCTAAACCTTCCGACATCTGGTACTCCCTCCTTGTACGAAGGCGTTTGAATGAGAAGCCTCTTTCTGAATCCCTCGATCACGTCCGGCCGATCGAAATAACGCTCACTTGAAGTGATGGAGACTCTCAGGTCAGCATTTAATGCAGAAAAGTGCTTAGAGTTAGTGGTGAGCAAGAGAGGCGTGGTCGAGGGCAACGTAGTCTCCATTTCGGCTAGAAGTAAGAGTGAGCAATGACACGAAAATAAAGAATAGGCAAGGCGCGTACACCTGCGCTTCTGGTGTTCGAGGATAAGGAGGTCAGTCTCGCAACTGCCGACACCAGGGCCACCGCGTCGCGAACGAGATGGAAGTACACGTTTCTGTCGGCTATTTGAACTTGAGCTTGATGGATCCATAAAAAAAGCAGCGCTTGGAAGGAATAATGACACGGTCTACGAAATGAAACGACCGCGGAAACAGGGACCTGCGCGACAAGGGGGCTAATAAACAGTTAGGGCAAATGAGGAACGGCTTGTGGGTGCAGTCGGCAATCAGATTGCAGAACACATTATTATCCATATTCAGCTGTCTCACAATTGTTTCCGTCTGTAAGTGCAACGCATCGCTGGATATTGTCCTTCATGCTACTGTCAAGACCTTTGCCTCCTCTAATACACTTCATTCGTGCGTACTATAAATCTATCTCCTAACTCAGACCCCCACAATTTGTAGAGTGTAATCCTGACTGAGTGAACTCCCTGAAAACACATCAAACACAGTCGCGCCACTCGGTATTCCGTCGCTCGTAAAGCTTGTAGAGCCCCCAGAAGCCAGTAGTAAAGTACCGTCAGAAGAAATCTGATAATGCCATTGTCAGCGAATTTTGCTCACGGCTTTCTGATATACGCACCGCAGAAAATTGGGTCAACGATACACCATTACCACAACTTAATTTCCCTCCATTCACGCCACAGTCACCTTTCGACGATCTCATCGTGAAGCTGGAAGTTGATCCTGACAACGTAAATGTCGCCAGTGTCTGCGTAGACCATGTCCCGAGAGACAACAGACCGCCAAGTTTAGACCCTGAGCGGATCGCATTGATTGTTGCCCTTGCTGGGAGTGATCCAGAAGTCTACCGGACCACGATCAAGACCCATTCCTTGAATTCTGATTGTACAAATGAAACTTACGCCTGTGGGAGAGGGCTGATTTGTTTCTTGTTATTAAGGACGATGAGTAGTTCCTTGTGTGGACTCACTGAAGTTATCTAATGGACTTAATCAATGACCGAGATTTGATAGACATCCTGAAACTCACTGTCGGCGTGCTAGAACCAGACTTAGGTGGGTATTTGATGCCAGATGACGGGCACGAACTAGATGTCGGAGCGTCTATCCAGTTTCTAGTATCAGCATCGCTGGTGTGCCATTTAAACTCACCTATAGGCACAAAGACACCATCCACAATTGATCCCTTCAAGTTAAAGTACCAGGATATAGTGTTGAGGGTGCTTCCATTGCAACCCAAAGCAGGGGTGACACCTGAGGCACTTCTCAAGGCCGAAATGAGTGTTGAGAGGGCGAATGTCTTTGATGTACTCGGAAGGATGCCTCCGTTGGCCAACCAATCATAGGTTGGTAGCGTCTGTGAATTTCATGATTACCTCATTTATCTAGTAGGAAAACCTGCTGACCTGGAACAGCTTGACAACAGTTTCGAAGAATGCTACGGCCTGCAAGGTTTTGTTAATTCGACCGTCAGGACCAGGTGCACTCATACCTCGGCACCCCTCAAAGCTCCACTCGCCAGGCAACTAGGTTCCAGTGTACTCATGCATGTTCCGTGCGTTGACCATTCGTGCTTTGCTAGTGATTAACACTGGCTTCAAGATACCTAACCGATTGATAAGCACCAACCTCCCAGAATTGTTCATTTTTGCCGTTGATATCAACCCAGTGCTATCAAAGGTGAGCATTTTGATACACCTTCAAACTACCATCACTGACAGTTTGCATGAAAGACAGAGTGGAACTCGCTCCTTGTGCAGTTAACAACTAGCATCGACCACTGAATTATGACATCTGACTGCTAGGTAATACTCACGGAACTAATGTCAGTGTATGCACGCGAAGGATCGCAGTTCTCTTCAAACGATCCGTCGCAACTGGAAATTCAATTTTCGTGAGATCGCAGCCACTAGCTTGTGTTCTGGCTCACTTGTCTGGCCAGAGGCCTGTGTTGCTTAAATTAAAAGCAGAAAAATCGCAATCAAGTTAGTACCCACCATGAATCGTCCAGCTGTCAGAAGGTCCGGTTGACGGGTTTGTATCCCAGAACTGCATACACGCTTCTTCAAGCTACCAATTAGAAGACCTATCAAGATAACAGACCTGCGTTTGCAACAAAAGCCCCTGTTGCGTGGCATTAATCTCTACTGGGACTTCCCTTGAACAAATCCATGGTGCTTACTCCTGGACTCTCAGTACAGCACGTGTTGACAGAACCAGAGGTATGGCATGACGCTGCTCCACTCGTCGAACACCCTGAGGAAATATCTGTGTCCCTTTTCAAGAGACTTGTGTATTCGGCGGGTGACTGTAGAGGTGACGCTGAAGTGAAAGAAAACAAAATATTTAGTGTGGCGATGCAAATGGCCAGCATTCTTGTGGTAGTCTTGAATTCACGTAGAGCAAGAATGAGCTTCAAAGAATACAAGGATACACGAATCCACAGTCAGCATAAACCAAATTGTCGATGAGCAAATGTACTAACTTTGAGGGCGAGGAGAACTGAGGTATACAGATAAGTAGCAGAAGGTATTTATATGTCCTGCACTGGCAACGATTTCGATGCCGATGGCCATGATGATGAGAAGATAAAACACAAATTCAGATGGCGATTCGATGCCTGTTGTCGTGACACTGAGTATCAGATCCTGACCCACGTTTGATATCCTGGCAGAGCCTACCAAATATCATGAAAGGTGAGGTGCTACCCGCTGTTCAAGATGTATTCCACGGTAAAGCATAATTTGAGAAATTGAAATCATGTTGCCGAAGATGGTACAACGTGCCAATCTTTCCAAAGCAGCAGTCCTTTCCGGAATGCCAACATCAGGTGTTCATCCAAACATGCTGCTCTGGTTCAAATCTATATCACGGGCACTCGTACACCTACTTCTTTTCCAGAAGTGTGATGCATCCGTTTACACCTT